>Ga0209745_1002517_pt1 | contig 10435 bp, 10 predicted proteins | sample BarGraNGADG00312_FD_184495 | JGI IMG/M metagenome (GOLD analysis project Ga0209745, IMG submission 184495) | Arctic peat soil microbial communities from Barrow, Alaska - Barrow Graham LP Ref core NGADG0004-312 (SPAdes) (version 2) | ecosystem: Environmental > Terrestrial > Soil > Wetlands > Peat... | reverse complement strand
GGTCCCGGCGCCCAGCACGATGCGACCCTCGGTCAGCTCCTCCACGTGCTGCATGACGCCGTAGCCGTGCCGCTCGGTCCGCAGCGCGAAGAGGATGTAAAACATCGTCTCGCTCATCGGGCTGTACCTACGGTCGCTCACAGGCGTCACTATATCACGGCGTGATGCATCACGCAGGGGAATGGCTCGCGCTCCCCCGACGCCGCGGCCCATGTTCCCCCGGTCTCAGGCACCCCTTGACTCCCGGTGCAGCCCATACAACTATTGGTTATACAACCACTCGCCCCGCCCTCGTCCGGAGTGCTCCATGAATGCGACCCTCGACACCATCCACTCGCTGCGCACCAACCACGGCAGGTTCTCCGACCGCGTGGTCTCCGAGGACGACCTCGCGGTGATCCTCGAGGCAGCCACCCGGGCCGCCAACTCCTCCGCGCGCCAGGCCTACTCCGTCGTCGTGCTCGACGACGGCGACCGGATGGCGGAGCTGATCGGGTACCGCGCGAGCCACGCGCTGGTCTTCTGCGTCGACTTCCACCGCCTGGAACGGCTCGCCGTGCGCCTGGGCCGGGACTTCGACGACAACAACATCATCGGCTTCGTCACCGCCGCGGTGGACACCTCGCTCGCCGCCCAGACCGCGGTCATCGCCGCGCGGTCCCTCGGGATCGACTCGCTGTTCAACAACGGTCTGCGCCAGAACACGGCGGAGGCCGTTCATCGCGAGCTCGGGCTCCCCCGAACCTCGGTCTTCCCCCTCATCACGGTGATGCTCGGCTACCCGCTCGACGACGAGCACGCACCGCGCGGCCGGCTGCCGCTGGACGTCGTCGCGCACCGCGGCGTGTACCGCGAGCTCGACGACGCTGCGCTCGACGGACTCATCGCCGCGTACGACGACCCGACCCAGCGGCTCGGCATTGCCGGCCTCTGGGACCCGCAGGTGCACGCGCACTACCTGGACTGGTTCTTCGAGGAGTGGTCCGGCAAGCCCCCGGCGGACCGCGTCCCGGACGGCAGGGTCAAGCAGATCCAGGACTGGCTGGTCGCGAGCGGGTTCTGGTGGCCCGCCCGGTGACCGGTACCCCGCCGCCGCAACCGAGCGGCCAGGGCGGGTTCCTCGTCACGAAGATCCACCACCTGTCCCGCCGGGCGCTCGGGCGCAAGCTCAAGGCGCACGGCATCGACGAGTTCAACCCTGGTCAGGGGCGGATCCTGTTCGCCCTCTGGCAGGGCGACGGGATCACGATCACCGAGCTCGCGGAGCGGACGGCGCTGGAGAAGTCCACGCTGACCCGCATGCTCGACCGGCTCGAAGCCGACGGGATGGTCTGGCGCGAGTTCCCGCCGCAGGACCGGCGAACCGTTCGGGTGGTGCTCACGGCGCGGACCCGGGAGCTGCTCGGGACGTTCGCCGAGGTCTCGGAGGAGATGGGCCGGCTGTTCTACCGCGGGTTCACCCGGGAGGAGATCCGGGCGTTCGAGGGGATGCTCGAGCGGATCCTGGCGAACGTGACGACCGACGGCTGACGCCGCTACAGGTCGAGGAAGTCACGCAGGTAGACGTCGACGTCGCCCAGCGTGGCATCGTCGACCAGGCCGACGACGTCGCCGATGCGGTCGCGGGTGATGGTGCGAACCTGTTCGGTCATCACCCAGCTCGCCCGGTCGAGCCCGTGCGCGCCGCGCAGCGGCACGTGGTTGGACCAGCCACGGTCCGCGGTCGTCACCGGGAGCACGACGACGAGAGCGGTGACTGTCTCCAGGTAACCGCGGGAGGCGACGACGAGGACGGGGCGCTTGCCTGACCGCTCACGCCCACGCGCCGGGCTCAGGTCCGCCCACGCGACCGAGCCACGCGACAGCGGCAGCCCGGAAACTGCCGTGGGGTCCGCGATCATCAGCCCGCCAGGTCGTCGTCGAGGCCTTCCCCGTCCAATGCGTCCAAGGCTGCTGTCTCCGCGCGGTAGGACTCGATGTCGGCATCGGACGAGCCGGCCATGGTCCGGCGGATCTCCGCGCGAGGACGGCGGGAATCCTGGTGCGAGCTGGCGTGCCGCGCTGCCACAGTCCTCCCGTGACGACCGAGCCGACGATCAGACCCGCCCAGGCCGCGGACCCCGAGGCGATCTGGCGCCTGCTGGGCGAGCTCGTGATCTCGTTCCGGCCAGATCGCGAGGCCCTTGACCCCACGCTCGATGAGCTGCTTGCAAGGCTGGACGCGCTCGTCCTGGTCGCCGAGATGCCCGACCTCGGCGTCGTCGGCTACCTGGTCGCCAGCTGTTGAACGAGCCTGCTCGCCAACGGGCGTGAGGTGTGGGTGGCCGAGCTCATCGCCGATGAGCGGGTGCGCCGGACCGGCGTCGGTCGCCCGCTCGTGGCGCGTGCCGAGGACTGGGCCCGCGCAGAGCGCGCCGCTCAGGTGACGCTGGCCACCAGCCGAGCGACGGGCAGGCCCGGGCCGTGCGGACGCCCGAGTGGCCGGCATCACGTACGAGCCTTGTGCCCCGGGTCGCACCCCTGCTAGTGTTCCCTGGGTGTTTTGTCGGCGAAGCGCTTCGACACTCAAATCGACGCGGTACGGACGAGACGGGAGGCACGTGACGACCATCCACGACGTGGCTCGCGTCGCCGGTGTGTCCATCAGCACCGTCTCCTACGCACTGAGCGGCAAGCGCTCCGTCGCGGAGTCCACCCGCCGTCGCATCGACGGAGCTGCCCGGGAACTCGACTACCGCCCGAACGCCGGGGCGCGGATGCTCGCGGGGAACCTGCACGTACATCCTCGCCGTCACCGAACCCCTGCGGGCGGAGACCTACGCGCCGGTACGACTACGACGTGCTTCTCCTCACCGAGGAGGAGGCATCGGTCGGACTGCGCCGCGTGACCTCCAGCCGGCTCGTCGACGGCGTGATCGTCCTCGACGTCTCGTCCGACGACGAACGCGTTGTCCTGGCACGCACCCTCGTCATCCCGTCCGTGTTCATCGGCGTCCCGGAGGACACCGACGGGCTCGTGTGTGTCGACGTCGACTTCGAGGCGGCCGGCAGCCTCGCTGTGGACACGCTCGCCGACGCCGGGCACCGAGTCGTCGGGCTGCTCGGGCACCCGCGCTCGGTCTACGAGCGCGGCTCGAACTTCCCGCCGCGCTTCCGCGACGGGTTCCTGCGCAGGGCCGCCGAGCTCGGGCTTGAGGCTTGGTTCCAGATGCCCGACGGCGACAACTCGCAGACGCGCACGGCGCTCGACGCTCTCCTCGGTCCCGACCAGGACCTCACCGGGCTGGTGATGCACTGCGAGGAGACCATCCAGACGTTCGCGCTCGAGATCGTGCGAGCGCGAGGCCTGCGGATACCGGACGACCTCTCGGTGATCTCCGCGGCGACCACGTCGGACACCAGTCGCCTCGACCCACCGATCGACGCGATCCCGCTGGTACCCGCCCACAGCTGTGACCGGGCCGTGGAGCTCACCATCGAACAGCTCACCCAGGCCGTCGAGCCGCGCGTCGAACTCATCGCCCCCACCTACACGCCGTTCGGGTCGGTCGCACCGCGCCACGCGGTCTGACCGGCCCCGGAGGAAGGACACCTTTCGCACACCATTGATCGAAGCGCTTCGACAGTGTTGCGCTGACGGAGCACGAACCCTGCACGCACGACGTGGGCACCCCGCCCGCGTCCTACAAGGAGGTAGGACATGAGGAACAAGGCAACGCTCTTCGGCGCCGCTGTCATCGCAGCGGGCGCCCTGCTTCTAACCGGCTGCTCGAGCGCCAGTGACGAGGGCGCAGACTCCGCGGACGGACCCATCACCCTCGAGTACTGGGCCTGGGGAACCTCGCAGCAGCCGCTCGTCGACGCGTGGAACGCCTCCCACCCGGACCTCCAGGTGACCCGGACCGACGCCGGAGGCGGAACGGACTCGTCCGCGAAGCTCCTCACCGCCACGCGCGCCGGCAACGCACCCGACGTCGCGCTCATCGAGTTCAACACCCTCCCCGCGATGATCGTCGGGGACGTCGTCGCCGAAATCACGGACTACACCGGCGACGCGCGCGACGCCTTCACCGAGAGCGTCTGGGGCCTCACCTCGTTCAACGACGCCACCTACGGCGTCCCCCAGGACGTCGGCCCCATGGCCCTGCTGTACAACCAGGCCCGCCTCACCGAGCTCGGCATCGAGCTCCCGACGACGTGGGCGGAGTTCGCCGACGCCGCGGTCGCGGTGCGTTCCGCCGACCCCGAGGCGTACCTCGCGACGTTCGCACCCGGCGAGTTCGGCGGGTTCGCCGGGCTCGCCCAGCAGGCCGGCGCCGAGTGGTGGAGCGTCGACGGTGACACCTGGAGCGTCGGGATCGACAGCGAGGCGTCCCTCGAGGTCGCCGACTACTGGCAGGACCTCATCGACCGGGACGCCGTGCTCGCCGAGCCCCTCCTCACCCCGGAGTGGAACTCCAAGCTCAACGAGGGCAACATCCTCACCTGGCCTTCCGCCCTCTGGGCGCCCGGTGTGATCTACGGCGTCGCCGAGGCACAGGCCGGCGACTGGGCCATCGCGCCTCTCCCGCAGTGGGAGGAAGGTAACTCCGACGTCGCGTTCCAGGGTGGCTCCGCCATCGCGGTCACGACGTCCTCCGAGCACCAGGAGGCAGCCGCCGAGTTCGCCTTGTGGATGAACACCAGCGAGGAGGCGGCCCGGATCCAGATCGAGGCCGGCCAGTACCCGGCATCCATCGTCGGCCAGGAGTTGACGCTCGAGTCCGACCCGCCGCTGCTCATGCCGCAGCAGACCGACTACTGGGAGGTCGCGTCCAAGATCGCGGCCAACACCATCCCGGACATCAGCTGGGGACCGAACGTCAACGTCGCCTCCAGCGCGTTCCAGGACGCAGCCGCAGCCGCGATCACCAACGGCACCCCGCTGCGTGACGCCCTCGTCGAGACGCAGAAGGTCGTCGTCGAGGACATGAAGACGACCGGCTTCGACGTCGCCGAGAACTGACCTCCACGGGTGTCGGGCGGGACACCTCCCGCCCGACACCCGTGACTGACCGGATCAGGAGCTCCATGATGTCCACCGAGAAACTGCAGACCGACGCCGCGAGCATGCTCGTCGAGGGCGCCGACCCTCCCCAGAACCGCCGTCGGCGCCGCCGACTCGCCCCGTACGTCTTCCTCACACCCGCGATGCTGCTGTTCGTCGCGTTCCTCGCGGTCCCCATCGTCTACTCGGTCTATCTCAGCCTCCGCGGCTACCGGCTGACCGGCGGCGGCGCGTTCGGCCGGCGGCGCCAGGTGTTCGTGGGCGCCGACAACTACGTCTCCACCTTCACCGAACCCGAGTTCGTCGCCGGGTTCACGCGGCTCGCGATCTACGGCGTCATCGCGATCCCCCTCACCCTGGGCCTCGCACTGCTCTTCGCGCTGCTCCTCGATCTCCCGCGAGCGAAGGCGACCCGGTTCTCCCGCACCGCGATCTTCATCCCGTACGCGGTCCCCGGCGTCGTCGCCACCCTGCTCTGGGGCTTCCTCTACCTGCCGTCCACCAGCCCCTTCAGCTTCATCTCGGAGGAGCTCGGCTGGGGCACCATCCCCTTCCTCGAGGGCTCGATGCTCTTTGCGGCGATCGCGAACATCGCGATCTGGAGCGGGGTCGGGTTCAACATGATCATCATCTACACGTCGCTGCGCGGGATCCCGTCCGACCTCTACGAGGCGGCGCGGCTCGACGGCGCCTCCGAGTGGCAGATCGCCCGCCAGATCAAGATCCCCCTCGTCGCACCGGCCCTCGTCCTCACCGGGATCTTCTCGCTCATCGGCACCCTCCAGCTCTACGGGGAGCCGACGACGCTGCGGCCCATGACCCCCGAGGTCTCCCAGACCTGGGTGCCGCTGATGAAGATCTACCGCGACGCGTTCGTCCGCGACGACCTGCCCCTGGCCGCCGCATCCTCCGTGGTCCTCGCCCTGGGGACGCTCCTCGTATCACTCCTCGTCCTGCGCCTCGTGCAGAAGCGCGCCTTCGGAGACGACTCATGACAACGACCACGCCCCCGCGACCCACGCCCGCGGCCAGGCGGCCGCGCCTGCAGCACCAGATCGCCGGGACGAGCCGCACGCGCGGCGGGACCATCCCCACCCTGATCCTCCTGCTCGGCGCCGCGTACACGCTGCTGCCGGTGGCCTGGGTGCTCGTCGCGTCCTCGAAGTCCCGGTCCGAGCTGTTCTCGACCTTCACGTTCGCCCCGGGGACGGGACTGTGGGAGAACCTGCAGAACCTCTTCGCGTACGGCGACGGCCAGTACGGGCAGTGGGCCCTCAACAGCCTGTTCTACGCAGGGTTCGGCTCCGTGCTGTCGACGCTGGTCTCCACCATGGCCGGGTTCGCCCTTGCCAAGTACGAGTTCCCCGGCCGTCAGGTGATCTTCTACGCGATCCTCGGCGGGGTCCTCCTGCCCGGCATCACGCTCGCGATCCCGCAGTACCTGCTCATGTCGCAGATCGGCATGGCGGGCAGCTACTGGTCGGTGCTGCTGCCCACCCTCATCTCGCCCTTCAGCATCTACCTGGCCCGCGTGTACGCGATGTCCTCGGTCCCGACCGAGATGATGGAGGCCGCACGGATCGACGGCGCTTCGGAGGGGCGGATGTTCGTGTCCCTTGTGCTGCCGATGATGGTCCCTGGCATGGTGACCGTGTTCATGCTCCAGTTCGTCGGCACGTGGAACAACTTCCTGCTGCCCTACGTCATGCTCGCCAACGAGCGCATGTACCCGCTGACGGTGGGCCTGTACACCTTGCTGTCCAAGGGTTCCGGCGAGCCGGCCCTGTACAGCCTGGCCATCACGGGGGCCGCCCTGTCGATCGTCCCGCTCGTGCTGCTCATGCTGTTCCTGCAGCGCTTCTGGCGGCTCGACCTCATCAGCGGAGGGCTGAAGGGATGAACCCCGTGGTCGCGCTCGGTGAGACGGACCTCGTCGTCGGCCCCCTGACCCTCGGCACGTCGAGCATCGGCCGGGGGGAGGATTCACCCGCGAAGCGCGAGGCCCTCGCGCTGGCCCTGGCGGGTGCCGTCCGGGCGATCGACTCGGGCAACAACTACGGGGAGAGCGAGCGGCGCGTCGGTGCCGCACTGCGAGTGGCCGGCGGCGCCGCTGCGGACACGCTCATCATCACCAAGGCCGACCCCGCGCCGGGCTCGGACGACTTCTCCGGCGAGCGGGTCCGGAAGTCCGTGCGGGAGAGCCAGGAGCGGCTGGGCCTCGACCAGCTGCCCCTGGTGCACCTGCACGACCCGGAGCGGATCACGTACGAGCAGGCGATCGCCCCGGAAGGCCCTGTCCGTGCCCTGCTCGACCTCCGCGAGGCCGGCGTGATCCGGTACATCGGCGTCGCGGGCGGGCCCGCCGCGATGATGGAGCGGTACATCCGCACCGGGTTGTTCGACGCCGCCGTCACGCACAACCGGTGGACTCTCCTCGACCGCTCAGCGGCCGGGATCGTACGCGCCTGTGAGAAGCACGAGGTCGGCCTGTTCAACGCAGCGCCGTTCGGCGGCGGCCTCCTCACCGGCAAGCCCTCGGCGGGCGGGACCTACGCCTACCGGCCGGCGGCACCGGCTGTGCTGCAGGCCGCGACCGCCATGCACGACGCCTGCGAGCGCCGTGGCATACCGCTCGCCGCCGCGGCGCTGCAGTTCAGCCTCCGAGACGAGCGCATCGCGTCGACGATCGTCGGCGCGTCCAGCCCCGAGCACCTGCAGCAGGCGCTAGAGCACGCCGCGGTGCCCATCCCGGAGGACCTCTGGGACGAGCTCGACGCGCTCTGCCCGCCGCAGGACGTGTGGCTCGAGCCCGACGAGGCGCTGACCGGCGCCGGACACGGCACGACACCCCACGACACAGCGCGACCCGCACCCCGCTCCACACACCCTGACCAGAGATGAGCAAACCGAAGATGACCGTCCCCGCGCGCAGCTTCTCCACCGACCGATTCCTGTTCGGGGGTGACTACAACCCCGAGCAATGGACCGAGGACGTGTGGCTCGAGGACATCGAGCTCATGCGGACGGCCGGCGTCAACGCGGTGACGATCGGGGTGTTCTCCTGGTCGCTCCTCGAGCCCCGCGAGGGCGAGTACTCGTTCGGCTGGATGGACCGCATCGTCGAGCTGCTGCACGGTGCCGGCATCGGCGTGATCCTCGCGACCCCCACGGCCTCGCCCCCACCGTGGTTCTCCCTCGCCCACCCCGACGCGCTGCCGGTCCGGCCCGACGGCACCCGCCTCACCCACGGGAGCCGGGACACGTACGCCATCAGCGCACCCGCGTACCGGGAGGCGTGCCGGCGGATCGCCCGGGCGCTGGCCGACCGGTACGGGGCCCACCCCGCGCTACGGGCGTGGCACGTGCACAACGAGTACGGGACGTTCGACCACTCGGACCACGCCTCGACGGCGTTCCGCGCGTGGCTGCGCCGCAGGTACCGGACGCTCGATGCGCTCAACGCGGCCTGGTACACGGCGTTCTGGTCCCAGAGCTACACGGAGTGGGAGCAGATCCTGCCTCCCCGGCAGACCCAGTACCTGCACAACCCGACGCAGAGCGTCGACTTCAAGCGGTTCTGCTCGGACGAGATGCTCGACGCGCTGCGCGAGCAGAGCGCCGAGATCCGGGCGGCGGGCTCGACCGCGCCGATCACGACCAACTTCATGCTGCCCACCTGGAACCACCTGGAGCAGTGGAGCTGGTCCGCGGAGCTGGACATCGTGTCCATCGACCACTACCTCGACACCCTCACGCTCGACGGCGAGACCCACGCCGCGTACGCCTCGGACCTCACGAGGTCCTGGGCGGGCCAGCACCCGTGGCTCCTCATGGAGCAGAGCACCATCAGCTCGCCGATGCCCGGCTGGCGGACGCACAAGGAGCCGGACCGCATGATCCGCAACTCCCTGTCCTACGTGGCACGCGGGTCGCAGGGCGCCATGTTCTTCCAGTGGCGCGCGCCCGCTGCGGGCTCGGAGGTGTGGCACGGGGGCCTGGTGTCCCACGTGGGCGCGGACTCCCCCGGCCACCGCGGCGTCCAGGAGCTCGGCCGGATCCTGGGGAGCATCGCCGAGGTCGCCGACCCGCCGGCGGACGGTCCGGTCGTCGACGCCGACGTCGCGATCCTCTGGCACGCCGACGGGTGGTGGGCGCTGGAGAACGAGCACCTGCCGTCGGACCACCTCGACTACTCCGACGCCGTCCGTTCGACGCACCGCGCGCTGTGGCGCGCGGGCATCCCCGTCGACTTCGTGCCACCCACGGGCGAGCTCGGCGGCTACCGGCTGGTGCTCGTACCCAGCATGTTCCCGCTCTCGCAGGCGCAGGCCGCGGCGCTCGCGGCGTACGCGGAGAACGGCGGCACCGTCGTCACCTGGTTCTTCTCCGGGATCGCGGACGAGAACATGCACGTCGTGCCCGGCGGCTACCCCGGGGTCCTGCGGGAGCTGCTGGGTGTGCGGGTCACCGAGCTGCACCCCCTCGACCCCGCGGTGACGATCACGCTCAGTGACGGCTCCGAGGCGGGGATCTGGTCCGAGCGCGTCGACCCGGCCGGCGCCGACGTGGTCACGACGTACGACGACGGCGAGGTCGCCGGGCTCCCGGCCATCACGCGCCACGCCGTCGGCGCCGGTCACGCCTGGTACGTCTCCACGCGCCTGGAACAGAAGTCCCTCGACCGGTTCGTCGCGGACCTCGTCCACGACCTCGGCGTGCGGCCCACGGTGGCCGGCGGCGACGAGGAGCTGGAGACCGTCCGCCGCCACGGCCGCAACGGCACGTACCTGTTCATCCTCAACCACGGCTCGGTCCCGCGGACGCTGCGCGGCGCCGGGGTCGACCTCGTCAGCGGCTCCGTCGTCGACGACGCGATCACCGTCGCACCCCGCGGCGTCGCCGTGGTGCGCGAGTCCGGCTCGCCCGCGTGGAGCGTCGACTCGGCGTGACCACAACCTCTCGTCCTTCCCACCCGCCCCTCGCCGGGCCATCACCGCAGGAGCAGCCACGCCATGAAGTTCACCGACGGTCTCTGGCACACCCGCCCAGGGGTCGACGCGCAGTACGCGCAGGAGGCTTACGACATCGAGGCCGTGGCCTCCCCCCACGGCGACAGCCTCGTGGTCGCGGCACCCACCCGGGTGATCGAAGGCCGCGGTGACACGCTCAACCGCGCCCTCCTGACAGTCACGGTCTCCAGCCCGCTGGAGGGCGTCGTCAAGGTCCGCACCCAACACCACCGGGGCACGCCGTCGGCCGGCGGGTTCGACCTCCTGGGCACCGAGGCGGGCCACGGCAGCGCGAGCGTCGACGAGTCGGGCGGCGTCCTGCAGACGGGGCCGCTGCGCGTGCACATCACGCCCGGCGCCCCGTGGAACCTCAGCTTCG
>Ga0209745_1002515_pt1 | contig 10438 bp, 1 predicted proteins | sample BarGraNGADG00312_FD_184495 | JGI IMG/M metagenome (GOLD analysis project Ga0209745, IMG submission 184495) | Arctic peat soil microbial communities from Barrow, Alaska - Barrow Graham LP Ref core NGADG0004-312 (SPAdes) (version 2) | ecosystem: Environmental > Terrestrial > Soil > Wetlands > Peat ... | reverse complement strand
GGCGCGGACCGCCTCTCGGCCCTCGGCGAAGCGCAGCGGCGCCTGCGCATCGCGCTCCTTCGCCTCGTGTTCGTGCGTCGCGGGGGCAGGCGCGGCTAGCCCGGGCTAGACCCAATACCAATAACTTAGTACTGTTGGGCGTGGTACCCTGTGCTGCGTGCCACGCGCAGGACAGCTGAAGCCGCGGGACGGCCATCGCCTCACCGATCACGTCGCGCTCGGCGTACTCACGGCCACCTTCCCCCCGTCGTTGGTCGACGCGGTGATCGAGGCCACCGGGACGCGCGAGCAGCGGTATCGCCTCCTGCCGGCGCGCCTCGTGGTCTACTACGTCCTCGCCATGACCCTCTTCCCCCAGGCAGGCTACGAGGAGGTGCTGCGCAGCCTCACCGAGGGGCTCGCCTGGGGGACCGGGTGGACCGACCACTGGGAGGTCCCTTCCCAGGTGGCCATCAGCAAGGCCCGGGCGCGCCTCGGGCGCGCGCCGCTCGTCGAGCTCTTCGCGCGGGCCTGCCGGCCCCTCGCGGGGCCGGCCACGCCGGGCGCCTTCTATCGGGGCCTGCGTCTCGTCGGCCTCGACGGCACGACGCTCGATCTCGCCGATACCGCCGCCCATGCCGCGCACTTCGGGCGGCCGGGCAGCGGGCGCGGCGAGGGTGTCGGCGCGTTCCCCCAGCTCCGGATGGTGGCCCTCGCCGAGTGCGGCACCCACGCCATGTTCGCCGCCACGATGGGCCCGTACACGACCGGGGAGCCGACGCTCGCGAAGCAGCTCGTGGGGGCCCTGGCGCCCGGGATGTTGTGCCTCGCCGACCGGGGCTTCACAGGCTTCCCCCTCTGGAGCGCGGCCGCCGCCACGGGCGCCGAGCTCGTCTGGCGGACCAGGGGCAACGCCATCCTGCCGGTGCTCGCACGCCACCCCGACGGCTCGTACGCGTCCGAGCTCGTGGCTGCGGCCGATCGCCACCGCGAGCACCCGCTCCCGGTGCGGGTGGTGGAGTACGCGCTCGATGATCCGGGCCGGGAGCCGAGCGAGGAGACCCGCTACCGGCTCGTCACCACGATCCTCGATCCTGCGGCCGCGCCGGCCGCCGAACTCGCCGCCCTGTATGCCGAACGCTGGGAGATCGAGTCGGCGCTCGACGAGCTCAAGACCCACCAGCGCGGCGCGCGCGTCGTGCTGCGCTCACGCACCGTCGAGGGCGTCTACCAGGAAGCCTTCGGGTTCTGCTGCGTCCACTACGCCCTGCGGGCCCTGCTGGCGTCCGCCGCCGATGACGAGGATATCGATCCCGATCGGTTGAGCTTCACCCGGGCGCTCCACGCCGCCCGACGCAGCGTCCGCAGCGGGGTCTCGGGCGGGGCCGCGCTCGCGGTCGCCCTGCAGCGGGCCATCGTCGAGATCCTGGCCTGTCTTCTGCCGCTGCGCCGCCTGCGTGCCAGCGCCCGCGTGGTCAAGCGCAAGATGTCGAGCTACGCTCTCAAGCGCGCGGCACACCGCGCCTGGCCGAGCCCGAGCCTGCCGTCAACCGACGCCGTTCGGATCCTCGCTCCACTCTAAGTTATTGGTATTTGGGCTAGACCGAACTTCCAGCGCCCGACGGGCGCATCTGAGCACGAAATCGGCTGATTGAGCTGCAGCGCTCTGGTGCCGGCACGGGCAACGATGCTCGGCGTCGTCATCGTTCGAATTGCCGGCTCGCCCAGGGTCCGGGTGATGCCGAATCGGCCTGGTGGTCAATCGAGCGAGGACGTGATTCCAAGGGTGGCAATCCGGTGCTGGGAGGCCCGACCACCTGAGTTCCTGACAAACAGCTTGATCGAGACACTGTTGGCTTTCGCGACGGTGTCGACTTCTGGCAGGGCGACGGCATCGCTCGCATACGACGTGGTCGAGTTACAGGAGAGCGGTGATCCCGCGCTGCCGTGGGTGGCGAGCAGCGTCCCGCCGTTGTACACCTCGAAGTAGTAACAGGTCGTGTCGCCCGCAGTTGCCGAACGGTACTCATGGCGGAACGTCGCACTGGTGACAACAGAGCCCGCCGGCACGTAGGCCGGGAACGTCAGCTTCAGGTAGCGGCTGCCGTCGAACGACGTCGACCAGCCGGACGAGACGTATGCGCCGTCATTCACGGTGATCGTGACCGTCACGACGTTGGAGTCGTTGGTGCCGTCGTTGGCCCTGTAGGTGAAGAAGTCGGAGCCGCTGTAGTCGGCCACGGACGTGTAGCTGAATGAACCGTTCGCGTTGAGCGTGAGGGCGCCATGCACTACGTTCGCGACCAGCACGGCGGTGATCACATCGTTGCCGGGGTCGGTGTCGTTGAACAACACGCCGTTGTAGGGCGTCCCCGTGACGGGCACGACCAGCGCCGTGTTCTCCCTCGTCGTGTAGTTGTCGGCCACCGCCGTGGGTGCGCCGTTGATGAGGACAGCGCCGGACGGGGTCGCGCCGCTGACGTTGCCAACGTTGTCGGCCAGCGTCTGGATCCAGTAGTAGCACTGCCCAGGGACGAGGCTCGTATTAGTGCGCGGCGAGGCGCCGGTGTCCGCGGAGCCGTCGACCCCGTAGCTGACGCCGGCGCAACTCCCGGGCGTGACAATCGTCCCCGTCAGACGCTGAAGACCGCGGCTGGCGACACCCGAGCCAGCCTCGGTCTCGGTCCAGGCGACGCTCACAGTGGTGGAGTTCTGGATCGTTATGCCTGCCGCCGGCGTTGTGAACGAGATGGCCGGTGCGGTCGAGTCGGCGGTGAGGGTCACGGTCCGGGTGGCACCGGCGATCAGCACGTTGTTGTAGGGCGTGACGGTGACGTTGGTGGTGGCCGAGCTGGAGTTCCAGGTAGCGTTCTTGGTGGCCGGATCAGCGGCCACGTCGCCCGCGGTGTAGGTCCAGTTGGCGGGCACCGAGAGGACGCTGTAGTTGTGCTTGTTGATACCCGACTGGGCGTCGGTCGAGGTCGAGCTGAGGTTGATCGTCCCGGACGCGCCACCCTTGAAGTAGATGGGGTTGTTGGCGGCCGACTGATAGACGTTGGTGCCGCTGCCGGTGACGTTCGGCTGGCCGGGTGCGGTCGAGTCGATGAGCACCCAGCTCGAGGTGGACGTGCCGCTGGCATTGCCGACGTTGTCGGTGACGGTCAGCGTCCAGCGGTAGCAGGAGCCGTCGGTCAGCCCGTTCTGGGCCACGCCCGAGGCGACGTTGGCGGCGGCGCCGTCATTGGCCCAGGAGGTGCTGGTGCAGGCACCGCTGACTGGAGCGCCGGTCTGGCGCTGGAGGGAGCGGCTGGCGACACCCGAGCCAGTCTCGGTCTCGCTCCAGGTGGGCGTGACCGTGGTGCTCGTCTGGGTGGCGTTGGTGCTCGGCGTGAAGGCGGAGATCGCCGGGGCGGTCGAGTCGGCCGTGACGGTGACCGTCCGCGTGGTGCCGGCCGTCAGCGCGCCGTTGTAGGGCGTGATCGTCACGGTGGTCGTGCCGGAGGTGGCGCCCCAGGTCGCGTTCTTGCCGGCGGGGTTGCCGGCGACATCGCCCGAGGTATACGTCCAGCCGGTCCCGGCCGAGAGCGCGCCGTAGTTGTGCTTATTGATGCCCGAGGCGGGGTCCGTCGAGCTCGAGGAGAGGGCGATGGTGCCCGTGACGCCGCCTTTGAAGTAGATGGCGCTGTTGGGGCCGGACTGGTAGACGTTGGTGCCGGACCCGGTCACGTTCGGCTGGGCAGGCGCGGACGTGTCGACGAGCACGGCGCCGGACGTGTCTGCGCCCGTGTTGCCAGCGAAGTCGGCCAGCGTCTGGACCCACCGATAACATGTCCCGGCAACCAGTCCGGTCTGGTTGACCGATGAGACGGTGGTGACCGGCGCACCGTCGGTGCTCCATGCGGTGGCGGCACAGGATCCGCCGGACGGGCTGCCCTTCCAGCGCTGGAGCGATCGCGTCTCGACGCCGATCCCGCCGCCGTCGCTCTCTGTCCAGGCGATGGTGTAGCTGGTGGCGGCCTGGGGCCACGTGGCGCCTTCGTCGGGCGTCGTGAAGTCGGCCGTCGGAGCGGTCGTGTCCAACGAGACATTGTCGAACGTCGCTGTGTTGAGCTTCGTGTTGTCGACTGCCGAAACGGCGAGGCCGACGTAGATGGTCGACCCCAAAGTGATCGTCTGACTACTTCCCTGCTGCGTCCAGTTCGTGCCATCGGGTGACCGCTCGCCGGTGACGACATCGTTGATCCGGGTGATCCGGACCCAATACGGAGCCGCGATGCCGGCCGTGCCGGTCGTCGCACCCGACGATCCGTCGGTGGTCAGTCGCCAATGGAACTCGGATCCGTTCGACTTCATCGGGTCCATCATCCCGTGGACGCTCCCGGCTGCCAGCGTGCTTCGGAACATGACGCCGGCCTTCGCAGGAGCACTCGTAGTGGGAGTCTGCGTCTGCGAGACGACGCGGGCGGTCAAGCGGCCGTCGCCGGTCATGCTCCGGTAAACGAACTGGAAGTGGTCCGCGAGGTTCCAGATGTCGGAGCCGCCGCCCGCGACCGTATACGTACCTGCCGAGTACGAGCTGGAGCCCGCTGTGCCCGGGTCTCCCACGGTGCCGATATCCCCGTTGGCGGTGAAGATCCCGAGCGCGTTCACGTTGATCGTGACCGAGTCGTTGTCGGTCAGCGGGCCGCCGGTACCCGTGTTGCCGAGGTCGCTGGTGACGATCTGGAGCGTGGCCGCGCCGGTGAAGCTGGTGGTCGGGATGAAACTCAGCCCGGCGAGGCGGAGGTTGACGTTGGTGAGCGTTCCGCTGAACGTCATGGTCGCGTCCGTGGTCCCGTCGCCGACGGTGAACGTGAGGCCGGTGGTGCCGGAGAGGGTGACCGTCCCGTTGGTGCCCGTCAGCTGGACCTGGACGCTCGACCCGCCAGCATCCGCGTCGCTGGTCGAGATGAGGTTGCCGTTCCCGCTGGAGAACACGAGGGTCACGTTCCTGGACGTGTCGTCGACTGCCGGCCGGCTGTTGACCGGTGCGTCGTTCACGGCAGCGACGGTGATGGTCACCACCACGACGTTGGAATCGAGCGCACCATCGTTCGCTTTGTAGGTGAACGAATCAGACCCGTTGAAGTTCGCACCTGGCAGATAGGTGAACGAACCATCAGCACTGAATGCCAGATCACCATCGGCCACATCCGAAACGAGGACGGCCGTCATCGGGTCGGACTCGGGGTCCGTGTCGTTGACGAGGACGCCAGTGCCGACCGCCACGGTCAGCAGCGCGTCTTCGTTGACCGAGTAGCCGTTGGCGACGGCCGTCGGGGCGACATCGGCGGCCACCGTGATCGCGACGTTGTCCGTGTCGCTCAGCGATCCGCCGGAGCCGGTGTTGCCCTGATCGTTGGTGACGATCTGGAGGTTGGCAGCGCCGACATAGCCGAACGTAGGCACGTACGTCATGCCCGCCATCGCCGTGTTGACGTTGGCGACGGTGCCGGTGAAGGTCATCGTGATGTCGGCCGTACCGTCGCCGACCGTGAACGTCAGCCCGGTCGTCCCGGCGAGGGCCAGCGTTCCGTTGGTGACGGTGAGCTGCTCCTGCACGCTTGCGGCGGCCGCGTCCACATCGGAGACGGAGACGAGGTTGCCGTTGCCGCTGGAGAAGACGATGGACGTATGCGTCGTCTGCGAACCCGGCAGCGTGTTGACCGGCCCATCGTTGACGGCAGCGACCGTGATGCTGCGCGTCGCGGTGTTGCTGTTCACCATGCCATCGTTGGCAACGAAGGTCACCGTCCGGGCGGACGTGCTGGGTGCATCGCTGGCGTTGGTGTAGGTGATCGACTGGAGCGCCGTCTGGTAGAATGCCTTGGTCGCGCTGCCGGTCAGGGCGAGGACACCCGTGCCGGCGGTCCAGGTGCCGGTGATGCCGTTCTGGTTGACGAAGGCGAGGGTGTCCTGGCCGTTGGCGTAGTTGGTCGTCATCGTGATCGTCGCGGAGGCGAGGTTGGCCGAGTCAGCGTCGGTGACGGTGATGCCCGGGTCGAGCAGCACCGCACCACCGTTCTCCGTGTAGGCCAGAGCGGCGACCGTGGTCGTGACCACCGGTGCAGCGGTCGCCGGGTTGGCGATGGTCCAATCCGTGGCAACAACGGCAAATGCCGTGATGCCGGTCTGCTGGACCCAGTTGGCGGCGGTGTCGCGGGTGGTGTTCGCCCCGCCGGGGTCCTGCTCGGTCCAGCCAGGGACCAGCTTCCACAGGTCGATGGTGCCTTCGGTATTGCTGTTGAGCTCCGCATCCAGGTAGTGCAGACGGACCGTGGCCGTGAGCGCCCCGCCGCCGGTCGCCGTGAAGGTGTAGGTCCGGGAGACAGCGCCGGTCTTGGCGGCCGGCGCCGCCTTGACCAACTTCACCTTGAAGGCGGTCGGCGCGGTGCCGGTGTTGATGGTGATCTGGATCTGCGGGTTGCCGAAGCAGCGCATCGTCCCTACACCGAGGGTGGCCCGGCTGACTCCGCCGGTGGCCGACAGGATCGAGGTCACGTCCGTCGTTCCACTACAGGTCGCAGCAGATCCGAGCGTCAAGACGGTGGTATTGCTGGCACCTGCGCCCGTCGAGAGGTCGCCGCCGTTGAGCGAGAGCGTGCCATTGACGGTGGCATCTCCCGCCAGCGTTGCGCCGCTCCCGTTGTTGATCGTGAGGTTGCTATAGGTCGTTGCGCTGACCGTTTGCGCCGCGCTCCCGGCGTATTCCACGGTCAGGTTGGTCAGCGTCCTGTTGGTGATCGTGTACTGGTTGACGAAGCCCGCGGTGGCCGCCGTACGCGTGACATCGACGGTGCCGCTGCCGGTCAGCGTCCCCGAGCCGCTCATCACCGACGCGGCGGCGGGCGTGAACGTGGCACTCGCGCCCACCGTGAACGTCCCGTTGGCAGCGAAGTTCCCGGTGGCGGGAACGCTGGCCGAGGCGGGGATGGTGAGGCTCTGGAACGTCAGCGTCCCGGCGTTCGAGATCGACGAGCCGTTGTTCATCGTGACCGTTCCGGCGGTAGCTGCGAGCACGGCCGAGGCGTTGACCGTCAGGGCGGTGGCTACCGCGAAATTCGCGTTCGAGCTCACGTTGCTGCCGCTGATGACGAGGTTGCCGTAGACCTGGCTGCTGGTGAGCGCCGCCACCGCGGTCGTGGTCCCCGCGTACTCGATCGTGCTGGTCGCCGCGACCGAATGCGTCGCGTAGCCCGCGGGCAGCGTCCGGGCGGTGCCGCCGATCTTGAGCGTCGCACCCGCGGCCACGGTGAGCGTCCCGAGGGGCACCGTTCCGGCAGCGAGCGCAGCTACTTCGACGCCGGTCAGACCGCGGCTATAGATGCGGAAGTCATCGACCCGTCCGTCGAGGTACGGATCGGCGACGAACGCCGATCGGCCGATCCAGTTGTTGGTGGTGCTGCCGAGGCTCGACGGACCAAGCGTCATGCCGGTGTTCTGGCCGACCTGCGAGCCGTTCACGTACAGGGTGCCCGTGTTGCCCGTCCTGGTCACCGCCACGTGGACCCACTGGAGCGTGGGCAGCGCAGCCGTGCCGTCGATGATCTGCTCGGCCCCGTTGCCGGCGGTGGTGATGGCGAAGCGGACCTTGCCCGTGCTGCCGTGCTGCGGTTGCACGTGCATGTAGGCCGTCGTGCCGGTGCCGAAGTCGAACAGGCGCGTCCAGTTGGCCGTCGTATCGAGCCGTACCCACGTCGCCATGGTGAAGTTGGTGAGCGTGCTGACGATGCCTGTCGGAAGGGCGACATGATCGTTCGTGCCGTCGAGGTTGACGGCTTGCCCGATCTGGCCCGTGGTGAACGTCGGTCCGTTGACGAGCGTGCCATCGAGCCCGGCCCCGCCGCTGTCGGCGGCGTCGTTCTCGAAGTCGTACCACGCGAGGAGCCCGGCCGCGCCGTTGTCGGCCTTGAAGGTGCTCAGATCGAAGGTGCCGGCATCGATCCTCAGGTCGCCGACGACGCTCACATCCGCTCCCAGGGTCAGCGTGCCGCTCGATTTGTTGACGACGAGGTCGTTGACCACCGCGGGAAGGCCGTTTCCGGTCGCCTGGGTGCCCGACCCGTTGTACGTATAGTTCGCGCCCGTCGAGTACGTCCGCGTGCCGGTGACCTGGACGTTCCCACTCGCGCCGGAGCTGGTGATGCCGTTGGTCGAGGTGATGCCGAGCGTCGCGCCGCTCGAGAGGGTGAACGTCCCGCCCCCGGTCAAGGTCGTCGCCGTTGCGGCCATCTGGAGCGTCGCGCCGCTGTTGACGATGAAGTCGACGTCGTTCGAGACGGTCCCGCCCGACGTGTACGTCTGCACCCCCGACCCGTTGAAGGTGACGCCGCTGGTGGTGCTCGTACCGGTCTCGGTCAGCGTTCCGCCTGAATGGGTGAAGGCGCCGGCGACGCTGAGTGTCACGCTCGCCGCCGAGGTGCCGAGATCGAACGTCCCGCTCGAGAGCGAGAAATCGCCGGCGACGGACATCGCACGGACGCCGGTGCCGAGCGTCCCGCGCAGCGTGCCACCCGTCTGGGAGTAGTCGCCGCTCACCGTCAGGTCGCCCGCGGCGTTGTTGCCCAGTGCGAGCGCGCCGGTGCCGGTACTGGTGACGGTCATGTTCCCGTTCACCGACCCGAGGTAGCCGCCGAGGCTGAAGTTCGCCGTGGTCTGGTTCGGGGCGTTCCATTCGAAATCCCAGAACGACTGGTCATAGCCGATGTTCGAGCCGCCGCCGCCTGGCGGCGAGGTGTAGCCGACGATCTCGATGGTCGAACCCGAGCTCCACGTGGCGGTCGGGATGACGCCGTCCGCCGTCGTCCACGCGTGTCGGTAGCGGCCGCCGTTGTTGACGACGATCGTGGCGCCGGTGCTGGTCACCGTCCCGGCGCTGCGGAAGATGCCGGAGACTGACAGGTCGGTACCGGCTCCGTTCGCCACCGTCAGGGTGAAGGTGCTGCTGAGGACGAGCTCGCCGCCCGCATCGACGACGACCTCGTCCGCCGTGACGCTGGCAGCGACGGTCACGATGTGGGCGTTGCGGATCGTGATCGCGCTGGCCGCATTGGTCGGCGCGAGGGTCGCGGTGCTCCACGTGACGCAGCTGCCGGCGATCGGAGCGCTCTGCCAGGTGCCTGCGGTGGCCCAGTTGCCGGTCCCGAGGGAGCGGAAGCAGTCGGTGGTGGTCGAGGCGGCGGTGTACGGGCCGACGAAGGGACCGCCCTCGGCTGCACCGTTGACGCCCGCTGGAGTGACGGGGTCGGTGCCCGTGTCCGCTGCGGCGCGAGCGAGGTCGAGGCGACCGTTGCCCGTCTCGGCGCGGGTGAGGACGGGCGCGGCCGAGCGGGCGAGGCGGCCGACGATGACGGCGTTGGTGGCTGTCGGGTCGAGCGCTCGCAGGACGGCAGCGGCGCCGGCGACCTCGGCGGCGGCGGCCGATGTACCAGACACCGAGCTGTACTCGTCGTCGGTCAGCGGATCGGTGTCCGCGTTGGCGGCGGTCGTCAGGATGTCGACACCGGGCGCCGCGAGGAAGGTCTGCGGTCCGTGGTTGCTGTCGGCCGCGAGTGCGTCGGCGTCGTCGGTCGAGGCGATGCCCATCACGCCGCGGTCGCCGGCCGGGTAGCTCTTGGCGACCGTGCCGTCGTTGCCGTCGGCGGCGACGAGCACGGCGTCGTTGGCCCACGCGTAGTCGACCGCTGCCTGCAGTGCCGACGAGTAGCCGGGGTTGGAGAAGGCCATCAGGATGACCGAGGCGCCCGCGTCGACCGCCGCGACGATGCCGGCGATGACGGCACTGTCCTGGCCGGTGCCGTCGGCCGCGAGGACGGTGATGGGCAGCACCCGCACGCCGGCACCGCCGATGCCGGCGATGCCCTCGTCGTTGGCGACCGCCGCGGCGACGATGCCGGTCAGCCAGGTGCCGTGGCCGTGGGCGTCGCTGTCGGCCGGACTGCCCTCGACGAACGACTGGCCCGGCATCAGCCGGCCCTGGAGGTCGAGCTGCCTGGCGTCAACGCCCGTGTCGAGGATGGCGACCGTGGCGGGGCTCGCGGGCAGGCCCTGGGCATGGATGGTGTCCCAGCCGATGCGGGCCAGTGACCACTGGTCGGCGTAACGTGGATCGCCGGGCGCCGCCTCGATGTCGCGGATCTGGTCCAGCTCGACGCTCTTGACCGCCGGGTCGGCGGCAAGCACGGCGGCGTCGTCGGCAGCGGCACGTCCCGCCGGCAGCTCCACGACCGCGAGGCCAAGTGCCGGAACGGTCGAGACGGTCCTGACGTCGCCGGCCGATAGGGCGGCCGCCCGTTGCTGAGCCGTGGCCCCTCGGGTGAAGGTGACGATGTAACGGATGGGCGGGGAAGCGGCCGTCGAACTCTCCGGGCGCTGGGAAGCGCCGGGCGCCGCTGGCACTTGTGTGGGGGACGCATCGGGC
>Ga0209745_1002514_pt1 | contig 10438 bp, 11 predicted proteins | sample BarGraNGADG00312_FD_184495 | JGI IMG/M metagenome (GOLD analysis project Ga0209745, IMG submission 184495) | Arctic peat soil microbial communities from Barrow, Alaska - Barrow Graham LP Ref core NGADG0004-312 (SPAdes) (version 2) | ecosystem: Environmental > Terrestrial > Soil > Wetlands > Peat... | reverse complement strand
GTGAGAGCTGCGCCGGGAGAACCTCAGAGTTGCAAGATCGTTCGCTGCACCTGGGACGACACCGTGAACGTGGGACTGCCGGGCTGGTTGTAGCCCAGCAGCTGTACAGGCGGGCAGCTCGCTATCCGGTGGATGTGTCGCCACGGACACCGTGCGGGTTCTAGTTCCGGTGATCCGCGAGAGCCGAGGGCCTGGGGACCATGCGGAAGGTGGCTGCGCCGACCCCCTCCCCCTCGTCCCCAGCGGCTTGTAGGGCCAGCAGTCAGTGCTCGGCCGACGTCCTGGCCAAGGCCTACAGCGGAACCCTTCCGTCTTTGCTGCTCACTGCCATGGTGGGGGTTACGGTCGTGCGGTGGAGAACTTGCTGCAATGGATGACGTTGCAGGAGCTCCGCGATGAGCTCGACCGGACGCGCCCGGCTTGGGAGGAACTCGCGAATCTGGATGACGTCCTGAAGGACGGCCAAGTCCCCGCGTTGGCCGAGGACGCACGCCGCCATCAGCTGGTCCAGAACGAGTTGCTGCGTCGACCGAGCGAAGGCTGACCTCCACCACGCCGGGAGAGTCTCGTGGACGGTGACCCCCCGTCGTGAGGCGGTCGAGGACGGCGCGAAGCGCCGCCCGCAGACTGCCCAGCCGCCGTAGGCGGCTCTTGATCTTCTCTCAGAGGCTAATCCGGCAAATCACGGGTCGCGGACAACTTTGGAGGGCAAGTATGACAACGTCTGCCTGAACGGCGTGTGAAGTTGAACGCTTGTCCGTGCTGATGATCTGGTGGCTGACGTGTCTCTAGCTAGGCAGGGTGTGGTGTGGGGGCTGGCCGTCGGGGTGATCTTGTTTGCTGGGTTCACCGTGACGTGGTCACCTCCGGCGTCCGAGCGCTTAAGCGGGTCGCTACCGGCTTCACCGACGCCGAGCATTTCGACGCCGCCGATTGTCGGTTCGTTGACGGCCCCTTCGAGCCCCCACCCGGGGCCGTCGACGTTGGGTGCGAATCTGCGACCCCCTCTGGACAAGCGGTCTGCGACGTCGTCGGGGCAGGGGGTTTCGGTGCCTGTTGCTTTGGTGCTGCTGTTTATCGTGGTGGTGGGCCCAGTGTTCGTTCTTCGGGGGGCGACGCGCCGCCGGGGTCGACACGGCCGTGTTGGCGCGAGCGGGCCGCTGGGCGGCGGGGAGGCGGAAGGCGGGTACGCCGCCGCGGTGCGGCACCTTGGCCGTGACACGGCCGCTCGGCGGCGGTTGCTTGAGGGCGACGATCCCCGTTCGGGAGTCTTGCGTGCCTGGCTTGACGTCCAGGAGGCTGCGGCGCGTTCTGGTTTCGCTCGGCGCAGTTCGGAAACCTCGGGCGAGCTCACTGCCCGGGTGCTTACGCGATGGGATGTCGACCCCGCTGCGCTGACCATATTGTCCAGCGCCTATCGAGAGGCGCAGTTCTCGGATCACCAGATCAGCGAGAAGATCCGCAGTCGGGTCGACGAAGCTCTGCAGCAGGTCGAGCGGGCCACTGCGGACCCCTCTCTGAGAAGCGGCCAGCGATGAGCCCGTCGGCCGCTGTTGTTGTGTCGGCGCTCGCGCCGCTCACCGCGCTGGTGTTCTGGCTTGATCGTGCGCATTCGCGTTATGTCCCACCGCGCTGTGACGACTATGCCGCGTCCGTGCCTGGGGACACCCTGGTCCGGCGTCTCGCCGAGGACTTGGACAGGGCCTCGGCAGACGTGGCTCTTCGTAACGGCATCTATCGCAGCGTCGTTCAAGACCTGGCCCCGAGCATTCGACGCCGGCTGGCTACCTCTGGTGATCTTTCGGCCGCGGCTCGCGTCCGGCTGCAGGCAGTGCTGGAGGAGGATCACGGCGCGTCAAATGTGAAGACACCCACGCAGCTCGAGGAGCTGCTGACAGATCTGGAGTACCGATGACGGTGACGATGACGTCCTCCCAGGCAGCGGTCCTCGCCCGACGAATCTTGGATGAGATCAACACAGTCGTCGTCGGCAAGAGTGAGCCGCTGCGGCTGGTTCTGGCTGCGCTACTCGCGGGCGGTCACGTGCTCATCGAGGACTATCCGGGCCTGGGCAAGACTCTCGCGGCGCGCGCCTTCGCCCAGGCGCTCGGGCTGGAATTCGCTCGAGCTCAATTCACCCCGGACCTCCTCCCGGGAGACCTGACCGGAGCTTTCATCTACAACCAGAAGGAGGGGACGTTCGACTTCCGTAAGGGACCGATCTTCGCCAACCTGATGCTCGCCGACGAGATCAACCGGACACCTCCCAAGACGCAGTCGGCACTCCTGGAGGCGATGCAGGAGCATCAGGTCACGGTGGAGGGCAAGACCTTTCCCTTGCCGCAGCCGTTCCACGTCATTGCCACCGCCAACCCGATCGAGTACGAGGGCACGTACCCCTTACCCGAGGCGCAGCTCGATCGATTCCTCATGCGCGTCTCCTTCGGGTACCCGACAGTCGAGGAGGAGCGGAGCATCCTTCGCAACCGGATGGCACGCGGCCGGGAGGACGTCGAGGTCGCACCTGTTGTGAACGGTGAGGAGTTGAAGATGATGCAGGCGAGCCTGGAGTCCGTCCGGGTGACCGACGCGGTTGTTGGCTATTGCGTCGACCTCGTGCGAGCGACCCGTGAACACGACAATGCACTGATCGGATCGTCGCCGCGTGGGGCGTTAGCACTGCTCAGCTGTTCGCGGGCGATCGCTGTCATCGACGGCCGGGACTATGTGACACCCGACGACGTCAAGCAGATCGCGCAACCGGTGCTCGCCCACCGTCTTCGCGTGAAGCCGCAGCTGTGGATGACGGGCCTGGATGGGGATTCGATCGTCGCCGGGGTTCTGCAAGTCGTGCCTGTGCCCGACGTTTCGGTTCCAGATGCTGATACCGGACTCGGCTCTGATGCCGTGGGGGCGGCTGTTGGACACTGACGATCTCAACGCGTCCCGCTGGCGGCCGACAAACGCGCATGTGCGGGCGAGCGCAATGGGGCTGCTTGGGCTCGTTCTAGCTCTGGTTCTCGGTCGCGCGAACATGTTCGTCCTCGCTGTCCCCTTCGTCGTCATCGCGACGTGGGGCGAGGTCCGTCGGCCGGTGCACCAGCCGACTACCAGCGTGCGGCTCGATCAGTCGACGGTGCCCGAGGGGGCGCCCCTGGTGATCATCGCCGAGACCCACCACCCGGGTGCGGACACCGTCGTACACGAGCCCGCGAACGACCCGTGGTGGCAGGCCGATCGCTCCGTGCGGCCACCACAAGCGTCCCCGGGGGTGTTTCGCCAGACCTATCGACCATTCAGGTGGGGACAGCGCACGGCGCCCATCCCGGTCGTCTACGCGCTCAGTCCCTGGCTCGCCTACGGGGCAACGACCTCCAGAGAGGGGTCGGGGAGCGTGCTGGTGACGCCGTTGCCAGAGCGATTCGCCCCCCGGGCGCCGATGCCCCACCCCCGTGGCATCGTCGGACTTGACCGCTCGGCTCGTCGCGGCAGCGGCTCGGAGTTCGAGTCTATCCATCCGTACCAGAGCGGCGACCGTCTTCGGCTGATCCACTGGCCGACTTTCGCGCGCACGGGGACTGTGCACGTCAGGGCGACTTATTCAGACCAGGAGTCTCACGTACTGATTCTGCTCGACAACACGACCGACATCGGCCCTGCGCACGATGGACCGGACCACCCGACCAGCCTCGACTTGACGTTGCGAGCGGCCGCAGCGCTGGTCAGCTACCACCTTGCCAGAGGCGACCGGGTCGGGCTTCGAACCATGGGCTTGTCGGATATGCGGCTGCCGGCCACGATGACCGGGCGGTCATGGACGGATCCCGCGCTGGCGCAGCTGGCAACCTGCGACCGCGCTGCGATCGCTCGGTTGACGCCGGGGCGCCTGCTCGCCGGCACGTCGGACTCCGCCCTCGTCATCGTGCTGTCTCCATTGACGAGCCAGGACATCAGAGACGCCGTCGCTGACCATGTCGTGCACCGACGTGCGATCGTCGTTGACACGCTCCCGCGCTATCTCGGCAGCCAGGGCAGCGCGTCGACAGACCTGGCATGGCGCATCACCCGATTGCGTCGCGACACCGCTCTGGACGCTCTGACCGACAGGGGCGTGCCGGTCGTCCCTTGGGTCGGCGCATCGAGTCTGGACGCCGTTCTGCGCGCCATCGCGCACCGCAGCCGAGGAAGGCTCTAGAGGTGATGAAGGCACGTGGACCCGGCCCGGCCCAACGCATTTCGTTTACTCTCGCGGCTGCGTTCGCGACTGGCGTCGCCGGCGTGAGCGCCCTGCTCAGCCACGGAAACGTTCTGCCGGTGACCGCACTCTCGGCAGTGTCCGTCGTGATCATTGCGCTGTGGCCGCGTGGCGACACCCCGTTGCTCGCCTTCGCGCTGGTTGTCCTGGCCTGGTCGGTGTACGTGCCACGACCAACCTGGTGGGTGATCCTCGGCGCAGCGGCACTTGTGATCGCGCACGCGTGCCTCGCTGTCGCAGACTCGACGCGGGGCCGCGCCGCGTTGCCGGGCCCCGCTTTGGCGCGCCTCGCCCGGCGCTGCGCCGTTGTATTGGTTATCGCCTGCGTCGCGGGACTCGCCACCGTTCTCCGGTACTCCACGCACGACGCGACTCACACCGCCGCAGGAGTGGTCGGCTGCCTCCTACTCGCGGTATGGATCAGCTTGCCCCGTCACCGCGGCTCGGAAGATCGATTTGGAGCGGAGGGCGAGAGATTCGAACTCTCGGTGGGTTTAACCCCACAGCGGTTTTCAAGACCGCCGCACTAGGCCACTATGCGAGCCCTCCTAGCCTGCGCTTCCACTGGTGAAGCGCAGAACCGGCACCAGTGTCCCAGACCGGGCCCAGTACGTAGCACCGTCCGACGCTTATCCGCTCCTTCGAGCTGATGACCTTGGTCTTCGGGGACCTGGGCCACGGCCGCACGAGACTGACGGCGAAGCGGGTGGCTTCGTCCAGGATCAGCGGTTGTGCAGCCAACTGGATAAGGTCGGATGGGCAACCTGGTTAAGGAGGACGCATGGATGCTCGCCGCGAGCTGCGGGGGTGGGGCAGGACAAACCCGAGCGTCGCTATGGTCCATGCGGCCAGCGACGACGCCGACCTTGTCCGGCTGGTCACAGCGGCCGGAGCGCGTGGGGTCCTTGCTCGTGGACTGGGCCGCAGCTACGGCGACGCCGCACAGAACGGTGGCGGTGTCGTGGTGGACATGACCTCCCGTCACCGGATCCTGTCGGTCGATACCGTGACGGCGCTTGTCGAGGTCGAAGCCGGTGCCAGCCTCGACCAGCTGATGCGGCAGCTGCTGCCGCTGGGTCTCTTTGTTCCGGTGAGTCCGGGGACTCGGCAGGTGACCGTTGGAGGAGCGGTCGCGGCCGACATCCACGGGAAGAACCATCACGTGGACGGCAGCTTTGGGCGCCACGTCGTCTCCATGGACCTGCTCTGTGCCGACGGCACGATCCGCACGCTCACCCCGGAGTCCGAGCTCTTCTGGGCCACCGTCGGGGGCATGGGCCTGACCGGCCTGGTCTTGCGGGTGACCCTGAGGATGAAGAAAGTTGAGTCGGCGTACTGCCTGGTGGACACCGAGCGTTGCGCGAACCTCGACGACCTGCTTCAACGCATGGCCGAGGGCGACCACAGGTACACGTACTCCGTGGCCTGGGTCGACTGCCTGGCCCGCGGGGCGACGTTGGGACGCTCCGTCCTGACCCGCGGCTGGCCGGCGACCCTCGAGCAGCTTCCCCGCACGTTGGGCGATCATGCCCTGGACTTCCGACCCAGACAGCTGGCGGTCGCGCCCGCGGTCTTTCCGAGCGGCCTGCTGAACCGGGCAACCGTTGCTGCCTTCAACGAGGCGTGGTATCGCAAGGCTCCACGAGAGCGCCGGGGCGAGATCCAGAGCATCGCGGCGTTCTTCCACCCCTTGGATGCCGTGGCGCAGTGGAACCGCATCTACGGTCCAAGGGGCTTCCTGCAGTACCAGTTCGTCGTGCCGTTCGGCGCCGAGGACACGTTGCGCAGGTGCATCCAGATGCTCAGCGATACCGGTCAGGCCTCGTTCCTGGCGGTGCTCAAGCGGTTCGGGCCGTCCAGCGCCGGACATCTGTCATTTCCCACGCCCGGCTGGACCCTGGCTCTGGACATACCACTCGGAGCACCCGTTCTGGGCGGTCTTCTCGACCGACTCGACGAGGAGGTCATGACCGCGGGTGGCCGGGAGTACCTGGCCAAGGACTCCCGACTACCGGCCTCCTCGATCGCACGTATGTACCCCCGCCTCGACGAGTGGCGCGGCATCAGGGCGTCGGCTGACCCCCGTGGGGTCTTCACGTCTGATCTATCAAGGAGGCTGGGGCTGTGAAGGACGCCATCGGAAACGTGCAACGGGTCGTCGTTCTGGGGGGGACCTCGGACATCGCCCTGGCCACGGTCACGAAGCTGGCCGCGGAGCGCCGCGGCGTTCACGTCACGCTGGCCGCCCGTCCTGGCGAACGCCGCGTCGCTGCCACCACAGCCCTCGAAGCCCTCGGCCTACAGGTCAGCGAGGTGGACTTCGACGCCACCGACCGAGCGTCCTACGAGCGCGCCATCTCCGCCATCTTCGAAGCTGGAGGGGACGTTGACGTCGTGATGGTGGCTTTCGGGCTGCTCGGAGACCAGCTGCAGGCTTGGCGGGATGTCGACGCGGCACTGGAGCTTGTCCAGGTCAACTACGCGGCGGCGGTCGCCTGCGGCGTCCTGGTCGCGGAGAAGCTGCGCGCACAGGGGCACGGCGCGATCATCGCCATGTCCTCCGTGGCCGGTGAGCGCCCCCGTCGGACAAACTTCGTCTACGGCTCGACCAAGGCCGGGATGGACGCCTTCTACACCGGGCTCGGCGACGCGCTGTCGACGGACGGCGTGCACGTCCTGGTTGTTCGACCCGGTTTCGTCCGGACCAAGATGACCCGTGGACTCGCCGCGGCGCCGCTGTCCCAGACCCCGGAACAGGTCGCCGACGCGATCGTGGCAGGTCTGCGGGCCGGCCGGCGCACGGTGTGGGCGCCGCCGGCGATGCGGTGGGTCATGTTCGTCCTGCGACACCTCCCCCACGCGGTGTTCACCCGCCTTCCGGTCTGAAGCCCCCGGCCGCTGCGGAGGCTGCAGGAGCCGCTACAGATACACGGAGGCCATCAGGCAGGCTGCCCAGATGACACCCAGCGCCATCAGCATCCGGTCGTGAAGGACGATCTCCTCCGGCTCCCCCGCGGCACCGGTGTCGACGTCCACGGAATACCTGAGCAGGGCCACGACGAACGGGACGATCGACACGACGCTCCACTCGTTCGGGGTGGCTTGGTGCATCGCGAAGGCCCAGAGCGCGTACGTCGTGACCAGCACCCCCGCCGACATGGTCCACACGAATCGCAGATAGGTAGGGGTGTACCGCTTGAGCACCGGACGGATTGCCACCCCCGTGTCCTGGACCAGGCGTATCTCGGCATACCGCTTGCCGGCGGCCATGAACAGCGATCCGAACCCGGCGGCGATGAGGAACCACTGCGAAAGCTGGATCTGGGTCGCGACGCCTCCCGCGATGGCCCGCAACAAGAACCCGGAGGCGACGCTGGCCAGCTCGATGACGGGTTCGTGCTTCATGCCCAGGCAGTACCAGAGCTGGATTACCTCGTAGATCGCGACGACCAGAAACAGCTGCCAGTTCAGCAGCGCTGAGATCACCAGCGCACCGGCCAGCAGGACGGCGGCGGCTGTCCAGGCTGCGCGCATCGACAGCTCTCCGGATGCGACCGGGCGCTGTCGCTTCGTGACGTGCGCCCGGTCGGACTCGACATCGACGGCGTCGTTGACCAGGTAGATCCCCGACGCGGCCGTGATGAAGGCGATGACCGCGACAAGCATCTGGAGGGCAGCCCGTGGTTGCAGGGCGATTCCGGCGGCGGCCGGCGCTGTGACCACAAGGACGTTCTTGATCCACTGACGGGGACGGCACGCCCGCACGAGAGCCGGCAACGCGGGGCGTGACTCGTGCAAAAGGGTCACGAGCCCGACCCCGGCCTGGTTCGGGCGACCCACTGCCCCATCACCGCGCCGATCAGGCTGCCGGCCAGGACGTCGCTGGGGTAGTGCACCCCCAGGATGACCCGGCTGGTCATCATCACCGGGATTGACAACAGCGGCCAGCGGCGCCCAAGCAGCGTGGAGTAGGCCACGGCGGCCGCGGTGGTCGAGGCAGCGTGGGATGAGGGGAAGCTCCAGTCGCTGGGCGTGGCGACATGAACCTGTATGCGCGGGTCGCTGGGACGGTGACGACGCACGACCCGTTTGACCACGACGCTCACGGCGTGGGCGCCGACAACAGTTGCGGCAGCCCGCAGCCAGGGGCGCCGTCGCTCGGGGTCGAGCGCCGCACCCAGAAGTCCCAACGCGGTCCAGGACAGGGCATGCTCACCGACGTGGCTCAGGATCACCGCGCCCCGAGGCATCCCGCTCGACGCCGCAAGCGACTGGCTCCTGATCAGGGCGGCGACCTCGCGCTCCTGCAAGCTCGCGGGGCTCATCATCGAGCAAACACCGCAACGAAGTCCCGCGACGACGGCTGGAGGTAGCGGTAGGGGTTGGGGTGCTCGTCGTTGGTGAGCATGTGCGGCACCGCTCCGCCCGAGCTTGGATGGGAGTAGGTGATGAAGTTTGTCCAGGCCTTGTTGATATCGAGCTCCATGGCACGCACCGCTCCGGCGTCATGGACGATCTTGGCCAGTGTCTGAACCGACATCGAGGCCCCCACCACGAACACCAGCGACCCGTCTTTGCGGACTCCCAGGGCTGAGCGCCACACGTAGGTGTGGTCGCCGACGGTCTTTCCCCAGGTCTTCGTTCTGGTGCTGTTCACGTCGGGAGAGATCGAGCCATGGTCCACCAGCAGGCCGAGGTTCTGGCGGACGGCAGCGACGTCAGGGCCGGGCGTCCCGCTCCACCTGACCACGTCGACGTGGCCATCCTTGTAGAGGACCATTGATGCGGCGCCGTCGCGCAGTGGCACGGCGGTCTGGCCGTCCTGCCAGTAGCCGCCATTCGCGTCGAGCATGGTGAAGCCCGAGTTGAACGTCGCCAACAGGCTGCCCCGCTGCGAGGACGGCACGTCGAAGGGCTGGGACCATCCCGAGCCGCCGGGCACTCGGAACCCGGGGTGCAGGACCATCTTGACCAGGTTCTGGTTGAGCCAGGCCACCCCGACCATGTAGCTGGTGTGCTGCGCGTCCGGACGCAGGAACGCGGCCCGGATCGCCGGCTGCCCGTGAAGGCTGGTCAGCGTCTGCCAGACACCCTCGTTGCGCAGGGCTGGTTGGGCCTGGGGTGGGATCGGGGCCGGAGCCGCGAAGCCCGGCGTCGACTGCGCGGATCCGGCGCCTTGGATCGCGGAGACTCTGGGGATGCCGCCGGCGAGGCTTCCGCCAACCTTGGGCGGATTGAGCTGGTACTGGACCTGCTCGAGCTCGCTGACGACCCAGCCCAGCCCGTTGAACCGCGCCCACTCGGCCAGTCGGGCCGCCGTGGTGTCGGTGCCGGGGGCCGTCAAGGCACCACCGATCGACCAGGCCAGCCACAGCAGGATCACGACGATCACCACTCCAGCGCGGCGCGCCCACAGACGGCGCCGACTCGGCCGCGATGCCCGAGGTCGTGGCGGTCGACGATGATCCTGCGGGATCTGGGTCTGACTGTCGGTTAGCGTCGTCATCCCCACGCTCCTCCTGCCGTCTCGTCGGCTCGGAGAGGCGGAGGTGACGAGCGCCCCGGAACGTCAGAGGTGAGTCGTGAGGTGGTCATACTGCCAAGGGTCGCCCAGATACATTGGTGATTCCTTTGAGCCCGCCGCTCGGGTCGGTTGAGCTCAGATCCAGAGGGCTGGGTCCTTGAACATCGCCTCGTACGGGTCTTCGCCCTTGTTCGGGAACCGGATCGTGGCGGGAATACCAGTGGCCACCGCTCCGGCCGGGATGTCTTTGACGACAACGGAGTTGGCACCGATCTGCACGCGGTCTCCGATGTACACCGGACCAAGAACCCGGGCGCCCGCACCGATGGTGACGTGGTTGCCGACAGTCGGGTGACGCTTGACCCGCTTCATCGAACGACCACCGAGCGTGACGCCGTGATACATCAACACGTCGTCGCCGACCTCGGCAGTCTCGCCGATGACCACACCCATACCGTGGTCGATGAAGAAGCGCCGACCGATCTGCGCCCCTGGGTGGATCTCGACGCCGGTGACCGACCGCGTGAGCTGCGAGAGCAACCGGGCAGCCAATCGACCACCCGGCTTGTTCCAGAGCCGATGGGAGAACCGGTGCACCCAGATGGCATGCAACCCGGGCGAGGTCAGCGCCATCTCGATCCGGGAGTCCACGGCAGGGT
>Ga0209745_1002512_pt1 | contig 10441 bp, 9 predicted proteins | sample BarGraNGADG00312_FD_184495 | JGI IMG/M metagenome (GOLD analysis project Ga0209745, IMG submission 184495) | Arctic peat soil microbial communities from Barrow, Alaska - Barrow Graham LP Ref core NGADG0004-312 (SPAdes) (version 2) | ecosystem: Environmental > Terrestrial > Soil > Wetlands > Peat ... | reverse complement strand
CCCCAGTCACATTCCGGGCAGCGCGGGCCTATTCGTCGAGGGAGGATGTTGCACATGAAGGGATGGCTGGTGATGACGGCGGTGATCGGCACGGTTATCTGCACGTCTGGAAGCGCCGTCCCGACGGGTGGCGCCTCGCCGCCGACGTCCTCAATATTCAGGAGTAGTGCGCAAGAACTTGAAAGCTGACGTTGCGGGCATGATCGGGTACTGTAGCTGACAGGGCGTTATGGATGGCCGTCCGCCCCGCCATCAAGGAGGCAGTGCCACGTGACGCAGCTTCAGCTCGCTCGTCTTCCCGGCTACCATGCGTTTCCCGGACCGGTTGTGCTCGTCATCATGGACGGCGTCGGCCTGGGCAAGCGCGACGAATCGGACGGCGTCTTCCTGGCGAACACGCCGGTGCTCGACGAACTGCTCGCCGAGCCGCTCTTCGTCGCGCTGAAGGCGCACGGGAAGGCGGTCGGGTTGCCATCCGACGAGGACATGGGCAATTCCGAGGTGGGCCACAACGCGCTCGGGGCCGGGCGGGTGTTCGCGCAGGGGGCCCAGTTGGTCAACGACGCAGTGGCGTCCGGGGCCATCTTCAGGAGCGCGGCCTGGCAGGCCGCGATGGCGCGCGGCAAGTCCGGCGGCACGGTCCACTTTATCGGACTCCTGTCCGACGGGAACGTGCACAGCCACATCAACCACCTGTTCGCGCTGCTCGACCGTTGCGCAGAAGAAGGGGTGGCGCGCGTCCGCGTGCACCCGCTGCTCGACGGGCGCGATGTCGGTGAACGGAGCGCGCTGACGTATCTCGACGCGCTCGAGGGGCACCTGTCCCGGCTGAACGCCACGGGCGGGCGCGACTACCGCGTCGCGTCGGGCGGCGGCCGGATGGTCACCACCATGGACCGCTACAACGCCGACTGGGCGGTGGTGGAGCGCGGGTGGAAGGCGCACGTCCTGGGCATCGGCCGTCAGTTCGCGTCGGCCAGGGACGCGGTGGAGACCTACTACCGCGAGGATCCGACGAGCACGGACCAATACCTCGACAGCTTCGTCATTGCGAGCGGCGGCCAGCCGGTGGGCACGATCCAGGACGGCGACGCGGTGCTGTTCTTCAATTTCCGCGGAGACCGCGCAATCGAGATCTCGCGCGCGTTCGAGGAGCGCGACTTCCACGAGTTCGATCGGGTGCGCGTGCCGGCCGTCTTCTACGCGGGGATGATGCAGTACGACGGCGACGCGCAGATTCCCGCGCAGTTCCTGGTGGAGCCGCCGGCGATCGACTGCACGGTGTCGCAGTACCTCTGCACGGCGGGCGTGACGTCGTACGCGATCTCGGAGACGCAGAAGTTCGGGCACGTCACCTACTTCTGGAACGGGAACAACTCCGGCTACGTTGACGAGCGCGTGGAGAAGTACGTCGAGATCCCGTCCGACAGGGTGATGTTCGATCAGCGCCCGTGGATGAAGTCGGCCGAGATCACCGACGCGACGATCGACGCGGTGCGGTCCGGGCAGTTCAAGTTCATCAGGCTGAACTACCCCAACGGCGACATGGTCGGGCACACGGGCATCGTCAACGCCATCCGGATCGCGGTCGAATCCGTGGATCTCGGCCTGCAGCGCCTGCTGCCCGCCGTTCGCACGGCCGGCGGCGTGCTGGTGGTGACGGCGGACCACGGCAACGCGGACTGCATGTTCACAAAGAAGAAGGGCAAGCGGGAGGCGATGGTGGCGCACACCCTCAACCCGGTGCCGTTCATCATCAAGGACTTCTCGGGCGCGAATCGGCTTTCACTGACCGACGTTCCATCGCCACGCCTGAGCCACGTCGCCGCGACGCTGCTGACGCTGCTCGGCTTCCAGAAGCCGGAGCAGTACGATCCCTCGCTGATCACGATCTCGTAGGATTCAGGAGCCTGGATTCGGGATTCAGTAACGGGGGAGCTTCAGATGCATGGTTATGCAGTCTGATGTATTCTTATGCTAGTTGAACCGGTGGACCCCGAATCCTTATTCCCTGAGCCCTGATCCCGGGTCCCTGGCCCCTGATCCCCGGCTCCTGACTCTTGTCACTCGTGCCCGTGGAGGTCCCGTCGATGACCCGTTCGCCGTCTCTCGAGTCCCTGCAGTCGATCCGCGCCGTGGCCGGTCAGGCGTGGACCCGTGGCCTGACCGATGACGTGATCGAGCAATTCCTGGCTCGCGACCCGCGCCTCGCAAGGGCGATCGAGACGGCGGTGGAGTGCCGCGCGGCGATGAGCGCGTCGTACGGCGAGTTCTTCCGTCTGTCCGAGAAGGACCTCTGCCGGCAGTTGCAACAGCGGATCCTCAACTTCTATCCAGCTCCCGGCATCAATCCCTACGTGCCGCTGGCGGCCGAAGGCCCATGGATCGTGACCTCGCACGGCGCGGTGGTCCACGACTCCGGCGGCTACGGCATGCTGGGTCTCGGGCACGCGCCCGCGCCCGTCCTGGCGGCCATCGGCTTGCCGCTCGTGATGGCCAACGTGATGACGCCGTCGTTCAGCCAGTATCGGCTGACCGAACGCCTCGCGCGGGAGATTGGGCGCACGCGCGGCGAGTGCCCGTTCAGCAGGTTCGTGTTCCTCAACAGCGGGTCCGAGTCGGTCACCTTCACCTGTCGGATGGCGGACATTCACGCGCGGACGATGACGGACCCAGGCGGCCGACACGAGGGTAAGCCGGTGATGCGCCTGGCAATCGTGGACGGCTTTCACGGGCGGACCGAAGGGCCCGCGCGCCTCTCGCAGTCGTGCCGGCCTGCGTACGCGCGTCACCTCGCGTCGTTCCGGGGCACCGACAACCTTCTCTTCGTGCCGATCAACGACGTCCCGACGCTCCGCCGGGCCTTCGAGGAGGCCGACCGGAACGGCACGTTCTTCGAGGCGGTCTTCGTGGAGCCCGTCATGGGCGAAGGCGTGCCGGGGCTGGCGATGACCCCGGAGTACTACGACGCGGTCCGCGCGCTGACGACCGGCATGGGTACGTGGCTCGTCGTGGACTCGATCCAGGCCGCGCTCCGCGCGCAAGGGTGCCTGAGCATCGTGGACTACCCGGGCTTCGAAGCGTCGGCGCCTCCCGACATGGAGACGTACTCGAAGGCGCTGAACGCCGGCCAGTACCCGCTGTCGGTCGTGGCGGTCACCGAGGAGGTGGCGGCCACGTACGTGACCGGGCTCTACGGGAACACGATGACCGGCAATCCCCGGGCGATGGAAGCCGCGTGCGCCGTGATCGAGGCGATCACCGAGGAGACGCGGACGAACATCCGCGAGCGTGGGCGCGACCTGGCTGCCGGGCTCGAGCGGCTGTCGGAGGCGTTTCCCGGCGCGATCGACCGCGTCGTGGGCACCGGCCTGATGGTCAGCGCCATGCTGAACCCGGCGCGTTACCTGGTGCAGGGCGAAGGCGGATTCGAGCAATACCTGCGGACGCACGGCATCGAAATGATTCACGGGGGCGAAACGGGCCTGCGCTTCACCCCCGCGTTCGACATCACCCGCCCGGAGATCGATTTGATCGTCTCCATCGTGCGCCAGGGCCTGGAGGATCTGCCGCTCGCTCCGGCCTGAGGGCCGGGCCGGCGCGCCTTCGTCCTCGAACGCCTTCCGTGTCGCGCCCGTCGCGAACGGTCTTCGCGAACAGCCCGAGAGTCGGGGGGGAGCCGGTGGGCCGGTTCTCCCGAACACCCTGTCGCCCTGCAGGGGCTCGCCGCCGCATATAATTCACCAGAGATGCGCTACGACTTCGACACGGTGCTCGACCGCCGCCACACGCATTCGCTCAAGTGGGATCACTGCCGCTCCCAGTTCGGTCTCGACGATGTGATCCCGATGTGGGTGGCCGACATGGATTTCGCCGCGCCGCCGGCCGTGGTCGAGGCGGTCGCACGTCGCGCGGCCCACGGCGCCTACGGCTATGTCTTTGTGCCGGAGTCGTTCTGGGAATCGGCCATCGCGTGGCTGCGGAAGCGCCACGGGTGGATGGTGGACCGACGCTGGCTCGCGAGGTCACCGGGCGTGGTGCCCGCTCTCAGCCTGTGCGTCAACGCGTTTACCCGGCCCGGCGACAGCGTCATCGTCCAGACGCCGGTCTACTATCCGTTCTTCCGCGCCGTCGAGCACAACGGGCGGCGACTCGTCAGGAACCCGCTCGTCGTCGTGGGCGGCCAGTACAGGATGGACCTGGCCGACCTCGAGCGGAAGATCGACGCGAGCACCCGCCTGGTCATCCTCTGCAGCCCGCACAACCCGGTCGGTCGCGTGTGGACGCGAGAGGAACTGGAGCGCTTCGGCGAGGTGTGCGTGCGGCGGGACCTGGTGGTGCTGTCAGACGAGATTCACATGGACCTGACGCTGCACGGGCAACGGCACGTCCCGCTCGCGACCATCTCGCCCGATCTGGCCGCCCGGACGGTGGCCTGCGTCGCGCCGAGCAAGACATTCAACGTGGCTGGCTTGGGGATGTCGCTCGTCATCGCCAGCAACCCGGCGCTGCTCGCGCGGTACACCGCCCAATTCGACGCCTCCGGGCTGATCATCGCCAGCCTGTTTGGAACGGTGGCGCTGGAGGCCGCCTATCAGGGAGGCGAGGAGTGGCTCGATCAACTGCTCGAGTACCTCGCAGCCAACGTGGATTTCACCGACCGGTTCATACGGGAACGGATTCCCTCGCTGCGGTTCGTGAGACCCGAGGGCACCTACCTCGCGCTGATCGATTGTCGGCAACTGGGCATGAAGCAGGCGGAACTCGACGACTTCTTCCTGCGGTCGGCGGGCGTCTACTTCGACAGCGGCCCGTGGTTCGGCGACGAACTCGCGGGATTCGAGCGGATCAACCTCGCCTGCCCGCGCAGAACGCTGACCGAGGCGCTGGAGCGGATCGAGCGGGCGGTACGGGACAGAACGTAGTCAGTTGGCAGTTGGCAGTCTGTCACGCGTGAAGCGCTGGCAACTGACAGCTTGTCAACTTGTCACGCGTGCTCTGCTCCCCGCTGTCGGCCATCGTCAGCCGATCCCCGTATCCATCTTCAACGGGCCTCCGATTTTCGCCACACTTCGTGCTTCCGTTCTTCCGTCCACCCGGCTAACGCCCGGTTCAGCGGCGGCGGTATGCCGTCCGCTGAAATCGACTGTTCGCGATCTAATCAATCCTCTGGTCACGGAAGAACGGTTTGTATGCCATATCGCTCGTGAGTATATGCTCCACGAGCCAGTCGCTGAGGTAGTGAAGCATAGTCTCCGGTACGCTTCCAACGTTGAGCACCGTAGCCGAGCAGAAGTCCACAGTTTTCTTCTGAAAAGCACGATGCTGAGCAACGTGTTCTTCGAGACGTGGGTAGTTATGCTGCCGCATCAACTCTTCTTCTGCCGTGAAATGCGCTTGCGCGTAGTTCGTCATATCGCTCAGGAGGTCCGAAACCATCTCAGATTCAGTTGTCGTCTGGGGTTCCGCTATAAGCCGGTTGATCATCTTAATGAGCCGCTTGTGTTGCTCGTCAAGCCTCACAACGCCAACGCTGAAGTCTTCAGTCCAGGTGATCTGTTCCATTCTGTCCTCCTTTATCGCGAACGTTCAGCGCTCACCCGCCGGCGCTCACGATACCAACGCGTCGGTCGGGTGCAGCGGGTTAGCCGGCTCTTTGCCGATGAGGCTTCGAGTATGGCTGTGCTTCTTGTATCGCAGCCTCACCGGCCGCGCGGTAGAACGCGATGATTTCAGCCGGTGTCTTGCCGGCCAGACGCCGGGCGTGGCGATCTCGGATCCGACGGACCAAGTCGACCGCGGGCAGTCTAGTGGCTTTCATGTGTGGTGACCTCCCGTGGCCGTGAACTTGGCCGACAGAATCTGCCGCGCCCGGTCAGTTGCCACTTTGCGTTCTCCTTCACTCGTCGTTGCGAGGATGACCGTTCCCGCTCAGCGGCGCGCCGCTTGCAGCGCGTCCGCTGCAGCGGACGGTTGGGCGTCATCGTAGCCATTCGCGCCGTTCCACCCTGCGTCAGAGATCGAGCACGGAGTCCAGACCGCGATGGACGCCAACGAGCGTAGAGACCTTCCGAATGGCGAGCAGAGCCCCGTCCGCGTACGGACGTGCGCTGTTCCCCGAGTCGTGACGGATCGTCAGCTTTTGATCCGGCATCCCGAAGATGATCTCGGCGCTGATCACGTAACCGGGCAGACGAATGGAGTGAACCTGAGAGCCGGAAACTGTGGCGCCTCGGGTCTCTCGAGGGCCGACCGTCCTCGCTAGAGGAACCGTGGGCTCAGGGTTGCGCACTTTCGACAAGCGAAACGCAAGCTCGCGAGCGGTACCGCTCGGTGCGTCGACTTTGTCGTCGTGCGCATAGTCGATGATCTCCCATTGAGGGATAAGCCGAGCCGCGGCTTCGGCAAACTTCTGCAGCAGCACGACCGTCAAGGCAAAGTTGCCACAGGCGAGTACCCCACGATGCTGTTTGCGCGCGAGGACGTCGATCTGCGCGAAATCGCTCTCCGTGAGACCGGAGGTTCCCACCACGACGTGCGCGCCGTGCTCGAGCGCGGTCAGGATGTTGGTCTTGGCGCTATCCGGTTTGGTGTACTCGACAAAGACGTCGCAGGGATTGGCCAGCGCCTCTGCGGCCGAGGCGTAAATGTGACCGGTGAGGCGCGGCTCGCCCAGTACATCGCCTAGGATACGGCCGGCGTGCTTGCGTGCGACCGCAGCGACAAGAGCGAGGTCCGCAGTGTTCGCAATCGAGCGTGCAAGCTCTGAACCCGCCCAACCGGTTGCCCCCGCCAGACATACTTTAAGCACCATGGAGTTTGCCTTCTAGCTCACATTAAGGGATTGACACCCAACGATTCGCGCCGAGCCGCGGCGCTCTGCGTTCGCAGCGCCGACGGGTCCAGCGCGCTGTTGGGCGGCACGTCATTTCAAGCCAAGTGTCTTGCCCGCCGCGAGCAGCCCTATGGCCTCCCGCAGCCGCCTTGTCTTCGTTTCTTGTTGCTTTGCGGAATCGATCCAAGCGATGTACATGCGCCGGTATGATGGCGCAAGGCTCTCGAAATAGTTCCACGCTACTGGCCGGCTCCTGAGCGCTCGTTGGATGTACTGCGGGACCTTCGACGGAGATGGCCTTGGCGCATCACCGGATCGATCAGTTGGCGCACGCTTCAATCCAGCCGGCGTCAGCCGCCCGCTTGTCATAAGTTGCGCATACCGCTTGCGATTGGCGGTCGACCACCTGCTGTCAGGCTTCCGCGGTGTGAACTTGCGGGCATACCGATCGTCATCGAGGCGCTTGATCAAGCTGTCGATCCAGCCGAAACACAGTGCCGCATCGACAGCGTCGTCGTAGGCGATGGATGGGCGCCTCGTCTGACGCTTGTGGAATACGAGCCACACCGCCGATTCCGAGTCGTGGTGCTTGGCGAGCCACTCCCGCCATTGTCCGCAGTTCCGCGCGTCAAGGGTCTTCAGCGTCTCGGAAAGCATCTTTGCCCCGGCGCACCTTGTCCGCCCAACGTGCGCGCTCACCCGCAGCCGCTCACGACTCACCGGCGGCCGTCGGGTGCAGCGCAATGTCAGATGGCAGTCATTTCTTGACCACCCCACCCGTCACCGTCGAGAAGTGATAGCTCTTCACCAGATCCGCGAACGCAAGCTGGCCCGCCTTCTGAGCAGCATCGGTCTTCGACGACAGAATGATGATCACGTAGACCGCTGGAGTTTCAAGGTACGCCACAGACTCGAACTCGTTGGCGCCAGACATGTGCTTGACTTGCGCCTCCGAGTCGCGAGCCGTCGGAAGAGGATCTCCCGACACAACCCTCAGGCCCGGCGACAACGCGTTTCGGCGCCCAACATCACCTGCAATCAGGCTACCGAGAGTCGGCCGACCTTCCTTGGAGACAGTCTTCACGTAAATAACCGAGAGAGCCTTCGTCGGCGTGGTGCCGGCAGGATAAAGGACGGCCCGCAGATCCTGGTCGCCACGGCTGTCGTGATTGAACGCCCAGCCCTGAGGCGCTGTGATGACCACCGAACCGTGGGCGTCGCGGTAGACAATCTCAGATTGCGCCTCACGTCCGACTGCTACCGCTCCGACCGTACCGACAACGCAAACACTTACGAGTGCCGCCGTAATGATCTGAGTGTTTCGCATAGGGCCATTCCTTTCGTGTCCATCTAACGTTTCGCGCTCACCCGCGACCGCACAGCGGCAGGAGCGGCGGCCGACGGGTGCAGCGCGTTGTTCGGCGGCTTCCTCCGCATTCAGACCCAGTTCGCCGTCTTGAGCCCCGCGACTCGCTGGAAGTGCTTGGCGTTGTTGGTGACCAAGGTCAGGCCGAGCGACAACGCATGGGCCGCGATGAGCGTGTCAAACGTGCCGATAGGCTCACCGCGCCTCGCCAGGGCATTGGCGACCGGTCCGAACCGGTCAGCGGCCGCCCGATCGAACGGCAGCACCGCGACCGACAGCACGAACGTGTCGATGAGGCCGTGTAGTTTGCGCGACCCTTTCGCGTCCGCACCGAAGCGCAACTCCGCCAACGTGATCGAACTGATGCACAGTTGAGAGGGTCGGTGCTCCAAAAGACGGGTCGGGACAGCCCCCTGCCCGCGCAATGCCCAGCTCACGGTGTCCGTGTCGAGCATGTACACGGGTATCACGCCAGCGGATTCCGGACGTCCCGTACGGCGCGTTGTACAGGCCGCGGAATCGCTTCACGCCACGCGCCCAAGCACGCTCGGAACTCGTCTGGCCACTCGTCCGCGGGCTCGAGAATCACACGACGCCCCTCCCGACGGACCAGCACCTCGTGCGCGGCGGGGAAGCGACAAGCTTTGGGAAGCCGGACCGCCTGACTCCCTCCGTTCTGAAACAACTTCGCGCGAGCACTTCTCATACAGATAGTCTAGACGCGAGTCTATACAGAGTCAACGGGTGTATCGATTTCATGCATTCATGTCCGCCGAACGACCCAGCTCAGCAGCGGCGGGGCACCGGAGAGCTTGAAGTCCTAGAAGCGAATCATGCCCCGCCGTCTGCTACAGCGCCTGGTTCGGCGCGCCGCTTCACATACGAATACGCGATTACCTTTGCCACAAGCCATGGTCGACGCCGCCCTGGATGTAAATGGCAAAGGTACCATGCCCCGGGATCTTCATCGGCGGAACGGCGATCATACCGCCGGCTTTCACTGCCGCTGCGACAGCCACTTCGATATCGTCCACCAGCCAGTAGGGCCGCACCACCGGTGCCTCCGTCTCGCGCAAGGGTGCCCGCACCCCCACCAGTCCACCTCCTGGCATTGGGGCTGTCCGTGCGTTGCCTAGCCCGGCGTCCGGCTCGCCGAACTGCACTCCATTCGCTGCGGCGTATGCGGCGCACACCGCATCAACCTCCTTGGTCACGATCTCGAGGTAGTGGATCTGCATGGTAGTTTGACCTCCCTTCGATGTGGGGGCAGCACCGGACTGCGCGTGCGGTTGGGATTTGCTGCAACCGGCACAAGCGATGGTTGTCACGAATGCCGCCGTGACGACAAGGCGAATGAGCGTGATCATGCGTCGGTTCTCCGAGTAGCGTTCACCCGCGGCCCCGGTCCGTCGGGTTGGGCGACTGGTTCGCCGGGCCGAGAGCATCCGTATTGGGATCGACCGCGTCGGCTTTCGCCGCGGCCCTAGTGGGGCCACCAGAGATAGCCGATGACGCAGAGGCCCGCGATTACCGCCAAGCCGAGCCCGCCTTCGACCAGGAGGTCTTCCTGGCGGAAGCCGCGGTAGCGCCCCAGCGTCAGTAACTTGAGGCACGCCCATCCGATGGCTCGGGGAATGAACTCGACGACGCCCTCCATGACCACTTCGATCAAGGTCGTCTCCTTTGCGCCCACCCAACGACGAAGCTCAGCCGCGCCGGCGTCAGCAGGGCGTCGGCTGTAGCGCCTCGTTGAACTGCTTCCGGTTGCGATGTTCACATGAACCGTCTCTCGATAACGAGCGCAACTTCACGATCACCGCAGCCAGTCCGATAACTGTACCGACCAGCAGCGCACCACGCTCTGGTAGCGTCGAGCATCAGGGACAAGCCCTCTCTACTTACACGCTACCATCCATGTCAGCCAGCCATCTTGCCCAGCATGTGATCGATGACCTCGCTGTGCTCGTTCTGCGGGCTGAACAGGATGACCTCGGCATCATCGCCGACTTTTACCGTGTGTCCAGGCGGCCAGTAGAACAGGTCACCCCTGTTGATCACTTCTTGTGTGCCGTCTGCGTAGGTGACGGTGAGTTCACCCTGTAATAGGTAGCCCCAGTGCGGCGCTTGGCACAAGTCGCCCTTCAGTCCTTGGAGCAGCGGCGAGATGTCCGTACCAGAGCCGAGAGAAAAGTACTCGCCGCTGATTGTGCCGTACCCCGTCGCGTCGCCGAAATTCGTCT
>Ga0209745_1002510_pt1 | contig 10441 bp, 7 predicted proteins | sample BarGraNGADG00312_FD_184495 | JGI IMG/M metagenome (GOLD analysis project Ga0209745, IMG submission 184495) | Arctic peat soil microbial communities from Barrow, Alaska - Barrow Graham LP Ref core NGADG0004-312 (SPAdes) (version 2) | ecosystem: Environmental > Terrestrial > Soil > Wetlands > Peat ... | reverse complement strand
CTTGCGCAGCGTCGCATCCGCGTCGAATGCAGGAAACGCCGCGTAGTCCTCCTGGTCCATCACGTTGGAGAAGCGCAGCGCGATGATCTTGAGCGTCGGATCCCAGCGGACCAGCTCGATGGCCATCTGTTCCTCGAGATGCTTCACGAGCGAGTACACGCTTTCCGGGCGAGCCGGGTACTCCTCGTCGACCGGGAGATACGGCGGCGGCAGGTCGAACGGCAGCCCGAGAACCGTCTCACTCGAGGCGTAGACGATGTTCCGGATGCCGGCCCTGCGAGCAGCCTGGAACACGTTGAACGTACTGAGGATGTTGTTGTGGAACGTAGCGACATCGCTGAGGATGCCCGGAGCCGGAATCGCGGCCAGGTGCACGAGCCCGTCGAACGCCGGCTTCGCGGCCTGCTCCGGACCAGCCGAGGGATCGTTCTCACCAAAGAACGCGTCGATCGTCTCGCCGTAGTTCGTGAGGTCGACCCTCACGAAACCCGGACCACGCTGTCCGGCGGCGTCAAGGGTGACAACCTCGTGTCCAGACTGTCTCAGCACAGCGACAACCGTGCGCCCCAGCTTGCCCGACCCACCAGTGACGGCGATCTTCATCGTTGGCTCCTCCGAGTCCTTTCTGGCGCAGTCTGCCACCCCTGGCCTGCACGTCGGTCAGCACCACCAACCCCACGGGCGCGCCGACCCGTCGAGGCACGCTTCGCGGAACACGCGCCGCCCCCAAGGGCAGGCCGCGACTGACACACCCCTGACTGGGGGACTTGACGAAGTGCGGTGGTCAGATGGCCCAGGTGACGCCGAAGGCGGTGAGAGTGGCGGTGAGGTCTCGTTGGTGGACATAGGTGGGGGTCCCCCCAGCTGGGAGGGGAGCTTGGCGAGCTGCTCGGTCACCGCAGTGAGGAACCCGGCCGGGTCCTGGGTTGCGATGTTTTCGAACATATGTCCAGTGTACGTGCGAGGACCGACAAGCGCAAGCCTTCTAGCGACGAATATCCTTGCAAACAAAAGAAATTCACGTCGCCAGCGTCAAGATCTGCGTGGCCGCAAGTCGCTTGGCGGCGCTTCGGTCGCGCGCCGAGAGGGAGGCTCAGTCGTCCTTGGGCGAGGTGACGTCGGCGACCTTGTCACGTGCCGCGTCCATCGCCTCGCCGGTCTTCTCACGGGCGGTCTCCACGGCCGAACCGGTCTTCTCGCGCACCCGGGACAGGACCTCTTCGCCCTTGGGCGTGAGCACGTCGCGTCCTTGGCGGCGGGCGGGAATCGCGACCAGGCCCACCACTGCTACAGCGAGCACAAGGCAAAGCAACATTCCGACTATCAGAGCGACCATGTGTCAAGCGTGCCCCCATGACCCTGTGCATGGCCAATCGGCGTCCTCACTTTGAGACGGATCACCGACATCTGGCCCGAAGGACCTCTTGTAGTCACGTGCAGTGTCCGCCGGGACGGCTGGCGCTCTAGGCGCTTTGGACGTCCCGAATCCGCTGCGAGACGAGCGTGGTGACACCGTCGCCCGCCATCGTGACTCCATACAGCGCGTCGGCGATCTCCATCGTGCGCTTCTGGTGGGTGATGATGATGAGCTGGCTGGAGTCACGCAGCTCCTCCAACAGCGTGATCAACCGGCCCAGGTTGGTGTCATCGAGTGACGCCTCGACCTCGTCCAGGATATAGAACGGGCTGGGCCGCGCCTTGAAGATGGCGACGAGCAGAGCCACGGCAACCAGTGCGCGCTCGCCGCCGGACAGCAGCGAGAGCCGCTTGATCTTCTTGCCCGGCGGGCGGGCCTCGACCTCGATGCCAGTTGTCAGCATGTTGTCGGGGTCGGTCAGAACCAGCCGGCCCTCACCTCCGGGGAACAACCGGCTGAAAACGCCCTCGAACTGGGCCGCCGTGTCGTGATAGGCCTCGGTGAAGACCTTCTCGACACGTTCGTCGACCTCACGGACGATGTCCATGAGATCGCGCTTGGAGTTCTTGAGGTCCTCGAGCTGCTCGGTCAGGAACTTGTGGCGTTCCTCGAGCGCGGCATACTCCTCCAGTGCCAGGGGGTTGACGCGGCCGAGGGTGGAGAGCTTTCGCTCGGCCGAACGCAGCCGTTTGGCCTGCACGTCGCGCACATAAGGGACGGTCAGGGGTCCATCAACAGAACTGTCAGAGTCGTCATCGGGGTCGGCGATCACCGGCACGTTCTGGTGCGGGCCGAAGTCCTCGACCAGAACCTCCGGGTCGATGCCCAGCTCCTCGACCGCCTTGGCCTGCAACGTCTCGATCCGTAACCGCTGTTGGGTGCGTGCGACCTCGTCACGATGAACCGAGTCGGTGAGGTCGCGCAGCTCGTCGCCGAGCACGCCGATCTCGCGCCGGACCATGGTCAGCGCGCCGTCACGCTCGGTGCGCCCCTGCTCCGCTCCAGCCCGTTCGGATGTCGCCTGTTCCAGTGCGCGAGTCACCCCCTGCACCGCGTATGCCGCGCCTCTTCCGACCGCTTCCGCCACCGTGGCCTCGCGCTTGCGACGCTCGCGGCGTGCCGCGGCCCTCTCGCGGGCCGCGAGCTCGGAGCGGGCGGCCGCCTCCAGCGACTCGGCCCGACCCCTCATGGCGCGGGCCCGTTCCTCGCGGGTGCGCAAGCTCAGGCGCAGCTCGGTCTCGGCAGCGCGCGCCTCGGTCGCGCCACGCTCGAGGCGGTCGCGTTCGTCGCCCGACGGCTCTTCTTCGCCGGGGTCGGCGCTGGCGTCATCCAGACGCTCACGCAGGGCAAGGTACTCGGCGCGGTCGCTGCCCAGCGCGGTCTCAGCCGCCGCGATGGCCCGCTCGATGCGCTCGGACTCGCCTCGCCCGGCTCGGACCGTGCCTCCGAGCAGCCCGAGCCGCTCGGCGAGCGCAGCCATCCTGGCGTCGGACTCGTGCAGCCGCTCGAGTGCGGCCTCCACGGCGTCGTTGGCAAGTACCACCCGCTCGGTGGCAGTCGCCAGAGCGAACTTGGCCCGCTCGCCGCGGCGGGCCGCGTCCTGGATCTTGTCCTGCGTCTCGTCGACGGCCGCCTGGACCTCGATCAGGCTGGGCGCCGAAGCGCTGCCGCCGCGAACGAAGCCCGGGGCGAAGACGTCACCGTCAGGGGTCACCGCAGTGATGCCCTGACCGAGGTCGACCAGATCCACAGCAGTCGACGGATCCTCAACAAGGGCAACGCGATCCAAGAGCTGCTCGATCGCCGGTCGCACGCTCGTCGGGCAGGTGACCACGTCCCGCGCCCAGACGGCGTTGCCTCTCAGCCTGGGCCAGCTTGCGACCTCGACCCTGGCTGCGCTCGCGCCCACCAGCAGGCCCGCCCGACCCGCGTCCGTCTCGCGCAACGTGGCGACGGCGCGCTGCGCCGACTGCACGGAGTCGACCGCCACCGCATCCGCGGCCCATCCCAGGGCGGCGGCAATACCGGCCTCATGTCCTGACTTGACCTGTAGCAGGGCGGCGACCGAACCCATCAGTCCGTGCCCCTCGTCCCCGGCCGCGAGGAGCGCGGCGGCGCCGTCCTTGCGTCGCAGGCTGAGCTCGAGTGCCTCGAGCCGGGCAAGGGAGTTGGAGCGGTCGCGGTCGGCGCCTCGCTCTGCCTCGCGCCACTGCGACACCTCTGCCTCGGCCAGATCCAGCTCAGCTGCGGCCTCCTCGTAAGCCGTGTCCAGACCTTCTTCGCCTTCTTCGTCCACAGCAACCGAAGCTTCCAGAGCCCCAAACTCCTTCTCGGCCTGGGCGGCACGGGCCTTGCTCTGTTCGACGGCCTGCTGGAGCCGGCCAATCTCGGCCTCCCCGGCCTCGATCCGGCTACGCCGTGCGCCCACCTGTCCGGCCAGCTTGGCCAGACCCTCGCGGCGATCTGCTGCGGCACGCAGGAGACGGGTGAGGCGAGCGGTCTCCGCGGCATACGCGCTCTCGATCTCGGTCCGGTGGGTGACCGCCTTGTCCAGCGTCTCCTTGGCCTGCGTGGTCTCGGCGATCAACGCCCCCTCCTGCCGGCGCAGTGAGACGGCCTGCGCACGGAGCTGTTCGGGGTCGCGCGAGCTGTCGTCGGCCTCGTCGCTCTCGTCCTCCGAGAGCAGGCGGACGCGTTCGGCAGCCAGGGACCCGGTCGCCACGAGACGCTCACGCAACGAGGACAGTGCGAACCAGCGTTCCTGCGCGCGAGCCACCAACGGCGCCGCCTCCTGCGCCTCGAGCTCAAGGGCGCCCAAGCGCGAGCGAACGACGGACACGGCCTGTTCAACCTCGGTTCGACGGTCGATCAGGGCTGTCTCGTCAGCGACCTCCTGCTCGAGGGTGCTGGTCAGCTGGATCAGGTCGTCGGCAAGAAGCCGAAGCCGAGCGTCGCGGGCCTCGGCCTGGATCGTGGCGGCCTTGCGCGCAGCCTCGGCCTGGCGACCGAGCGGCCCGAGGTGGCGGCGGATCTCGCCGGTGAGGTCGTTGACCCGGGTGAGGTTGACCTCCATCGCCTCCATCTTGCGGAGCGCGCGCTCCTTGCGCTTGCGATGCTTCAGGACGCCGGCAGCCTCCTCGATGAAGCCACGTCGTTCCTCGGGAGTGGCGCGTAGGACCGCGTCGAGCTGCCCCTGCCCGACGATGACGTGCATCTCACGACCGATGCCGGAGTCGGCCAGCATCTCCTGGATGTCCAGCAGGCGGCACGCCGTGCCGTTGATGGCGTACTCGGAGCCGCCGTTGCGAAACATCGTCCGCGCGATGGTGACCTCGGTGTAGTCGATCGGCAGCGCACCGTCGGTGTTGTCGATGGTCAGCGAGACCTCGGCCCGGCCCAGCGGGGCACGTGCCGCGGTGCCGGCGAAGATGACGTCCTCCATCTTGCCGCCGCGCAGGCTCTTGGCACCCTGCTCGCCCATGACCCACGCGAGGGCGTCGACGACGTTGGACTTACCGGAGCCGTTCGGGCCGACGATGCAGGTGATGCCTGGCTCAAGCCGCAGCGAGGTTGCCGATGCGAACGACTTGAAGCCACGCAGGGTCAGGCTCTTGACGTACACGAGCGATGGGCTCCTCTGGGGCGGCGATGAACGGCCTCACTGTACCGGCGAGAAGCGCGACCTGTGGGGAGCATCGGCCCCCTGCGTGCTCAGTGGACGGGTTCGCGAACCGCCCCCATCTGGGCGCGCGGGCCTGCGCGCAGCCGATCGTTGTCATGTTGCAGGTCTTCGATCACGGTCTCGAGGTCGCGCACCCGCGACCTCAGTCGAGCGGTCTCCAGGACGAGCCGATCGTCCCGATATGCACGCTGACCCAATAGTGCCTTGGCCATACCAACTCCGACGGGGTTCCTCCGCGGATGCGAAGGGCGATGGACAACACATTGCGGATGCCTACGGACGCGACCGGTCCGGGGGGGCTCTCCCAGAGTCTCACCGGCACCGCGACAGGTCAACGGCAGCGACTGAGTCTCTTTTCACAGAAGCCGGACGCTCCTCGTCTCATCCCACACACCACGCACGTCTGAGTCGTCGTTCGCCGGGACGTAGGCTCCGGACATGTCCCAACTGAGCGCCGACCGTCCGATCCGATGGGGTTTCCTGGGCGCCGGTGGTATCGCCGCGGCGTTGGCCGCTGACCTCGGCCACGGCAACAACACGCTGTATGCCGTCGCGGCACGCGACGCCGACCGGGCGGCCGCCTTCGCCGAGCACTTCGGCGCAAGCCGCAGCCACGGCGACTACCGGGCCCTGGTCGAGGATCCCGACGTCGACATCGTCTATGTCGCCACCACGCATCCCTTCCATCGCGAGCACGCGCTGATGGCGATCGACGCCGGCAAGCACGTCCTGATCGAAAAGCCCGTGACCCTCAACGCTGTTCACGCCCGTGAGGTGCTGACCGCGGCACGGGACAAGGGCGTCTTCGCCATGGAAGCGGTGTGGATGCGCGCCAACCCGCTGATCCTCAAGGCCCAGGAGATGGTTGCCAAGGGCGTCATCGGCGATGTCGTAGCAGTCCACGCCGACTTTTCCATCGACGTCGCCTTCGACCCCACGCACCGCCTGTACGACCTGTCCAACGGAGGCGGTGCCCTGCTCGACCTCGGCGTCTACCCGATCCACTTCGCTTGGCTGTTCCTCGGCCGCCCCGACACCCAGCAGGTCCTCGGCACGCTCTCCCCCACCGGCTCCGATGCCACCGTCGCGTTGCAGTGGGGCTACAACTCGGGCGCCACGGCGCAGTTGCGTTGTGCCACAACGGCATTGACGCCCGGACGAGCCACCATCGCCGGAACCGCAGGCTCGATCTCGGTCGAACCCTGGTTCCTCAATCCCGAGCGGCTCGTGGTCACCACGAGCGAGGGTGAGTCCCGGGTCAAAGGCCAGGGCACGGCATACGGCCCGCAGATCGAGGAGGTCGAGCGGTGCCTTCGCGAGGGGCTGCTCGAGAGTCCGTTGGCTCCTCATGCCGACACGATCGCCATCCTCGAGCTCATCGACCGAGCCCGCGCCGAGCTGGGTGTTCGTTACGCCGCCGAGGCTTAGCCTTTGGGCGCCTCCTGCAGCCAGGTGCTGAAGGCCTCGATGTTGTAGGGGCGCCCCAGGAAGTCGGACACGAGCTCGGCCGCGTCCTTGCTACCACCAGCGGCCAGGACCGCGTCGCGATAGCGCAGGGCGGTCTCTGGCGCAAACAGGTCTTCGCGGTCGAACGTCGAGAAGAGGTCCTTGGCGATGACCAGGCTCCACATGTAGGTGTAGTAGGCGGACGAGTAGCCGCCGAGGTGGCCGAACGACGCATGGAAGTGTGTGCCGTCGACGTGGGCATAGAGGTCATAACCCTCCTGGACCTCCTTGGCGAACGTGGTGATGTCCGCAACGGGCTCCTGGTGCAGGCGGTAGGACACTGCCGCGTAGAACATCTGGGACCGAGCCGAGCAGCCCTTACCGAAGTCGTCCCCCGCGCGCATCTTGGCCACCAGCTCTGCAGGGATCGGCTCACCTTTGTCGTCGGTGGCGAACGTGCGCAGCACATCGACGTCCCAAGCCCACTCCTCAAGCAGCTGCGATGGAGCCTCGACGAAGTCCCACTCGGTTGCCACCCCTGAGAATCTGGCCCACCGGTGGCGCCCGGCGAGCAGATGGTGGACCAGATGCCCGAACTCGTGGAAGAGCGTGACCACGTCGGAGTGCTCCATGAGCCCGCGGCCGAAGTTGCACACCAGCGCGCCTTCGGGCAGCTGCCGGTCGCGGACACCCGCGACGAGGTCGAACTGCGCCGCGTGCTTGTACTTGCCCTCGCGGGGGTGCAGGTCGAGATAGATCCGGCCCGCTGGCGCCCCTTCGAGCTGGACGTCATAGACGGCCACGTCCTCGTGCCAGGACACCGCATCCTGCACCTGGATGTAGCTCAGCCCGAACAGCCTGCCGGTGACGTCGAGCAGCCCTTGCCGGACCTTGGCGAACTCGAAGTGCCGGCGCACCTGCCGGGCATCGACGTCGAAGCGCTCGCGCCGGACGACCTCCTTGTAGAACGCTGAGTCGGCGCCATCTACCACGTTGACCTCGGGGCGGTCAGCACGCAACCGCTCCAGCAGCACCGCGAGGTCCCGGCGACCGGGCTCCTCCGCGGCTGCTGCGATCTGGTCGATGAACTCCCCGATGGCGGCGCCGCGGCCGATCATCTTGACCTCGGCGTCGAAGTCGGCCCAGGAGTCGAAGCCGAGGATCTTGGCATGCTCGGCCCGCAGAGCCAGCAGCTCTTGCAGCACGCTGTCGTTGACCGGCCACGCACGGTTGTTGAACTCCACGATCAGGGCGCGCCGGGCCTCGGCGTCCAGGGCGAACGTCATGAACGGGATCGTGTCGGGATAGTCGGTGGTGATCGTGACGCGCCCGTCGGCGCCGACCGGGTGGGTGTCGATGTAGTCCTGCGGCAGACCGGCAAGCTGGCCCTCGGTCACCGAGATGCTGCGGACGTCGTCGCGGATGTTCTTGCCGAACTCCTGGTCGACGACCAGCTCACGGTCGCCCAGCTCACGCAGCCGCGCGCGGGTCGGCTCGTCCTGGTCCACGCCGGCCCGGCGGAAGTCGCGCAGGGTCAGGCGCAGGACTCTGGCCGCGGCCTCGTCCAGACCCGTGGGGTCGGCGGCGGCGAAGATCTCGAAGAGATCGTGATCCAGGCCAAGGTCGGTCGAGAGCTGGTTGCCCTCCTGCTCCGCGGCCTCGGCCCGCGAGCGCAGCGACTCCTGCGGGTGCACCTGGCTGATCAGGGACGCCACGGACATGGCGTTGTGCAGGGCGATCGACACGTCGTTCCAGGCCGCCAGGAGCCCTGTGGCGTCCGTAGGAGGCGCGTCCTTGATGGCTGCGACGAGAGAGCGCGCCGTCGCCAGCTGGGCCCCGCAGCACTCCCCCAGCCAGTCACCCCAGCCGTCGGGCGAGTCGGGCATCGTCAGCGGCGTCAGTCCGGCGGTCATCACCGGAGCACGATAGCCCTGCCCCTGGGCCGAGGCTGGCATCGAGGACAGGAGTACGACGAGCGGTTCATGAATGCCTCACGTCGGATCGGAGTGCCGCAACGCTCGCATGGATGACCTTCTCGGCCGTAGGCGTTCAGCGCCCGGTCGAAGAAGCCGCTGGCACCATTGACGTTGACGTACAGCGCGTCGAAGCTCGTGCCGCCCTGCCCCAGCGCCTCGAGCATCACATCGCGGGCATGCTCGATCAACCGCCCCAGAGCCGGCTTCGAGACCGCCGCTGCCTCGCGCTCACCGTGGAGCTGCGCGCGCCACAACGCCTCGTCGGCATAGATGTTGCCGATGCCTGAGACGAGCCCCTGATCCAGCAGGGACCTCTTGACCGCCGTATGCCGCGACTTCAGCCGTGCGATGACCGCGCCCTGGTCGAAGCCCGGATCGAGTGGGTCGGGCGCGATGTGGACGATGCTCTCGGGGACGCCCCAGGCTCGCGGCACCGCGCTGAGACTTGGGACGCCGAGATACTGGACGCTGAGATCGGGCACCAGCTCAGCCAGGGCCATGCCGCCAAAGGTGCGTTGGTCCACGAAGCGCAGCTGCGGTCCGTCATCCGCGAAGTCGAACGTTGCATGCAGGTGCGTCTCGCGAGGCGCGGCCGCCGCCTCGACCAGGAGCTGACCGCTCATACCCAGATGGATGACCAGGGCCTGCCGATGACCATCGGGCGCCTCAAGCACCAGCCAGAGGTACTTGCCGCGACGGTGCGCGCCATCAACCACGTTGTCGCGCAGGCGATCTGCGAGATCAACCGGACCCGGCAGATGGCGACGGGCAACACGGGCACCGAAGAAGGCGGCCGTCTCGATGCGGCGACCCACGACGTGGTCATCGAGTCCGCGACGGACGACCTCGACCTCGGGAAGCTCAGGCATCCTGACGGTCGACGGGCTGGTTCTCGTCCTGCGCGACCTGCTCAGGGCCGTCGGTATCCGCGCGAGCAGGCTCGACCTCACTGGAGAGGACCGCGTTGGCCCTGCGGTTCAGCTCGGTCCAGGCGATCGCGGCGGCCTTTTGCTCAGCTTCCTTCTTGCTGTGCCCGGAACCCGATCCCATCAGCTCCGGACCGACGAAAGACTCGGCGTGGAAGGTCTTCTCGTGGTCGGGGCCCTCCTCGGTGACGCGGTACTCCGGCACCCCCAGCGAACCCGAGGCGGTGAGCTCCTGCAGGCTCGTCTTCCAGTCCAGCCCGGCGCCCAGGTTGGCTGAGGACTCCATCAGCGGGTCGAGGAGGTGGTGGACCAAGATCGTGGCGGCCGGTAGACCGGCGGACAGATAGACGGTGCCGATAACGGCTTCCATGGTGTCGGCCAGGATCGAGGCCTTGTCCCGCCCGCCGGTGCTCTCCTCACCGTGCCCCAGGAAGATGTAGTCACCCAAGCTGAGCGTGCGGGCCACTTCGGCCAGCGCGCGCATGTTGACAACGGCGGCCCGCAGCTTGGCCAACTGGCCCTCGGCGAGGTCCGGGTGCACGGCATACAGGCTGTCGGTGACCACCAGCCCGAGCACCGAGTCGCCGAGGAACTCCAGCCGCTCGTTGTTCGGCAGCCCGCCATTCTCGTAGGCGTACGAACGGTGCATCAGGGCACGCAGAAGCAGCGTCTCGTCGATCGTCTCGTCGACCACCTCGAACAGGTGGGCGGCCAGACGATCGACGGGTCGCTGCGACGCGCTGTCCCCGCCGGGGGACTGAGAGAGACTCACGCGCGGGCTGACCGGATCAGCCCTGGTGCTCGGTGCGCTCCGCAACGCCGTAGTGGCGTCCGGCATAGGTGCCACAGGAAGGGCACGCGATGTGCGGCTGCTTGGGGGCAGAGCACTGCGGGCACGGGGTCAGCGTGGTCGCGGTCGTCTTCCAGTTCGCACGACGCGAACGGGTGTTGGAGCGCGACGTCTTCCGCTTCGGGACAGCCACGTCAGATCCTT
>Ga0209745_1002508_pt1 | contig 10446 bp, 6 predicted proteins | sample BarGraNGADG00312_FD_184495 | JGI IMG/M metagenome (GOLD analysis project Ga0209745, IMG submission 184495) | Arctic peat soil microbial communities from Barrow, Alaska - Barrow Graham LP Ref core NGADG0004-312 (SPAdes) (version 2) | ecosystem: Environmental > Terrestrial > Soil > Wetlands > Peat ... | reverse complement strand
GTCGCTCACAAGACACTGCGCATCAGCAAGACGTTCGGCATCGAGGGCAAGCAGCTGCTAACCGAGAAGGACAACTACGACGCCCTCCGGGAGTTCAACGAGGAATACGAGGGCAAGGCAACGCCTCTCGAGAATCTCCGTCTGGAGATGCAGAAGCTACTTGCCGACGACCCCGAGCTTGCCAGTCGTCTCAACGGCCTGCCTGGCCGTGTCTTCAGCGGTAAGGAACATCTGCATGCAGGAACACCGGCGGTCTTCTTCTACTACCGCATCGCCCGACCCGACCATACCCTTCCCGGCGAACCGTGGACCGATGAAGCCGGCGAAACGACGTGGTATCTCTATAACGTCGGGAGCAGGTCCGTCACTGAAGATCCAGTCGCCATCGCGAACGTCATCCGTTCCTCTCCTGAGACACCGCGTTCCTGTGTTGTTTCCCAGGAAACGCTCAGTGAGATTCGTCGTGAGGTGGAAAAGTACATCAAGAACACGTACCTGAAACGTGTCCAGGCTCCAGCGGACGTCAAACCCGTCCTGAGCGCCTGGATGGAACTGAACTGAGGAGAGGCCGATGCCGAAGGATGATGAACTGCTGCGCAACATCACGACGTTCCCGAAGCTGGTCGGATACCTGCGCGATGAGTTGGAGTGGCCGATTGAAGAGGCGAGTTTCGATGATCTGATGTTCGACTACGAGCCCGAAGAGCTCGGACTTGACCCCAAGACGGCTGTCAAGATCCGCTCCATCAAGCAACTCCGCCCACTGACGGCAGGACAGCCATGGGGCGTCTTCTTCGTTGAGTTCGAGCGCAAGCGCCTTCCGGTCGTGGTCATGCGCCGGATCCTGAGCGCCCTGGCTCTCAAGAAGCGAGCGTCAGCAGGGAAGAGCGATCAGGCCGCTTGGCGGGCAAGCGATCTGCTCTTCATCTCTTCTTTTGGCGAGGAGGGCGGGCGCGGCATCACCTTCGCACACTTCGCCCCGGACGAGCAGGGTCATGACCTTCCTGCGTTGAAAGTCCTCGGCTGGGACGGCGACGACACGAAGTTGCATACGCGCGCAGTCGCCGAGTCGCTGGCATCGGGCCTAGTCTGGCCGTCGGACCCGAAGGACGTCGATGCTTGGCGGACGCAATGGTCCTCAGTATTTGTGTTGACGAACCGTGAGGGACCCGAGACTTCACGGGAGCTCTCCATACAGTTGGCAAGACTGGCAGCCGGCATCCGAAAGCGCGCGCAGGTGCTGTTGGCCTCCGAGTCCGACCGCGGGCCACTCCGCAAGCTCCACAAGGAATTCAAGGAAGTGCTCCTCCATGACCTGTCAGCGGACGGCTTTGCCGACATGTACGCGCAGACAATTGCATATGGATTGCTTGCTGCAAAACTGGAGAATCCCGACTCTCCGACGCCATTGGCTGCCAGCGCCCTTGCAGACATGATCCCTCCGACGAGTCCATTTCTCCGGGGCCTCCTTTCCGAGTTCCTCAGAGTCGGTGGCCGTAAGGGATATTTGGACTTCGACGAACTTGGCATCGGCGATGTCGTGGATATCCTGCGCAAGGCCAAAATGAAGGCAATTCTGCTGGATTTCAACGACCTCAAACCCGAAGAAGACCCTGTTATTCATTTCTACGAGTTATTTCTCAGCGAGTACGACCATGCACAGAAGATGAGACGTGGCGTCTTCTTCACTCCGAGACCGGTGGTGAGTTTCATTGTTCGAAGTGTGGACGACATCCTGCGCGTCAAGTTTGGAATTCGGGACGGTCTGGCAGATGCCATCACTTGGGGCGATATGATTGCCCTGCATCCCGGGCTGAAAATCCCCACACATGTCGCTCCGGACGAGCCGTTTGTCCGTATTCTCGACCCTGCGACCGGTACAGCCACATTCTTGGTCGAAGTCATTGATGTCATCTACGAGACGATGACCACGAAGTGGCTTAGCCAAGGCAAATCCAAGGCCGAGGTTGCTACACTATGGAATGACTACGTTCCCAGCCATCTGCTTCCCCGACTGTATGGTTTCGAGGTTCAAATGGCGCCATACATCATTGCCCACATCAAGCTCGGCCTCAAGCTAAGGGAAACGGGGTACTGCTTTGCATCTGCTGAACGAGCCCGAGTCTTCCTGACCAACACCCTTGAGGAACCTGTAGACCATCTAGGAATCTTGGCATTTGGGATCCCACCAATCGCACGCGAAGCACAAGATGCCGTTTCGGTGAAACGGACGCTTGCTCCAACTGTAGTGTTGGGCAATCCACCTTACTCCGGCATGTCTGCGAATATGGAACCAGCGGCGAGGAACATCGTGGCACCCTATAGGTTTATCGGTGACGTGCGCATCAAGGAGAAGAGCGCTCTGTCACTTGAGAGGAACCTGAACGAAGACTATGTGAAGTTCATTAGGTGGTCAGAGTCCATTATCGAGAATAGTGTCGGAATTCTTGCCATGATAACCAACAATGGCTACTTGGACACTGCCACGCTAAGAGGAATGCGGCATCACTTGCTGACAACGTTTTCCTCGATCCATATACTCGATCTTCACGGCGACGCCGACCGTCGTGAGAAAGCGAGCGACGGAACCCCCGATGAGAATGTGTTCGTGAACGTCAAGCATGGAGTCGCCGTGTCAATCATGGTTCGTGTCTCTTCAGAACAATCGGCACCCCAGGAGATACGCATCGATGACTTGAGAGGCCGCCGTGCAGCGAAATTCGAAGCACTCAAACGGGACATCGACAGCCACTTGACTGGCAGATTGCCGAAGCCCCGCGAGCCAAGTTACTTATTCAGAGCAGTTGAGGACAACGTTGAAGCTGAGTATCTGGAGTTTGAGCCCTTGGAAGATGTGTTCGCAGGTGGCTGTACAGGAATCACGTCCGGTAACGACGAAGTACTTACTGATTTTGGCCCAGCTGAACTGTCAAGGAGACTCCGCGACTTCGCCACATCGACTGAGCAAAGCGTTCGTGAACGCTACAGTATCGCGGGTGTATGGGCATCAAAGGTGTTCTCAAGACGGACAACGATTGCAGGAGATGAGGCACTCGAGAAGCGGCTCAAACCATTCCTGTTTGCCCCCTTTGACGTCCGCTGGTGCTACTACAAGCGTGATTTCCTCATGACCAGTAGCTATGGCTGGGCGAAACACCTCATAAATGGGCCGAACGTGGCTCTTGTTACGATGCGGTAGGTAGCTCTTGATGGACCATACTCGCACGTGCTGTGTACGGATGTGATGCCGAACAACCGGTGTATGTACAGCACCAAAGGGAAAGCATCCTTCTTCCCCTTGTTTCTCTATTCGGAGGAGGGCGACCTGATGGCAAATCAGGGGACTCTGTTGGGATCGAATCTCCAACCGGGTCTCATTGAAAAGCTAAACAGAAGGCTCGACTGCTCCCATGTGGCTAAGAAGACATGGCAGACATCAGCCCAATGGACTCCCGACGAATTCTTCGCCTACTTGTTGGCCGTGACAGCGTCGAATGCCTACAGGAATCGCTATGACGGGCCACTCCGTATGGGCCAGCCCAGAATCCCCCTTCCCGGGGCCGTCGGCATCTTCTTCGAACTCGCGGCCTTGGGAGCTCGTCTCATCTCCTTCGAACTGCTGCGAATCGAAGCCAAGGACGTTACATTGGCTCCCCCATTGGGCGATGGGTCATTGACAGTTGGGGAAGTGACCTACAACACGGAGCAGCACCGGGTCTTCGTTAACCGAGCGAAGTGGTTTGACGGTATTGCACCTGCAGTCTGGCAGTACCGGATAGGTGGCTATCAGGTTCTCCTGAAATGGCTAAAAGACCGTGGTCCCAAGGGTGGCGAACCAGGCCGAGTTCTCACGCCCGATGACATCCTCCAATACCGGAAGATGGTCACTGCCATCTCCAAGACCATCGAGCTCCAAGCCGAGATCGACCGTGTCATCGCCGCTGCCGGTGGTTTCCCCGCAGCGTTCGCATCCCCCAAGCTCTATGACGCTTGACCCTCTCGGAACCATCCAGACGGGATTCATGGGGCTGGACTTCGCCGCGGCGGGTACGGCTATGGCCCGAGCGCCTGCGACTATCCTCTCCGTCTTCAAGGCTGCTGCTCTTGTGATTCCTGAGGCTCGATGCAACCCAACTTATCGACACGATAGCCGCCCGCAACGGTCGCGAGCCTAGATGCCTCTCATTGCCGTAACTGAAACCGACATAGGAACACTCTCAGAGGAACAGCTTCCTCAATTGCTGAAGGTTCTGCTCAGCTTCTTCGCTGACGCAAACGGCGTGCCACTCGGTCGCTTTGGTGTCAATGCTTGCACAAAAGCCAAGGATGGCGGCATTGATGGCTTCGTGCTCTTGACCGATCTGTCTAGCATCGCGGTTCCCAAGTGGTTTCCTGCGGCCCATAGCGTGGGATTCCAGTGCAAGGCTGTCAGGGTCTTCCAACCCAGAGACGCTGCAAACGAGATGTTGTCGCCCGGGAGCGCCAAGCTGCGACCAGCCCTTCATGATCTTTTCATGAGCGGCGGCACGTATGTCTTAGTCGTGAAGAAGACGCTGACTTCTGAGAAGAGGGATCGATGTCGGAAAGCGATGATCGCAAAGGCAGAGTCATCTGATGTAGCATGCAGGGGAAAAGTGGCAATCGAGATCTTCGACGCCGAGCTGATTGCCGACTGGGTGAATCACTACCCGACTGCAATCATCCAAGTGCTCGAGTGGTGTGGAAAGACGCCTCCGTTGCCTATCGAGACGCTTGGGCATCTCGTTGAACGAGGCGAACACACGAATTCCTACCACCCGTCGCCACAACAGCAGGAGATGTTGAACGAGCTCAGAGCCGGGGGTCTTGGGGGCCGAGCTCGCCGGATAATTGGACCGCCCGGGATAGGCAAGACCCGCCTCGTTGTTGAAGCATTCCGATCATCGGATTCCCCGGAGGACCTAGGATTCGCATTTGCCGACGCTGTGGTGTTCGTAGACTCGAGCGTGTGTGGCGCCGGTGACCTACAGCGGTCTTGGACCTGGGTTGCCGGACGGAGGCAGCCGTGCATACTTGTTGTTGACAACTGTAGTTACGATCAATGGCTCTCGTTGGCGCGCCAGGCATCAGCTGTCAGGGGAAGGGTAGGCGTTGTGGCTCTGTCCAAGGACATGAAGGATTCTCTCTGTCCGAGCGGCGCAACGTTGGTCCTCGGCACGATGCCGGACGCAATCACGCAACTGCTTCTTGCGGACTCCGCGACGGGTCTGTCGCAGCCGGACATAGACTTTATCCTCCGACAAGCTCAGGGGCTTCCAGGAACCGCGCTCTCTATGGCAAGCCAGCTCAGCCGAGGTGAGTATGACCAACGAGCGTTGCTGGAGGAGTCGCCCCTGGGCAGCATGCTGACCAGCGTAAGGCTGCTACCTGCGGATGACCAGCAATGTCTGACATCGTTGGCGTTGTTCACGCGCGTTGGGCTTGACCGTCATGGTGTCTCCGAGGACGAAGGCATCCGGAGTATCCTTTGTCCGGGCATGGCCGATTGGCAGTTCAGTACAGCCGTGGAGCGGCTCTTGGCGGCGGGCTATGTCAGGGAATCCAACGCCAATCGAGAGGTGTACCCGCTGCTGCTTGCGCGGCGTCTTGCGGATGAGTGGTGGTCTGTCACGTCACCGGAGCGGGCGGCACAGCTCCTGGCCGACCTCCCCGACACCCTTAAAACTTCTTTCTGCGAGCGCCTAGGTCAGCTGCATTTCTCGGACAGGGCCAAGAAAGCTGTCGAGGATCTCTACCGACCTGGAGGAAGTCTGTCATCCCCCGATTATCTGAAGACCGATGCTGGCTCCAGTCTCCTGTCGATGGTTGCCGAATGCAATTCGATAGCAGCGGCTCGAGCATGCTCCGCCGCATTCTCCACACTAGCGCCACATGATGCGCTGTGCCTTGGGCCAGCTCGGCAGAACCTAATTGACGCGACGCTGAAGCTGGCCTGGTGGCGCGACTGCTTCAACCTCGTTGTCCCGGTGCTCGGTCTCCTCGTCTCCTGTGTGCCAAAGCTCCGCGGCTACGACTCATCCCGGGAGTACCTGCAGCTGTTTCACATTCTGTCGCCCGGTACGCAACTGCCCCTGATTCGCCGACTTGAGGCGATTGACTACGCTATCTCCAGTAGCTTCGAGGAGTACAGGGCTCTGGGCATTCGGGCGCTCGCCGGTGCACTCAGCACTGGGCCTTTCATGCGCTCCGGAGGCGTCGAGAGCCAAGGTGACCGCAGGCCGGAACCCGACTACAGGCCTGATACCGTCACCGAGATCCGGGAATACTGGGACGCGGTCGTGAAGAGGCTCGAGAGAATCATGAGCGGAAGTGATGTCCAGATGCGCCAAATCGCAGCGACCGGGTTCCTGAACGAGCTTCAAGGACTCCTGCACAACAAGTTGCGCGACGTCGCCCAGCCGCTGGTGCTGAGCATCGCAGCGAACAACCGTGAGTTTCTACCGCGGTTGCGAGATGGGATCAACAGCTATCTGGATGCCCATCCGGACGTGGCGCTCACAGACTATGCCGACTGGCTGAATCTGACAAGCTCGCAATCGCTCTCGGAGCGCATTCTATCAGACGTCATCTGGCCCCGCGGTTTCTACCGCCGAGAGGAGCTGACGGCTGAGACGGCAAGGCGGGTCGAGGAACTCGCCGCCTATTGCTCCAGTCATCATGACGAGGTGGTCGCATTGCTGCCGATGCTCCTCGACACTGGCCGACCATCCCCCTTCAAATTCTCTTTTGGAGCCAAGCTCTCGGTGGCCCTGCACGACCCCCAGGACCTCATTGAGCCACTCACGGCTGCAATACGGTCGAGGATAGAGGCCTCGGAGCCAACGGATGTTCGTTTGTTGGGAGGCCTGCTGACCGGGCTCCGCGAGATAAACTCTGAACAGGTTGAGACAATCTTGGAGTCGGTTGCCGGTGACTCGGTCCTGGCGAGCCAGTTGGCGTTTCTGACGGCAGAGTCGCAGCCCCTGCTGTCGTCGGTGCAGCGTTGCACGGATGCTGTGATACAGGGCAGCCTGACTCTCAGCGAGAATGATATCCATGCGCTCGGAAATGCCTCGACAAACCTTGATCCTGACGGCGTCGCGACACTTGCTGATAATCTGCGTTCCCAAGGAAGCCCAAGCGCTCTCCAGCTCGCTCTTGCACTGCTGTACCACAATGTCTCGCAGCGGGACGGGGCGAACAGGACAGTGACGACCGTGGCGCTTAGACGTCTCCTAATGGACCAGCGGCTCATCCGTTCGCTGGGCGATGACGAGTCATCCGCGTGGTACTGGTTTGACCAATCGGCAGTCCTTCTGCTGTCTGTTCACAGGGATTGCAGGCTGGCAGAAAGCCTGGCCCGGCGACTCCTCACAGCTCAGTTCATCGCTCCCCATGAATTGAGAGGTCGAACTGCAGAGACCATCCGAAGGCTTCTGGCGGAGTACTGGCCGACAATATGGCCAGTCATCCGTTCGATTGTTGACCGTCGTGGCGTGCCGGCCGCAATGAGAGCCAGAGCCCTCCTTGGTGCAGAAGGTGCGGGGCGGGCCGATATCGAGACTGGTATTCTGCAGATCAACGCCGACGATGCACGGACTTGGTGTGCAGAACAGCCCAATGCTGGGCCGCTCCTGCTGCAGATGTTGCCCTTGGCTGCTACCTGTGCTGGCTCCACGGAGTTCTCCTGGAAGCCGGTCGCGGAATCGCTAATCCAATCGAACATCGAGGATCAGGGAGTGATGGGAGTGCTGGATGAACGCTTCCGGGTTCTTTCTGGAACGGGCAGTCTCAGCGAAGCATATCGGAAGGTGGCTCGCTTCGTCGGGACACTGGAGAATGCCGCTAGTCCCGTCGTCAGACAATGGGCACGGAGGACTCGACTCGGGCTTGAGGACGCGGCAGCTCGCTACGAGGGGAAGTAGGAGACAAACAAGCAGGACTTCCGGATTGGCCCAGGGATTCAATCCCTTTGCGACGATGGCCTCACACCTGGAAGACGTCGGCGTGCGCCGTAGATGTTGCATCGTTCAGGCTGTGGCCGAAGATCGCCTAGACTGCCAGAAGGATAGACGTGGGAATTCACTCTGACAACGAAGGAGGGACAATGCACACTCTGTTGAACCGAAGGGGACTGAAACGGCTCTTGGTTCTTATGGTTGTCGTAGGCTTTGTGGTGGCTGCCTGCGGCTGTTCGGTGGGTAGCAACAAGACAGATGACATCGAGAAGAGGCTGTCGGATCTCGAAGCTACCGTGAAGCGGCAGCAGGAGACTTTGGACGAACAGACGTCGACCATCAGCGGTATCAGCTCGGATGATGAGGGATTCCAATCGCGAATCAGCTCCCTTGAGGATCTGCATTCCGATTCGGCGTACCTTTCGAGTGACTCCCTGGATTCATATGTCGTTGTCCGAGCAGTAGCTGGCGATTTGTTGGTCATGCTTGAGGACTGTGTCAAGTATATAGATGGGTATAAGTTGAAGTTGAAGATCGGCAATCCTTCCAGCGCCACGTACAGCCACTTCACGATTTCGGGCACGTGGCCACAGATTAGAGCAGGGAGGTTTATCTTACCGAGCACGAAAACGAAGACGACGAGAACGCAGACGTATGCGGGTGATCTCCCAGCTGGTTCATGGACGCGCATCGACTTTGTGGCGACTCCCGCCACCGCAGACGACATGAAAGGCGTGAAGCTCACTTTTGCCACCAACACCGTGTCGCTCAAAGGCGGGTCATAGCAAGGTCACTACTGGGCAGGTCTTTGTGTCAGTAGTGGTCTTCGGCCCAGTGAAGTTTCCCCTTTGGACATGCTGCCTCCTTTCGGGGTTTCGGATGCCGGGCGCCGCTTCGCGAAAAATCGGGCGAAATCGGGTTTTCCACAGGTCAACGGGAGGATTCTAACCAATAAGACCAAGCACAAGACCCCCTGCGTGTTCAGAAGCATTCTCCCCCCGTACCCCCTACTAGGGGAATCCTCTCTTCTGTCATCTGTCTGAAGATACCGATGTAGACTAGCGGTTTGGCATGTTCGATTTGTCCGAGTCACCTGCATTTGATGCGGGTAGGTCTACATTGTCCGGCCAGCACCCTGCAGCCATGATCCGTTTCATGGCAGCCTGGACGGTCCGGTAGTCCTTGATGTTGACCGCTGCTGCGATCTTCGTTGGGGAAGTCTCACCCGTGACACTGACGTTGTAAATGACAGACACGGCAATGGGGTCAAGCCCTTCCTCCTGGGCTTTGAGGACGTTCGACAGACCGTGTGTTTCCATGCGTTGACACCTCCAACACAACTTCTGACTGTTGATCCAGGACAACCGGGATCTGGCAGCGTTGTACCCCGGCGTACGCTTCAAGCTCGTATCACAGAAAATGTCCTTTAGTCGGCTCTCTTTGAGCGGCCTCTCCAACAGTTCGTTCCTTGCGCGTACGACCCGTTCTGCATGCTCCTTTGTGTTTGACCCCTTCCCATTGTCACTCTCTCGTTGAAGAAGCCAATAGGCAACCAGGAAGCTGTCATAGCACTCACCTTCGCGTATGGGCCGCCGTGGGTCCATGATCATGGCAAGGCAAGTTTGGTCATACCCGTGAGCATTGAGCTTCCTGGGCAACTGTGGTTTCATGGCATATTGCTCGAGAGCGTGTGTGAGCATTGAGGGCAGATCCTTGATCTGACTCCAGCCAAGCCCCGGAGGGTAATGGTATGGCGTTCCGTCCTTGTAGATGCTGACTGGAGCCATAAAACTGCCTCCCAGTCCCTTCAGTTCAACTTCGGTCCCGTCTATGTTCACGACCTGCTTTGCCAAACCCATGCCTGGAGGACCGTTGAACACGAAACAGGGACCGCGCCCTCCATGCTCAATCGTTGTCGTGTGACACCGTTCGATGATTGCAGGGACCCCGTTGTCGCAATCGAACACATAAGGGACAATCGAACCAGCTCCGTATCCCGTCGGTATGGCGATACCGTACCCTGGACCGCCGTTGTCGATGCTGTAGTTGTAATGCCATAGTCCAAGCTCTTCAATCGTCGGTACTCGTTGCTGGTAAACCTTCCAGCCGACACCTGGCATGCAACGCTTTTCCATGAAAGGAGTAGGGTAGCAGGATAGGCCTAAGTCGTGATACAACGCAATCGCGTCTTGCATCGTACGAATACTGGTGACCCCATTCACGGCTGTCCCTTGCATTGCATTTGACCAGACACTGGGTCTGGAGTAAGATTCGGATTGTACGCGGGCGAGTGTTCGGTACCTCTTGTTTGGTTCTGGGTAATGGCCACCAGTTCGGCGAGTTCGGCAACGACCAGGTTCCAATTGACAGTATCTGGGCGCACCAGACTTGATGTTTCTTCAACCCATCGCGGCAGTTTCATGCCGCTCGCCTGCTCTCACGAAACTCTGTTGTTGACAGTAGATATCTC
>Ga0209745_1002507_pt1 | contig 10446 bp, 7 predicted proteins | sample BarGraNGADG00312_FD_184495 | JGI IMG/M metagenome (GOLD analysis project Ga0209745, IMG submission 184495) | Arctic peat soil microbial communities from Barrow, Alaska - Barrow Graham LP Ref core NGADG0004-312 (SPAdes) (version 2) | ecosystem: Environmental > Terrestrial > Soil > Wetlands > Peat ... | reverse complement strand
GGTGCAGGTAGGTCTTGTCGTCTTCGGGGCACTGGTAGTTGATGACGTGCGTGACGTTGTCGACGTCGATACCGCGGGCTGCCACGTCGGTGGCGACCAAGACGTCGACCTTGCCGTTGCGGAACGCGCGCAGAGCCTGCTCACGAGCACCCTGGCCGAGGTCCCCGTGGATGGCTGCAGCGGCGAAGCCCCGCTCGGCGAGATCGTCGGCGACCTTTGCGGCGGTGCGCTTGGTCCGGCTGAAGATGAGGGTCAGACCGCGGTCCTTGGCCTGGAGCATGCGGGCCAGCATCTCGACCTTGTCCATGGCGTGCGCGCGGTAGACGAACTGCTCCACCGCCTTCACGGTGTGACCGTCCTGCTCCTCGCCCATGGCCCGGATGTGGGTGGGCTGGGTCATGTAGCGACGGGCCAACGCGACGATGGCGCCCGGCATCGTGGCCGAGAAGAGCATCGTCTGGCGGCTGGCTGGGGTCATCGCGAGGAGCTTCTCGATATCCGGCAGGAAGCCGAGGTCGAGCATCTCGTCAGCCTCGTCGAGCACGACGCTCTTGACGTAGGAGAGGTCGAGGTAACCCTGCTTGGCGAGGTCGATGAGCCTGCCCGGCGTGCCGACGACGATCTCGACACCGCGCTGGAGCGCCGCGATCTGCGGCTCGAACGCGCGGCCGCCGTAGATGGTGAGGACACGGACGCCGCGAGTCTTTCCGGCGTGTTCGAGGTCGCCGGAGACCTGGACGGCGAGCTCGCGGGTGGGTGCGACCGCGAGGGCCTGCGGCTTACCGGCGGTCTTCAACGTCGCAAACGCGTCGTCCTTGGGACTGATCACCCGCTGGATCATGGGAATGCCGAACCCGAGGGTCTTGCCGGTGCCGGTCTTGGCCTGGCCGATGATGTCGTGGCCACCGAGGGCAACTTCCAACGTCATGGACTGGATCGGGAAGGGGTGAATGATGCCGGCGTCCGCCAGCGAGGCGACGATGTCCGGATGCACGCCGAACTCGGTGAAGGTCGGCTCGACAGCCGGCATCTCACCTTTCTCAGGAGTGGCGCCCTCGACATGGTGAGGCACTGTTGTGGAATTTTCGGTTGTCATGAAGTTCTCTCGATCGGCGCGGGCCACACGCGTGCCGAAGGTTTCGGAGGATGCGGGCCACGATGCAAAGCGGGCCGATCGGAGTTCTTCGTGGGTGCAGCTCAGTCCGACTGGCTGCTGATTCGTGCCGACCGGGCACCGATGTCAGAACCGAGTCTACCCGGTGAGCACTACTGTTTGCGTTCATGGACGACCTTGGGCAGCCGAAATCTCCCACCGATGGGGCAGAGGGCGAGGCCGGTGAGGTTGAGAGCTCTGGCGCCCCCACCGGCGATCCGTTGTCCGCTGATCCCAGCTATCGCGCTGCGGTCGTCGACCTTCTCGGAGCATTGGCCTATGGCGAACTGACGGCCTTCTCGCGGCTGGCTGCCGATGCCGAAATGGCCCCGAACCAACCGGCGAAGGCCGCTTTGGCACGTGTGGCTGTGGCCGAGTTCCATCATTACGACGTGTTGATCGGTCGGCTCAGCGAGATGGGCGTGGACCCAGATGCGGCGATGGAGCCCTTCATCGCGCCGATCGACGGGTTCCACGACCGCACCAAGCCCAGCGGATGGCTCGAAGGCCTGGTCAAGGCCTACGTGGGCGATGGCATCGCGACGGACTTCTATCGCGAGATCTCGGCCTACGTGGATCCTTCGACGCAGATTCTGGTCCGCTCTGTGCTCCAGGACGTGGGCCAGGCCGAGTTCGCGGTCAAGACAGTCCGAGAAGCCATCGAGGTCGATCCCACGGTGGCTGGACGTCTCGCACTTTGGGGCCGTCGTCTGGTCGGTGAGGCTCTGTCCCAGTCGCAGCGCGTGGCCGTCGAACGTGATGCCCTGGCCAGCTTGCTGGTGGGGGGACACGATCGCCCCGGCGCCGACCTGGCCGAGCTGGGGCGGATGTTCGTCCGGCTCACCGACGAGCACACCCGGCGGATGGGCCAGCTGGGCCTGAAGGCCTGACTCACCTTTGCTCAGCTCAAACCGCTTTTCGGACCGCATCTCGGGCCCGAAACCGGCCTGAACTGAGCAAAGCGGCCTGAATGGAGCAAAGCCTCAGAGCGTGCCGAACCCTACCGAGCCCTTCTTGGGCGCACCGAGGTCGACGTAGCCGATAGTGGCCACCGGGACGATCACGCGCCGGCCCGAACCGTCGACCAGGTTGAGCAGACCGCCGTCGGTCAACGCCGTGGTCACGAGAGCCTCGACCTCCTCAGGGGACTGCTCGGACTCCAGTACGATCTCGCGCGCGACGTTCTGCACGCCGATCTTGACCTCCACGGGAAAGCCTTTCGTCAGGGATTGCGCGTCAGCGACCCTAAGCATTATGCCTCGATCGTTGTCCTTCTTCGCAGGCTAACCCGCGTCGGCGCCAGATCCTTCCCGCTCGATCTTGGGGAATCCGCCCAAGCCACGCCAGGACAGCGTGGCCACCAGCCGGGCCGCTTCGCCGCGGGGGATCGAGGAACCTTGCGACAGCCAGAAGCGCGCGCAGATCTGGGCCATACCCGACAGGGCCATGCCGAGCAGATGGGCCTCGGCGTCGGGCAGGTCGGTGTCCTCCTTGATGACCTCGGCGATGGCCTCGGCGGAGTCCTGCGAGACCTTGTCGACGCGTTCGCGGACGGCAGCCTCATTGATCAGATCGGACTCGAAGACCAGACGGAAAGGGGCGCCATCGCGGTCCACGAACTCGAAGTACGCGGCGATGGTTGCGGCGACTCGCGCCTTGTTGTCCGTCGTGGACGCGAGGGCCGCTCGAATCAGATCCAGGAGCTCACCCGAGTGCTGGTCGAGCAACGCCAGATAGAGGTCGAGCTTACCCGGGAAGTGTTGGTACAGAACGGGTTTGGAGACCCCGGCGCGGTCGGCGATCTCGTCCATCGCCGCCGCGTGGTAGCCGGACTCGACGAAGACCTCCTGTGCAGCCCGGAGCAGCTGCACCCGCCGCGCAGAGCGAGGCAGCCGCACGCCGCGGCCTCGGGTGTCGGAGCTCATCGGCACTGGTGGTGTCCCTTTCCTCCGGCTGGTTCACGTGGCCGGTGTCCGTGTGCCGTGATGCGACATCCGGGGCGGGTACGCGGCAGGCGAAACGCACTCTACGCGGCCGGTAATCTCATCAGCATGGCATTCCCGCCCCTCGTCGGGCCATCCGCGCCGCTGTCCACGCAGGAGGTCGAGCGCTACGCCCGGCACGTGCTCATCCCTGACGTGGGCATGGAGGGTCAGCGCCGCCTCAAGAACTCGCGGGTGCTGGTCGTCGGAGCGGGGGGGCTGGGGTCGCCGGCGCTGATGTACCTCGCGGCCGCCGGTGTCGGAACCATCGGGGTGGTGGACGCAGACGTCGTCGAGTCGTCGAACCTGCAGCGGCAGGTGGTCCACGGGGTTGCCGACGTCGGCCGGTTGAAATCCGAGTCCGCCGCGCAGACGCTGGCATCGATCAACCCACTGGTGCGAGTCGTCAGACACGACGTCCGGATCGACTCCTCCAACGCCCTTGAGATCATTGCCGGCTACGACCTCGTCCTCGACGGGACCGACAACTTCCCGACCCGATATCTGCTCAACGACGCGTGCGTGCTGCTGGGCAAGCCGAACGTCTGGGGCTCGATCTATCGCTTCGACGGTCAGGTCAGCATCTGGTGGGCGCAGCACGGCCCCTGCTACCGCTGCGTCTTCCCCGAGCCGCCTCCACCGGGCCTGGTGCCGTCCTGCGCCGAGGGTGGGGTGCTGGGGGTTCTCTGCGCGGTCATCGGATCCATCCAGGCAGCCGAGGCGGTGAAACTCATTGTCGGCATTGGGGATCCGTTGATCGGCCGGTTGATGGTGCACGACGCGCTACGCCAGAGCTGGGACTCGCTCGCAGTGCTCAAGGACCCCGGCTGCCCGGTGTGTGGTGAGTCACCGTCGGTCACCGAGCTGGTGGACTATCAAGAATTCTGCCTGCGGGTACCTCCCGTTCGCGGGGGAATGCCGGGTGGCTCGGTCCCAGCCGCCGGGGGCTCCGTGGTGCCCCTCATCTCGGCGCGAGAGCTGGCCGATCTGATGTCTGGCAAAGGTGCCTCGTCGGGTGTCCTGCTGGTCGATGTGCGCGGGCGCGACGAGCGGGCGATTGCCAGCATCCCGGGGGCGCGGGCCATTCACCTCGACGAATTCCGTTCTGGGGCGGCCGTTTCGCAGATTCCGTTCGATCAGTCGGTTGTCATCCACTGCAGGTCGGGCAGCCGCTCGGAGGAAGCCTCACGGATACTGATCGAGGCCGGCCACCCGGACGTTCGCAACCTGGAGGGTGGAGTGCTCGCCTGGGTTCGCGACGTCGACCCCTCCCAGCCGACCTACTGAGCCGAACCAGTGACCCGTGAACGCATGAACCCATGAACCCAACGCATGCGACGCGCGGCGAGGAGCCGGCATACAGGTTGGACTCCCTTCAGCTGGACAGCTTTGAGCTGCCCGACTTCGCGGAGGCGGTGCTGGCCATCGTCGACCAGATCCCGGAGGGCATGGTCCTGGCGTACGGAGACATCGCCGAGATGCTCGGGCAGGGCGGCCCACGGCAGGTCGGGTCGGTGATGTCCCGTTATGGCTCGTCGGTGACCTGGTGGCGGGTGATTCGCGCGAGCGGCGAGGTCCCCCCAGGCCTGCAGGACGAGGCGCTGGCGCACTGGCGTGAGGAGGGGACCGCGCTGGTGGGAGGCGCGCTCGCCGGACGCCGGGTGGACATGAGGCTGGCCCGATGGGACGGCGAGGGGGCGGCTGCCGTCAGACCCGAATGAGTCGTCAGGGTGGTGGTGGCGGACCCTTGGCCTGCGGAGATGGGGAGAACTCCATGTATTGCCCCCGGTTGGGGTAGTCTCCTCCCCGTAGTTGCTGTGCATCGCACGTCTTGAACGCTTGCGGCTTTGTGCCGGGGGTGCGCTTTGTTCCTGTCTGGAGCGGACGACGAACACCGCGACGATCGGCCCCGGCTTTCGGGATCGACAGAGCGCTCTTGGAGGAAACTGTTATGGCAACTGGCACCGTGAAGTGGTTCAACGCTGAGAAGGGCTTCGGCTTCATTGCTCCCGAGGACGGCAGCGCCGACGTGTTCGCGCACTACTCGGCCATCGCGAGCAGCGGATACCGCTCGCTCGACGAGAACCAGAAGGTTGAGTTCGACATCACTCAGGGTCCGAAGGGCCCGCAGGCGGAGAACATCCGCCCGCTCTGAGCTGAGTCCGCAGAACTCGTTCTGCAACCACGAATGCCTCGGCCAAGCCGCCGGGGCATTCGTGCGTCCGGAGCCGGACCCGCGACGGTCTCGGGGAGGGTGTCGGCGGGCCGTGATGGAATCTGGCCGTGCTGACATTGAGGCGGCCCCCGAGTCTGGTCGCCCGGACCCCGAGCCTGGATGACGCTCAGGCGGCTGCCGTCGTCCACCGCGCCACGGCTCCACGCGCTACAGCTCAACGTGCCATCGCCACGCAGTCTCATGTCGCAGGGGTGCTGCGCGTCCTGGGCGCCCCGGGCACGGGCAAGACTTCCACCGCCATCGAGATCGTGGTCGACCGGGTCCGCAGTGACGGGATCGCGCCCGATCAGTGTCTGGTCCTGACGGCGTCGCGGACCGCGGCCGCCGATCTGCGCGACCGCATCACCGCCCGGATCGGGGGCACCACGACCGAACCGCTGGCCCGGACCCACCAAGCCCTTGGTTTCGGCATCCTGCGCCAGGCGGCTGCACTGCGCGGGGACCCCAGCCCCCGGCTGCTCAGTGGGCCCGAACAGGACGTCATCCTGCGCGAGCTCCTCGCCGGCCACGCCTCGGGCGACGGCAAGGCCCCGGACTGGCCTGAGCACGTGCAGGCCGCACTGGCCACCAGAGGGTTCCGCGCAGAGCTGCGGGATCTGCTCATGCGGGCCGTCGAGCGCGGTCTCGAGGCCGGCGACCTCGCGGCTCTGGGCCGTGCCCATGATCGGCCCGTTTGGGTTGCGGCTGCACAGGTTCTGGCCGAGTACGACGAGGTCACCGCCTTCTCGCGTCCGGGTTCCTTCGACCCGGCGTCGATCCTGGGCGCAGCCGCCGACCTGCTCGAGGAGGACCCCGAGGCACGTGAGCGCATGGCGTCCCTGCTTCGCCTGATCGTGGTCGACGACGCCCAGGAGCTCACCCCCGCCGCGGCCCGGCTCCTGGAGGTCGTCCATGCCCCGCACATCGACCTTGTCCTCATCGGTGATCCGGATGCCGCCGTCCAGACCTTCCGGGGCGCCGACCCTCGGATCCTGGGTGTGGACCACTGCCGCTTCGGTGACGGTCCCACGATCACGCTCGCCACGTCATACCGGCAGCCGAAGGCGTTGCGTGAGGTCACCCGCCGCGTGACCCGGCGCATCGGCGCAGTCGGCGGCGGAGCCCACCGCGAGCTCGAGCACGTCCCTGAGGGCGGACGCGCCGATGTGCGTCTCCTGCGTGCGACCTCGCAAGAGGCTGCACTGATCGCCGCGGAGCTGCGACAGGCACACCTGCTGGACCGTATGCCGTGGTCCGACATGGCTGTGATCGTCCGGGGGCAGGGACGCACCAGCACCCTGCGCCGAGTTCTCATGGCGGCCGGGGTGCCCGTGGTGGTGCCATCGACCGAGGTCGCCGTCCGGGACGAGGTAGCGGTGCGTCCCCTGCTCGCGCTGCTCGAGGTTGTCCTCAACGTGGCGATCGGGCAGACCGACCCGATCGACACCCAGACCGCGGTCGATGCCGTGCTGTCACCGATCGGTGGAGCCGACGCCGTCGGGCTGCGGCGGCTGCGGAGATCGCTGCGCCGCGACGAGCTGGACAGCGGGGGTGGACGCACCAGCGACGAGCTGCTCGCAGAGGGTCTCATCGCGCCAAACACGTTGGGGATGCTGGGTTCTGAGGGTGCGCCTGCTCGTCGGGTTGCCAAGGCGATCTCCGCGGGAGTGAGCGCTGCTCGCACGGTTGAAGGCGACGACGGCCCGCGTTGGGCGCCGGGCGTGACCGCCGAGAGTGTGCTCTGGGCCATGTGGGACGCGACCGGGCTGGGCGAGAGCTGGCGCCGGGTGGCGCTCGGGGGTGGCGTCTCGGGCGCCCGTGCCGACCGTCACCTCGATGCCGTCGTCGCCCTGTTCGACGCCGCGGCGAAATATGTCGACCGCTTGCCCCAGATGGGTCCGCGCGGGTTCCTCGAGCACATCCGTGGCCAGGACGTCGCGGGCGACACGCTCGTGGCTCGTGCCCCCAGTGATGACACCGTCTCGCTTCTCACCCCTGCTGGCGCGGCAGGACGTGAGTGGCGATTCGTCGTCGTCGCGGGCGTCCAGGAAGGCGTCTGGCCCGACCTGCGCCTGCGTGGATCCCTTTTGGGCTCAGAGCGACTGGTTGATGTCATCACCGGCCGAGGGCAGTCGTTACGCGCGGCTCAGGCGGCAGTCCGCTATGACGAGACCCGGCTCTTCCTGGTCGCCGTCAGCCGTGCGTCCGAGCGGCTCCTGGTCACTGCCGTGCGCAGTGACGACGAGCAGCCATCGGTCTACCTCGACATCGTCGACCCGCCGGACGAGACCGATGGCGCGGACGAGCTGAGGACCTTCAGTGACGTGCCGCGCCCGACGACCCTCGCGGGGCTCGTCGCCGAGCTACGCCGCGAGGTTGTCGTGGGGGCGACGGTGAGTGACCGGCATACCGCCGCAGGGCAGCTGGCACGGCTGGCGGCTGCGCGGGTGGTTGGCGCGGACCCGTCCTCGTGGTGGGCGCTGAGAGAGTTGAGCGACGACCGGCCGTTGCGCGCCGAGGGTGTGAGCGTCTCGGTGTCGCCCTCACGGATCGAGACCTTCAGCGACTGCCGCCTGCGTTGGTTGTTGTCGGCCTGCGGCGGCGACGGCCCCAGCGTCGGCGCCGCAGACATCGGCACCCTGATCCACGACATCGCCGCCGAGCTCGGTGATGCCGACGAGGCGACGATGCGGGCGGAGGTCGAGGCTCGTTGGGGCCGGTTGGGGCTGCCCGAGGGCTGGTTGTCGCGCCGACACCGGTCCGAGGCCCAGGCGATGGTGGCCCGACTGGCACGGTACTTCGAGGAGTCCGCCGCCGGAGGCTGGGAGCGCGTCGGTGTCGAGCTCGACCTGCAGGTCGAGCTCGGACGCGCTTTGTTGCGAGGCCGCGTCGACCGCCTCGAGCGCGACGGCTTCGGTGGTCTGCGGGTCGTCGACCTCAAGACCGGCTCGGGCAAACCCTCCAAGGCCGATCTGTTCCACAACGCCCAGCTCGGCGCCTACCAAGCGGCGGTCGAGCATGGCGCGTTCGCGGACCATGGCAGCGTCTCGGCCGGTGCGGCGCTGCTGCAGGTCGGCAAGGCTGCCGGGGTCCGGACCACGCTGCAGACGCAGGCGCCGTTGTCAGCGGACGACGATCCGGGGTGGGCGCAGGTCTTGGTGACGGACACGGCTGAGGGCATGGCCGGCAGCGACTTCCGGGCCACGATCGGCCGGGCGTGCACCTTCTGCGCGGTCAGGTCGAGCTGCCCGGCCCAGCCCGAGGGCAGGGTGATCTGATGCGGAGGCATCCAATGCAGTACTCAGCGCAGTCGATTGCCCGCGCCCTGGGCAACCCGGCGCCGACCGCCGAACAGGTCGCCGTCATCGAGGCGCCGATGCGTCCGCTGCTGGTCGTGGCCGGGGCCGGCTCGGGCAAGACCGAGACGATGGCCTCGCGGGTCGTCTGGCTGGTGGCCAATGGTGACGTCGAACCCGACCAGGTCCTGGGTCTGACCTTTACCCGCAAGGCGGCGACCGAGCTCGCCGAGCGCATCGCGCGACGTCTACGTCGCTTGCGTCACGTCGGCATGTGGACCCCTGCCCAGGAGCAGGACGGCGCCGAGGTGCTGGGTGGCACGCCCACGGTCTCGACCTACCACTCCTATGCCGGCCGCCTGGTTCGCGAGCATGCCTTGCGTCTGGGGGTGGAACCCGAGTCGCGGCTGCTGTCCGAGGCTGCCGCCTGGCAGTTCGCCGCCGAGGTGGTCGAGCGCCATGACGGACCGATGGATGACGTTCCGTTTGCGGCGTCGACCATCATCAACGCCGTCGTCGACCTGGCCGGCGAGATGGCCGAGCACCTGCTGGTGCCAGCGGATCTGGTGATGTTGATCGACCGGTTCGAGGACAGGGTCACCCGTCTGCCCAAGGGGGCCAGCCGTGCGCGAGCTCTGCCCAAGGTGGTGGCCGAGGCCGTGACCGCGCTGAAGGCCCGCCGTCAGGTGCTGCCGTTGGTCGATGCTTACCTCGCGCTCAAGCGCAGCCGCGACGCGCTCGACTTCGCCGACCAGATGGCCCTTTCGGCGACGTTGGCGCAGCGGTTCCCTGACATCGGTTCGATGGAACGCCAACGGTTTCGGGCCGTTCTGCTCGATGAGTTCCAGGACACCAGCGAGGCGCAGCTGGTGCTCCTGAGGCACCTGTTCGTCGCCGTCGGCGAGTCCGTACCGGTCACCGCGGTGGGCGACCCCAACCAGTCCATCTACGGCTGGCGCGGGGCGAGTGCTACGACCCTGACGCGCTTTCCGCGGGAGTTCGCCGATGCTGCTGGCGACGCGGAGGTGCTGCCGCTGTCGACGAGCTGGCGAAACGACAACGCGATCCTGTCGGCGGCCAACCTCACCTCGGCTCCGCTGCGCCGCAAGTCGACCGTCGACGTGGAGGTGCTCCGTCCGCGCGCCGATGCCGGCGCCGGGCGGCTGCTTGCGGCCCGGCTGCTGACCACCGAGGCCGAAGCCGCGCACGTGGCTGGCTGGATAGCGCATCACTGGCGGGATGAGTGCGCTCGTCCCACGGGAGTCTCGGCAGCGGTGTTGTGCCGCAAGCGTTCTCAGTTCGGCGCCGTGATCGAAGCCCTCGAGCGGGCCGGGCTGCCCGTCGAGGTGGTGGGGCTCGGTGGGCTGCTCAGCACACCCGAGGTGTCGGACATCGTGGCACTGCTCTGGGTGGTTCAGGACCCCACGCGTGGCGACCAGCTGATGCGGTTGCTGACCGGGCCGTTGTGCCGTTTGGGCGCCGCCGACCTCGACGGGCTCGCTGTCTGGTCCCGGGTCCTTCAGCGCCGGCACGCTGCTCGTTCCCAGGCGGCTCGGCCCCACGTCAAGGACCAGGCTCCCGACAGCGCCGACCGCCTCAGCATCGTTGAAGCGCTCGACGAGCTGCCGTCAGCGCTGTGGGCCGGCCCCAGCGGCTCCCGGATCTCCGATGTGGCGCTGGTACGCCTGCACGGACTGCGCGAGGCGATCCGGCGGCTGCGCTCGCTGACCGGCTTGCCCCTTGCTGACCTTGCCGGCGAGGCCGAGCGCGCACTTGGGCTGGACATCGAGGTGCTGTCCC
>Ga0209745_1002504_pt1 | contig 10450 bp, 9 predicted proteins | sample BarGraNGADG00312_FD_184495 | JGI IMG/M metagenome (GOLD analysis project Ga0209745, IMG submission 184495) | Arctic peat soil microbial communities from Barrow, Alaska - Barrow Graham LP Ref core NGADG0004-312 (SPAdes) (version 2) | ecosystem: Environmental > Terrestrial > Soil > Wetlands > Peat ... | reverse complement strand
GGATGAAATCCATTATATTATTGAATCCATTCCACTGACCAACATGAAAAGGCATCCAACCTCCCAGGAATACCGTAGCGGCAATAGAAGCTACAATAAACATATTGATGTATTCCGCCAGGAAAAAGAATGCGAATTTGATTCCTGAATATTCAGTATGATAACCCGCTGTGAGCTCAGATTCAGCTTCTGCAAGGTCGAATGGACCGCGGTTTGTCTCAGCGGTACTTGAAATGAGAAAGATTACAAACGCAATGAATGCAGGTATGTGACCCTTAAATAAGAACCAACCATCTCTTTGAGCTTCAACAATGACTGAAAGTTGCATTGACCCGGCCAGAATAATAATTGTAATAATCGAAAGGCCAACAGATAATTCATAACTGACGATTTGTGCACCGCTTCGCATGGCGCCTATAAGAGAATACTTGTTATTGCTCGACCATCCTGCAAGAAGTACACCAATAACTCCCATAGCTGAAACTGCCATTACATATAATACTCCGATATTAAGATCAATCGCTTGCAGACCATTAGCAAATGGAATAGCTGCTATTGCCATAAATGATGCTATTATAACAATGAAGGGAGCAAGGTTAAAAAGAAATCCATCAGCATTCTTTATTGGTATCAACTCCTTAAATAGTAATTTAAAAAGATCCGCAATAGTCTGGAAGAGTCCGAAAGGGCCAACTCTGTTTGGCCCGAGCCTGTTCTGCATAAATGCACAAACTTTCCTCTCAGCATAGACCAGGAATAATCCGATAAGTGCATAAAACAACAGGATTAAAACGCCGACTATCAGCATCTCTGTAACCGTCGTCCAGAATGGTGACATGGCATTGTTCAGACTCATGTCGATCCATTTCGTAAAAGAGGAAAAATCGTAAATATCAAATGGCATATTCTATATCGTTAAGTACTTATTATATATTTCCTGTTGACTGTTACTTGTTGCTCGTTCCTTGTTGCTTGTTTCTCGTTTCTCGTTTCTCGTTTCTCGTTTCTCGTTTCTCTAAACCTTAACATCAACCTTTGGTGCCCCATTCTCTCTGCTCTTCGCTCTTCGCTCTATGCTCTTCGCTCCATGCTCTGTGCCCTGCGCCTTTTCCTTACCTGTCAATATCCGGTATAACCAGATCCAACGATCCTCCTATTGCTACCAAATCAGCAATTTTAAAGCCTTTGGCGATGTGGTTCAGAACGGAAAGGTTTACGAAATTTGGAGACCGGAACTTGAGACGATAAGGGTTTTTATTTCCATCACTTATAAGGTAAACTCCAAGTTCGCCCCTTGCAGTTTCAACTCTCTGATAATATTCTCCTTCAGGAAGTTTAATAACAGGTTTCATCTTAACTGCGAAGGGTCCTTCAGGAATATTATCTATTAGCTGTTCGATTATATTCATAGATTCCCACATCTCCTCTATCCTGGCCACATACCTGTAATAAGTATCTCCACCGGTAAACAGGATTTCTTTGAATTGTACCCTGTCATAAGCGCTGTAAGGTTCATGCTTTCTTACATCGCACGAAAAACCTGATGCTCTTGCAGAAGGTCCTGTAATACCATATGATATAGCATCTTCGAGTGATAAAGGTCCAATCCCTTGGCTGCGTTCATGAAATATAACGTTACCTGTAAGTAACTGATTATATTCGGGTAATATTTTTCTGAAATACTTTATGAACTCTTTTACGCGCTTCTGGAAATTTGGATGAATATCATACATTAGTCCTCCCGGACAGTTATAACTTACCAACATTCTGCCACCGCAAGTTTCTTCAAAAATATCCAGGATTTTTTCCCGGTCACGTAAACCATAGAAGAAACAAGTCAGACCGCCAAGATCCATTCCGAAAGATGCCCACCATAACTGATGTGACTGGATCCTGGTAAGTTCCGACATAATAGTTCTGATCACTTTTATCCTGTCAGGAATCTCAACTTCGAGAGCTTTTTCGACGGTAAGACAAACTGCTTCGTTATTTATATGAGCCGACAGGTAATCCATCCTGTCTGTCAGATGAATAATCTGAGGGTAGGTAATACTCTCGCACATTTTTTCAATTCCCCTGTGAATATAACCGATGTGGGGTTGAACACTTATTACCTTCTCGCCCTGCAGAGAAACCACCAGTCTTAGCACTCCATGAGTTGAAGGATGCTGAGGCCCCATGTTAATGATATATTCCTGCTTCTCGTCGGAGATTACACTTATAATATTTTTTTCCATAAATTACTTGGTAACTATATTAATATCATCAACATAGTCTTTTCTAAGGGGGAACCCCCACGAATTGTCAAGAAAGAGCCGCCTCAGGTCAGGATGGTTGGCAAACTTAATCCCAAGGAGGTCGAATACTTCCCTTTCATGAAAATCAGCTGTTTTCCATATGTCTGCCACTGAATCGAGTTGTGGATGTTCCCTGTCTGAAGTGCGGGACTTTAAAACAACGACATGTTCAAATTTAGTCGATCGAAGGTGGTAAACAACACCAAGATCCTGGCCGTAATCTACTCCTGAAAGGCAAAACAAAAAGTCAAACTGGGTATCCTCTCTTTCCCTGAGTTTTTTTGCAAGAAGATATAACTTTGAAGGAGGTACTGTTACCTCAAGGAATTGCTTGCCTTCTTTTATCTCCAGTTCAGTATCGAGCGATTTAATTAATTCGCCTAATTGAATCTTATCCATTGAATGTTTGATTTCTGAATTTGAAATTCATTATTTACTGTCGTGCGTAGCGGTTGTTTTTTTCCTCGACCTTATTGTTTCTGTTTCAATTTTTCTTTGAAGCTGAAGCATACCATATAATAATGCTTCGGGTCGGGGAGGGCATCCGGGAACATATACATCAACAGGAATTACATGATCAACTCCTTTTACAACACAATATGAATTCAGGAAGAACGGACCTCCGGAAATTGCACAAGCGCCCATTGCAACAACATACTTAGGTTCCGACATCTGGTCGTATAATCGTTTTAGCACGGGAGCCATTTTATTTACTATTGTACCGGCTACGACTATCACATCTGCCTGGCGTGGACTGGCTCTGTAAACTTCCATACCGAATCTGGCAAAGTCGTGTCGTGGAGCTCCTGCGGCCATCATTTCAATACCACAGCAGCTTGTTGCAAATGTCAGAGGCCATAAAGAGTTCTTTCTTCCCCAGTTAATAACATCATCGATTGTAGTCAGAAGAATATTGGATCCGGCCTCATTCAGAAGATCAAGGCTTTCATTATCCCCGAATTCTTCTCTCTTCATTCCTTTTATTCCCATATAAGTGCATGTTTTTTCCAGGCGTACAATAAGCCTAAACCGAGTATGAAAAAGAATATTACTATTTCAACAAATGCTGCCATACCTACTTCCTTCATCACAACCGCCCATGGAAATACAAGGACAGTCTCAACATCAAAAACAAGGAAGAGTATTGCAAACAGATAATAACCGACATTAAACTGAAGCCATGTTACACCTTCAGTAGGTATTCCGCATTCATATGGCTCAAATTTTTGAGGATTTGTTGATTTTGGAGCTACAATTCCTGAAAAGACCAGCACCAATCCAACAAATATAGCGCCAACAAGGAAAAACAATATCAGATATTCATTGCTCATAGAAGCAGTTATTAGAGTTAGTTGAAGCCGCACAAAAATATTACAAAATTTGATCTTTGTGAAATAATTAACAATCTATAAAGGTGATAAATATCACATGAAAAATTGACATATATTCTAAATAAAAATTTCAACCGGGTACTCAATGTCTGTAAGAAACAGTCCTTTTGCAGGTGCTGATTTTCCTGCTTTGCAACGATCTTTTGCTAAAATAATATCCTCAAATTCCTTCAAATTAATTTTTCCCGAACCTATTTCGACCATGGTTCCTACTATTGCCCTTACCATATTTCGCAGAAACCGGTCTGCTTTAATTGTAAATATTAAAAGGTTATCCTTTTGCTCCCAATTGGCCAAATATATTTTGCAGATATTTGTTTTTGTATCTGAATGAAGTTTGCTGAAGCTGGTGAAATCTGAATAATCAAGCAGTATACTACATGCATCATTCATTATAATAATGTTTAAATCGCTATGAATCATCCAGCTTGTGTTTTCTGAAAAGGGATCCTTATTTCTCGAAATATAATAAGTATATAATCTTGATATGGCACTAAACCTGGCATTGGCATTCGGCAAAACTTGTTTTATTGAAGTAACGGAAATATCTTTTGGCAGGAAACTGTTAAGTTTGAATATTATATTTTTAACAGAAGTTAGATCTGGAATAATACTATCAAAATGCGCACAGAAGAACAGCGCGTGGACTCCAGTATCGGTTCTGCCGGCTCCGATTGTCAAGATTTTTTCATTCAGAACCACGCTCAAAGCATCATCTAAAATTTGTTGAACGGTAAGAGAATTGGGCTGTATTTGCCAACCGTGATAAGAAGTACCCCTGTAGGAAATGAATATGAAATATCGGGTTTTCACAGATCTGTTTCTGCAAATATAATTGTTTACTTCTGAATTTTGTAGATTTAATTATCCGGGCCATTAAGGCGTTTAAAAATCAATTTCTATTGCAGCCACCTTTGGTCGTTGTAGTAATTCAATAATATTGTACTATTCTGAGCTAAAAAGACAAAAAACAAAATCTAATTTGTCATTAAAATTAAATTCTGAATAATCTTTGAAAACCAATCTTAAAATGTATTTTTACTTTCGCCATATAATAATATTTTACTCAATGAATCTATCTGGAACACTAATTATGAATAAAAATCTAAAAACCTTTAAGTATGAAAGTTGATTTGAGTTGGATAGATTATCTTATTATGATAATCTATTTTTTATTTGTTCTGGGCATAGGCGTATTCCTTAGAAAATATATGAAAAATGCCAATGCCTTTCTTGAAGCAGGTAGATCAATGCCTGCCTGGGTAGCAGGATTGGCTTTTATTTCTACAAATCTGGGGGCTCTTGAGGTTATGGGAATGACCGGTTCCGGGATGAAATATGGTATGATGACTACCCATTTTTACTGGATTGGAGCAATTCCGGCCATGATCTTCCTCGCAGTTTTTATGATGCCTTTCTATTATGGCTCAAAAGCCAGATCAGTCCCTGAATTCCTTAAATTAAGGTTTGATGAAAAGACCAGAGGACTGAATGCAATTCTTTTTGCTGTTATGACTGTGCTGGCATCAGGAATTTCAATGTATGCCCTTGCAATTCTTATGGAAAACCTGCTTGGTTGGAATTTTAATCTATGCTTATGGATATCAGCTTTGATCGTACTTGGATATACATATTTAGGCGGACTGTCATCAGCAATCTATAACGAAGTACTGCAATTCTTTATTATTGTCATTGGTCTTCTGCCTCTCGTATTTTTAAGTTTAAAAGATATTGGCGGATGGGTAGGTTTAAAAGCAAAACTGGCTCCTATCGCTGTAGCAAAAGGGTATGCAGCGGACACATTTACAACAACATGGAGGCATACTGGTGATGCCCTGGCCAATCCTCTGGGAGTAGAATGGTATGGGGTACTCTTTGGACTCGGATTTGTGCTTTCCTTTGGTTATTGGTGTACGAACTTTCTGATTGTTCAAAGAGCGTTTGCAGCAGAATCAAAAGCAGCTGCAAAGAAGGTTCCACTTATTGGTGCCATTCCTAAAATGTTTATCCCTTTCCTGATAATTGTTCCAGGGATAATTGCGCTTGCGCTTTTCAATGACCCCACCAAAGGGTTCACATTACCACTTGATGCAGGTGGAAAACCAATATACGATTATACAATCATAATGCTGTTAAAGCAATATCTTCCAGCAGGTGTTCTTGGACTTGGTATTACCGCACTTCTTGCATCATTCATGTCAGGTATGGCAGGCAACGTATCTGCTTTTAACACTGTATGGACATATGATATCTATCAGAGTTATATACGTCCGAGAACCAGCAATGAGGAAGCAGACGGGAAACATTATCTTAAAGTAGGTCGTATTGCAACCGTTTTCGGTATCCTGTTAAGTATTGCATCAGCTTATATTGCAAGTAAATTCGGAAACATAATGGATTTTCTGCAAACAATCTTCTCATTGATAAATGCACCACTGTTTGCGGTAATATTTCTTGGAATGTTCTGGAAGCGCACCACTGGTCATGCTGCGTTTACAGGGTTGCTTTCAGGTTTCCTGTTGGCCCTTCTTCATCATGGTCTTACAATCCCAGCCGGGGCAACAACGCTTGTCAAAGGAGGCTGGATTGCAGTTCTTCATACATATCCTGTGGAGATGGCGCAGAACTTCTGGACTGCAATCATTGCGTTTACAGTAAGTGCAGTCGTTACAGTTGGTTTGACCTTTATAACAAAGCAGAAAAAATCTGATGAGGAATTGCATGGATTGGTTTATTCTCTGACTCCCCGCGAATTGGATGACAGTCATCTGTCATGGTATGAGCGCCCGGTTGGTCTGGCAATACTTGTAAGTGTGATTTGTATAGTATTAACAATAATGTTTTGGTAGGAGGAAATTAAAATGGTAGATATAAGAATACCTATTGGTCTGATGTTTACGATCATAGGATTATTAATTTCAATTTTCGGTGTTGTTACAATGTCAAATACCGAAATGTATCATAAGTCGATGGGTATCAATGTAAACATTATAATGGGTTTACTGATGCTTGTCTTTGGGTTAATTATGCTTTATTTTGCAAGAAGAAAGAAGAAAACGTAACAATCTTTATATATGTAATACTGAGTTTTACCCGATTGGCTGTTTACACTGGGAGAAATAAGATTATTTTGTATAAAATTTATGAACCACTAAGTGTTTGTAAGCTTCTCCGGGTTTCAAGAGGGTAGAGGGGAAGTTGGGTTTGTTTGGTGAGTCTGGAAAGTTTTGTGTTTCGAGACAGAATCCTGAACGCTTTCCGTATGCCTTGCCACTTTTGCCTTTATCGCTTCCATCGAGCCAGTTGCCGGAGTATAACTGAACACCTGGTTGTGTTGTATGTACTTCCAGTACACGGCCGGATTTTGGTTCATAACATCTTGCTGCGAGTACTAAATCACCGGCTTTATTCTTGTTTATGATAAAGTTATGGTCGTATCCCTTGCCATAATCGAGTTGATCATATTTATCGTTTATTGACTTGCCTATTGTTTTGGGTTTAATAAAGTCCAGAGGTGTTCCTGCTACCGGTTTAAATTCCCCGGTTGGTATAAGAAGTATGCTGACAGGAGTATAGGTATCTGCATTCAGGTTAAGCTCATGGTCCAAAATATCCCCATTTCCTTCACCTGAAAGATTAAAGTATGAATGGGAAGCAATATTAACATGGGTCAATTTATCGGTAGTTGCGCGATACTCCAGCTTTAATTCATTGTTGTCGGTGAGAGTGTAAGTAACTTTTAGCGTAAGTGTGCCGGGATATCCCATTTCACCATCATTACTCACATAAACCATCTCAACAGCTTCACCATCTTTGGTTTTAATAACTGCTTTTGCATCGAATACCTGATTGTTGAATCCTTCCGGTCCCCCATGCAACGAGTTTGTCCCGTTATTAACAGGTAATTGATATGTTTTTCCTTCAATTTCAAACTTCCCATTTGCTATACGGTTTGCATATCTTCCACAAATAGCTCCGAAGTAAGGATTACCGTTTATATAACCTTCTATAGTATCAAACCCAAGAACAATATCAGCAAAATTGCCGTAACGATCAGGAACATAAATACTTACAATCTTTCCTCCAAAATTCGTAACCTGGACAACCAAACCGTTTTTGTTTTTCAAAGTCAAAAGAGCAGTGGTTTTATCCTTAAATGTTCCTTTAAAGGCTTCTTCTTTAATGTATTTCATCCTATTAATTTTATATTTTGGCAATAAAAAGAACCACCCTGTAAAAAGATGATTCTTAATACTATTATAATATTAGTTAAAAGTTTATTTTGTCAGCACCTTTATTCCTGATGAAAAGATTGTAACAGGAACCTTTTCCGAATACATGCTCAAGAGTAGAGACATATTTTTCGAGAAGATTTTGTGGAACAAAGGCCTGGATTGTACCGGCGAATCCTCCACCATGGACACGCCAGGCACCTTGACCTTTCAACACAAGTTCACTTAAAGCAAGAGCTAAAGAAACACCTTGTTCTTTTATGTTATTAACAGGGTAAATATTCTGGTTATACATATATGAACTGAAGCCAGAATCAACAACCATAGCGAGGAAAGCCTTAAAATCATTCTTTTCAAGGGCTTTCACCTGGTTAACAACGCGTTGGTTGTCGCCCTGGAAATGTATTGCACGCAGAATTGCACGGTCACCTACTTTTTCGCGGATTTTTGGTGTTATCTTTAATATTTGTTCCAGAGTAACCTGACGCAGAACTTTTGCACCTAACTCAGCGGCAACAGCCTTCATATCCCTAGGTAATGAAGCATATTCGTCGTTGAGGTCAGCATGGTTTCCGCCGGTATCGGTAATAACCAGAGCAAATCCGGTAGAAACAAAGTCGAAGTTTACCTTTTTAACAATCGGGTTTGAAGGGTCTTTAAAATCTATAGTTACCAAACCACCTACTGAACAAGCAGTCTGATCCATCAACCCACAGGGTTTTCCAAAGAAAACGTTTTCAGAATACTGTCCGATAATTGCATTTTGAACAGGATCGAGTTTCCCGTTGTTAAATAAGTGACTGATAATTGCCCCGATTAGTACTTCAAAACAAGCTGATGAGCTAAGGCCTGATCCCTTTGGCACTCCACCATCAATGCAACAATCGAATCCTCCTATCGTGAAGCCAAGTTCTTTCATTTTGGCATTTATGCCCCGTACCAGTGAAGCAGATGTAAAATTCTCCTTTTTATCAGGTTTAAGGTTTGATAAATCAACCTCGAATTTTGTATACCCATTTGATTCTATCCTGATAATGTCAGAATCGTTCTTAGCAGCAACAGCAATATTATCAAGGTTTACTGCACCGGCTAAAACTCGTCCATAGTTATGGTCAGTGTGGTTTCCACCTATTTCGGTACGTCCGGGAGAGCTGAAAAGCATAAAATCCTTATTCCCATATGAGTTGTTAAATAACCCGATAAGTCTGTTATATCTTAGTTCCTGATCTTTAATAACAGCCTTGTTCGTACCATACAACTCTTTGAAAGCACTTTTAATCCCGGCGTTTATACTGTTAATCATTGTTTTCCTGTTAGTTTTAAGAGTTGAATATATCCAAAATCCAGAAGTATACTTATAATTTTTGCAAGATAATTTTTTTTAAATAAATTATATACCGGATAAAATTAAAATCTGTTCTTTTGCATAAATTTGTCGGTCATCTAAACAGTACTTTCAGAATTTTAGCACTACGAAATGAGAAATATTGTGGGCTATTTTTGTTCTGAAATGAGATTACCTCAATATAAAAATAAAAATGGAAAGTAAAATCGAAAAGAGAGGATTCGCAAGCGATAATAATGCAGGAATTCATCCTGATATAATAAAGGAGGTAATCGCTTCAAATACAGGTCATGCAATCGGTTATGGATCTGATATTTACACAGAACAAGCTTTGAATATATTTAAGGAACAGTTTGGAAGCACAACTGAGACATATTTTGTCTTTACCGGAACTGCCGCCAATGTATTAGGACTTTCAGCTGTTATACGATCTTGGAATTCTGTCATTGCTTCATCTTCAGCACATCTGGAGCAGGACGAATGCGGCGCACCTGAAAAATTAATTGGCTGCAAAGTACTTACAGTTGATACTCCTGACGGGAAGATAAATCCGGAACTTCTCGAAAAGCATATGCATGGTTTTGATTTTGAACATCATTCTCAGCCAAAAGTGATCTCTGTAACCCAGGCAACTGAAATGGGTACTGTTTACTCTCCTTCTGAAATAAGAAAAATTGCAGATTTTGCACACGACAGGAAAATGTTACTTCATATGGACGGTGCCAGAATTGCTAATGCAGCAGTCTTCCTTAATCTTCCATTTAAGGCATTTACTACTGATGCGGGAGTTGATGTTCTCTCTTTTGGTGGTACAAAAAACGGGATGATGTTTGGTGAGGCGATCTGTTTCCTTAAACCCGGCCTTTCAAACGACTTTAAATATATTAGAAAACAAGGGATGCAGCTTGCTTCAAAAATGCGATTTATTTCAGCACAGTACATTGCATATTTCCATAACGATCTTTGGAAAAAATGCGCTTCCCATTCAAATACAATGGCCAGAATACTGGATAAGGCATTGCAGGAGATTAAAGGGATAAGGATCACACAGAATGTAGAATCTAACGGTGTTTTTGTTATTATGCCAAGCGAAGTAGCTGAAAAAATGAAGAATCATTACTTCTTCTATCCCTGGAATGAAAAGATATCTGAGTACAGACTAATGACCAGTTGGGATACTACAGA
>Ga0209745_1002503_pt1 | contig 10451 bp, 9 predicted proteins | sample BarGraNGADG00312_FD_184495 | JGI IMG/M metagenome (GOLD analysis project Ga0209745, IMG submission 184495) | Arctic peat soil microbial communities from Barrow, Alaska - Barrow Graham LP Ref core NGADG0004-312 (SPAdes) (version 2) | ecosystem: Environmental > Terrestrial > Soil > Wetlands > Peat ... | reverse complement strand
TACTACGACGCCGAGAAGGGCTTCGGCTTCCTGTCGAAGGACGACGGGGGCGAGGACGTCTACGTCCGCGCAGCTGCGCTGCCCGCAGGCGTGACCACCCTGAAGCGGGGCCAGAAGGTCGAGTTCGGTGTCGTGGACGGCAAGAAGGGCGAGCAGGCCCTCTCCGTCCGGCTGCTCGAAGCCCCGCCGTCGCTGTCCAAGGCTGCCCGCAAGTCGCCAGAACAGATGGCGATCATCATCGAGGACCTGATCAAGATGCTGGACAACGTTGGCAACGGCTACCGCCGCGGCCGCCACCCTGACAGCAAGCTCGGCGGGAAGACCGCCTCCGTGTTGCGCGCTGTTGCCGACGAACTGGAGCTGTGACCTTGGCTGCCACCCTTGAACTGGACGAGGCCTGCGCGGAAGCCGTTGAGCTTGCCCACGCCGCAGCCGTCAGACGTGCCGGTGCGCTGGAGGTCGGCGAGCACCGCGGCGTCCAGGCAGACGACGTCCGGGTGGCCACACACCTGTTCGACTGCGTCCACCCGGGTTACCCGGGCTGGCAATGGTCGGTGACCGTTGCCCGCGCCTCCCGCGCCCGGGTTGTGACGATCTCGGAGGTCACGCTCGTGCCGGGCGACGGCGCACTCCTCGCCCCGGCCTGGGTGCCGTGGTTGGAGCGCATCGGCCCGAAGGACCTGACTCCTGGCGTGCTCGCACCGACCACCCCGGACGACGTGCGGCTTGTGCCGGGTCACACCGGCGGAGAACTCGCCGCAGACACTGATCCCGCAGAAGCCAGCCAGTTGCGCGCTGTCGTCGCGGAGCTGGGTCTCGGCCGCGACCGTGTGCTGTCGATCGAGGGACGCGACGAGGCGGTGGAGCGCTGGCTCGCCGGCCCCGGTGGCCCCGACAACGCGATGACGCAGCAAGCCCCGGCGCAGTGCCAGTCCTGCGGGTTCTTCGTCGGCATCAACGGCGCACTCGGGCGGCTGTTCGGTGTGTGCACCAACGAACTGTCACCGAGCGACGGCGCCGTGGTCAGCTTCGAGCACGGCTGTGGCGGTCACTCCGATGTTGTCGAGCCCAGCAAGGGCGTCGACCTGTCACTCCCGATCTGGGACACCATCAGTGTCGATGAGGGTCTCTTCGATTGATCCCTCGGCCGACCCGGCCAGTTGCCGGCGTCGGCGCACCTTGCGGTAGAGGCCGAAAGCGAGACCGAGCAGGCCGAGCGCTGTCCCGGTGAGGGAGACGCCCAGGTACCACAGCTTTCCGATGGCTACGAGGTCGGCGCGGCTGAGCCAGCAGACCACCGCACCGATTGCGAAGGCCACCGTCCCTGCGCTCACGACGGCCACGCCATCCGGGTCCAGCGCCCGCACGGGGGCCTGCACCATCAATGGCTTGTGATGGTGCGCGTTCTGGGTCACGGACACCACACTAGGGCCACCCCGTCGGGCCATACCATTCCGCCATGGCGAACCCTGGAACGACAACGGCAGACCCTGCCCCGAAGCTCAACAAGGGCCTCGACGGATGGTTTGAAGTCACCAAGCGTGGCTCCAACCTCGGTCGGGAGCTCCGCGGAGGCCTGGTGACCTTCTTCACCATGGCCTACATCATCATTCTCAACCCCATCATCATCGGCACGCAGGCCGATGTGCAGGGCAACCTGATCACCGGCCAGCCGATCTCCGCCGGCGGCCCGGCCATTGGCCTCTCGATGGCCATGGTTGCTGCGGCCACCGCCCTGATCGCCGGCCTGATGACCATCCTGATGGGTGTGTACGGCCGGTTCCCGATCGCCATCGCCACCGGCCTCGGCCTGAACGCGCTGGTCGCCTTCACGATCGTGAAGCAGATGACCTGGCCGCAGGCGATGGGCTTGATCGTGTGGGAGGGCGTGCTGATCACCGTCCTCGTGCTCACCGGCTTCCGCAAGGCGATCTTCAACGCCGTGCCCCGTTCGCTGCGCTCGGCCATCTCGGTCGGTATCGGCCTGTTCATCGCGTTCATCGGCCTCTTCGACTCCGGTGTGATCCGCCCGGGCAGCGGCACCCCGGTGCAGCTGGGCATCTACGGCTCGCTGCTCGGATGGCCGATCGCGATCTTCCTGATCGGCCTGCTCATCCTGATCACGCTCTTCGTCCGCAAGGTCAAGGGCGCGATGCTGATCTCCATCCTCGGCGCAACCGTTATCGCGGTCATCGTCCAGGCCGTTCTGCAGCTGCCCCTCATGAAGGACGCCACCGGTGCAGTGGTCAACCCCACCGGCTGGATCCAGAACCTCCCCGCGCTCACCGGCGGCTTCGGCGCCCCCAACCTGGGCTTGCTGGGCCGGGTCGACCTGTTCGGTGCGTTCACCAGCGCTGCCGGCCCCGGCGCGCTCATCGGCATCCTGCTGCTGGTCTTCTCCCTCCTGCTGAGCGACTTCTTCGACACCATGGGCACGATCGTCGCCGTTGGCGCAGAGGGTGACCTGCTGCAAGCGGACGGCAACCCGCCCTACACCCAGGAGATCCTGCTCGTGGACTCGGTTGCTGCGATCGCCGGTGGCCTCGGATCGGTGTCCTCGAACACCTCCTACATCGAGTCGGCAGCCGGCGTCGGCGACGGTGCGCGCACCGGCATCGCTTCTGTGGTGACCGGCGTGGCGTTCCTGTTGAGCCTCTTCCTGGCTCCGCTGGTGCAGATAGTGCCTGCGGAGGCGGCCACCCCGGCCCTGTTCTTCGTCGGCTTCCTGATGATGAGCCAGGTCGTGCACGTGAACTGGGAGGACCCGGAGGAGGGCATCCCCGCGTTCCTCACCATCGTGCTGATGCCGTTCACCTACTCGATCACCACCGGTATCGGTGCGGGCTTCATCGCGTTCGCCCTGATCAAGGCGATCCGCGGTAAGGCCAAGGACGTGCACCCGCTGATGTGGGGCGTAGCCGCTGCGTTCGTGCTGTACTTCGCCCAGGGCATCATCACCAGCCTGATCGGCTGACCTGGAGTTCGCTTAACAGGGAGCCACCGTCCGTCTGGACGGTGGCTCCCTGCTGCTTCTGCGAAGGTGTCAAGCTGCACTCTCCCGCCGAGGATCACCCGATGCGCCGGATCAGGAATGCACTGCGTTCGGCGGTCCCGGAGTCGCTGCCGAGCGGGGCCCGATAGCCAGCGCCGTGTCCTGCCCGATCGCCATCTGGACATTCCGGAAGCCCCATTCCCGCACCGTCGGTCGAGGTCCAGACTCTCGGCGTGATGCGGCGGGACGCGCAGGCCCAGGTCTCCGACAGGGGGCGAGGGCGAGTCGCTCCTCACTAAGCGCGCACCTCACTGCTTGGGGTGCGACCCGGACTCCGGTGGTTATGGCGCGCCACTCGGGTGGTGCTCTCGCTCCGACCCGAGGCATGGTGGTTATTGGCCGAGGACGGTCTGATAATCACCGTTGAGTGGGTCGGGGATCGATGCTGGGCTGGGTCGTGCGTGATAACCACCAGGAGTCGGGTCGGCGCTTTGAGTCGCAATGGCCCGGAGGCTCAGCGGGTAAGCCGGCTCACTCCTGGTGGAGCGCGGCCACCACATCGAGGCGGGCGGCCGACCGTGCCGGCCCGATGGCGGCGAGGACGCCGAAGGTGATGCCGACAACCACCGTGGCTAGCAGCCCAGACCACGGGAATGAGTACGGCATCTGCCAGCCGGCGGCGCTCATCGCCGCGACAAGGGCGTAGCCCAGCCACAGCCCAGCGACCGCGCCGAACACCGTCCCGATCACCGACAGCAGCAACGACTCGGCCATCACCATGCGGCGAATCTGGCGTCGGGTGGCCCCGACGGCGCGCAGCATGCCGATCTCCCGCGTCCTGGTGAGGACGCTGATGGCCAGGGTGTTCACCAGTGCCAGCAGTGAGGGCAGGGCGAGCGCAGCCACCAGCACGTCGAAGATCACGATCGTCTGGCTGAAGGTCCTCATCTGCTCGGCGCGCCACGACGAGGACTCATAGAGCCGGAACGCGGGGTAGCCGGCCACCACGCGGTCCATGCGGGCCTTCGTTGCGTCGGGGTCCGCGCCGGCCGTCCGGTTGGCCATCAGGAGCATGTCGGTGGTGACGTTGAAGTCGCGCTGCAGGTTCTCCTGGGACGCGTACAACGTGGACAGCTTGGCGTTCAGGTAGTCGTTGCCGACTCCGGCAAGATGGTAGGTGCGAGGTCCGTTCGGGGTGTCGAGAAGCACAGCCTGCCCCACCACCAGCTTGTGCTGGGCGGCGTAGACGCCGTTCGCGATCAGCCAGCGTCCGGTGCCCAGCTGGGCGACGGCCGCGTCGGAGGAGCCGGAGTTCCAGTCGAAGGCTGCCACCCTGAGGTAATTCGCCGGGTCGACGCCGATCACCTGCACATCGCCCCCGTCGGACTTCGCCTGGGTGATGCGCAGCGTCGAGACCGCGGCGATCCCGGGGATCGAGCGCACGTCCTCCGCGAGCCGCGGGCCGGCGGCCACGTTGCCTTGGCCGAGCACGATCGACTGCGGGATGAGCAGGTAGTCGGCGCTCAGGGACTTGTCGAGGTAGCTGGTGAAGCCGGCGAAGATCGAGGTCACGATGCTGATCATGGCGACGATCGAGGCCAGCCCCAGCATCACGGCTGTCGCGGTGATCGCGCTGCGTGCGGGGTTGCGCTGCAGGTTGCTGCGCGCGATGGCGCCCTCGCGGGAGAAGAACAGCTCCAGCGGCCGGGCAGCCCAGTTGGAGATCGGGTTCACCACGGCCGGAGCGACAAGGGCGATGCCGACGAGGAACACCACCGCGCCCAGCCCGACCAGCGAAGACGATCCCGTGGTCAGCCCGAACAGGGACGCGACCACCATCCCGACTCCGATCCACGCACGCCGGCCGACCCGCCGCTCGTAGACCGCGCCGAGCTGCGGCCGCATTGCCTCCAGCGGGGTGACCTGTCCGGCCGCGCGGGCGGGCAGGATCGCGGCGACGACGGTGACGCCGACGCCGAGCAGGATCGAGGTGATCCAGGTGCTCGCGCTGAACAGCGGGGACGGGACGTGGAAATGCATCACGTTCTCGAAGATCGGTGCCATCACCGCGAACAGGCCGGCGGCAAGCCCCCAGCCCGCGACAAGGCCGAGCGCCGTCCCGATCACGCCCTGGATCAGGGATTCGACCAGGAACATGCCGATCACCGTGCGCCGGCGGGTGCCGACGGCCCGCAGCATGCCGATGTCGCGGCGGCGTTCGGCCACCACGGTCCGGAATGAGTTGGCGATGATGAACCCCGCCGTGGCAAGGGCGAACAGGCCGAACATGTTGAAGGCGAAGGTGGCGGTCTGCAGCGAGGCGAGCAGCGTCGACTCCGACGACAGCCCGCCCACCTGGTAGTCCGGCCCGAGCGCCGTCGCGACCGCCCGCTCGGTGGCCGTCCGGTCGGCGCCAGGGGCGAACGCTGCCTCAACCAGGGTGATCCGGGCGCCCAGTCCGAACAGCTGCTGAGCCGCGGGAAGGGTGAGGTAGACCTGCTCCTGGCCGGGAACGGTGACGCTGCTGAGCAATCCGATCACGCGGAACCGGGCGGTGCCGCCGGCGGCGGGCAGCACGAGCCGGTCGCCCACGCCGAGCGCGAGCTGCCCGGCGAGGTCGGAGTTGAGGACTACGGCGGCATTGTCGCCGGCGGTGAGCATGCGGCCAGCGGCCAGCGGGAAGTCGTGGACGCGCCCGACTCCTGCCAGGTCGATACCGACGACGACCACCTGGGCCAGGGCGTCGGGCGGGGCGTCCGCGCTACGCGGCAGGGGGGCGATGCGCTGCACGCCGGGGATGGCCGACGCGACCTGCGGGACGGCCAGCATCCGGTCGACCACGTCGGCGCGGAACGGCTGGTTGAAGGCGCTGGTGACGGTGAGGTCCACCCGTCCCGCTGCCGACAGGAGGTTGTGGTTGAACGCCTCGACCATCGCCGGCAGGATGCCGTTCAGGCCGAAGGTGAGCATCACCCCGAAGATCACGGCCAGCGTGGTCAGCAGCGAGCGGGTCCCGCGTCCCCGGAGGTAACGCCACGCAAGGGTGAGGGTGAGCTTCACAGCAGGCCGGCCTTCTCCAGGGCCACCCGGGGCCCCTCGTTCGTGCCGTCCAGCATCAGGTCGTCGACGATCCGGCCGTCCCGCATGAGGACGAGGCGCTGGGCGAAGCTGGCGATGCGCGGGTCGTGGGTGACCATCAGCACGCTGCGGCCCCAGTCGGTGCTGACCTGCCGCAGCAGCCCGCCGATCTCGCCGGCGGACTTCGAGTCGAGGTTGCCGGTCGGCTCGTCGGCGAGCACCAGTGCGGGCTCGGTGGAGAGCGCTCGGGCGATCGCGACCCGCTGCTGCTGGCCGCCGGAAAGCTGGTCGGGCCGGTTGTTCAGCCGGTCGCCGAGGCCGACGCGGTCCAGCCAGGCGGTGGCGCGGGCGTTCGCTTCGCCGTTCCCGTCCAGGCGCAGCGGGAGCGAGGCGTTCTCGACGGCGTTCAGCACCGGGATCAGGTTGAAGAACTGGAACACGAACCCGATCCGGCGTCGCCGCAGCTCGGTGAGCTGGTCGTCGGGCAGGTCGCCGAGCGGTGTGCCGTCGATGCTGATCGTGCCGGCGGTGGGGGTGTCCAGCCCGCCGAGCAGGTTCAGCAGGGTGGACTTGCCGCAGCCTGAGGGCCCCATCACGGTGACGAACTGGCCTTCGGGCACCACGAGGTCGACGTCGTCGAGGGCCCGCACCTCTGCGGCACCGCTGCCGTACACCTTCGTCAGCCCGCTGATCTCGACGATCGAGGCCGTTGTCGTTGTCATGGTCGGCTCACTTCGTGCGAACGCGCTGGCCATCGGACAGTGCGGACGCCCCGGTGGTGACGACCGTGTCGCCCGCGGTCAGGCCGTCGAGGATCTGGGCTGAGGTGTCCGTGGACGCCCCCACGGTCACCGTCCGGGCATGCACGACGCTGTCGGAGCCGAGCACGAACACCGTCTTCGCTGCGCCCTTGGTGAGGACGGCCTCGATCGGCACGGTGAGGGCGTCGGGAATGGACTTGACCGCGATGTCCACAGAGCCGCTCATGCCCTGGAAGAGCCGTGACTGCCCGGCCTCGAGGGACACCCGCACCGGGAAGGCGACGCTCCCGGTGCTCGTGGTCTCCGGGCTGGCCTGCACCCGGACCACCCTCCCGGTGAACCCCTCGGGGAAGGCGTCAAGGGTGACCGTGGCGGCCTCGTCCTTGGCGACGTCGGCGATGTCGGTCTCGTTGACGGCGGCCTCGAACTCCATGCGGGTCGGGTCGACGATGGTGAACGCCGCGACGCCGGGGGTGAGGCCGGAGCCCTTCTCCACCGTGCCGTGGATGGTCACGGTGCCGGCGAACGGCGCCGTCAGCTCAGCCTTGGCCAGGTTGCCCTCGGCCTGCTTCAGCGCCCGACTGGCAGCGGTGACGCCCTGGCTGGCAGCGGTGCGCGCGAGCGAGACCCGGGAGGCCACCGACAGCCGGCCCAGTGCGGCCTTGGCCGCCTTGAGAGCCGCGGATGCCTGTGTCCGGGCGGTCTTCAGCGTGCGCAGCGTCGGCAGCATCGAGTGCCGGTCCGCGCCAGGGGCGTCGTAGTCGGCGCGGAACGAGGCGTAGTTCCTGTTTGCCGTCGACACCTGCGAGCGCGCGGCGGACAGCGCGGCACGGGCCGCCGACCTGTCGATGGCGCTCGGCACGCCGTTACTGACGGCCTCGCCCTGCGCGCGAGCAGCCGAGAGGGCGGCACGGGCCTGGGCGACAGCCAGCTTCAGCGGGCCGGTGGCCATCTCTGCGAGGGCGTCGCCGGCCTTGACGGTGTCACCGTCGGCAACAAGGACCTTGGCTACCGTGCCGGTAGCCGGCGGGTACACCCCGGCAGAGTGTGCGGCCACCAGCGACCCGGACGCACTGGCTGTCACGTTCAACGGGGCGACGGCTGCCTGGGCCACGCCGACCACCGGTGAGTTGTTCGACGCCGAATAGGCGTAGCCGCCGGCGAGGGCGAGCACGACGGCTGCGCCGATACCGGTGGCGACGATGGTCTTTCTCTTCATTCCTGGTTCCTGTCCAGCTTGGCGTGGAGTGCCTTGAGGAGGTGGAGGACTTCTGGTCCGATCGGCATGGTGAAGGTGCCCTCCGGCAGCCCGAGGACGCGTTCCTGGGCCTGGAGGATGGAGACGGAGCCGTCGACCATCGCCTGGGTGAACGCATCGGCGTCCGCTTCCCGCACCGCCCGTCCCCACAGGTGGTCGCCGGCGTCCAGCCACAGCAGCAGGACGATGTCGGTCGCGCCCTCGGCCGAGGCGACCCGCATGGCGCCGTCGGCGACGCCTTCGGTGATCACCGGGAGCAGTACCAGTCGGGCCTGTTCGCGCCACTCCTCGAACAACCGGTGCCGGAGTGCGTAGTTCTCGGCGCGGTAGAGGAAGGCGGCCTGGGACGCGTCCGCGTGCCTGGCCTTGTAGGTGGCGGCGGCGTCCATGATGACCCGCAACCGCGCGGCGGCCGGACCCTCCGCCTCGGCAGCCGCTGCGGTCAGGTGGTCGAACAGGGAGTTGCCGAACCTTCGCACGAGTTGGGTCTGGAGGTCGGCCTTGGAACGGAAGTAGTGGTAGAACGTGCCCTTCGCCACCCCGGCTGCCTGGGTGACCTGTTCGACGCTCATGGCCTCGTACCCATGGGTGCGGCACAGCTCGAGCGCGAGGTCGAGCAACTCCTCGCGCCGGACTTCCGGTGCCTTGGTCACCCTCGCTGCCGCGCCTGCCATCCGCGCTCCATCCGTTACCGTCGATCACATTGACCGACCGTCGGTCAGCATAGCTCGCTGCGGGGCGGCTGACGTGGAATTGACGGAATCTAGATGCCGAGGAACGCCACAAGGTCGGGCGTGGGGCGACCCCCGCCGGACGCCTGTGCCGCCCAGCCCGGGTACTGGTCGAACCAGGCCAGCAGACTGCTCGCGATCGGTTGGTTCCCCGGCTCGAGCAGCGGCAGGCCGGCGCGCCAGGCCGCCGCCATGGCCGTCACGTGATCGGCATGCGCGAAGCCGGCGGCGAGCCCTGGGGGCGGCAGCATCGAGATACCCAGGTCGGCGCGCAGCAACTGCCGCAAGCCGTAGCGGGACGGGACGGCGGCGCGCGACAGGTCGAAATCGAAGTCGTTGAGTTCGGCCTCACCAACCGACTGGCTGGTCGCCCCCCACGCCATCGCCTCGACGAACGCCTCGAAAAGGGTCCAGCACGCCGACAGGCGGTGGGGCGGGACGTAGCGTCCGGCCAGGAGGGTGTCGACATCGCTGCCGCTCGGCACGCCGGGGCGCAGCACCGGCGCATCCGGTGCCGTGCGGAACACCGGACCGAGCTTGGCGAGGAGCCCGTGGGCAGTGGCCGGCGCGGCCGGGAACCGGTGCGCTGCGATTGCGCGCAGCGCCGTAGCGGTCGACTCCGGGGCGCCGAAGATTTCGCGGACCTCGTCGATCGCGATGGCGTAGAGCCTCAGTGAGCCCATGGCCCAACGCTACCGTCCGGCATAGGTTTGGGGCCGTGAACCCCAGATCCCGTCGGATGATCGTCACCGGAGCGCTGCTGCTGCTGCTCGCTCTGGTGATCGTGGGGACGGTGATCGGCCAGGGGACGATAGGCTCCGGCCCATGATTGTGGGTGTTCGTCGTGCGCTGGCCGGTCTCGCGGTCGGCCTAGTGGTGTCCCTCGGCGTTGCCCCGGTGCTTCCGGCCTCTGCAGACACCCCGACTCCGACCCCCATCGCCGCGACTGCGACGCCGTCAGCGACCACTGGCGCCGACATCGACGCAACCGACGTCGCGCCCGACAACTCGCGCCAGGTGTGGGTACTCGGCGGCGCCGGGGCGGTCGCCCTGATCGCTGCGGCGGTCGTCTTCCTTCGCCGCCGCTGACGCCTCACGCGAGCTGATTCAGCTCGACGACCACCTTTCGGAACACCTCACCGAAGCCTGCCAGCACGCCGGCATTGGGATCAGGGACGCCGAAGACCGCCGTTCCGTGACGCAGCCGCGGATCACCCAGCGGGGCGAGGTCGGGGTGAGCCAGCACCGCGGAGACAGCAGCCCTGTCACCACCCAGGACCAGTGCCTCGAGCGTGCCAACGGCCGGGAGAAGCACCTCGGCCACATCGTCGGCCGCGGCGTCGAACGACTTCCCGGCCTGGTTGGCGCGGCGCCGTGCGTACCGCTGCTGCGACCAGCCACCGGCCTTGGTGCGACCCTGCACGTAGTGATGGCCGTGCCGTCCGGTGACCAGCCTGGCGCCCTCGAAGATGCCGACGGCATGCGCTTGTCGTCGGGCGATCACGGCCCCGACCCTGCGATCCCTCGTGGCCTCGGCCACCAGTGCTGCCAGCGGGTCGCCATCGGGCAGCGGACCCCAGGCCAGCGGGAAGGCTGCCTCAGCCCCGTCCGGCGCATGCAGGGTCAGGCGG
>Ga0209745_1002502_pt1 | contig 10452 bp, 9 predicted proteins | sample BarGraNGADG00312_FD_184495 | JGI IMG/M metagenome (GOLD analysis project Ga0209745, IMG submission 184495) | Arctic peat soil microbial communities from Barrow, Alaska - Barrow Graham LP Ref core NGADG0004-312 (SPAdes) (version 2) | ecosystem: Environmental > Terrestrial > Soil > Wetlands > Peat ... | reverse complement strand
TTCGCCTTTCGCGCCAGCGCCTCGGGCAGCGAGCCCATCCCGCCGGTGAAGGCCCCGGTGCGGTCACCGAACGTGTAGCGCAAGGCGACCATGAACGCGGCGGCCGAGATCTCTTCGATACCCGCGCCCATCGTGTAGAGCGCCGCGGGGTCGGCGATGTTCCGCCTGTAACGGGCGGTCGAGCGCCGGGCAAGGAAGCGCGCCGCGGTGATGTCATCACCCTCGCTCCACCAGTGTGGAAACCTGATGTTGTAGGAGCGGTAGTGCGCCATGAGGGTCGGAGCGACGGCGCCGACGCCGGCGAACCCCTCCATGCCGAGCGCGCCCCAGGGGAGCGCCCTCGACGGGTTGAGCTCGCGGGGAACGAAAGTGGAAAGGCGGCCGTCGTGGTAGATGCCCTTGGGCTCGTGCGGCACCCGGAAGGTCTCTCCCAGGCCGGCGCGGATCGCGGTGTTGAGCGTGTCATCGTAGGAATCGTGGAAATGCTGGGCGCCGGTGTCGAAGAGGTAGTCGCCCTCCCGCACCGTCCGGCACCTTCCGCCGACGGCGTCTTCCTTCTCCAGGACGACGACCCGCCACCCCTCAGCGGCGAGCGCCGCCGCCGCCGCCAGGCCGGCCACCCCAGCTCCGATCACCACCGCTCTGGGGACCGGGCTCCCCTGCACCATCCTCACCAGCCCCGCGCTCAAATACCGAGCTTCTCGGCGAGAAACTCGAGACCCAGCGCGTCGCACTTGCCGCGCGATATTGAGCCGTTCTCGTCCAGCTCGCGGTACTGGTAGTACTCGCTCTTCATGAGCTCGAAGTCGGGGACCGAGCCGGCGTGGGGACCCTCTTCCACCGCCTGGTAGAAGCGGGGGTGCATGATGTCGTCCTCGCCGCCGGAGCCGAAGAGCGCCTGTATGCCTCGCTTGAGGAACCAGATGCGCTCCCCCACCCTCATGAAGCTGTCGAGGTCGTAGCCCGCGCCGGTGACCGAGTTGATGGCGGTGAGCAGCATGTCCTCCTGCCATGACACCGCGGTGAACAGACAAACCACGGCGGAGTTGAAGATCTGGCCGAGCTCCTGCGCCCTCGCCGTCAGGTATCCCTTGCCCTCGCTCGACTGTTCGTCGAAAGGGCCCTCCAGGTCAATCTGCGGCAGGGGCGGCGCGCTTCCCTGCTCCAGGTAAAGGTTCATGCTGGCGCAGTGGCAGGCGCCCCTGGGCGAGGTGGCGTAGGCGAGGGAGAACCCGTGGAAGCCCCTGGGGTCGTGGGCGGGAAGGTCGAGCCCGCGGACCTGGACGGCCATCTCGGCGGCCTCGGGCCCCAGCTCAGCGGCCAGCGCCCTGCTGCCCTCGGCCATCCTGGCGCCGAAGCCCTGCTTCATGGCCGCCATCTCCAGCAGCTTCAGCATCGCGTCGGGGTCGCCCCAGGTGATCGACACGCCGTCGCATTCCTCAGGCGTGAGCAGGCCCTTCTCCTGCGCCTCCGTAACCAGCGCGATGACCTCGCCCATCGTGATCGTGTCGATCCCGTAGCGGTTGCAGAGCTCGTTGGCCCTGGCGATGCTGGCGAGGTCCCCGTTCAGGAGGTTGGTACCGAACATGCAGACGGTCTCGTACTCGGGGCCGGCGCCCTGCTCCACCTGGTAGGGACCTTCGTCGATCTTGACGATCCTCTTGCAGCCGATGGGGCACGCCCAGCAGGCGTACGCCTTGACCAGTATGTCGTCGGAGTAGGTGGGCCCGTTTATCGTCGAGAGGACCTCGTCGTCCTCGCCAATCTGCCAGTTCTTGAACGGGACGTCTCCCAGCATCGCGCCGACCTCGAGGTTGGCGTTGGTGCCGAACGCCTTGAGGGACTCGACCACCAGCGACTCGGCGTAGGTTTCCATGACCTTCTCGCGCCACTGCTTCAGTGAGTCGGGGTCGGCGATCTCGACCTTCTTGCCCGCGCCCACCACCGCCACGGCCTTGAGGTTCTTCGCCCCCATCACCGCGCCCATTCCGGTGCGCCCGGCGATGTGGTGCTTGTCATGTACGATGGCCGCGAACTTGACGCCTTTCTCTCCCGACGGCCCGATAGCGGCGACCTTGGCCTTCTTGCCCGTCTCCTCCTTGGACCGCTCGGCCAGGATGTCCGCCGTCTCGTAGGTGTCCTTGCACCAGAGGTCCTGCGCCGGCCTGAGCTCCACGTCGTCGCCGTTTATCCAGAGATAGACCGGCTTGTCGGCGATACCGGTGAAGATGATCCCGTCGTAACCGGCGGCCTTGAGCTCCGGGCCCCAGTAGCCACCGCAGGACGCTTCTCCCCAGTGGCCGGTGAGAGGCGAGCGCGCGCAGGCGGCGAAGCGGTTGCCGCCGGGTACCCGCGTGCCCGTCCAGGGGCCGGTCATGAAGATGAGGGGATTGTCGGGGCTCATGGGGTCGACGTCACCGGGCCAGCGGTCCATGTATATCTTCGCCGCGAGCCCCGAGCCACCGAGGTAGTCACGGCAGTCCTGCTCGTCGAGGTCGAGCTCCTTTATCTCTCCCGTGGTTAGATTGACATCGAGGATCTTGCCAGCGTAGCCGTACATCCGCCTACCTCCGTCGCTTTGAGAGCCATGCGCCTTCGCCAAAGGGCAGGAGAATGATAACAATGCGAGGCGGCGGCAGGCAACACGGCGAAATCCCTTGATACAAGTCTTTGATAAGGGATTCGGCTGATGCTAGGATATGCCAGAACAGCGCGCAATGAGATTCCCGGAGGTCACAGATGAATTGGAAAAAGGTCGTGGCGGCGATAGTGGTACTCTCGCTGCTGGCAGCAGCCGTCCTGGCGCTCGCCGGGTGCTCGCCGGGCAAGTCGCAGGTGATAATATTCCTGGGCAAGAGCAGCAAGTCTTACGCCGGCACCAAGGCAATCGTCGACGAGGCGCAGAAGAAGTACGGCAGCAAGGTGACCTTCACCGTCTACGACTACGACAGCCCCAAGAGCGCCGCGGCGAAAAAGAAGTACTTCGTCTCGATGGACCCCACGATCATCATCACCAACGCCCAGGGCCAGATAAAGCAGACCTACATGGGCATGCCGATGAAGGACGAGTTGCTGATGACCATCCAGGGCTTCATCCCGCAGAAGAGCGGGACCCAGACGTCGACCCCGACCTCGACGCCTAACTCGACCGTCATACCGGGCACGCCGGTACCGTCCGGCTCCACTCCCGGGGCGACGACGGTGCCCGTGACACCTGTACCCAACCAGCAGCAACCGTAGCGCAGGCTTTTAAAGGGAGGGTGGGGTTGGCGACGCGGCTCGGGCGCCTGAGCGCACCATATGTGCTGCTGGCGATCTTCCTGGTGATGCTCGTGACGGGCCTGCTGCTGGGGGGCTTCGGTAAGGTGCTCATCAACGGGATCGTCATCTGCCTGGACTGCATCGGGCTGATCTGAGAATGGTCGCCCGCCGCTGGTCGCAGGTGCTGGGCACCCTGGTGGCCAACCCCTGGTTCGCCTACTTCGGCACCCGCACCATCTACCAGGGCCAGGCGAAAGGCCTGTGCTTCCCGGGTTTCAACTGCTACGCTTGCCCGCTGGCGCTTTTCTCCTGCCCCATCGGCGCGCTGCAGCAGTCCTTCGCGCTGCTGTCTCCCAGGTTCAAGACCGTCGTCGCCGGCCAGGCCGCCGTGACAGCGGTGAAGCGCACCGCCTCCTACCCCGTGAGCGCGCTGCTCTACGTAGTCGGTTTCATCGGCCTCATCGGAGTGCTGACCGGGCGGCTGGTCTGCGGGTGGATCTGCCCGTTCGGCTTCCTGCAGGACCTGCTCTACAAGATACCGACACCGAAGCTGGGGCTGCCGCAGTGGATGCGGTTCGGGAAGTACTTTGCGCTGGTAGTGGTGGCGATGCTGATACCGTACATCACCGGCGTCCACTGGTACTCGCGCCTCTGCCCGGCGGGCTCCCTGGAGGGCGCGATCCCGCTGGAGGTGCTTCCCCCCAGGACGCCGCTTCCCGCCACCGGCTGGTTCTTCTGGCTCAAGATCGCGATCCTGGTGGTGTTCCTCGCCTGGATGGTGGTGACCAAGAGGCCGTTCTGCAGGACGGCCTGCGCGCTCGGCGGCGCCTATGCGGCCCTGACGCCGTTCAGTTTTTACAGGATGCGGGTCGACAGCGCCAAGTGCACCAGTTGCGGCAACTGCAAGGCCTCCTGCCCCGTCGACATCAACATCTACGAGAACGCCAACTCGCCGGAGTGCGTGCGCTGCCTGACCTGCAAGAAAGAGTGCCCCACCGGGGCAGTGACCTCCGGTTTCGGCCGGCCCTCCGCCTCCGCTATCTTCGAAAGAGGAAGTGGACCACCAGCATAGCCACGAACCCGTTCACCGCCGCGAGCGCGACGTAGCCGGCGAAAGCCTTTCGCCCTTTGTCCCGCCTGAAGTCCTTGCGGTAGTGATAGTAGAAGGCGGCCGCCACCATCAGGGCGCCGGCAAGAGCGATGAGCCCTCCGGGCATGAAAACGAACGAGCCGGTGGACCTGGTCATGTTGGCGCCCCAGGTCATGAGCCCCAGGCCGCCCAGGGCCAGCACCAGCATGACCCCGAACTCTTTGAGCTGTCGCGGTGCGGTCTTCTTCGGCATCTCATTCCTCCTTTGCGAGTGGCGCCTCGCTGTCGTGGAACAGCTTCTTGAACAGTGATTGCAGGCCGCTCGACACCGACTTGTGCACGACCTTGTTGATGAGGCGGAACGAGTAGCTGCGGAAGACCTTGGCCACGCCGCCCTCCAGCAGCCCGAAGTTGGACACAAAGCCCTCCAGCCCTTTGCCGCCGAACATGAGCCCGATGCCGCCCATGACGATGCCGGTCACAAACGAGGCGAGCAGGCCGGAGAGCGTGATCGGCTTGTGGTTGAGGAAGCTGGAGGCGAGGTTGCAGCTTACGGCGAAGGTGCCGGTGAACAGCAGGTACACGGCCTTGCCGCCGAAGGCCGTCGCGCCCTCCTTGAGGAAGGTGACCATCACGTGGATGAACTCGCCGCTCTGCTTGAGGAACAGCACCGCGGTGCGGACGGTGACGGCAAGCCTGCCCTCGGAGACGCTCACCAGCAGCGCCTGCACCAGGCGGCTTCCCACCACGCCGTCCTTGATGGCCTTGGAGACCGGCCCGGAGATAGCCCCGATGACGAAGGCCACCGCCACCTTGGTGACCGAGACGCGCCCGGTGAACAGGTAGGAGGTCGAGCCCTCGAAAATCGCGGAGAGCACCCCGTTGGCCAGCGCGCACTTGCCCGCTCCCAGCAGGCCCATCTCGGCCCAGCCCGCCGAGAAAGCGGCGCCGAGCGACCCCACGCTGATGACGGTCGCGGCGATCGCGGCGCCACCGCTCAGGCTCTTGAGAAAACAGCCGCCGAAGGAGAAGCCGGACGCGTGGGTGGCGGCGTAATAGATGGCTATGCCCAGGCAGGCGACGCACGCGGCTATCCCGGCGACGACGCCGCAGATCACTGAGACCGGCAGGGTGATGACGACCAGGACGATCGCCGCTATGATGACCGCCGCGGATGCCAGCCCCGCGATCACCGCCTGCACGTAGCGGTTGCTCCAGCACCAGGCCGCGCTGTGGGCGATCCACTTGCCCAGTTGGGCGAACCCGCTCCCCACCCAGGCGCCGCCGGCGCTGACGCCTCTCCAGGCGGCGCGCAGGCCGCCCCCCACGGAGGTGGCCACGGTCTTAATGGGCTTGAAGGCCTTGCTCCAGAACCCTTCCTCGGGCGTCGGGGGCGCTCTCGGTGCCGGCGCGGCCTCCTCGCCGTCGCCGGCGGGACAGAGCCTGAGAAAAGAAGAGACCTCCAGGCCGCTGAACAGGAGCCGGGGGTCGACCGGGGTGCCGTTCATATAGGCGTCGAAGTGGAGGTGGGGAACGGCCGACGAAGCGTCGCGCCCGCCGCACAGAGTGCCGATTCCCTGCCCGCGCGAAACTCTCTGACCGACCGCGACCGAGACGGCGTCGAGGTCGAGGTAGGTGGTCCTGGTGGCGCCGGCGTGGGTGACGGTGACAAATCTGCCGCGCGGGAGTTCTCCCACCCAGCAGACCGTCCCGTCCCCGGCGGCCCGGACGGTCGTGCCCGGGGCGGCGGCGATGTCGATCCCCTGGTGGCCGCCCTCGCCGTAGGGTCCGGTCGGCCTCTCGAAGCCCCTCACGACCGCGCCCTGGACCGGCCACGAGTACGTTCCGGCGGCTGCGGCGCGCGCCAGCGGCAAGACGATCACCAGCGGCAGCACCACCAGGCCGAGCGTGAGCCATAACAGGATCCTCTTGCGGGACGCGAGGTAGATGGCGGACCTCCGGGTTGCCTCGTTTCACGGGGAGAGGTGCGGAGAGACAAGCATTACAAGCAATATTGTAGGCCGGAGGCATAAGCAAGTCAAGCATACGGCTAGAGCCCGTACCTGCGCCGGGGGCCTTCACGTGCTCATTGCGGCGGGCGGGGCGCTGGCGCGCCTCAAGCCCCCGGCCGCGGAAAACCCTTTGACTAAGCGCTCCCGTTTCACTATCATCTTCGCAAAACGCGGGCGGACTCTCAGTAGGGGTATACAGCCCGCGTGGTATCCAAGTGCCCCGCTCCATGAATACGGTGTCGCACCGAGAGCGCCGAGGCGCCGCTCATGCAAGGCGCGCGACCGAACTGTACTCGGTGAGCACCACGAGGGAGCGGAACGCGGCATGTGTGGATGCATCGGCGTTCGAATGCAAGCGTATTTATGGAGTGGGGTACAGACTACCCGGGTGGTCGACGATACCCTGTCGGCGATAAGGCCTGACCGGCGCAGGCCGGCGGACCCAAGGAGGACAAGGAAATGGAAGACGAACACCTCGAGTATCTCAAGACCAGGCTGGCGCCAGAGCAGTACCAGAAGCTGGTCGAGCTGGGCCAGTCGGATATAAACAAGTTCGTCGCCGACACCGAGAAGCTCTGCAAGCCCAACGACGTCTTCATCACCACCGACTCGCCCGAGGACCGGGAGTACACCAGGCGCAAAGCGGTCGAGGAAGGCGAGGAGTTCGAACTGGCGACCGGAGGGCATACCTGCCACTTCGACGGCGTGCTCGACCAGGGGCGCGACAAGGAGAACACCAGGTACCTGCTCCCACCGGACGTCCACCTGGGAGAGCACATCAACTACATGGTCCGCGAAGAGGGGCTGGAAGAGGTCCTGGGCATCCTCGACGGCCTGATGCAGGGCAAGACGATGATCGTCAGGTTCTACTGCCTGGGCCCCAAGAGCTCGGTCTTCTCGCAGCTCTGCTGCCAGATAACCGACTCGTTCTACGTGGGCCACAGCGAGGACCTGCTCTACCGCTGGGGATACGAGGAGTTCAAGAAGGCCGGACCTAACTGCGAGCACTTCCGCTTCCTGCACTCCGCCGGGCCGCTGGTGAACGGGGTCTGCGCCGACATCGACAGGCGCCGCATCTTCATCGACCTGGAGGAGAACACGGTCTACAGCGCCAACACCCAGTACGGCGGAAACTCGATGGGCCTCAAGAAGCTGGCCATGAGGCTGGGGATCCAGAAAGGTCTGCGCGAGGGCTGGCTGACCGAGCACATGTTCGTGGTGGGGATCCCGGGTCCCGGCGGGCGCAAGACCTACATGACCGGGGCGTACCCCAGCATGTGCGGCAAGACCTCCACCGCGATGATCGAGGGGCAGAGCATCGTGGGCGACGACATCGCCTACCTCAAGAAGATCGGCGGCGAGGTGCGGGCGGTCAACGTCGAGGCGGGGATCTTCGGGATCATCCAGGACGTGAACCCGTCCGACGACCCCGCGATATACCAGGCGCTCCTCGACCCCAACGAGGTGATCTTCTCCAACGTGCTGGTGAAGGACGGCAAGCCCTACTGGCTGGGGATGGGCGGCGAGATACCGCAAAGCGGGCTCAACTTCTCCGGCGAGTGGCACCAGGGAGCGACCGACGCGGCGGGCAAGGAGATAGACCCCTCGCACAAGAACGCGCGGTTCACCATCAGGATGAGCTCGCTCAAGAACATGGATGAGAACCTGGAGAACCCCCAGGGCGTGCCGGTGAAGGCGATGATCTTCGGGGGCAGGGACTCGGACACGTCGGTTCCGGTGGAGCAGTCGTTCAACTGGGTCCACGGCGTGATAACCAAGGGCGCGTCGCTGGAGTCGGAGTCCACCGCGGCGACGCTGGGCGCGGAGGGCGTGCGGACGTTCAACCCGATGTCGAACCTCGAGTTCCTGGCGGTCTCGCTGGACACGTACCTGCAGAAGTACCTCGAGTTCGCCGCGGTGCTGGCGACCCCGCCCAAGATATTCGCTGTTAACTACTTCCTGATGGGGCCGGACGGCAAGTACCTCAACGGCATGCTGGACAAGAAGGTTTGGATGCTCTGGATAGAGCAGCGCGTCCACAACGAGGTGGCGGCGCTGGAGACGCCCACGGGGCTGATACCGCTCTACAAGGACCTGAACCGGCTGTTCGCGAGCGCGCTGGGTATCGACTACACCGAGGATCAGTACAAGACGCAGTTCACGGTGCGTGTGCCCGAGCAGCTCTCCAAGATCGCGCGCGTCGAGGAGGCCTACCGCAAGGAGTGGGCCATCCCCGAGGTGCTGTACGTGGCGCTCGACGAGCAGAGGCAGCGACTGGAGAAGGCGCGCGCCGAGCTGGGCGACTACATCTCGCCGTTGCTGCTCTCGCAGGCCTAGGAGGCCGGAGCGGCTTTCTGATCCTGGCGGCCTTCCAGCCAGCCCAGCAAGGTCTCCATCGCGCGAGGGTCGCGGCGCAGCCTGTGCTCACCGCCCGGAAGCATCACCAGCTCTTTGGGATCGCCCGCAGTCTCGAAAAGCTCCCGCGCCTGCGCTTTAGGCACCAGCTCGTCCGCCTCGCCGTGAACCAGCAGCAGCGGCACCGGGCTCACTCCGCGGACATAATCGATCGCTTCGTTCTCCGAGATGTCATGGTAGAACCAGTCCGGCGTGGGCGGGAAGAAAGTGTCCTTGATGATCCCGATGTCGCGGGCGGCCTCGATCAGCATCAGCAGGTTCTCCCTGGGGAAGACCGAGGTGAGCCGCGCGGGGGTGGCGAACGCGGCGACCCCGTCCACGTCGCCGTGCTCGGAGGCGTATCTTATCGCCAGCGCGCCGCCGGCCGAGAACCCCGCCAGGTAAACGGCAGGGAAGGAGAGCTGCTCGCGGGCGAAAGCCATCACCGAGCAGAGGTCGCGGTACCAGCCGCCCAGATGGAAGTCGCCGGTGGACTCTCCACAGCCCCTGAAGTTCACAAAGAGGGCGGCATAGCCGCTCTCCGCCAGCCGATCGCACAGCATCGTGTAGCCGGGGTCGGAGGGTTCCGGCTTCGCCAGCGGTATCCCGTGGCAGAGCACCACCAGCGGCGCCTCTTCGCCGGGCGAGGTCAGATCGCCCTCGAGCACCACGTCCACCGACGCGACCGATATATCCGTCTTCACTGTCCCTGCCATGGCTCGGGCTCCTCAGAGCTGCATCATCAGGCCTGTCATGCCCGGCGTGAACCGCTCCTGGAAGCGGTCCAGCATCCTCGACATCACGATCGACCCGGTGCAATGGTTGATTATCATCCTGTCCGGCAGTATCTCCTCGAGGAAGTCCATGGTCGCCTCAACCTTGGAGATCGGCGCGCCCATCCCCAGGTGCGTGCCGCCGCAGACGGCCTTTACCGGTCCGTAGGTGTCGGCGACGTGCTTGAGGATGTTCACCAGCCCGGAGTGCGCGCACCCGGTGAGGACCACGCAGCCATCGGGCTTCTTGACGACGAGCGCCTGGTCGTCGTCGAACGGATCGGGAATCAGCTCCCCGTCTTTCTCGATGAAGAGCATGGGCTCGGGGCCCTCGAAGTCGGTCACGCGCGGGATCTCTCCGGTGAGCCACACGTCCGGCAGCACCTCCACCGGACCCCGGCTCATCTCGATCGAGGTGCACATCGTCTCGCAGGCGTCCTTGCGAAGGGGTATGCCACCGAAGCGCTTCACGTCGCCGAACACCATATAGCGCGGCGCCCAGGCGACAGGATGGGTGTAGATCTTCTTGGGGCCGCAGGCGTAGAGCATCGGCGCGAGCCCGCCCGCGTGGTCGAGGTGCCCGTGGGAGAGGCCTATGCCCTCGACCGCCCGCAGGTCAATGCCCAGCACGTTGGCGTTGTGAAGGGCGACGTCGGACTGGCCCACGTCCCAGAGGAACGAGCGGCCGTCGACCTCGAGCCAGACAGACAAGCCGTGCTCCGCCTTGAACGGCGGCAGGCCGGATATGTTGTCCGCCAGTATGGCGATCTTGATCTCCATGGTTATTCCTTTCCAGGGTCGGTTCCGGCGATACATTCTATAATACGATTACCCGGTCTGCTCAGGAGGGCACCACATATTGTTGCCTTCACCCAAGATTACATACTCTGTATTGTGGTTTCCTGAGCTAATCGTGTAATCG
>Ga0209745_1002501_pt1 | contig 10456 bp, 5 predicted proteins | sample BarGraNGADG00312_FD_184495 | JGI IMG/M metagenome (GOLD analysis project Ga0209745, IMG submission 184495) | Arctic peat soil microbial communities from Barrow, Alaska - Barrow Graham LP Ref core NGADG0004-312 (SPAdes) (version 2) | ecosystem: Environmental > Terrestrial > Soil > Wetlands > Peat ... | reverse complement strand
TGAATATGACGGATATTGCTGCTACTTTATCAACGCTCTGCAAAGTGCCATATCCTAATGCCTGTACAGGGGAACCGATGTTTGAGTTATTCAGATAAACTTAATTATTTTAAGTTTGGGACTGCTTAAAAAGTCCTTTGTAACTCTTTGTGATCTTGAAAGCTTTCAGAACAAAGCTGCAGATAATTTTGGGGCGATTGTATTTCGTTTTGCACACGTTGCTCTCATTATTCACATATTACCTTCGGTGATCCTTTTAGGAGGAGTGATTTAAAAGAAAAGTCTTGACACGCTCTGCGTGGCTACGGGCTTTTTTCATTTGTCGGAATGGCAGGATTTGAACCTGCGACCCTCTGGTTCCTAACCAGAATATGCGTCTAGATATGGTAGCTGGATATAAAATGATTAGAAATTAAATTAGACGTATCGGTGCGCCTATATGAGTTTTTGATAAGAAATCCCAAATTTTCTTATCGCAGAGTTGAATTTAGATGGTAAAGATTATCAAAAATATTTGGCTGGTATGTTAGAAATGTTTAATTTTTATGTCTAAATAGATATCGGTTGATAAATCAGTTTATCAAAATAGGAGATTTAATGTTCGATATCACAATATGGTGATGATGCCACAACAGGATTATGGATTAAATATAAAGCAAAAATATTATGCCAATTTGTGACCGATAACGCCTGTTTGTTTGAAAACGAATTTAGATTTCTAATAGGAATAAAATGAAAAGTTTAGGATTTACACTGATATTAATACAATTGTTTGCTGCGTTAACTGTAGTAAGAGCGCAGGAATTGGGAGAGGGATACCTTGGCCTCCCGGGTGATAATCTTAATCTCTATGTGGTATTGGACCTCTTCCAGTCGTCCAAAACACTTGAAGATTTTGAGAGAAGTCTCAATGATCAAGATACAAGGATCAATAATCTGGATCTTAATGGTGATGATCAGGTTGATTATTTATCTGTTTCCGACCATGTAGATGGTATTTCGCATACAATTGTACTGCAAGATGCTATAGGCCCGAATGACAAACAGGATGTAGCAGTTTTTACTATTCAGAAATTTTCTGATGGGACGGTTCAGATTCAGCTGATAGGAGATGAAGCCCTTTACGGTAAGAACTATATAATAGAGCCAAACTATGATAATAATGGGGAATCTCAGGAAGTTACTTACTGGCCAGTTATAAGGTTTATTTATAATCCTGACTATATCGTATGGCATTCATTATGGTATTGGGGACATTATCCATATTATTGGCACCGATGGAATCCCTACGCCTGGCATTTTTATAATGGGTATCATTCTCACATGTATGCAGAATATTATAGTCATTATCGTCACTGGAATTCGCCAAGATATACTCACTTTAATTCTACCTACTATCATGGATTCCGGGCATATTCGCCACAAGTCAATAACAGAATAAGTGAGGGTAAATACAAAGCTACATATGCACATCCGGAGATGAGGCACGATGGAGAAGCATATTATTCTAGAACCCATTCAGACAGACCACCGGCAAAAAGCTCAAGTCAGTTGCATAGCTCTCCTAACACTGAATGGGGAAATAACAGAACAAACGGACCCAAGATTGAGAAAACAGTTTCTTTTAACCATAATAAACAAACTCACTCCGGCAGTAATGGTAACAGGATAACTCCATCAAATAATCCCGTTAATCATGGTGTAAGTCATCCTGCACCTGAAAATCCAGCTTCCTTTAAACATAGTAATCCAACATACACTGGTAATAATAGTAATAGGACAACACCAGGAAATAATCCGGTTAATCATGGTTTAAGTCATCCTGCTCCTGAAAATCCAGGATTCTATAAACATAATACACAATCTACTCCTGGGAATAATGCCAACAAGATAACTCCAGGAAATAATCCGGTTAATCATGGTTTAAATCATCCTGCTCCTGAAAATCCAGGGTTCTATAAACATAATACACAATCTTCCCCTGGGAATAATGGCAAAAAGATAACTCCAGGAAATAATCCGGTTAATCATGGTTTAAATCATCCTGCTCCTGATAATTCTGGTTCCTTTCACGGTGGTTCATCGACACACCCCTCTCCCCCAATGATAAAGTCAAATTCTACTTTTCCTGAAAGGAGAGCATCTGGTCCTCAAAAAAATCACGGTTCTGAAAATTTTAATTCTATGAAGAAGCCTTCCGGAAATATAAACCATGTAAATAACCAAGCCCAGCCCCAGCCCGTTAAAAGGGATTCACCAGAAAAAAAACTTAATAAGCATAAATAAATCAGTTATGCTAAAGTAATCAGGTGGCAACAGGACAATACTTTTTGGACATGGCCAATTATATTAAGATATAATAATCGTTACATTGTTTACAACCGATATTTGCAAAGGAACTTATTTTATTTATGAATTTATAAGCCTGATTCAAAAAGCATTGGGAGACCCTACTTATTAGCATTATCAGAAATTTCCACGACTAATTGTACGGTTAGTTTTAGGCTCAAAAGACAGTATGATGTTGATTAAATAAATTTTCATATATTTTTGATTATATATTTTTTCTTTTTTAACCTTTTCTTGATCTCTTTGTATATCGTTGTTTAATCAATAATTTTAAAATGTTTATCAAAGAAATTTCTATATTATAAAAAATGGTTCTAAATTTATAAGAGTTCATATAACTTGTGCATCAGGAAAATCCAAATTTGAGGTAATTATATCTCTCAAGGATCACATTCTATAGCATTGTTCAGAATAAAAATTATGACTACCAACATCATACCTGATATAAAATGAAAAAACTAAGTTATCTTTTAATTGCTTTAGTTATAGTTGGAACTTTAAGTTTACTATCATGCAAAAGGGACGAATTTGAGTGGTTATCCGGACCTGGTGGATTAGCAGCCTCCGGAACTATTGAGGTTCCCTCAGGAACAGATCAGACTGGATGGAAAATCATATCCGGTTTAAATCAGGGAACAGTATCTGGTTCTAAATATAAGTTGAAGTTGAATGAAAATACTGTTCAGTTAATTAGCGTTTATGATTCTCAAGATCAGCCTAAGTTGATGACGATAGGTATAGCTGGTTCTCAACCATTTAGTAATATAATTAATGCCTCCTCAACTGCTGAAGCCCTGGTTTTTTTAAATCCATTCTGTTGTACTAGTGATCCTAATGAAGCCGAACAGTTGAAGCAAAATATTAGATCATTAACTTCTTTTAGTAACCTTGTTGAAACAATAACCTCTCAGCTACAAAATGGATCATTCACAATCTCTGATGCAAATCCGGAATTACTTTCCGCATTAGATAATGTTTATAGAGATTTTTCATCACAATTTAGTTCGTTCGCTAAATCAGGGTCGCTTGGTTCAACGAAAAGTCTCAGGCCATTACCTGATTATGAAATGAATGGGCTTAGCATATTAGAGATTAATCAAACAGGCACAGATTTGTCTTTTAAAGTAGCAAATAGGGCTAAAAGATGGATTACTGTATATATTGACAATAGTGTTGATGGAGAGAATTTCGTTCGTTCTCCCTCTCTTGTTGATCTAATCCCTTCACCTAGTATCTCTATTTGGAATATTGTAAATACCCTAAGAAATCAGAATCTTCCTTATAAATATAGTCAACAAATTCATACCAATATTTCAGGTTACAAAAATATAGCTGTAAAGTGCTATGGGTTAGGTGTCTATCCCCAAATAAGGGAAATTGATCATGATGAATTTAACCGGGTTCTTTTTCCAGCTGCCATGAGTGCTATATTTGATCTTGGCATACCTATATTTGAAGTGATTTCTGGCATGAAGCTATCAGTAATTAGTGGAAGTCCAAATAATGACCCCTTTATGAGGCTTGTCGAAAAAACTGAGGAAGATATTATAGGTAACTCGATTTTATTAGCTAAAATTACTGTCTATTACGAGGAAGGGGACTATGGTAAGGTCGCGATAGATATTTTTAAAGCTGCAATTTCACAATGCTTAAAAAATCCTTCGCTTATTGCTCAGATCCTTGCTGAGAAATCTGGCCTAGCAGTTACACGTACAACATTAAATTATATTTTTTACCCGATTCGAATAATAAATGCTTGCATTACAGCTACAAATATTGGTGCAAGTTTAGCTTCTATTGTGTCAACAGAAGCAGTTACCAGTTTTAAGTTCGAAACAAACCCTATAACTTTACCAGTTACAATCAAAGGAATTGTAAAAAGTTATTCAACTTCAATCCCTATTTCAGGTGCAAATATAACTTCTTATAATGAAAATGGAAACTTACAGCAAGGGACTATAAGTGATGCTAATGGTAATTTTTCATTAAATTCAAGTGTGGGTTATGTTAAGATTAGAATTACGGCTAGTGGTTACAAAGCAGATAATCAGGTATTACAAATACCACAAGATGTTGTTAATCAAAATCCCCCTGAGTATTATGCTCCAACCAGCTGGCTTTCTATTTATTCAAGCGAGACGGGAGATGTTCAAGGAAAAGTGGTGGATGCAACAAATTTAAATCCGATACCAGAGGTCACCATTGAATTGCGTCCAGGAATCAATGATGTTACCAGGGCGATCACTCAGCGGGTTCTTTCAGAATCCGATGGTTCATTCCATTTTAGTTCCATTCCGTCAGGGACATATACTGCTTTTTTCTCCAAAACAGGTTATATTAATGATATTCTGACTCTTTCAGTTTTAGGTGGTGAATCGACATCTGGTTTTATTATGAATCTCTCTCCTGATATCCATACGACAAGTGGATACAGGATAGTCCTAACGTGGGATGTTGATCCCAATGACCTAGATTCCCATCTATTTACTCCACTAATTAATGGCACTAGATATCATATTTATTTTTTTAACAAAGGAAGTCTTGTGAGTCCTCCATATGTAAATCTCGATGTTGACGATGTTACTTCCTATGGTCCTGAAACTACTACTATTGTTAATATGGTTCCTGGGGAATACTATTATTCAGTTCATCATTTTGCCGGCAATGGCAGTCTTACTACGACCTCAAATGCCACAATTAACCTGTACGGCATTAACGGTTTTATTCGATCATGGACAGTGCCATCAAGCGGAGATGGGAGATGGTGGAATGTATTTTCTATAAATGGCGAAACAGGTAAAATAACAAATATTAATGAGATTTCTGCTAACCCGCCAGTTGATTATAAAGGCATGGTTGAAATTGATATGAAGAACAGGAAATAATTACTTAATCAAAATTATATAATTATCGAATTAAAACATAATTTATGTCTTTAGTGAATATTCATTTTAAGATGGATAACCTATCTATTCATAGAAAAGTATCCATAAGATGATGTTTTTCACGATATTATAAGGACTAACACTAAAAAATCTGAAAATCTATTTATTTTTAGATTTTTTTTCGCTAGTCTCTCTTATAAATCAAATCCCCCGGAGTTTTATCAAGCATTTTCCAGATATTCCATGGGAGAACAATCAAACTGGTAAGTGAAACAGCAATAAGGGCAAGGTATGTTTTACTGTCAGAAAGCAGGTCGAAATATTTTATATTCTCATCTATTGCTGACCCCGATATGTGAAAAAGCAATCTAAATAGACCCGTCTCCCCAATTAACAGTGAAGTAAAAAAGGATACTATGATCGCGTAAAATAAAAATCTCATCGTTAAAATTGAATATATTTTTACAATTGCCGTATTACTCATGCCAAAGGCTTTGAATGTTCCAAGATTGGTCCTGATCTTATTTATATGGACTTTCAACACATTCGACAAAAATAAAATTATGCTTATTACACTGAATATCACAAGAAATCCGGAAATGAAAATTGTAAGTTTCGATACAAAATTATAATTCTCCTTGGATTCAATCTGAGACATATCGATTTTAAGGTTTTTCAATTTAAATAGATAGCTTGAGAATTCCCTTATCTTATCAAGGGAGCTAAAATAAACGGAAAGATTATCATATGAAGAGGATTCATTTTCAAACCCGGAGAGATCGAAACGATATATGCGATGAGCCTCCGATTTTATTATTTGATTATCCTTCTTAATCTTCTGAACGAATGATCGTATTAATGCGGTATCCGAGAGGCCTTCATTTAACTCGAAAATAATATCGTATCCTTTGTTTAATGTCCACTCATTTGGCAGAATCAGGGTATCTCTGAAGTAAGTAAGGAGTTGATCCCTCTTAAGAATTCCGTAAATCTCTTTTGCCAGTAGTGAAGCATCTCTCTTTTTCCCTTTATTGAAATAGGTAATCTCTTCACATTGGTAATTAACTAATGAGACATCGAACGGATAATATCTTGAATACCTCTTCTGATAGAAAAAAGGAGAACAGACAAATAAATTATTCCCGGGTAAATCGGAAACTATAGCTACAACCGGAATTGGAACTTCAATATACTCATTACCCATTTTCGGGTATGACATAGAAATATAACTTGGATTCTCATCTTTGAACCCCAGATCATTAAGCAGTTGTCTTGTTACAATCAGACCTATATCAAATTCGTCTTTCCAGGAATGTCCGGCTTCTAGATTCTTAGCTGACATAATATTTGAAAGTATTGGATTCCCAATATTTACTGTTCGGCCGGTAAATTGCTTTAATGCTGAAGACTTTTTTTTAAAAAAATATAATGGAAGCTGATTGAAACCATCACACCCTTCATAAAGAAATTTACTCTTTAGGGAGTCAACGCTTATAATATTGATTAATTCAGGAATCTGACTGGCCATTGTATACGGAATATCAAGACTTACCCACTTAATAAAAGGATCATCCATCTTCTTTTTCAAATATTTAAGACTTCCGTTGGCAAAGCCGATAGATAAGAATGTTAGCATCAGAATCAGAACAAGGAAGAAAAAATTGAGAAGACTCTTGCCAAAAAGCTCCCTGCTTTCACCCTTATAAAAAATTTTGTTAAAATCTTTATTTATGCTTCCCATGGTATTTTCTATGATCAAATTAGCTTATGTTAATCTATTAATCAAATACATCTTAATAAGAAAGTGACTGATTACTTCAGTTTGGGCAAAAAAACTCGTTAGGGCAATTTATTCTGAAAGACCTTTAAAATCTCAGCTGTCATCCACTCATTATCACGCCAGTCTTTAGAAACAGAGTCCTTTTTCCAAACTTTTTTATTATTCAAAAATGATGATTTGTAAACCTGTTCCCCAGATATGTATCCAAAGCTATTTACCGTACTTCCTATTTTTTCATTACGCTCTTCGATGAGAATAATATCATCTGCATGTTCAACTGATAATTTAATGTCATGCGTGACGATAATGGCTGATTTTCCTTTTAATTTAAGAACATTTGTGAGACAGGCCAGTACTCTGTTCGCATTCAGTACATCCAGATTACCAGTTGGTTCGTCTCCAAAAAGGACGGTAAAGTTCTTAGCAATTGCTCTGATGAAGGAAAGGCGCTGTCTCTCTCCCCCAGAAAGGTTATATATCATAGTAGAACCGGTTATTTTTCTGTCCAATTCCATATCATGGATATATTCCCGAACTAATGCACTTGCATTTTCTTTAGTTTCATTTTGAAGCAACAAAGTGATATAAATATTATCCAGCGCCGTGAAGTTGTGCATCAGGTTAGATTCCTGGAAAATAAAACTGAAATAATTCTTTCTTACACTGGACCTTATCATTTCAGTCTTTTCATACCATAAAGATGAATAATTTAGTGCCTCTGCGCCTATTTGGGGGTAGAACAAAACTTTAGATTCCTGAGGGATAGTATTATTCATTAAACCCAGCGTTTCAAGGATTGTGCTTTTCCCAATTCCAGACAGACCTAATATGGCAGTAGTTTTTCCTCTTTCTATGATTAGATTTTCTACATGAAGCACTGTTTTCTTACCTGAATACTGGCATCTGAGGTTATCAATTTCAAAAAGTTTATCGAGGTTTTGTTTTGCTGTATTCATAAAACTAAGATATTATGGAAAAACTTCCATCGGTATCCAATAATAAGTTATATTATTTGAGACAAAAGACTCATTATACCTCTGGTCATTTACAATCGCCTTTAATCCTTCAAGTTTTTGGCAGAGATACATTGAATATAGCTCAAACTGGGTGTCACTAATTACGGTAGACTCAACTATATCCCTCAACTTTACCTCTGATGTGAAATGACTTTGCGATGGCAGTCCGAATACAACGTTATGCAGATCATCAACTGACATATTCTCTATTTCTTCTCTCTTATCAGAACCGATGATTGATCCCAGAATGTCAATCCAGGCACTTTTCATCTTCGTTCTTCTTACTGACATACTTCCTGATATTCCACATAATGAATTTAATCGGGTAATAGTTTCCTGAAGATCTTCCCTTGATAAAAACAAAGACTCTTTGAAGATAGGATACACTAATTTGTTAACGCTCTTGGCCGTATATCCTTTCATAGAGAATTGATAATTTTTATTTTTCATCAATTCTATTTCTTCATTGCTAAGTCCCTGAATTTTAGATAGGAAGTTAATTACTGCCGGATGATACTCATCAGTTTCTCCTGTATTGGAATCTGATATACCTGCTCCTCTGATCACATCATATGCTTTAGCAAGCATCATACTGATTCGGGTGTCAAATTCATGTATTTTAGTAATAATTTCATTCTCAAGGATTTCATATGGCAATGACTGTCCAATGCCGGGGTAAAGATAACTTCCTACTATCTCCTGAGGATTTAAAGAGAACCTGGTCGGCCCAGTTGACGAAAAATGTGGAGTTTCAAGGGTTGAATTCTCATTTAGCCATTTCATCTTGTTTTCCTCTCTTATCTTACGACCTTCATTTGCACTACGCAGGATCAATTCCCTGGATTGATCAACAAAGTCCTGGTAAGTGGGATCGATTCCATTATTGACTTGATAAGATATTAAACTTATTTCGTTCTGTGTTAAAAGGGCAATTATATCATTAATAGGAACCTGGGTATCGTCATTCCTTTTGTGATTTCCGCAATCACCGATCAACACTATAAAATTGCTTTCACCCTTTTTAATCCCAACCTTAGTCAATGCAGTTTTAAGCCCATAAAATAATGCTTCAGGCAGATCAGTGTCCTTATTGTAATCAGTTCTGGCAACATTGAAAAAATTAATTATATCGTTATAATTTTCAGTTAATTGTTTAAACTCAATTTTATTCTCGCCTTCAGCAAAATCCCGGTAGATAACCGCTCCAAAGGAAAATCTGTTCTGACTATACTCTAGTTTAAGATGATCTACGCTTGTCTCTATTCCTCTGGCGATCGATCTGTAAAACTTTCCCATACTTTGAGTACCGTCTACAACAAAAACGACATTTATTTTCCTATTCTTCTTCTCAAGAGTTTCTATAGATTTTTTTATTTCAGCCATTCTCTCAGCAGTCATGGTATTTTTCAATGTGCGTATCTTACCCATAACACCTGTTTTGAGAATCCCTGATGACTTAGTCTCGACTATAGGGAATCTAATCCATTGGCCTATATTCCTTTTAGCACCGGGATCCTTCTCCCAGACAATTAAAGTCGAATCAACCTTTGCCCCAAATTGATAGTCCATAGCAGCTTTTTCATCTATAAATATTGCGGGTTTAACATTTTTGTCTATTCTTTCCTGAGCTGCAGCCGGCTCCCAGTTAGGTTCCAGAGTTATCCTGTGATCCCAGAAAGTTACACTCTCAATAGGTACCCAGCCTCTCATATTTGACATTACATCAATCTCGTTACCCTGCATTTCCATATTTTCTCCAAGCAATACAGCATTATCTGTTTGCTTATAGACAAATAGTATTTCAAAAAGCCGGGATTTTTTATTTGAACTAATTTTAAGTTCAGGATCTTTACTAAAAGAGACTGCCTGTGCATCAGACTGAAAGTTCGTGGCTCCCTCAAATGTGCTTAGTATCATGGCTTTTTTGTCAATGAGGCTTGAAACATTTCTCAAACAATGTTCCCATAGCAGCATCTTTCCTTTGCTAATCCAGCCAAAATCAACTGCAGTAGAGCTTATCTGTGGCCAAACCATTGACTGATTCTCTTTATACAGGTGAATATAAGAACCCCTACACTCTGCGACAAAAAACTTTTCCATAAATGACAGGTTATATTTAACTAAAGTTCCCTCAGGAGAGGTATAGGTAAGGTTATTATCCTTGTCAGAATATACTACCCAGTACCTGTTTAAAAAGGTGCCAGGTGTGTTAATATCTATCCCAATTGCAGGGAAGGAGAAAATATCCGGTTTGCCCGAAGCCTTTATGGAACAAAGCGGTTGAGAATAAAGATTAAAATTACCAATAATAAATAATAAACTTAATGCTGCAAGTGAAATATACCTCATGGTAAGTAAATCTAATAAGACGTAAATAAATAACTATATCCAGTGGTGTTCCTGTTTTCTATTTGAGTTTTCCGATC
>Ga0209745_1002500_pt1 | contig 10456 bp, 8 predicted proteins | sample BarGraNGADG00312_FD_184495 | JGI IMG/M metagenome (GOLD analysis project Ga0209745, IMG submission 184495) | Arctic peat soil microbial communities from Barrow, Alaska - Barrow Graham LP Ref core NGADG0004-312 (SPAdes) (version 2) | ecosystem: Environmental > Terrestrial > Soil > Wetlands > Peat ... | reverse complement strand
CGGCGGCATGGCGGATGTCTACATGGCTACCGACAGCCTGCTGGGGCGAACCGTAGCCGTGAAAATACTGCACCCTCAATACGCCAAGGACCAGGTCTTCGTGGCGAGGTTTCGCCAGGAGGCCCAGGCGGCCGCCAACCTTAACCAGGGCAATATAGTAAACGTCTACGACTGGGGTATAGAGAACAGCATCTACTACCTGGTCATGGAGTATGTGGAAGGCAGGGACCTCAAGGACATAATCCTCCAGGGTGGCCAGTTGCTGCCAGAGAGGGCTGCCGAAATCGCCATGTCAATCTGCCTCGCGCTGGAGGCGGCCCACGCGCAGGGGATAGTCCACCGGGACATCAAGCCACAAAACGTCATCGTGACCTACGACAACAAGATAAAGGTCATGGACTTCGGCATTGCCCGCACCACCGGTGGCTCGGCGATGACCGAGACCGGGACCATAATGGGAACCGCGCAGTACATCAGCCCCGAACAGGCACAGGGGCGCACCGCCGACCCGCGCTCCGACCTTTACTCGCTTGGTGTCGTACTCTATGAAATGCTCATCGGGAAGGTTCCCTTCGATGGAGAGAACCCGGTAGCGATCGCTTACAAGCACGTCCGGGAAGACCCCTTGCCTCCCTCGATGATAAACCCGGATATCTCGCCCGAGCTCGAGGCCGTCGTCATGAAGGCGCTGTCCAAGAACCCCGAGAACCGCTACCAGAGCGCGGTGGAGATGTACTCCGATCTTGAGCGATGCCTGGAGGGAGCCCCGGTCTATGCCACGCCCGTCTTGCCCCAGCAGGAGGCGTCGCTGGGCGCGACCAGGGCATATCCGGCGGTGCCCACGACGCCCCGCAGGCGCTCGCTCGCTTGGCTGTGGATCGGCATAATCTGCGTCGTTGCCCTGGCGGGGATCGGCATTGGGGCTTGGGCGCTGGTGAGTAGCATAGGTGGGGTCGCGGTGCCCCAGGTCGTGGGCCTCAACAAAAGCGACGCCCAGCAGAGATTAAACGAAGCGGGGCTCGAGATGAAGGTGGAAAAAACGGTCATTGACGCCCAGAAGCCCAAGGATACAGTTATCAGCCAGGACCCCGCCCCCGGCAGTAAGCTCGACAAAGGGGGAACGGTCCAGGTTGTGGTCAGCAAGGGTGTGGAAAAGGTCGGGGTGCCGAACCTGGTAGGCATAACGCAGGCAGAAGCGTCGGCGGCGCTTTCGTCAGCAGGCCTGAAGCTGGGCGAGGTAAGCCAGGAGTTCACCGCAAGGGCCCCGAAGGGTGTCGTGATATCCCAGTCACCCACCTCCGGGTCGCAGGTTGCAAAGGACAGCGATGTTTCTGTCACCGTAAGCAAGGGAGCGGAAACCGTGACGGTCCCCGACGTCGCGGGCATGACCCAGGACGCCGCGACACAGGCGCTCGCAGCCGTTGGCCTCCAGGTGGGGGTCGAAACACAGACCTCAACGACGGTGCCCGAAGGATCGGTGATATCACAGGCACCCGCCGCAGGACAGGACGTACCCAAGGGTTCTACGGTTACCATCACCGTCGCCAAACAACAGCCTACTGTAGATGTCCCCAACGTGGTGGGCATGCAAAAGGCTGCCGCCAAGACCACGCTGGAACAAAAAGGGTTTGCCGTGAACATCATTCAGACCGTCGACCCCTCGAAAACTGCTGGCCAGGTCTATAAACAAACGCCGAGCTCTCCCAGTAAGGCGCCCGGGGGGAGTAATGTAACTATATATGTCTGGGCCAAAACCGCGTAGAAAAATACCGGCTTGTCGAGAGAATCAACGCAAATGTCTTACCAGGAAGGCGATCAACTGACATAGGAGGAGAAAATGGAACGGGCAATAATGCTTAAGAATCTCCTAGATCAGGCCAAGGAGGTGGAGGTGCCGGATGCCTTCGTCCTGCAGAACAAGAAACTGCTGAAGGTCCAGATGGAGGCTGCCGGTGGCCAGGTGCTCACCAAGGCGGGCGCAATGATCGCTTACCAGGGACAGATGACGTTCGCCCGCAAGGGCGGCGGCGCAGCCAAGTGGCTGAAAAAGCAGGTATCGGGCGAGCAGTTCACGCTTATGGAGGTTACCGGACAGGGTGACCTTTTCCTGGCGGACGCGTCGAACGACATCGTCCTTCTGTACCTCGACAACGAGGCTATCGGCGTCGAGTCGCTGAACCTCCTCGCCTTTACACCGAGTCTCCAGTGGGACATAAAAATGATAAAGGGCGGGGCGGGAATGATGGCCGGGGGGCTGTTCAACGTGCAGCTCCAGGGCACCGGCTACATGGCCCTCATCAGCAAAGGCGAGCCGATGGCGCTGACCGTTACCCCCGATGCGCCAACCTACACCGACCCCAACGCTACCATTGCATGGTCCTACGGTATGGAGCCGTCTATCCACACCGACGCGAACCTCTCGAGCTTGAAGGGCATGTTCGGCTCGATGACGAGCGGTGAGACGTTCCAGCTGGCATTTCAAGGACAGGGCTACGTCATAGTCCAACCCAGCGAAGTGGCCCCAACCACCAGTTTCGCCGGCCAGAAGGGTGGTGGTGGCAGCGCCGGTGGCATGCTGGGAGGCATCCTGGGTCAGTGACCGCTTGGGGTCAAGTCTTGGGATGTGGGGTCCAGATTTTATTTTGGGCGAAAGTGTAATTGCATGACCCCACATCCCAAGACTTGACCCCATCTCTGTCACCCTCACCCTAACTCTCTCCCCTCAAGGGAGAGGGAAGAGGATTGTCACCTCACAACACACGCGTTGAGATGTCTCAAGGCACTTCTTGGAGTACCCTGATATGATGTTTGGGTAATCACAAAATAGGTCTGAAACAGAGGTGCCCGGACCGGTTCAGCCAGCTCAATAAAATATTTGATATTTACAAATAGTTGTGTATAAAATTCAAGGGCTCAAAACGGATGTGAACCGCGGTGCGCCCTCTAGGGTGCGCCGATTCATGTCAGCAATCAAACAATGGAGTTGAAGATGAGCATCGAACACGGAGTCTTCGTGGAGAAATACGACCTTCTGGGTTGCATTCAGTGCGGCAGATGCACCGGTGGCTGCCCCGTCACGGCACGCACACCTCTCAACGTGCGACGGTTCGTCTACGACGCGGTTGACGACGATCGCCTGGAAGCGTTGTCGGAGCAGCCGGAGATCTGGGACTGCACCACCTGCAACACCTGCGCGATCCGCTGCCCGAAGGGGCTGGAGCCTTTTGAAGTCCTGCTGGGCCTCCGCGCGATGCGGGCAGAAGAGGGCAACATCGAACCAACGGCGCGCGACGCCCTGGAGAGCATGTTCAACAACGGCAACCCCTGGGGTAAGCCCGCGGCCAAGCGCGTGGACTGGATGGAGGGCATTGAAGGCGTCGATAAAGTCCGCATCCTGGAGCCGGGCGAGAAGGCCGACGTCCTCATCCATACCTGCTGCACGGCCGTATACGACCCCCGCATTATGCCCCTGGCGAAGAACCTGGTCAGGGTGCTCGAAGCCGCCGGGGTCGACTATGGATTCATCGGCGTGGACGAGAAGCACTGCGGATCTGAAGCCCGCAGGCTGGGCGAGGAAGGCCTCTTTGAGTATTTCGACGAGGAGAACACCGAACTGTTCGGCTCGTATGAAGTCAACCGCCTGGTAACCCTCTCCCCCCACTGCTTCAACACCTTCAAGAACGAGTACACAAATCTGTCCATTCCCGTCCAGCATTACACCCAGTTGGTAGCCGAGCTCATCGAGGACAAGAAGCTCAAGCTTTCCAAGGAGATTGGTTCCCAGGTTGTCTTCCATGATCCCTGTTACCTTGGCAAGAAGAACCTCGTCTTCGACGAGCCGCGATACATTCTGGGACAGATCCCGGGCATCGAGACCGCCGAGTTCTTCCGGTCCAAGGAGCGCAGCCTCTGCTGTGAGGGCGGCGGCGGCAAGATGTGGGTCGAGTCCGAGTCAAAGGAGCAGAGGCTCGCGGAGACCCGGATCGCGGACGCGGAGGCGCTGGGCGCAAAGATAGTGGCAGTCGCATGTCCGTTTTGCCTGCTGACCCTTGAGGACGCCTTGAAGGCGCGTGGACTCGAGGAAGAGATGCGGGTGGCGGACATTCTGGAACTCCTGGGCGAATCGCTTTAAGCCCGGGTCAGGGAAATGGCGTGTAAGATCGAGAACAAAGTGAGGTGAACCGAGCATGAATATTGTGGTCTGCGTGAAGCAGGTGCCGGACACTTCCGATCCCGACACTGAAGTCCACATCGACTCCAGTGGCAAGGGCGTTGATCAGAGCAAGTTCAGCTTCGTGATCAACGACGCGGATAACTTCGCGGTGGAAGAGGCCATCCTGCTCAAGGAAAAGCACGGCGGAGAGGTGACCGTGATAAACATCGGACCGGAGGGAGCGAACCAGGTAATCAGGATGGCGCTGGCCAAGGGAGGCGATGGCGCGATCAGGCTGGGTGACGACAAGTTCGCCTACTCCGACGTGGTTGCCACCGCCCGTCTTCTGCAATCGGCACTCAAGGACATCCAGTATGACCTCGTGCTTACCGGCTGCCTGGCGTCCGACGACGGCTACGGAGCGGTGGGTGTAACCCTGGCTCAGATACTGGGAGTGCCCCACGCCGCTTACGCCAAGACGGTCGAGGTCGTCGACGACAAGAAATTGAAGGTCGGCCGAGAGCTTGAGGGCGGCCTGATGGAGATGAACGAGATAGAGCTTCCCTGTGTCCTCACCATTCAGACCGGCGGAAACGAGCCACGCTACGCATCGTTCAAAGGCATTCGCGAGGCTTCCAAGAAGGAGATCAAGGTCATGGATCTCGCCGCCACCGGCCTGGCCGAGGACCAAGTCGGCGAAGCCGGTTCGGTAGCTGTGATGACTGAGTACTCCGTTCCCGAAGTCGGCGAGCTCGCCGAGATGCTTGAAGGAGATCCCGCGGAGACCGCCGGCAAGCTGGGCAACATACTGAAGGAAAAGGGGCTGGTATAGATGAGCGACATATTTGTACTGGCAGAGCACAGGCAGGGTGAGTTGCGCGAGGTCACCCTGGAGCTTTTAACCCTTGCCGGCGAGCTGGGCGGAAACGTGGTGGCGGTGCTGCTGGGCAGCGGTGTCGACGATTTCGCCACAAAGATTGCCGGTTACGCGGATAAGGTTATGGTCGTCGACGATCCTATGTTCGCGAACTTCAATGCGATGGCGTACCAGGCGGCTCTGGTCGAGCTCATCAAGAAAGACAAGCCGGGTCTGGTGCTGGTCGGCAATACCAGCCAGGGGGTAGACCTGGTGGGTTCACTGGCCGTGGAGCTCGAGGTGCCATTCACCACCGACGCGGTCGCGGTGAGCATGGAGGGCGACAAGCCGGTGGTAACCCGCCAGTATTACGGCGGCAAGATAAACGGCACGATTAACTTCAAGGACGCGGACACCTATGTCGTTGGTGTTCGGGAGGCCGCCATTCCGGCGGGCGAAGGCGGCAAATCCGGCGAGGTGACCAAGGTAGACAACCCCGTCACCGCGGAGATAACCGCCCGCAAGTTCCTCGAGTACGTCGAGGCCGCCATCGGCGATGTGGACATCACCCAGTCCACCTTGCTGGTCTCGATAGGCCGCGGCATCCGCGAGGACAAGAACATGCCGATGATCGAGGAGTTGGCCGGGCTCATGGGCGCGGACATATCAGGAAGCCGCGCCGTGGTTGACGCCGGATGGCTTCCCACCGACCGCCAGGTCGGAATCTCCGGCAAGACGGTAAAGCCGAAGCTGTACCTGGCCCTCGGCATCAGCGGCGCGTTCCAGCACGTGACCGGGATGAAGGGCTCGGACCTTATAGTCGCGGTCAACAAGGACCCCGACGCCCCGATATTCCAGTACGCGGACTTCGGGATTGTTAATGATTTGCTTAAGGTGGTACCCGCCCTTATCGACAAGCTGAAGGAGATCAAGGGGTAGGGCGCCCAAGGAGGACCGAAGTAAATGGTTGAAAACAACAGACCAAAGATAGGCGTATATATCTGCCACTGCGGCATCAACATCGGCTCGGTGGTGGACGTGCCGGCGGTGGTGGAGTACGCCTCGAAGCTGCCGGGGGTCGCGGTTTCGCGCGAGTACACGTACATGTGCTCCGACCCGGGCCAGAACCTGGTCAAGGACGACATAACCAACGAGAAGCTCAACCGGGTCATCGTTGCTTCCTGCTCTCCCCGCATGCACGAGCCGACGTTCCGCAAGACCCTCAAGGAGGCAGGCCTCAACCCCTATTACCTGGAGATGGCCAACATCCGCGAGCAGTGCTCCTGGGTGCACGAGGACAAGGCTAAAGCGACCGAGAAGGCCAAGAAGCTGGTCGAGGCCGCTGTGGCCAAGGCGCTCCTGCTGGAGGCCCTCGAGGAGAAAGAGGTCGACGTCATACCCTCCTGCCTCATCATAGGCGCCGGGATAGCTGGCATCCAAGCCGCTCTCGACATCGCGGACGCTGGGTTCAAGGTCTACATGGTGGAGAAGACACCGTCGGTGGGAGGGCGCATGGCCCAGCTGGACAAAACGTTCCCCACCCTCGACTGCTCCGCCTGCATCCTGACCCCCAAGATGGTGGACGTGGCCAACCACCCGAACATCGAGCTTATGACCTACTCTCAGCTGGAGGAGATCTCCGGCTTCGTGGGCAATTTCAAGGCAAAGATCCGCAAGAAAGCGCGCTACGTGGACTTCGACACGTGCACCGGCTGCGGCGTCTGCGCCGAGAACTGCCGCCTGGCCGGGCGCATCCCCAGCGAGTTCGATGAGAAAATAGGGATGCGGGGGGCGATCTACCTGCCGTTTCCTCAGGCGGTCCCGGCAAAGTACACCATCGACCCGCAGCGCTGCCTCCAACTGACAAAGGGCAAGTGCGGCAAAGAGGGGCCGGCCTGCGCCGCCGCCTGCGGCCCGGGAGCCATCAACTTCGAGCAGGAAGACGAGTTCGTCGAAATCGAGATAGGCACGGTGATAGTGTCCACCGGCTACGACGTCTTCGACTGCACCAGGAAACCCGAGTATGGCTGGGAAGAGAACGACAACGTCTTGACAGGCCTCGAGTTCGAGCGCCTGGTGTCGGCCTCCGGTCCCACCGGGGGTAAGCCCATCCTCGGCCGTGACAAGAAGGGAGAGGGCGGCTACGAGCCAAAGAAAGTGGCCTTCATTCACTGCGTGGGTTCCCGGGACAAATCGGTGGGCAACGAGTACTGCTCCAGGGTATGCTGCATGTACCTGGCAAAGCAGGCCCACCTGATTCGGGACAAGCTGCCCGACGCCGAGATCACCGTCTTCTACATGGACGTACGGGCGTTCGGCAAGGGCTTCGAGGAGTTTTACGACAGGGTGAGGCGCGAGGGGGTGCGCTACGTGCGCGGCAACCCCTCGGAGATCTACCGCAAGGGCGACGACCACACCCTCATCATCGAGGTCGAGGACACCCTTACCGGCACTCCCATGGAGCACGAGGCCGACCTGGTGGTCCTGGGCGTAGGGCTGGAGCCGCGCAGGGACGTGCGCGAGATCATCGACCTGTTCAAGCTCTCGCAGTCGACCGACGGCTTCTTCCTGGAGGCCCATCCGAAGCTGCGCCCGGTGGATACCGCTTCCGACGGAGTATATCTGGCGGGCTGCTGCCAGGGACCGAAGGACATACCCGACACCGTGGCCCAGGCCAAGGCCGCCTCGTCCAGCGCGCTTATATTGATGGCCTCTGGGAGGGTCAAGGTGGAGGCCCTGGTCTCCGTGGTTTCGCCGGACGAATGCCGCGGCTGCGGGTTCTGCGTGGAAGTTTGCCCGTTCGGCGCCATCGAGCTGGTTGAGGAAAACCGTATGGGCAACATCGTGCAGGTGGCCTTTGTCAACGAGGCTCTCTGCAAAGGCTGCGGAAGCTGCGCGGCGGCGTGCCTGTCCGGCGCCATACAACCCAAGTCCTTCAAGGATGAACAGATACTGCCACAAATCGCTGTGCTAGGAGTGAGACCGTAATGAGTGAAGAATTCGAGCCCAACATAGTCGCTTTCCTGTGCAACTGGTGCTCGTACGCCGGAGCCGACCTGGCGGGAACCTCGAGGATGCATTACCTGCCGAACGTCAAGATTATCAGGGTGATGTGCTCGGGGCGCGTCAATCCGCTGTTCCTCCTCAACGCCCTTCAGCAGGGCGCGGACGGCGTGCTCATATCGGGTTGCCACCCGGGTGACTGCCACTACCTCGAGGGCAATTATTACGCCAGGCGCCGCTTCATGCTGATGCACAAGCTCCTGGAGCACGTCGGGGTGGACCCGGGCCGCGTGAATATGAGCTGGGTCTCCGCCTCCGAGGGTGCCAAGTTCGCCGACGTCGTCAAGGAAACGGTGGAGAAGGCAAAGGCCGCGGGACCCATGGATCAATTCAGACGGAGGCAACTAAATTGGTAGATACAAAAAGATTACAGGAAAAGGCCAAGGAGGTCCTTATCCGCGATGACGTGAGACGCCTCATAGGCTGGAAGCGGGGCACCTACGGCTTCGAAGCCGCGCCCACCGTCATCACCGATGCCTCCCAGGTCGACCAGTTGATCTTCGATGCGACCTGCGTGCAGAACCCGGCCTCCTTCATATCACTGGAGGAGAAAAAGCCGGTGCCTCGCGGAGCGGAGCCTGATACCCGCAAGATCGCGGTGATGGTAAAGGGCTGCGACTCCCGAGCCATCGTCCAACAACTAGTCGAGAAGGCGTACGGACGGGACGACGTAATCGTGCTGGGCATCCCCTGCCGCGGCGTCATCGACCGACGCAAGGCGATGAAGATGTTCGGTGACGTAACCCCCGGGAACGTGAGCTTGAACGGGGACAAAGTCGCAGTCGAGGTCGGCGGCGAGAAAAAGGAAGTTGAACGCGGCGAGCTCCTCATGGACAAGTGCATGCGCTGCCGCTACCCCAACCCGCTGGTGAGCGATGATCTCCTCGGCGAGGAGGTCGAGAAGTGGGCCGATGATGAGTTCGCCGACGTGGACGAATTCGAGAAGATGGTCCCTGAGGAGAAGTGGAAGTACTGGGAGGAGCAGTTCTCCAAGTGCATCCGCTGCTACTCCTGTCGCAACGTCTGCCCGATGTGCTACTGCGTGGAGTGCGTGGTTACCAAGATGAAGCCCCAATGGACTCGGCGCTCCACCGACATCAGCGAGAACACCGCCTATCACATCCAGCGCGCGTGGCACCTGGCCGGGCGCTGTATTGAGTGCAATGAGTGCCAGCGGGTCTGCCCGGTGGATATCCCCATAATGACCCTCAACCGCAAGCTGACGCGTGACGTGAAAGATATGTTCGAGTACGAGCCGGGCGTGGATGCCGAGGCCGAGCCGTTGCTGGCCTGTTACAATCCGCAGGACCCGGAAGAATACATTATGTAGGTGGGAGGCCATGGGAGATTACAAGTTCGCAAAAGAGAAGCTCGCGGAAGTGCTTTCGAGCCTCAAGGATTACAAGGTTTTCGCACCGGTCGCCGTAGGCGACGTGTTCCGGTTCCTTCAGGTGGATGATCCCGCGAAGGTCACGCTGGAGTTTGCGAACTCCAACGTCCCGCCCAAAGAGCTGATGTTCCCCGAGACGGAAACCCTGTTCAAGTACAGGCTGGGGCAGACGGACATAGAGCCGGAAGTGCCGGATGCCGGCGATAAGAGGCTGGTGTTCGGGATAAGGCCCTGCGACGCTCTCGCCTATACGATCGTCGATAACCTGTATAACTGGGACTTTCCCGACCCGTATTACCAGAACCGCCGGGAGAACACCACCCTGGTCGGATTCGCCTGCGCCGACCCCTGCTCGAACTGCTTCTGTCCGTCTCTGGGCGGCGGGCCCGCGTCAGAGAAGGGCCTGGACGCGATTATGTTCGACATGGGCGACACCATGTACGTAAAGACCCTCACTGATAAAGGCGAAGCGTTTGCCAAAGCCGCCGGGCTGGAGTCTGCCGGAGACGCCGAGAAGAAAGCGGCAGAGAAGCAGGCCGAGGAGGCGCTGGGCAAGATAGGGCGCTCAATCGACACGAAGGGTATCCCCGAGCACCTGCCTTCCCTGTACGACCACCCGTTCTGGGAGCAGTTCTCGGACAGGTGCCTTAGCTGCGGGATATGCACCTTCCTCTGCCCCACCTGCCACTGCTTCGACATTCAGGATGAGGCCGAGGGTTTCGACGCCAGGCGCGCCCGCATGTGGGACACCTGCATGTTCTCCGAATACACTCTGCACACCTCGGGGCACAACCCGCGGCCAACCCGCAAGGAGCGCACCCGAAACCGCATCAGCCACAAGTACTCATACTTCCCGGAAAAGTTCGACGTAATAGCCTGCGTCGGCTGCGGGCGCTGCATCAACTACTGCCCGGTCAACATCGACATACTGGACATCCTCGAGAAGTCCAAGCAGGCTGAAGCCAAGGAGGCAAAGACGGCATGATGGACGAAA
>Ga0209745_1002499_pt1 | contig 10457 bp, 6 predicted proteins | sample BarGraNGADG00312_FD_184495 | JGI IMG/M metagenome (GOLD analysis project Ga0209745, IMG submission 184495) | Arctic peat soil microbial communities from Barrow, Alaska - Barrow Graham LP Ref core NGADG0004-312 (SPAdes) (version 2) | ecosystem: Environmental > Terrestrial > Soil > Wetlands > Peat ... | reverse complement strand
TGCTGACAGGATTGTTTATGATCTTAATGGTACACCTGAGATTACTTTTGGTGTTAACTTCTCTTTACAGTATAAAAACTGGCAGTTACAGGCTTTAGTACAAGGTGTTGGGAATAATTGGAAAAGGATTGCCAATGCAGAGGGTGACTTTATTTACAGCGGTACTTTTGGTAATTACTTCCAGTATTATGCCAACGACAGGTGGACTGAAAGTAATACAAATGCAACTATGCACAGGGCCTTTGAAAGGGTTGAAGAGTACTGGAGAACAACCGCCTATCTCTGTAGTTTCGACTATTATAACATGGCCTTCTCAAGGCTCAAAAATCTTGAGCTTTCTTACACATTACCGTCTAGTTTGCTGAATAGTATCAAAGTTAAAAGCGCAAGTGTGTACGTTACGGGTAAAAACCTGTTCTTCCTATATAATAAAAATGCCGTAGGAACTGATCCGGAAGTAGCTTCTGTTACTACTTATCCAACAACCAGGGTATTGGCTGTAGGTGCAAGGATATCTTTTTAATTATACTTAAAAATGCATGATATGAAAAAATATTTTAATATTTTAATTTTAATTGTCCTTGTGGTATTTTCTCCAGCGTGTAACAAGATTTTGGATAAAGCGCCACTGGATCAATATTCCGATCTAACTGTATGGTCTAACCCTGAACTTGCGAGTTCATTTCTGAATTATTGTTACAATGGTGTTGACCATGGATTTCAAAGTGTTATGGGTAGCAATTTTACTGATGAGAATATATATGGAAGGGGATCCAGTACAGTAACTCTGCTTAATGGGACCATGTCCCCGGATCAGGCTGTAGGCAGCCATTATTTGTTATCTTATCAGTGGATTAAATTTTCATATGTTCAGGCGCTCAATAAATTCCTTGGCAAAGTTGATGGTATTCCTGGAACGTACCCCGCATCAGAGCAAGCCGGGATTAAGGTAAAAACTGACATTTTGAAAGGCGAAGCATTATTCCTGAGAGCATACTTCTACTGCAATCTGGCACGTACTTATGGCGGATTGCCCATATTAAGTAAAGCAAATGCGTTAAACGACGATTTTAAAGGCATGGAAAGAGCCTCATTCGAAGAGACCGTTAACTTTATTGTTGCCGATTGCGATGCTGCCGCTGCTTTATTACCATTGAAATCAGCACAGGAACTGGGAAGGGCTTGTAAAGAAGCTGCTCTGGCGCTTAAATCAAGGATTTTATTATTTGCGGCAAGCGATCTCACTGCCGGTGATGTATCTTCAATAGGTATAAGCAATGATAACAAGCTTGTTCATTATATATCCCCAAACAGGACTGCATTATGGACAGCAGCAAAAAATGCTGCTAAAGATCTTATGGATCTTTCGGGATCTACGGTAGCGCTGGCAGATTTTGGTGCATCCGGTGGCGATAAAGCAGCTGTTGCTAAAAATTACAGAGCGCTGTTTTCCAATAGCACTCCTGCAAACAGCGAATTTATTTTTGCTAAAATGTTCGATGCATCACTTGGAACAAGGCACCGGACAAACCAGGTAATTGGCCCGAACGGGTTTGATGGCCTTTACGGAAGAAACGCTCCTTTGCAGAGAATGGTCGATGAATTTGAAATGCAAGACGGTACTAATTTCTTCGATCATTATTATATTGACGTGCAGGGAACAACCCGGTACATGAAAAACAAACCGGCAGTTACCGGGTTCGATAATCAAAACCCATACTACAACCGCGAAGCACGATTCTATGCTGTTATATTGTACGATAGCGCTATTTATGATATAGAACCGAGACCTTCAAGTTTGAAACTTCGCGATCCTTTAGGGATATATGACAGACGTACCCGCTACACAATTAATTCTGCCGGAGTTACATCAGCTCCTCTTTATGGTCTTGATACACGCAATGGACCTATCGTAGCTGGTAATGGTAACTATTGCGGTTATCTTAGTATGAAATTTACCCAACCGGGAGTTACAGGCAGTACGGGTTACAACTATAACATCTGGCCCTATCTGCGTTACACCGAAGTGGTACTTAATTATGCTGAGGCTTGCTGGGAATTGGGTTTATACAGTGAGACCAGAAACTGGGTAAACGCCTTAAGAAACCGCGTCCTTCTTCCTAATACTACAGCCACTGACGCCCAGCTAAGGAATGCTTTAAGGCATGAAAGGAAGCTCGAACTTTATTTAGAAGAATTAAGGTGGTTTGATATAAGAAGATGGGTTATTATGAGTTCAACAATGACTCAGCCAGGGTATGGAGTAGATATTACCCAAACAACCGATACCAGAACCACACCTTCTACAATAACAACTACCTGGAAGTACAATACGGCAATGCCGACTAATATTCTGATCAATGCGATATATTGGATGCCAATACTAACCAGCGAGCGCCAAAAAGCTCCTGCTTTGTTACAAAATCCAAATTATCGAGAGGATATTTAAAAGAATATGGGAATGTGGTTAACTCATTTCCCATTAGGTTTACATGAAAAAGAAGGTGCCTCAAAAGGCTCCTTCTTATTCTGTAACCCGGTTATAATTCTTTCACTTTATGTTAAGGAAAGTTAAAGAATGCACGATGAAAAAAATAACATGAAATTGTGCCTGATATGATTGTGAATTAGTTTATTTTTACTTCTGGTTACCACAATATCTAATGAAAGGAACATTTTAAATCTGTTTAAATTTTAAGAGGACTGTAGATTTATTAAAGAAAGCAGTGCCCGGGTATAGGTGGTAGCAGGTGAATTCAGGAGGTAATAATATGAAGCTAACTAATTGAATATAAGTAATAAGTAATAAATGATAATTGTAATTTTAAATTTAAATAATTATTTATGGCAACCCGCAGAGAATTTATTCAAAAAACAGCACTTGGGGCAGCTGGTCTGACCCTTAGTGCTAAGAGTTATTCACGAATCCTCGGAGCAAACGACAAGATTCGCGTAGGAATAGTAGGTTACTCAGACCGTTTCAGGGGTTCACTTTCTCCTGCATTTCTTAGTCTGGCTAAGGAACTGAATTTTGAATTTACTGCTGTCTCCGACCTATGGAGTCTCAGACGTGAAGCAGCAGATAAATTCTACAAAGCCAAAGGGATAAATCTTAGGCTTGCGCGCAACAATGATGAGCTTTGGGATGGTAAAGACACCGATGCTGTATTTGTAAGTACTCCTGACTTTTCGCATGCCCTTGTAACTGCAGATGCTGTTAGGGCAGGTCGCGATGTTTATTGTGAAAAGCCTTTTGCTGAAACAATGGCCGATGCACGTTTTACCCGGAAAGCTGTTGAAGAAACAGGAAGAATTGTTCAGATTGGCTCACAGAGGCGCAGTGCTCCAAACTATATTGCTGCCAATGAATATCTCAATTCAGGGAAATTCGGAAAAATAGTTATGGTTGAAATGTCATGGAATGTAAACCAGCCAGCCAGATGGAGAAGACCAGATGCAGTTCCACTTTTAAAAGAAGCAGATACAGACTGGAAGAGATATCAACAGAATCGTCCATTAGCTGCTTTTGATGCAAGGAAATACCTTGAATTCAGACTATTCTGGCCATATTCATCAGGTATTCCCGGCCAGTGGATGGCTCACCAGATTGATACAGTTCATTGGTTTACAGGACTAGCACATCCACGCAGCGTTGCAGCAAACGGAGGCATTTACCTCTGGAAAGACGGACGTTCAAATTATGATACTATGACTGCAGTTATGGAATATGGCGATCCCGCTAAACCAGGTTCAGATTTTCAGGTAGTTTATTCATCAAGGTTTACAAACTCAGCTGGAGGCGTAAAAGAACTTTATTATTCCAACGGTGGTATGCTTAATCTTGATACCAACAAAATAACATCAGAAGGTGGAATGACTGAAAGAGATGCAAAAGGAATGAATATGAAAGCAAATCTACTCGAGCCTTTTGAACTACCGAGTATGGCGATGGAAACAGGTGCTAATACTGGCGGCGATTCAATGACAGTAGCTCATGTGAGAAACTGGATGGAGTGTATCCGTGACCGCAAACAACCTCATGCTAATGTTGTTGCCGGTTATAATCATTCAATCGCAACCACAATGTGTACAGCTGCACTCAGAACTGGTGAAAAAGCTTCTTTTGATGAGGCAACACAGGAAGTACTGGCCGGAGGTAAAGTATTTCAGTATTAATAAAACACCAAATTACCTTCTAAATAATTTAAATATATTAAATGAATATTTATGAAATATCTGATTACTTCTATATTATTGGCGCTTTTTGTTACAGCTAACGCTCAGGATGTTAAGCTGGTACAGAATGCAGCTGAGCGAAAAGTCGATGTAATAATCGATGGCAAGCTTTTTACTTCATATCAATATCCTAAAAATCAGGAGAAACCATTTCTTTTTCCTATTTATGCTCCTAATGGATCGGTAGTTACAAGAGGTTTTCCAATTGCACCAAGGAAAGGTGAACGTGTTGATCATCCTCATCATATCGGTCTCTGGTTTAACCATGGAAATGTTAATGGACTGGATTTCTGGAACAACTCCTCAGCTATTGCTGCAGACAAAAAAGATTCTTACGGACATATTGTTGTTCAGAAGATTGTGAAAGCCGAAAGCGGTAAAACAGGCACTCTAGAAGTTGTCTCAAACTGGGATGATAACAAAGGGGCTACTGTTATGACTGAAAATACGAAATACATCTTTTCGGGCGATAAAACCTCCCGTACTGTTGACCATATCTCAGTTCTGACTGCAGCAAATGGTCCTGTAACAATTACAGATAACAAGGAGGGAATCTTTGCAATCAGGGTTGACAGGGCATTTGAAATGCCTTCGAAGGAATCTTTGATATTTACCGATGACAAAGGAAACCCTACTACTGTAAAGGCAACGGATAATACAGGTGTTACAGGAATGTATGTTTCGAGTAACGGTAAAAAAGGAGATGCAGTTTGGGGGACAAGGAATGAATGGGTTATCCTTACCGGAACGAAAGATAATACTGTTATAAGCATGGCTATCTTCGATAATCCAAAAAACCCTGGTTTCCCGGCTTATACACATGCGCGTGGTTATGGACTTTTCGCTATAAACGATCTTGGCCAATTCTCATACGATCCAAAAGCAGAGAAAAAGGTTTACAATCTCGCTAAAGGAGAGTCAATGACATTGTATCACAGATTCTATATTCAATCGGGATCTGAACTTACACCTGAAAACGCGGGTAAAATATTCCTCGGGTTTTCGAAAGCATACTAATTTTTTTGCCGGATAAACAGCCTGGCATCCTCTAAATTGATTGAATTTATCCCTTATGCCCCATTCCCTGGGGCAGGGATAAATTTCAAAATATCAGTATATTAAATCCCTCTTCCCCGGAAGAGGGATTTAAGTGAGAGGCAAATGGCAGAAATGGGTTTGCTGAAATGAAAAGCGCAGGACAATATTTGGTTAATAACTTCACATTCAATAATATATACATGAAAAAATCAAAAATGTACTTAAAGCTACTTCCAACAATATTATTATTTATGTCTGTCATATTCAATGGTTTTGCTGCTCCACAGGAAAAGCAGGAGTATTATGAGGTAAAAATCTATCGTATTAAAGACTCAGGTCAGGAGGCCACAATGGATTCTTATCTCAAGAATGTATATCTGCCGGCACTCCACCGCGCTGGTATTAAAACTGTTGGTGTATTCAAACCAATTGAAGCGGATACTGCTTTCGGGAAATTAGTATATGTATTCATCCCCTTCAAAACTTTAGAACAGTATTCACAACTTTCAGATAAACTTAGTAATGACAAGGTTTATTCCCAGGCTGGAAAGGCATTTCTCGATGCCCCCTTTGACAATCCTCCTTATGTAAGATATGAAAGTATTCTTGCGAAAGCATTCACTCATATGCCTCAATTCAAAATTCCGACATTTTCCACACCAAATTCTGAAAGAATATATGAATACCGCAGCTATGAAAGTGCTACTGAAGTCAAAGCTGCAAAGAAAATGAAGATGTTCAATGAGGGTGGCGAAATAGGGATATTTGTAAGTATTGGCTCCAATCCTGTGTTTTATGGTCAGGTATTACTGGGAAGCCAGATGCCAAGACTTATATATATGACTTCCTATGCAGACATGAAATCGCATGATGAACACTGGGTTACATTCAAAAATCATCCTGACTGGATAAAACTAAAAGCAACGGAAGAATATAATAACGCAACTTCGAAGACAAGAGCATACTTGCTCCACCCTACCTCTTATTCAGATTTTTAGCTATATTTCTCTATTGCACTCTGTGTCTTCTCTGTGCCTCTCTGTGTTATAATTCTTTAAGAACTAACACAGAGTTACACAGAGGTTACACAGAGTTTTTAATCAGATATTACGGAATATTTATTTTCGAAATAGCATCCTCTACTTCTGCGGTAGTCAACTGATGATCGGGGAGGTTATTCTCAAAATACTTCTCGTAAGCAGAAATATCGAAATGACCATGACCGCTAAGGTTGAAAAGTATAGTTTTTGACACGCCCTCAATATCGGCTCTTCTTGCTTCATCCATTGCCCCTGCAATAGCGTAAGTGGATTCAGGTGCAGGAAGTATTCCTTCACTTCTTGCAAAGAGCACACCTGCTTCAAAACATTCCCTCTGCATCTTGGATTTTGCCTCAATAAGTCCGTCTTTCAGAAGCTGGCTTACAAGGACACCGGCTCCGTGGTAGCGTAAGCCACCGGCATGGATCTTCTCGGGAATATAATTATGTCCCAGAGTATACATGGGAAGTAGCGGAGTCATACCTGCCGAATCGCCAAAGTCGTACATAAATTTACCTTTTGTAAGTTTTGGGCATGATGAAGGTTCGACGGCTACAAACCTGGTTTTCTTTTTATTTTGAATATTCTCACGAAGAAATGGAAAGGCAATCCCTGAGAAATTAGATCCTCCGCCGAAACATCCAATTACTACATCGGGGTAATCGCCGGCTTTATCCATCTGAATCAATGCCTCCTGTCCAATAATTGTCTGGTGAAGGCTGACATGGTTCAGAACACTGCCAAGAGCGTACTTGGTATATGGATCTTGCCCGGCTACTTCCATAGCTTCTGAAATTGCAATTCCAAGACTTCCGGGTGAGTCCGGGTCAAGTTCCAGGACTTTCCTTCCATATTCCGTCATAGTACTTGGAGAAGGAAGTACCTTCGCATTATAGGTATTCATCAAAAGTTTACGGCCTGGTTTATTGTCATAACTTACTCTTACCATAAAGACGAGCAACTCTAGTCCGAAATAGTTGCAGGCGAAACTCATTGCGCTTCCCCATTGTCCGGCGCCTGTTTCTGTTGTGATTCTCCTGACACCCTCTTTTTTGTTATAATAAGCCTGGGGAATTGCCGTATTGGCTTTATGAGAACCTGAATAATTACCTCCCTCATACTTGTAATAAATTTTGCTCTTTGTTCCCAATGCTTTTTCAAGACTTAAGGCTCTGAAAAGTGGTGATGGACGATAAGTTCTGTAAAGGTCAAGCACCTCTTCAGGGATATCAATATACCTTTCGGAAGAAACTTCCTGTTTAATAAGTTCCATCGGGAATACTGCTGCAAGGTCCTCAGGACCAATTGGCTGCTTTGTTCCGGGATGAAGAGGAGGCATAGGTTTGTTTGGCATGTCAGCCACAATATTATACCATTGCCTGGGCATCTCACTGTCACTTAAAATAATCTTTCTGATCTTTTCCATTTCATTGATTTTTATAGTTTGGTTAAAATTTTTCAAAAAAAAAGCACACTGTGAACAGTGTGCCTGGTTAAATAAGTATTTTGTAAATGTTATATAACGGCGTGTTTCACAGCATCATCTGATGAACTGCACCAAGACCAATTATAAAACATCTTTAATTCCATGGCAACAAAAATAATCAAAAAATTAAAATGTCAATAAAAAATCACTTTTATTTTTAAAATAAATAGTATTTAAGATATTTTAGCAAGAAACAGGAAGCAGATCCTGTTCTTAAGTTAATTTCCGACTTCGGTCTCATGGCTTTTGACTTCTGACTTCGGTCTTCCGACTTTAGAAGCATCATTCATGAACCAAAGCACCGAGCAGTCTGAGATCGTCAAAAAAACCGGGATATGACTTTGCCACACACTGAGAATCCCTGATATAAACCTGTCCTTCTGCACCGAGAGAAGCTACTGCCAGAGCCATAGCAATGCGATGGTCCTCGTGCGATTCTACGTGTGCCCCCAGAGGCAGGCCTCCTGTGACATACATCACATCGCCATTAATTTCAATATTGATTTTCATTTTTCCGAACTCTTCTTTAAGAGTTGCAGCTCTGTCGCTCTCCTTATATATTAACCTAGAGACACCTTTTATTTTTGAGACTCCTTTACAATAGGATGCCAGTGCGACCAGCGGAGGAAAAAGGTCGGGGGATTCAGTAGCATCAAACTCGAAGCATTTTAATTCCGATTTTGAGATTTCGATCTGATCAGCACCAATTTTCATTTTGGCTCCGGCTTTCTCAAGCACTTTAATTATTGCCATGTCGCTTTGCAGACTATCTGTGCGCAGACCCTCGATGGTAAGGTGCCCATTTATGGCTCCGGCTGCAAGTAAAAATGCACCTCCACTCCAGTCGCCCTCTACGGTGTAATTATGAGGATTATATTTTTGATTACCTGCAATTTTAAACAGCTGATAATCATTACTGTGTATCACTATACCGAATGACTTAAGGATTTGGAGTGTCATATCAATATATGGTTTGCTTTTCAGATTATTAACTTTTATTTCTGAGTCTTTAGTTGCAAGAGGTAATGCCATCAGAAGTCCTGTCAATAACTGACTGCTGACCGAGCCGTCAATTTCGCAATATCCACCAACAATTGGTCCATGTATAATAAGAGGAAGAAATCCACCTGAGCTAATGCATTTTACACCGAGTTGATTTAACGCCTGTTCAATCATTGCCATTGGCCTCTTTTTGAGAGAGTTTGCACCGACCATTGTAATTTCAGTAGGGTATAACGCAGCGATTGGAGAGAACATACGAATTGCAAGACCAGATTCACCACAATTCAGTTTAGGTTCCTTTAATACGACCGAACCATTTATTTTCAATTCGTTAACTTTCGGTTCCACCCTGGCGCCCAGTCCAACAGCAATGCTCATTGCAGCTAACGAATCGTCGCAATAGGAGGGATTATAGATGATGCTTTGCCCGTCGGCGAGCATAGCGGCTGCAATAGCTCGCTGGGTCATGCTCTTCGATGAAGGAGCTTTTATTTTACCTTTAATTGCTGATGGCTCTAAATATCTTTCCATAGGTTTATTTTTTACTATCCGGATCGTTCACTCCGTCATTCATAACCTTCATTTGCAGGTTAATAGACTCCTGATGAATTGCCTTAAAGATCGTATCAATAAGTTCAGCAGAAAGTCCTTTGGCCATTCCCCTGGCAATTACTCTTCTTATTATTTCATCCCATCGGGTACTCTGCAAGATAGTAATATTATTTTCCTTTTTATAACGTCCGATAGTTTCTGCTACTTTCATTCTTTTCTCCATTAGATCGAGAAGATGCTCATCGTATACATCTATCTGTTGTCTGAGTTCCCCAAGAACATCAAGTAATTTTGGGTCGGAAGTGCTGGAATTTCGCAGAATCAATCTGCTTAGAAGCTCCTTTAGATCGTTAGGTGTTAATTGCTGAGCTGCATCTGATAGTGCTTTTGACGGATCATTATGTGATTCAATCATTAACCCATCGAAGTTTAAATCCATTGCCTTTTGAGAGATTTCATGAAGAAATTGTCTTGAACCGGCAATATGACTTGGATCGCATATTATTGGCAAATCAGGGAAACGTCTGCGCAATTCAATTGGTAACTGCCAGTTAGGCTGATTCCTGTACAAAGTCTTTTCGTACGAAGAAAAGCCGCGATGAATTGCACCAATCCTGGTAATACCTGCTCTGGCTATACGTTCAATAGCACCCATCCATAACTCAATATCGGGATTAATCGGGTTTTTCACAAGTACCATTACATCGACGCCATTCAGCGCATCTGATATCTCCTGAACTGTGAAAGGATTAACAGATGTCCTGGCGCCGATCCATAACATATCAATACCATATTTAAGAGCTTCATAGACATGCTTTTCATTTGCCACTTCAGTTCCCACGAGCAATCCTGTCTCCAGTTTAACTCTTCTAAGCCACTTCAATCCTTCACTGCCAACGCCTTCAAATGAATTCGGCCGTGTTCTGGGTTTCCATATCCCTGCCCGAAATACGCTAACCTCTTTGAGTTTAGCTAATTGTATCGCAGTATTCATTACCTGCTCTTCTGTTTCGGCGCTGCATGGGCCGGAGATAAGAAACGGTCTGCCTTTATAACCGGCCCAATCTTTTATTAGTGAATTCCCTAGTTTTGCTTCCATTGTA
>Ga0209745_1002498_pt1 | contig 10457 bp, 9 predicted proteins | sample BarGraNGADG00312_FD_184495 | JGI IMG/M metagenome (GOLD analysis project Ga0209745, IMG submission 184495) | Arctic peat soil microbial communities from Barrow, Alaska - Barrow Graham LP Ref core NGADG0004-312 (SPAdes) (version 2) | ecosystem: Environmental > Terrestrial > Soil > Wetlands > Peat ... | reverse complement strand
CCGCTGGGGGCTGCCCGATCGGGGTGTGACGCTGCTGCCGATGTCCGACTCCCCCGTCGAGACCCATGTCGTCATCGACGAAGGTGAAGGGCCCCGGGCCGTCCACTTCCAGGAGTGGTGGGTCCGCTTGCACGCCGCCGTACCGGCACAGAAGTTCGTCGCCGTCGGCATGGACCGCGCCACCGCCGCCCCGGGCGTGCTCGATGCCCTCCGTGGGGCCGACATCATCCTGCTGCCCCCGAGCAACCCCGTCGTGTCCATCGGCATCATCCTCGGAGTGCCAGGGGTGCGAGATGCGTTGCGTGGCAGCGCTGCTCCCGTTGTGGGGGTGTCCCCGTTGATCAGCGGCGTCCCCGTCCGTGGTTACGCCGACGCCTGCTTGTCGGCGATCGGGGTCGAGTGCACAGCACAGGCGGTGGCCGGCTTGTACGCCGATTTCCTCGACGGGTGGCTGGTCGATGACGCGGACTGGCCCGCCGCAGGTTTCGCTCCGGGGCTCGAGGTCCAGGCCCGGCCCCTGTGGATGCACGACTTCGAGACCAGCGCGGACATCGCCGGAGCTGCCGTCGACCTGGCCCTGAAGCTGCGCGGGGCCCAGCCCTGGGGGCACCTCCCCCTGGCGGGGGTATGACGGCACGCACCTCGCCCATGACGCTCACCCCGCTGCTCGGGTTCCCGGAGGTGCGCAAGGGTGACGACCTGGCCGGTTTGGTGCTGACAGCGTTGCAGCACAACGGGATCGAGCTGATGGACGGTGACATCCTCGTCGTCTCCAGCAAGGTCGCTTCCAAGGCCATGGGGCTGAGTAAGCCCTCTGCGCGTCGAGCCGATGTGGTGCTCTCCCAGACGGTGCGGGTCGTCGCCGAGCGGATGACGTCGTTGGGCGTGACGCGCATCGTCGAGTCGGCCGCGGGACCGGTCATGGCAGCCGCCGGCGTCGACGCCTCCAACACCGCCAACGAGTCGATCGTGCTGGCTCTGCCCGATGATCCCGACGCCGTCGCCACAGAGATCCGCAAGGGTGTGGAGTCCGGCTGGGCGAACCGGTCGGGAGCCCATCTTTGCGTGGGCGTCGTCCTGAGCGACACCGCCGGCCGCCCCTGGCGGTTCGGTCAGACCGACTTTGCGCTCGGAGCTGCGGGCATCCACGTGATCGATGACCTGCGCGGGTCGGGCGACGCCGACGGGCGGGTCCTGTCGGTTACCGAACGGTGCATCGCTGACGAAGTCGCCGCCGCCGCCGACCTGGTCAAGGGGAAGACGACCGGCATACCGGCAGCCCACATCCGAGGCTTGAGCAGATATGTCCAGAACGGCGAATCCACCACTGGCGCAAGGGCTCTCGTTCGCACCGGGCCCGGCGACTGGTTCGGCTACGGCGCGGTCGAGGCCGTCCGGGCGGCGCTCGGTGTGGAGCCCGGCTCGGCAACCGCATCCGAGATCGGCATCCCCTCCATCGGCCCCGAGGAGGTCGCCACGCGGGCGAGTAGGGCGCTGCGGGTTGCTCTGCTCACCTGCCCCGACGCCTCCGGTCACCTCGACGGCGACGCCATCGAACTTGTGGCGTCCGACGACTTCGCGCTCGGGGTCGCCGCCACCCGGACAGAGGTGGCGCTCCACGGCGAAGGCCTGACCACAACCCTCACGCGGATGCCGGCCCCAACCCTCGAAAGGGATGATGCCTTGACACCTCGCCTCCGAGTGTTTATCGTTTTTCAATAACAACGAAGAACGATAAGTTGATGCCAGGCCGGCTCCGTTCGGGGAACGAGGCAGCCCAGCAGAATCGGGGAACACCATGGATGCCAACGGATCCGGCGAGACCAAGAGAGACTGGTTCGCCTTCGGCCGTGCGGACTACCTCGGAACGAAGATCATCCTCGGCATCGCCGTGGTCGGCTCCGTCCTCTTCGGGCTTGGCGGTCCTGTGGTCGCCGCCACAACCAACGCGCCGCTAGCCGTGTCCTACAGGACCACAGTCCCCAAAGACATCGAGCTGCCCCGAGGCGCGTCCCATGCCGGCGAGGCCACGATGGAGATGCTGATCAACGACGCCACCCTCGGCGAGCGCCTTACGCAGGCGCTGCCGGAGCTCCTGGTTGCCGGCCTGACCATCGCGGTCGCCTGGATGCTCTACCAGCTGCTCCGCTCCACCCAGGCCAGAGAGCCGTTCACCCGGCGAAACGTGCAGCGCATCAACACGATTGCGCTTGTTATCGGCCTAGGTTGGATCCTGGTGCAGTTCGCCCAGGGCGTCGCCGACAACGCGATCCAGACCACGGGTCGGCTGCCCGACCGGGGCGGCCTGACCTTTGTGTTCACCTTCACGCCGCTGCCACTCGTCGTCATGCTCGTGATCGCCCTCATCGGCGAGGTGTTCCGGCGGGGTGTCCAACTACGCGACGACGTCGAGGGCCTGGTCTAGGTGCCGGTCGACGAACCGCACCGGGTCGTCTGTCACCTCGACGACCTTCTCGAGGCGCGCGGGATGACGTTGACCGCACTTGCCGACGCGGTCGGCGTCTCGCTGGTCAACCTCAGCGTCATGAAGAACAACCGGGCCCGGGCGATCCGCTACAGCACGCTGACCGCGATCTGCCACGTGCTCGCCTGCCAGCCGGGTGACCTGCTCGGAGTCGAGCAAGCCTGAGCCTCAACGGAACCGGTGCGGCAGGTGGGTCCGAAGCGGCATGCGGTGCCCACGTCGCGGGCGCGTCGCGCCCGCGAGCTCGAGCAGCCTCTGCACCCGATAGCGGTGTCCTGCATAGGGTTCGAGCAGCTCGGCCAGGCCGTCGTCATCCACCTCGGAGCCGGTCAGGGCCCAACCGATGTCCCTGGCCACGTGGTAGTCGCCGAAGCTGACGGCGTCGGGATCACCGAGCGCCGTGTGCCGCACCTCGGCCGCGGTCCAGACCCCGATCCCCGGTATGGCGCGCAGTCGCCGATGCGCGTCGTCGAGCGTCAGGTCGACGCACTGCTCGAGGCGGCCCGCGGCACCGGCCGCCCGAACGGCTGTCGCGGACCGCGCAGGGTCCACCCCCGCCTTGAGCCACTCCCAGGACGGGATCCGCGCCCACGTCGTCGGCGAGGGAGCGACCCACAACCCACGCGCGCCACCCTCCCCGGGTGCGCGCTCGCCATACCGGTGGATGAGGGTGCCGTAGGAACCGAAGGCCTCATGACCTGCGACCTTCTGCTCGATGATCGCGGGGATCAACGATTCCAGCACCAGCCCGGTCCGCGGCACGCGCCATCCGCTGAAGCGCCTCGCGGCCTCCGCGACCAGCGGGTGGTGCGCAACGAAACCCGTGGCGTCGTCCCGGTCGCCGAGCATGGCCGGCAACGATGCAAGCGCCCACTCGGCACCCGGACCCCATGAGGTGGCCTCGACGGCCGATCCCGCGGCCAGCCCCAGGCGCAACGTGGATGGGCCCTGCGGCGTGCGGATGGCGCGCCAGATGGCGCCATCGGGATCACGACGAAACGTGGGGTCGCTCCCACTTCGGCGCAGGCCGCCGATCACCGCAAGCACGTCCAGAGGTCGCCCCGGCGTCCAGAGTCGGACCTGGGATGCAGTCACCGGAACAGTCTCGCGCAGTGAGCCGGCGCCGGAGACCCCACACCCAGAACACGTACACTCGGCCGGACCGTCGCACCACTGCTGTCACATCGCCGAACACCCCTCAAGGACCGCCGTGCCGAAGAAGCAGGCCAGCCAGGACCGCAAGGCCCGCATCGCGGAGCTGCAACAGAGGGAGAAGGCCCGCGAGCGCCGCGTTCGCAACCAGATCATCGCCGGGTGCGCTGCGCTGCTGATCGTGCTCGGCGCGGTGATCACCTTCGCGGTCATCGACGCCGGCAAGCAGCAGCCTGATGTGGCGATCTCGGCTATCGGCGTGCCAGCGTCGGCGGCCTCGTGCGACCCGGTCACCACGGACAAGGCCGGCGGCAACGGCAACCACGTCGGACCCGGCACGTCCACGCCCACCACGACCAAGGTCAAGTACGACACGGTGCCGCCTTCGAACGGGCCGCACTTCGTCTCTCCCGCGGTCAACAACGGGCGCAACTACTACACCGCCACGGACCGCCCGCAGATGGAGGTGCTCGTGCACAACCTGGAGCACGGCTACACGGTGCTCTGGTACGACGTGACGGCCGGTAACGCGAAGAAGGCCGAGCTCCAGCAGCTCGCCGACGCCGCCAACAAGACCGACTGGGCTCTGGGCAAGTTCATCGTGTCGGCCTGGGACCCGACCTACGGCGCGCTGCCGGCCGGCAAGAAGTTCGCCCTCTCGCACTGGTCGGCCACGCTCGGAGCCGACCAGACCACGGTGGCCAGCCAGGCAGGTCACCGTCAGCTCTGTGGCGACCTGTCCGGTGCGGTCGTCAAGGCGTTCGTACAGAGGTTCCCCCGCACCTCGGCCCCTGAACCCGGGGGCGCATAGCGGGAGGTGTCTGGTCAGCGGCGACGGAAGGTCAACCGCACCAGAGCGTATGCCGCGTCGCTGCGTCGCTGGCCCTCACTGGCTGCCCGCATCAGCGTCGTGATCTCACCATCGAGGTCGCCCACGAGCACGAAGCCGAGATCGTGGGCTCGTGCCAGGATGGCGCGCACGTCGGCTGGGCCGACGGCACCTTGCGCACTCGCCGGCCCCAAGGGCAGCGTCAGCGAGATCAGGCCGCCACCGCGCAGCGCCCAAGAGGCTTGGCTCAGTGCCTCGTCAACGTCCTCGGAGTCGCACCCGTTCGGATGCAGTCGGGTCATGACATCCAGCGAGGCCGTATCGAGATCGAGCGCGGCCACCGAGTCCCCGCTGCCGGTGAGGTCCAGCTCGACCGGTGCGAAGCCGATCGACCGGGCCCACTTCGACAGAGGCGAGCGCGGCCCGGACCCGTCGACGATCACGGCGCTGCGATGTCCGTCATCACCAAGACGCACGATCGCGGCGAGCGCTCCGAGGGCGGACCAGGCGGCGATGGGGTCGGCGCAGCGAGGCAGCCCATAGGACCGCGACCAGTCACGCGCGTCATCGGCTTCAGCGCCGTCAGCGAGAACGTCGCTGGGCCGAACCCATTCGGGGAGGTCCTTGCGCGTCAGTGAGAGCGCAAGGCGCCGGCGCTGCACCCTCTGGCGCACCGGGGCACCCAGCCGAGTCCGGAACGAGGGCTTGAGAGACGCCGCTGGCGGAGCCTGATCTGCGCCATGCCACGGGGGTGAAGCCAAGGCTTCCATGGCCCCGACATAGTGAGCCCACGGACTCGACAGGCCAGGGGCTTGCGCCCGTTCCTGGCGATGGTGCAGATCCACGGGATCGGCCACCGAGACGCGGGTGGCGTGCAGATCCAGCGCCAGGCGCGCCTGCTCCGGGCTGTGCACCAGCACAGCGTCGACGCGCTCGAACAGGGAACGCGTCAGGGCGCGGTCGCCGGGCCGCGACCACTGCGGCAGCACGTTGTGGGCGATCACGATCGATCGCGGTGCGCCTTCGCGGGACGGATCGAGCGCCCCGCCGCCAGAGCCGGCGGCCCGCAGCACCGCAAGGTGAGCGGGAACAGAGAGCGGCATCACGTGCACGACGATGATCGCGTCGAACCCCCGAAGCCGCCGTCCGGCGCGAACCCAGCTGTCGGGCCGCGCCCACGACAGCGCGCGGACGGTTCGCGGAAAGGCCGGGACCTCGGGTTCTGGTCCGGGGAAGGCATGCTCGGCGGAGTTGTGCCTGCGGGGGAAGGGGTGCGACCACGAGACGAGCGTGACGTCGTGGCCGGCCTGCGCCAGGTGATGGGCCAAGGTGGTCGTATGCGCGGCGACGCCCGACTCGCCGGGATGGCTGGGCCCGATGATGGCGAGCTTGAGCGCCGCACCCCCGCCGCCATCGACACCACCCATGACCGGATACGGGCTGTCGACAGCCGTCATCACCGACGACCGAAGGGGCGTGGCGGGCTCATTCATCTCAGCAACGAGCCTACCCTCGCGACCGGCCGTATCCGCGTTGATCCACGGTCCGCCTCGCGGCTTCTCTCACCGACGACCTGCTCTAGCCGACTACCGCCAGCCAGACCTGCAACGGGAACGACGAGAGCCCATCCGGGCGACCTTCGACGTGCACCGGATCCTGCGTCACCCTCTCCTGGACGACCGCGATCGGGTCACCGACCCTGGTGGTCGCACCCGCCGAACCGGCCAGCGCCGCAACCGAGCCCGCGGCCATGACGACGAGCCGACCACCACGTCCGATCATGGCCTGCGCCACCGCGGCAACTGCGGACGCGCGTCCGTCCGGGTCGAGCCGGGCCGCTGTAGTCAGCGCCATCGCGGGGACATCACAGGTCGCCGCGACGGTGGGCAACCACTCAGCGGCGGCTCGGTCGTCGACCATCAGGACCACCTCTGCCGGGCCCAACGCCCGGCAAACACGCTGCACGGCGGCCACCTGACCTTGTGACACGTGCTCATGAGCATGGGGCAAGGTCGACGCGACCTCAGGGACGAACAGCAACGCCGCGGTCCCGACGCTGACCACCGCGGCTGCGACGGTGGGGAGCCGACGCGTCGACCAACGCGTGATCCACGCAGCCGCCGCGGCAACGCAGACGATGAACAAGGGCACCGCCACCACCAGGCCCCCACTGATCCACGGTGCCGCCTCGCCCCCGGATGGTGAGCGCCAATGAAGAACGGTTGCTCCAAGACCCACCGCGAGGGCCCCTGTCCAGCCAGGCAACCGCTCGCCCAGAAGCCATGCACGGGTGAGGTGGTGAGCCGCGACTGCCACGACGACCACGGTGATGGCCAGGGCATAGGGCCCGGTCCACCACGACGTCCAGACCAACGCCTGACGCGAGGGAAGGGCCAACAGCGCCAGCCCGCCGATCATCGCCAAGGCGGCCGCCGACGGAGGCAGCACAGTCCGAATCCCATCAGGCACGCGTGCCCCTCGGCGAGCCGAGACGACCATCACCGACGCCAACAGGGCAAGACCGACGGCCAACAGCCCCAACGGGATCAATGCGTTCCGCTGTCCCTGGATCAGTCCGCCCGAGAGCCCGACTCCGGTGAGAAGACCGAGCGCCGTCGCGGCCCCCGCTCCCCACAGCACCGGCGCACCCGCACCGTCACGGCGGATGACCAGCAAGGCCGCCACAGGGAGCAACATGGCCGTTTGACCCAACGCGTCCGGACGGAAGAACGAGCCACTCGCGACCAGCGCCCCGGCCACGTAGCCCACTGCTCGCGCTTGTTGCCCACGCCCCCTCGCGCCGGCGCGCGTCGCTGCGACGAGCGGCACCAGACCGGAGCAGATCACGAACACGACCAGCACATCGGCGGAGGTCGTGCGGGCTGCGTGCAACACCGGAAAGCACATCGCCGTGGCGAGGGCGCCGATCGGCCCCCATCGCGGTCCCACCACCGAGCTCGTCAGGAGCCCGATGGCCAGGACGACCAGCCCGCCGAAAAGTGCGGGAACCCACAACATCCAGTCGACTCCCCCGACCCAAAGGCCGACCGACAACCAGACTGGGGCACCAATGAGTGCCTGCGGCTCGATGACGGGTTCGGCGGCCGTGCCGACCTGCTGGAATCCCGGACTGCCAAGGGTCAGGCCGGGGATCCGCAAGACCCGCGACCCACCAAACTCATTGGCAGACAATGAGATCGGCCACTGATGCCGCTGCGCGAGCGAGGCCGCGGCCTGGGCGTTCAGCCCAGCCTCACCTCGGGGCAGCACCTGCTCGTCGTGGGTCAGCCCGGCCCAGGTCGTTGCACCCAGGGAGATCACCACCAGCGCCAGCGCCGTCCAGACGGGTAACGCACGGGTGGGCACGACCGCACTGACGCGCCAGGAAAGGGCGGCCAGAACGACCAGGACCACGGAAGCGACCAGCGGCTCCCAGATGCCCAACCACGCCAGGGCGGCAGCGGCAAGGGCGGTCAGCGCCGTCAGGAGTCCCGTCGAGACCACGAACCTGGTCAGGACCAGCCCCGCAAGGCGCTCGCCGCGCAACAGTGGCAGCTCAAGGGTGTCGTCGACGGCCGAGCCACCAGTGACCCCGGCGATGATGGCATCCGCACGGCGGCCAAAGTCGGTGGGCTTCACGATCCGCACGCTATCGCCCGTAGGCTCGCGTGCGTGGGTACCCCAGCCTCAGTCCTTGCCGGCATCCTCCGCTCCGACCCCGCACGACCACGGGTCACCTTCTACGAAGACACCCCAGGCCCCACGCAGGGGGAGCGCATCGAGCTCTCGGGCAAGGTGGTTGCCAACTGGATCTCCAAGGCTGGCAACGCTCTTCAGGATGAGTACGACATAGGCCCGGGCTCCCTCGTCCACTTGTCCCTGCCCCCTCACTGGCGGGCCGTCTACTGGGCGTTCGCCGTGTGGTCGGTCGGGGGGGCCGTGGACTGTGCGGGCGGCTCAACCCCGGACCTGCTGATCTGCGACGACCCCGACGTGGCGGCCTCGCTCGCACCGCCGTCGGGTGGCGTCGTGCTCGTCACACTGGCCGCCCTCGCTCGCATCCACCCATGCCCTGTTCCACCCGGCGCCATGGATGAGGCAGCCGAGCTTGCCACCTACGGGGACCACTTCGCTGCCCTGACCGACCCGTCCCCCGACGATGTGGCGTTGATCAGCGAAGGTGAGCACACGGCATACAGAAGTGTGGTGCCGGGGCGAGACTGGCCGGCCGGCGCCCGGGTGAGTCTCGCCGGCGATCTGGCTCAGGTGCTCCGGTGCACCCTCGCCGCCTGGGCCGTCGACGGGTCGGTGGTCCTGGCCCGCAACGGCCAGCGCGCCGGGAGCGAACCCCAACCCGAACGGCTGGCCTCCGAAGGCGTCACGCTCGTACTGGCCTGAGGCCGGACCACGCCTGGGCCAGCTTCAACGTATCTGCTGCTCGATCGCGACCCAGGTGGCGCCGCTGACCACGCCGGTCGGCGCCAGCTTGGCGCGCGACTGCACCGCCTTGACGGCAGCCTGGGTAATCGGCCCGAACGCGCCGTCCGGAGACACTCGCAGCGCGCGTTGCAGGGCGACGACCGCCACGCCCTTGGAACCCTGCTGCAAGGTGAGCCCGCGGTAGCCCACCAGCGGATAGTCCCGCTGCTCGAGCCGGTCCCACACCAGGCGATCGGCGACGCCGTTGGGCGAAATATGTTGCAGCGTCTGGAAGGTCACCAGCGCGGACCGGGTCCTGGGCCCGAAGGCACCGTCGGGCGTGACATGGAGAGCGCGCTGCAGGGCAACCACCGCCGCTCCCCTCGACCCCTGCCGCAGGACCACCGGTTTGTATGCCGTGTACGGAGTCGCTGCAGGGGGCGCGACCGGGGGGCGGGCGACCGACCGCGTAGGTGCTGAGGCCGGTTTCGGTGCAGGCACTGGCTTTGGCGCAGGCTTGGGCGCGGGCGGCGTCGTGACTCGGGGAGGGGCTGGTGGAGTCGGGACCAGCTTGGCCCACGTGGCCTTGTCGAGGACCCCGGTGATCGGGACCCGGGCACGCGACTGCCAGGAGATCAGGGCTGCGTAGGTCTGCGGCCCGAACGCCCCGTCAGAGGTCACTTTCAGAGCCCGCTGCGCCACGGCGATCTGCGCGTTCTTCTGACCGCTGACGTACACCGGGTACGGCGAGACTGGAGCAACGGGAAGGTTGGTGGGGCAAGCAGCAGTGCGAGGCACGGTGTACAGCGGCGCGTACTGGCCGGCATACACGCGGCAAGGGCCCAGGTCGACGACCTTGGTCGCCTTCCCCGTCCACCAGGACGTCCGCTTCATGGCGCCATCCCAGGAGAAGCTGAAATGGATGTGGTCGGTGTGCGGGACGCTGCCGGTGTACTTCGCCCAACCCTGCTGGGGGGCATACTCGCGCCACATCTTGGTGTTCCAGATGATGTAGCTGATGCCGAACCGGCGAGCCATGGCGCCTTGGTTGGCGCTGAGCCAGGCGACCACCGAGTCGGCGACGGCCTTCTGCTTTGGATCCTTGACGTTGAGCATCCAGTCCAGCGCGCGGCCCTCGTAGTGCTCGCTGATGTCGCCCTGGCAGCTTCGGCTGATGCCGGTCGCGCCGGTCTTGTAGTTGGCTTTCATCAAGGCGGCGAATGCGGTCACACCGGACTTGTCGCGGGGGTCGCAGGACAGCTGCGCCTCGTACGGCGTCCTGATGTCGAGGGCGGCAGGAAGGGCCTTGGTCGGCGGCACGGGGACCACCGGCGCGACTGCAGGGGTGGCGGCCTCTGCAGCCGATGCCACCCCGACCGCCATGAGCGGGACCGCCAACACGGTGCCGCCCAAGGTGACGAGTCGCGCTCGAACGGACATGTACGGTCTCTCCTCATACGTCACTGCAATCCCATTGACACCGGCAGCAACAACGTTCTCGCGGTGGCCCCACCCGCCGCAGGTCTTTGGGTGAACTACAGATCTGTAATTCGTTTGCCACTCAGGGGCTGG
>Ga0209745_1002495_pt1 | contig 10472 bp, 9 predicted proteins | sample BarGraNGADG00312_FD_184495 | JGI IMG/M metagenome (GOLD analysis project Ga0209745, IMG submission 184495) | Arctic peat soil microbial communities from Barrow, Alaska - Barrow Graham LP Ref core NGADG0004-312 (SPAdes) (version 2) | ecosystem: Environmental > Terrestrial > Soil > Wetlands > Peat ... | reverse complement strand
TGCAATATCATGCACTCACGTTAAATTCAGGCCTGCTGCCCATGCAGAAAGAATTACTGGATAAACACTTCCTCAGGAAACACGGAAAAAATGCCTATTATGGGCAAAGGTGATAAAAGCGAAAATAAAAGATTATTCAAAGATTTCACTATTATGTATAAATTAACGGTGACGATCAAAAGTATCTTGTTCGACAATACAATCTGTAATTAATGAATCGACGAATCCACGTAAAAGGGCTGCTATACGCACATCGATCAACTACTTCTGCGTGCCGGGCAAGCAAGAACCAGCGTTCGTCGGCCTGCCCCCTTTAGGGGGTGAGGCTGACTTGCAGAACCCGCTGCATAAATCAATCTGGTTCAGGTTTTTTGCTCACACCGCGCTGGGTGCTAGCGTAACCCGGAGGTCATGTTGGTTTCAATAGTGGTTGTGAGCTGACTTCCGAAAACTTGAGAAAGGTCGATCCAAAGTCGGTTTATTTCACATCATCCGGACGAACTTCACGCCCTATTGCGGCGGATTGGAGCGCCGCCAGGGTGAATTGCAGTACAGCTTTGCCGGTAGGCCCATCCAGACGGGGTTGGCCGCCCGTTTTCAACTTTTCAATGAAATCATGCGTAGTGGCAATAAAACTGTCATGCCATTCCACACCATCAACCGGAATTGGCGTGGTTTTACCCTCTTTGAAAAGCATCAATTCAGGTAGGTCGACCGTTCTGGCGGTGTAGCGGTTGATGAAAAGAATTCCCTTTTCGCCAATGATCTCGATGCGGTCGTCGTCGGCGTAATAATCTGACAGGATGCGCATTTTGGGCGTGTGTTCAATATCCAGCATTCCATAGCAGCGCTGTGCTTTGTACTGGAACATGATCGTTGCTGGGGCATCGATTTTCACGAGACCACCCGTGTTGTCTACGGGGGTATGATCGATCCAGGCATAGACCTTCTCCACCGGGCCGCCAAGGTAATAGCCGAGCGAGAAAAGGTGATAGCCGTGGTCAAATACCAGCGGACCACCACCGCATTGTTTCTCGTTGAAGCGCCACAGCCAGGCTGAAAGGGGTACATTCCAGGATGTATCCGCCGTCCCGCTATTGACATGCATGCGCACAGCGCGGATTTCGCCGATCTCACCGGCTTCGATCATTTCTTTGGCTCGCATCGCGGGAGCGTAATAAACGAAAGTCTCGTAAACCCGCAGCATCACCCCGGCCTGATTGGCCGCAGCGATCATCTCGTCTGCTTCAGCAGCTGAGAGAGCCATTGGTTTCTGCACAGAAATATGTTTCCCGGCCTGGGCAGCTTGAATGGTCATTGGACAGTGCAGGTGATGAGGGGTGAGTAGTTCTACCACGTCCACCTCTTTGTCTTCCAGCACCTGCTGGTAGTCTGTATAGACCTTCTCCACGCCCCACTCCCTGGCTTTTTTTCTGGCGTGAGTCTTGTTGGTATCGCATACTGCGATGATTTTTGCATCTTCGCGTCCCCGGTAGCCCATTTGGTGCAGATCGGAGATGCGGCCGCAGCCGACAATGGCAACTCGAATTGGATTCATCGTTTTTTCTCCGTAGTTACAGGGTTCGGACAGGCTCGTCGTCGGTGTTTTTTTCAATGGCTTCCAATTTCGCTCTCACCTCGGCATGGCTTTTGCGAGTGATGGGATATTTGAACAACAACGGCAAGGAGATAAAAATAAAGGCCGCTGGTACGAGTCCAAAGAATAAGCGGATGCCAAGCAGAGCGTTCGGGGTTTGTTCTACGTTCGGAACGTAACCGAAACCGGTCAAGATCCACCCAACCGCTGCTAATGCCAGTGCCTCAGAAATTTTTGTGGCCAAACCCCAGATCCCATAGTATACGCCGCTGCGCTGTTGGCCAGTCTCGAGACGGTCATAGTCAGCGACATCTGCCACCATGGCCCAGGGGAAGATCCATTGTGCCGAAAAACCAAAGCCCGCCAGAACTGCAATTAAGTAAATCAAGGCGGTGGAGTGATGAGGCAGGAAAAAGGTAAGCACAACTGCAGTGCCGCCGATCAGCATACCCAGGCCGTAGGCAGGACCCTTGTCGATCTTGCGGCTGATCCACTGCCAGAATGGCAGCGAAATTGTCACGCAAATCAGCATTAAACCCATCACCAGGGAGCTCTCTGCTTTCATCAGAAGTTGATATTCAATGTAATAGATCATCAGGATCTTTATGAACGCAAACGAAATATTGACAATGAAATAGGTCCCGCATAACCATACGAATGGTTTGTTCCGAATGGCAATTAAAAACGACTTGATCGGTGATGCCTCAGGCTTGGAGACGACCAGTTCCTTGCGTTCACGCAGGCCCGCGGCAGAAATAAGCAGCGCTACCGCACAAATGACCCCATACACGATTCCGATAAATGCATATCCTGTGCGTTGAAGGGCAAACAGGCCCACAATGGCCGGGGTCAACGCCGCGCCTACCAGATAAGCCGGGACCGCCATCACCATGCGATAGGTCGTCAGGCTGGAGCGCTCATCATAGTCGTCGGTGAGCTCTGATGTTAAAGCATAGTACGGTACGTTGGTGAGCGTCCACAGGGTGTCGAACAAGATAAATGTGCCCGCAATCCACACAAAGGTCCAGATCCGATCTGCTTGCGGAACGAACCATAGCAGAGCAATCGCAATACCCAGTGGGATGGCTCCAAAGATCATGAAAACACGCCGTTTCCCGAAGCGTGATTTGGTTTTGTCGGTGATCCAACCGAAGAGCGGGTCATTGACCGCATCCCAGATCTTGCCGATGAGCAAGGCGTTCCCGGCCAATGCTGGTAGGATCAATGCTGCGTCGGTATAGAACTTCATCAAGAAGAATTGGATTGCTGAGTTGACCAAAGCATTACCGAGATCGCCGATCCCATAGAATAATTTGGTACGAGTGCGTAACTTGCCGGTAGTATCAGCCATTTCCTTTTTCCTTCCGTCTAATTTTATTGGTAGTTCTATAACAATTGCTCCAAAGCAGATTGGATACCTTTGTCTGCCGCTGCGGCTTGTTCCAGCAATGGGCGGTAGTTTGGGTATGTGAGGGCGGTTTTTACGACCTCCTTTGGTAAGGAAAGCAGAATTTCTGACATTGAGCGGTGGGCTGCCTTTGAAACCTGGGTCAAAAGCTCGCGCCCCTGACGCTGAGGTTCAGCACGGTGGGGTGGATAGCCGCTGCCAGTTTCTGGCGTGAACAGTGCATCAAATATCAGGCTCAGGTTCACGTCTCCGGCCCAGCCGTATCCCTGGTTCAAAGCCAGAGAAATGCAGTTTCCGGCGTTAATGCGGGCGAAGAGGAAGGCATCGAGTGGGGTAAGAATGTGACCGCAGACCACTCCCGGATATTGCATCACAGCATTAAGGTAGCCCTGTCCGGTGCCGCATCCGCCAATTACAAAATCAACCAGCTTGAGATCCAGCAGCAGAGCCGACATCAGCCCGGTGTGGATGTAAAGCAGGCTCGGTGTGCTGCTGCCGCTGGTGTTTCCCAGGTTAAGGATCTCATGTCCGCGGCCTGCAAGTGCCTTTAGAATATCAGCGTTCTTGTCCGCAGCACTGATCTCGTTGATCACAGCGATCTTCATGCATCCTCCTTGGAAAATATTCCTTGTTACTCAAATAGTACACTTATTTTTTTCTTATTAGTACCCGTTGTGCGGCAGCAACTACATCTGCCACTGAAAGCCCGCAGGCATCCATCAATTGATCCAGATCGCGGCCAGTTGGGCAAAAACGATCACGGATCCCAACCCGTTCAAACGGGACTGGGCAGCCTTCGGACAAAACTTCAGCCACGGCGCTGCCCAATCCGCCGATGATGTTGTGCTCCTCAGCGGTGACCAACGCGCCGGTCTCTTCGGCGGCCTTCAGAAGCAGGTCGCTGTCAAGCGGCTTGAGGGTGTGAATTTCCAACAAGCGGGCATGGATCCCTTGTGCAGATAATTGCTCCGCAGCGAGCATGCACCGTCCGACCATTGCACCAGTAGCTACCAGTGTCAGGTCAATGCCCGGCCGCAGGGTGCGCCCCTGCCCAACCCGAAGGAGACTACCCGCCTGGTGAATAGGAATTGCCCCAGCCCGACTGATGCGTAAATAGATGGGGCCATCGTATTCAGCCACCAGAGGTACCCAGGCCGCCGCCTCGGCCGCATCCGCCGGGACGATCACGGTCATACCCGGCAAGGCGCGCATATTGGCCAGATCGGAGATCGAGTAGTGGGTGGCGCCGTCTTTGAAATCTGACACGCCTGCGTAACTGGCGGCGATCTTTACGTTTGTGCGGGCATAACAGACGCAGGTGCGGATCTGTTCCAGTGCCCGCAGCGCCAGGAGCGAAGCAAAACCGTTGATGAACGGTACCAGTCCGCCCAACGCCAGCCCGGCAGCCACATCCACCATGCAAGGTTCGGCAATACCGATATTGAAGAAGCGCTCTGGAAAACGCTGCGCAAAATAATTAGAAAGCGTGGACGAGGAGGTATCTACATCCAGGGCTACCACCTGTGAGTTGACCGCGCCGAGTTCGGCCAGCGCCCGACCGTAGGCTTCGCGCATCGAGATCTCAGCCATTCGCCACCTCCTCGAGTTCTGCCAGCGCCCGCGAGAGTTGTTCGTTATTGGGTACATTGCCATGCCAGTAGGACTGGTTTTCCATGAACGAGACCCCTTTCCCTTTTGTGGTATGTGCCAGGATGACGGATGGCTGGTCATGGATCTCCCTTACCAGTTCCAATGCCTCCACTACCTGCCGGACCGAATGCCCATTCACTTCTATAACACGCCAGCCGCAAGCCGACCATTTACCTGCCAACGGCTCAAGGGGCATCACATCATGAACAAATCCGTCAAGCTGGACATCGTTGTTGTCCACAATGGCGGTCAGGTTCGAAAGACGATACTTGGCAGCCGTTACTGCGCCTTCCCAAACAATACCTGCCTGGCATTCACCGTCGCCGAGCAAGACGTAGGTTTGATAAAATGATTTTTTTAATCGCGCTGCCAGTGCAAGCCCGGCACCCAGCGCCACACCGTGACCGAGAATACCGCTGGTCATCTCCACACCCGGGGTCTTCAGCCGGTCAGGGTGTCCCTGGTGCGGGCAGTCTACTTCTCCCCAATGGTCGAGTTCGGAGAATGAAAAGAACCCGCGCCGGGTCAGGGCAGAATAGAGCACCGCGGAAGCATGGCCTTTACTGAGGATGAACCGGTCACGTTGCTCCCAGGCCGGGTTTGCCGGGTCAATTTGCATAACATGGAAATACAGCGCCGCCATGATCTCCGCCGCCGAGAGCGCTCCGCCCGGATGCCCTGCCCCACGACGGTGGATGAGTGTAAGGCTGTCCATACGCAGTTGGCGGGCGATCTCTTCCAATTCAGCTATTTTTTCAGGTGTGATCGTTTTCATAAAAACCTCAAAATTTTTGAACAGTAGCTAACAAAAAATATTTGTCACCTTTTGTTTGGTTTTGATCAATGTCATAAACCGATCTTATGTCGCAAAGATTGCACATCCTCACACCAATTTCCCACATTCCAGCGTCCATAGACGCCCATTCCACCCATCGGATCTTGCCCAAAATAGACCGGAATATGAATTAACGAAAGCCCGCTATGATGTCCGGCTTGTACAAGCGCGGTCTGCAGCGAATCAGGTGTACTCCCGCCGTCCAACGCCAGTATCCCCGGGACAGCACGTGCCCAGGCCAGGTAGTCTACGTGCAACGTGTTCCAGGTGGCAAAACTGGTGCCGTATTGATCCTTCTGGAGCCCGGTGATGGCGCCCATCCGGCCGTTGTCCAGCAGCAGGATGCATCCGTGTGCCTTGTGTTCTGCGCCGTCGATCAGGATCTGTGGATTCATCGTGAATGACCCATCACCAGTGAGAGCCAGAGCGTAGAACGGCCTGGATGCCACACCGGTGGCCAACAATGCCGAAACGGCAAAGCCCATATAGGAGGCACCAGTCTCGGTGAAGGTCTGACCAGGACGTTCATCCTCCACGATCTGGAAACCATTGGCCTGAACATCTCCGGCATCGAAGAAACACACAGCTCCCTTTGTTTTGGCCCAATCCGTGGCAATCTTGATCGCCGCGGGTTGGGTTAGCACCGGCTTGCCCCAATACTCGTCATGCAGAGCCGGATTCAAAGCTCGCTGCATCTTGAAAGTTTGCCAGGCAGCCTTCTTCTCAGCACAGGCTGTAAGCCATGCAGTTTTGTCCAGCTTATCTGACCCAAGAACAGGGTTTAGCTTTTCAAGAGTCTTACGCACATCTCCGACCAACGCCAGGGTCCTGGTGTAGTGGGTGGCATCCTCCAGGTCCGCGTTGATATTGATCACGTGTTTTACTTTGGGATATCCCGTTCGTGAGCAGTCCGACTGGCAGACTGCTCGTGTCCCGACTGCGACCAGCAAGTCAGCATGATCCATGGCGTAGTTTCCGCACAGCGTTCCCTTGGAACCACCCACGCCCATGTTTTGCGGATGGCTGTATGAAATGCATCCTGTGGCAATGGGTGTATGTACCAGAACGGCAGCAGATCTTTCAAGTAGTGTCGCCAGTTCAGAACTGGCTTTGCGCCCGCCGCCACCTACCTTCACGATGACCCGTTCCGCCTCCCGGATCCATTGCGCGGCCTGGAGATAATCTCCCTCAGCTGCACCAAGGGTTGATGAACCAGCATTGGGTAGTTCTTCCAGGTTAAAATCTGGCAGCCAGGCGGCCTGGGTATTCAATGGAAGTAATAGGTAGAATGGAGCGGGGCGGGTGGGATGATCCACAATTGCCGCGCCGCGCTGCAGGGCCGTGGACAGCGCCAATGGGGTGTGCAGGCTGTATGCGCGGCCCATGGTAGCGGTCATCTGTAGGAACAATCCCTGCTCGTGCTTCGGGATTTGCTGCATATTAAAACCCTCGTCCTCGGTTGTCTCGTCGCCAAAAAGATACCAGACGCCAATGCCGTCTGAGGCGGGGACAAGAGAAGCGGCCAGTGCCTGCAGCGCGCCTGGTCCGATGGAAGTGACCACAGCCGCTTTTTCATCGGTGGTCCATCGCAGTGCTGTTGCGGCGTGAGAGGCTTCGATCTCACTGCGTACCCCGAAGACATTGAGCAGACCGGCTGACTGATAGATCCGCAGCACCTCGCCCACCTCGGTAGACCCGTGCCCAAAAACAGTAAAATAGGTTTTGACACCTTGACGCAGCAGTCCGATCACCAGCGCTTCAGAGAGAGTCAGGTCCACGCGGCAGGGGAGGTCACCGCGCGAAATTGCAGCGGCATGTTCTGTGCGCTGGTGGGTCAATTCGTTTTGAGATATCTTGTTGGATGAAACCATATCTCCCTCCAAAAAATTGCGTATTATGCAACATAGTTGCCATAAGCTTTCAACAAAAACGCACACGAGTTTAATCGCGGGCGAATTCTAACGAGAAAAGGTCATGCGTTCTGAAAGTGCTTTCCCGATTTCAACCATGATTGCGGTCAATGCGGGCATCCGTTCAGCGGTCATGCGCGTGGCAGGTCCGGAAATACCGATCGCCCCTACTGCTTTGCCACGAAAGTCGATGACCGGTACAGCAATGCAGCGTACTCCGATATCGAATTCTTCGTCATCCACCGCGAAACCCAGCCGCCTGATTTCTTCTAAATGGCGGAGCAGCGTTTCCGGGTCTGTTATGGTATTTTGGGTAAAGGGAGCCAGGTCAGAGGGGATATCCAGATCGCCATAAGCCAGCAAAACCTTGCCGAGTGCGGTACAGTGCAGCGGGTTCATGGTTCCCACCTGGGCATTGACGCGCAATGTGACGGGCGACTCAACCTGGTCGATATACATCACCTTGCCCTGGGCTGGGACGGCCAGGTGGGCACACTCGCCGGTACGTTCCATCATCTGACGCAGATATGGTTTGGCGGCTTCCCGCATGGGTAATCGGGTTAACACACTGCGGCTCAAGCTGACCACCTGCGAACCAACATGATAGCGGCGGGTAAGTTCGTCTTTCTCGACGTAACCGTAATGTGCCAGCGTGGAAACCAGGCGGGAGGCACTGCCTTTATCGACACCAAGATATTCGGCCAGCTCGGTAATGCTGCTGCCGTCCTGGGATTGCCCCAGGAGATCCAGTATCTTCAAACCGCGTGCAAGTGATTGTATCTCGGTCATTATTGCACATTATACAATATAGTTGTATTATAAGCAATAGTGTATTCCAATTTCTAAAGAATGAAATGAGGTTTCCTGTGAAAACGATCCGGAATTATATCGATGGGACCTGGGTTGCGGCGACAACGAATGAAACTGTCGATGTGGTTAATCCAGCTACGGGTGAGGTGTTGGTTTGCACACTGCTTTCTACGACTGCGGACGTGGATGCGGCTGCCCGGGCTGCCGCGGCTGCCCTGCCTGCCTGGCGGCAGACACCAGCGCAGGACCGCATCCAATACCTGTTCAAGCTTAAATCCTTGATGGAATCGAACTTGGATGAAATTGGGCGCACGATCACGATGGAATGCGGCAAGACGCTTGAAGAAGCCAAAGGCGAAATGCGACGCGCCATTGAAAACGTAGAAGTAGCCTGTGGTATTCCGATGATGATGAAAGGCGAAATTGCCGAAGATATCGCCCCAGGCGTGGATGAGATCCTGCTGCGTCAACCGGTGGGTGTGTGTGCCACGATTGCCCCCTTTAATTTTCCCGGTATGATCCCGTTTTGGTACCTTCCCTATGTCCTGGCCTGCGGCAATACCTACGTGCTCAAACCATCCGAAAAAACGCCAATGACCATGCAGCTGATCTTCACATTGATCGAGCAATTAGATTTACCGAATGGCGTGATCAACCTGGTCAACGGTGCAAAGGAAGCAGCGGACGGCATTCTCGACCACCCACAGATCCGGGCGATCACATTTGTGGGGGCGACCGAGACCGCCCGTTATATTTATCGCCGGGCAGCTGAGAATGGAAAACGGGTGCAAGCTCAGGGCGGGGCGAAAAACCCGATTATCATCCTGCCAGACGCTGATATGGACATGGCAGTCAAGATCACTGCGGATTCAGCCTTTGGATGTGCAGGTCAGCGCTGCCTGGCCACTTCGCTGGCGATTACGATCGGCGGGGCGCGTACTTCTTTCGTCGAAGGCATCTGCGAAGCGGCTTCCAACCGCAGAGTAGGTTATGGTCTTGAAGAGGGCGTTCAGATGGGGGCGGTGATCAATCCGGCCAGCAAGGAACGTATCGAGCGTTTGATCAGCCTGGGAGCAACAGAAGGGGCCAGCCTGCCAGTCGACGGCCGCAGATCTGTCATCCAGGGTTACGAAAACGGCTCGTTTGTGCGACCGACCATCCTGCTGGACATTCCACTTGGGGGTGAGATCGCCCGTACCGAGATCTTCGGACCGGTGCTGGGGGTTGCACATGTCGATAGTCTCGACGAGGCGATCGCAATGATCAATCTTGGCGCGTATGGCAATCAGGCCAGCCTGTTCACTTCCAGCGGATCAGCGGCACGCAAGTTCCGTTACGAGGTACAGGCAGGCAACATCGGCATAAATATTGGTGTGGCTGCCCCAATGGCTTACTTCCCCTTCAGCGGTTGGAAGGATAGCTTCTTTGGCGATCTACATGGCCAGGGCAGCGATGCAGTTGATTTTTTCACGCAAAAGAAAGTTGTCGTCGAGCGTTGGCCAAAAGCGTGGACCCGAACGTTTTAGATTATAAGGATTGTTAATTATTCTTTCCAAGATCCCTTTGCCGCATGAATCCATGTCGGATGTATAGGTAAAGTATTCATAGTAGTTAAATTTATCCTTTTGGAAAGAGCCTGAAACCAGGAGAATACGAGAAATGCTTTTTCACATTGTATAAAACGTGCTGAGATGGAGAGCGTTTTATTGTTTAGACTCTATTTGTTTCTATAAAAATCCTTGACGAACCCACGTAAAAGGGATGCTATACGCACATCGATCAACTATCGCTGCGTGCCGGGTAAGTGTGAACCAGCGTTCGTCGGTTTGGCTGATTTGCAAGACCCGCCGCACAAAGTGCACGTATTCAGGATTTTGACTTATAACCTGGAGGTCAGTGGTAAGTACCCCGAAGGGGTATCGAATCCTCTCCCTGCTACAAATTCCGAAACGACCAGAAATGGTCGTTTTTGGTTCAAACATGTGCTAATTTCTTGAACTATTTAATTAAGAGGAGAGATTATTTGTTGACTGCTAAACAGATCTCTTCTTGAGATTAACCAGGATTATCATTTCATTGGATCCATTGCACAGATCAATATTGGTAGGTTTTTAAATTGAAAACCTATCCATTTGGATAGTTTTTGGGGATATAGACGTTTTTTGGGGGAAAAATCAGTAGTCCTGCCGCGGGCGGACGAATTCTTTCAGGAATTTCCTCATTTCATGATTGCTATCAAGTAAATATTAACAAAAAAATATA
>Ga0209745_1002494_pt1 | contig 10474 bp, 10 predicted proteins | sample BarGraNGADG00312_FD_184495 | JGI IMG/M metagenome (GOLD analysis project Ga0209745, IMG submission 184495) | Arctic peat soil microbial communities from Barrow, Alaska - Barrow Graham LP Ref core NGADG0004-312 (SPAdes) (version 2) | ecosystem: Environmental > Terrestrial > Soil > Wetlands > Peat... | reverse complement strand
TGCTTGTAGTTGACACTGCCATGAAACGTGCCCTGAAGGGTGATTTCGACCTTTACGGTGAGGCTGAAAAACTATGCGCCGGGCTGGCTGATATCACCGATGGCAAGACTGAAGGAGAGAGCTATTTCCAGACCAGGACAAGATATATCAGGAATTTCAAGAAGGCAATACTCATCTGCATGCACTACGCCACGAAAAATTTCGGCAAAGGACTGATAAATGAACAGGAAGTCCTGAACAACATAGCCGAGATGATGATGGAAACTTATGTTTCCGAATCACTGGCACTGAGGGTTGAAAAGCTGAGCACCATCAGGGGTAACGTTTCAGTATACAAGGATATGCTTGACGTCAACCTGTTTGAGACCGCAGGTATTGTAAGAAGCTCCGCTCTTGAAGCAATAGCGTCATTCTCTTCACCCGAGACATATCCTGTTCTTGTTCAGGCCATTGAAAAGCTCACAAGGCAGGAATGTGTCAATGTCAAAGAGGCCAGACGGCACATTGCTGACAAGCTGATTGAGGATAATTCTTACAAGTTCTGACATATCAGTGGCGACTGGCGATTTGTTTTTTTTCCTGACTTGATATTTATCATCCATAAATGAGATTAATATCAATTTAATGATTGATAAGAAGCAGCTATCAATCAATTAAATAAGATACCGGCTGAAAAAATCCGATACCTTATTCTGATATCTTTGCTTTTTAAATAACAATAAATATAATGATGACAAGAAGAGATAGATTTTTCAGGGTTCTTGCCTCCGCGATGCTTGCGACAGCTCTTGCAGGCCTCTCATCATGTGAGCAGTACTTGTGGACACCACCTGAACCACCGGTAATAAATGAGGATGTTATTATCAGCTTTGAGCAGAACATTCTGCCTAAATGCTCAGGTTGTCATACATGGACACGGACTAAGATTTACAATAATCTCGTCGCAAACGTTGATACTGTAAATCCGGTTGACAGCCACCTCTTTGTGATTCATGGCAGCGTAAACGGCTTCAATACTCCGATACAGGTTAACGACACGCTTACATATAATTTTATCGATGTCATTAAGCTGTGGGCATCACAGGGAGCCAAAAACAATAAAAAGTAAAACCTAATAATCCAGATAACTATGAAAAACGCATTCTTATTGATTATTCTCGTGCTGCTATGTGTTCCTGCATTCAGCCAGGACAGCGTGGATTATCCAGTCAGATTATTTGAAACCAGCATTTTAATTGACAACCAAACGGTAACAACTCCCTTTAAAGGCATGCTGGAATTTGAGATACATCACAGGTTTGGTACTGTCAATAACGGTTTTGATGACCTGTTTGGTCTCTGGGGTCCGGGAAATATCAGGTTAGGACTCAATTACGCTATAACAGACAAGCTGGTTATAGGTGTGGGTACTGCAAAGAGCTACATGGCACAGGATCTGTCCGTGAAATATGCTCTCCTCCGGCAGACTGAATCGGGTTCAATGCCTGTTTCAGTTGCACTTTACGGCAATATGGGCATTGACCTTCGCGGCAAGGAAAATTTTGGCTCAGCCGCAGACGACTGGAGGGAAATACACAGACTCAATTATTTCACACAGGTTTTGGTTGCAAAGCAATTCAGCAAACTGTCATTACAGCTGGCTCCTACATTTATCTATTTCAATGCTGTTGAGGTAGGTTACAAGAATGCAAATTTCGGCCTCTCCGCAGGCGCAAAGCTCAGTCTTTTCGGTTCACACAGTCTTATTCTGGAGTACGATCAGCTTTTTACCAAACAAAACAATCCCGAGTTTGATCCTAAACCTCAGTTTGCTGCAGGTTGGGAGATCGGAACTGCTACACATGCCTTCCAGATATTTCTCGCCAATTATCATGACATTCTGGGACAGTACAATTTCCTGTACAACCAGAACAGTATCAGCGACTTCAACTACCTGATCGGGCTTAATATTACTGTAAGATTTTAACGGTAGCCGTGCTTCTGATGACCCGGGGAAAAGTTTCACTTTTTTTTCTGCTCTCGTTCGTATTCCTGAGTCCTCTTCGTACACAGGACCTTCAGGGTGAGAAGCAGGATACAACTGTAAAAAAAGGTGCTGAATTAAGTCTCTATGCTGAACAGAATGAGCAGAACTGCCTTGTCTGTCACGGCAAAATGGTTTATACTCTGACTGATACAGTTTCAGGAGAAAGCAGGAAGCAGCTTATGTCGGAATACAGGGTCATAAACCCTGATCTTTTTTATAATTCGGTACACTGGAGCTTCAATTGTCTCGATTGTCACTCGGAAGGTTTCAAAAGTTTTCCACACCCCATGGAGGCTCGTTTTGAGACATCATGGAGTTGTCTGGACTGTCACGGGAATGATCCCAACTATGCAAAGTACGGGTTTGAGGAGATTGATGCGGAGTACCGGAGAAGTATTCATTTTACGGCAACTGATGGTCTCGTCACCTGCTGGAAGTGTCATAATGCTCATTACTATAATCCACTGGCACGTCAGACCACCGGTGGACGGGATTATATAGTCAGATCAAATGAAATGTGCCTTCGTTGTCATGGACATTCTGATGTAATGGGCATGATATCGGAAAAAGGTCTTGAGAAAGTCCTTCCGAAGCATGAGTGGTTGCCGAATGTTGAAAGGCACCTTGAGGCTGTAAGATGCCTTGATTGTCATACTCGCATGACTGACAGTATTCTTGTAGCACATGAAGTTATGTCTGCAGACAGTGCCGTAAATACCTGTTCAGACTGTCATAACAAGAATTCCATCCTGATGGGTACACTATATAAATATGCTTCAAAGGAAAACCGCATTGAAAAAGGTTTCGTCAATGGAGTTATACTTAAAAACGATTCTTATGTTATCGGGGCTAACCACAGCAAATTCATTTCTTTAACAGGCATGATCATAATTGGCATGACTCTTGCAATCGGTTTGATACATACACTTTTCAGGATTATAATTAACCCTATCAAGCGCTATCATGAGCAGTAATTTTTATCACTATCCTGTCTGGGTGAGACTGTGGCATCTTTCCAATGCCATTTTATGTCTTTTTCTCATTGTGACCGGATTTAGCATGCTTTATTCCAATCCTGATAACGCTCTTGTGGTTAAATTTCAGCGGGCCGTTTCAATCCATAACGTTTGCGGTATCCTGCTTACAATCAGTTACACTGTATTTCTGGCCGGAAACCTTTTCACTCCGAACGGAAAACATTATGTGACACAGATTAAAGGAATGGGTTCCAGGCTGTGGAAGCAGGGCTACTATTATGCCTTTGGTTATTTCAGGGGGGAAAAGGCTCCTTACCCTGTCGGCCGCGACCGTAAATTCAATCCCCTCCAGCAGGTATCATATGTCGCGGTGATGTATTTTGCGCTGCCGATGCTTTTTATAACCGGATGGGCCCTGATGTTTCCGGAATTTATTCTCAAAAAATTCCTGGGTCTAAGCGGAATTTTTCTTACGGACCAGTTCCATGTGGTTCTTGGTTTCCTTATCGTGATATTTTTGTTTATTCATCTTTATGTCAGCACAATGGGCAAGTCACCCCTGAGTAATTTCAGGAGCATTGTCACCGGCTGGCAGGAGAGTCATTAATATGAGTCTAATTAAAAACAATTTGTATGAAAAGAACAATTAAAACTATTTCAGTCATGGTGCTGACAGCTGCCTTTGCAATGATGTCTGTTTCCAGTTATGGTCAGCAGAAGAAGGGCGAACCGTGGACAATCCCGGCTGAGTATAAGACTATGAAGAATCCTGTGGTCAGCGATGCAACAACACTTGCAGCAGGTAAAACGGCTTATGACAAGAATTGTGCTTCATGTCATGGCAAGCTTGGCAAGGGTGATGGCCCAAAAGGAAGAATGTGCAAAGTATTCCCGGGTGATTTCTCAGGAGCCGATTTTCAGGCATACAGTGAGGGAACTATGTTTTACCAGACAAAATCCGGAAGAGGAGAGATGCCTGCTTACGACAAGAAAATTCCTGATAACGATATCTGGAAGATGGTTATTTACATGAAATCACTTAAGCAATAAGCTCCAGGAAATTTAAAGAACCTGTCCATCCCGGACAGGTTTTTTTAAATATTTACCTTTGGCATGATAAATGATAATAACTTTGTAGAACTAAATATATATAACTATGAAATTCAAATCAGTTTTTGTAAGTGCTTTACTGCTGACCTTCTCCTTTTCACAGGTGATGAACGCACAGAGTCAGAAGAAAGCTGAACCCTGGCCTGTGCCGGATAACGAAAAGTGTGTGGTAAACCCTGTTAAAGCAGATGATGCTACCATGAAACTGGGAATGGCCTCATGGTCAAAGAACTGTGCATCATGTCATGGTAAAACAGGACTTGGTGACGGCGTAAAAGGCAGGATGGCTAAAACTAATCCGGGCAACTTCTCAACAGCTGAATTCCAGGCTTTTACCGATGGTGAGCTATTCTACAGAACAAAGACCGGACGTAATGAAATGCCTGCATTTGACAAGAAAATCCCTGATAACGAGATCTGGGCAATGGTACATTACATGAGAGGTTTTAAGAAATAAAGGAACTTCCTTTCAAAACTGAAGAAGGCTGCCTCAAACGAAGCAGCCTTCTTTTTTATTGCTAAAAAGCTGCCTCATCAGGTGCAGCTTTTTTTTTATTTTCTTCTACCAGGCAGCAAGAGTATTCTCAAGAAGTTTCTTTGCGTACATATAGTTGTGAACACCAGTGCTTCCATCCCTGAATACCAGCTGGTAGTTAAGAATAGCGCCGAACTGAGCGTTTGTAATAGGCGGGAATGCAACATTACCCTCGGCGGGGTTCTTCCAGTAACCAGTTGGATTTGAAGCTGCATCATAGAAATCAAGGTAACCATGATACTGGCCGTCTATGGGATCTTTCTGGAGAATATCATGCCCTGCGCCTACGGCATTAATTTTTGTTGCTAAATCCGCAAGCAAGCCTGTAATATTATCAACAACGTTGGTATATGTCGGGTTGGTGGCGCTCAGCGATGTGTGGCATCCGCTTACGTTACATCCCGTAAACAACCCGGCTACGCTGAATGAATGTCCTCCTGACAGGGTTCTCGGTTCTGCCATATGGCAGTTTCCGCATGACAGGTTAGCAGTATGCGCTGAGTTTGTGTACCCTGTTCCGAATTGAATACCTCCGACACCGGCTGCAATCGAACTCTGTGCTCCGTAATGAAGACCAGTCCTGTAGCTTAGGCTTGACAGAGTGTATTTTGTACCCGGATCTGAAACCAGTAATGAGTAATCTATCACATTTCCGCTTGAGGCCGTTACAGGTCTGGGCTGGTGACACTTGGCACAAAGGTTTCCTTTGGATTTGGGGAAATTGATGGTTTTTGATCCGCCCCACATTGTCATTGGCACTTCCGCAGTTGTCGTAAGTGGTGAGAAGTCGTCTCCGTTATATGCCGAATGGAGGGAACTGTGACAGGTGAAACAGCTGATTGGTCCTGGCAACGATGCTGTAGGGTTGTCGACACTATAATTATTTAAAAACTTCCCTGCATTGGCCGGATCAGGAATAAACGTTACCGGAGTATTGTTATCTACAACATACCTGAAACCCTGATCAGAATGACAGGGAGCACAGGCGTTTCTTGTTCCTTCTTCAAAAGCTGTACCGCTGAAATGCACTGAATGTTCATACTCAACTGCTTTTGCTTCAACGACATCAGGATTATGGCACTCTGTGCAGGCAACGGTAGTTCCCGGTTCTCCCTTTGCACCCTGCGCACCCTGCGGACCTATCGGACCCATTGGCCCTTCACAGGATATCATCACCATCCCAGTCATAACTAACAACGAAAAAAGCTTCAAACTTGCCTTCATAGATTTTCAGGTTTTTTGTGATTATTCAACTGCGAAAGGTAGCAAGACCCGCGCTGTATACACTTGGTGCATCATTGATATTTCAGTAACAAAAGATTGATAAGTAAGACCAACGTGATTGATAAAGGTCAATTTAAATTATGATAAATATCACTATTTGCCTAAATTGCACATGTGTTATAGTAGGTTTGACTTCAAAATTCAGGAGGCAACAATGTTTAGTGAAAACGTAATATCAAGCTGTGAGGTCTGTTCAAAATGCTGGAGCAACTTTAGAAATCTTTCTAAAGAAGAGCTTGACCTCGTCAACAGGAACCGTTATGAAGCTGGTTTTAACCAGGGGGAGATAATTATCAAGCAGGGCTCACCATCCTCAAATGCTGTTTTCATCCTTTCCGGTCTTACGAAAGTATATATGGAAGGGTACTCGGGAAGAAACCTGATTCTGAATCTGGCCGGACAATCAACACTGCTTGCCGGCCCCGGTGTTTATGTCAATTCCAGATACTGCTATTCTGTGGCTGCAATTACCCCGGTTCAAGCCTGCTTTATCAGTTTTGACATCATTCGCCGGCTCATTGCAGGCAATCCGGATTTTGCCGTGGGATTCATTGAAGAACTCAGTGAAAATGCATTCAGGATGCATCATAAAGTGGTAAACCTGACCCAGAAGAAGATGCATGGAAGACTTGCCGAATCACTGCTCTATTTTGCAGATACACTTTTTCATTCAGACAGTTTTGAGATGGTACTGTCACGTCAGGAACTCGGGGAGATGACCAATATGGCAAAAGAGAGTGTCGTAAGAATAATGGGCGAGCTTGAAAATGAAAAGATCATCCAGGCGACACCACGTTCAGTTAAGATCCTTAAGCGTGAAAAACTTCGTTTAATATCCGAAAAAGGATAGTTTTGCATTCAAATTAAGATTATGAAAGTATTTAGATTTCTTTTTACTCCAGCAGTAATGGGTGTGCTGTTCATTTTGCTGGCAGCATCCATGGCTGGAGCAACCTTCATTGAGAATGATTTCGGGGCTGATACAGCCAGGTCAATGGTTTATAACACACGATGGTTTGAACTGCTGTTTCTGCTCCTGGTAATCAATCTTGCGGGACAGATTATAATATACAAACTGTACCGGAAAGAGAAGATTACCGTTATGATATTCCATCTTGCTTTTATTGTAATGGTTATAGGTGCGGCCATAACCCGCTATACGGGTTTTGACGGCATGATGCACATAAGAGAGGGGGAAGCCTCCTCAGTGACATATTCTTCGGTCAGCGATCTTGTTTTTGAGGTGGCTGATCAGGAAAATAATGTGCTTGCACGACATTCAAAAGTTCTGTCTGTTGCCGGTAGTGGTCGTACCGGTTACAGGAAGACTCTCAGGGCTGGCGGCAGTGAGGTCCAGCTGAAGCTTGACAGTTACATCCCAGGCGCGGTAAAGCAGGTGGAAGAATCGCCTGACGGGGTCCCTATGGTAGCTTTTCTTGCCACCCGTGATATGAGGACGAGTGAAATAATTGTACTTGCCCAGGGTGAGACCGCGATGGCCGGAGAGATGACCATAGGATTTGGAACAGACGCGGATATAAAGGTAATACTGGACGGTTCTTCGTTCCTTATCAGATCCGGAAAAGAGATGGTGCTCACCAGGATGACGGATATGACGAAGGTAATATGCCCCCCTGATACGCTGATTAACATGACCCCGGGCACTGTATATTCGATCGGTGGGTACAAGCTGGTACCCCGTCAGATGACGCTCAGCGGAGTCGCAGTGCCGGCACCGTCTTCTGATAATACAGGCCAGGCCGGTTCCGGCGCCTTTGAGTTCACCCTGTCAGGTAAAGGCTATGAAAAGAAGATTTACCTGTGGAACAATCCTGAAACAGAAAGAACGGAATGGCATGGCACTGCAGGTGATCTTAAGGCGAATATCAGCTATGGCAACAGGGTTCTTAATCTGCCCTTCAGCCTCGCTCTTGACGATTTTATGATTGAACGGTACCCGGGTTCCAACAGTCCTTCCGGTTTTAAAAGCCGCGTTACACTTACCGATGTGAGTCATAATGCTGATATTAAGTATGATATATACATGAACCATATACTTAAATACAAGGGATACCGCTTCTATCAATCGTCCTATGACAAGGACGAACATGGCACTGTACTTTCAGTGAACCATGACCCGGCCGGTATGATTACAACCTATTCCGGTTATGCCCTGCTTTTCCTGTTCATTGTTCTCTCGATAATCAACAGGCGATCATTCTTCAGGACCGTAAAGAAGGGTTACTGGAATTCGCGGTACCGTCGCCCTGCAGTAATGGCTGTTATGCTTCTTGTCCTGACCTCTCTCTCACCTTTAAAGGCCCAGCATCTGATCCTTGACAGTGATGAAGCCAACCGTTTCGGGGAGGTACTTGCACAGGATCAGAAGGGACGCACCAAGCCGCTGTATACAATAAGCAGTGACATTCTCCGGAAAGTTGCCAGGGAGAAGGAGTTTGAGGGCCTCTCGCCGATGCAGGTTTTCATGGGTTTTTCTCTTGATCCTTTTCACTGGCAGGATGTGCCTCTTATCAAAGTCTCAAATGCCGAGCTGTCAGGCCTGCTGAAGTTGAAGGGCGACAGGGCTGCTTTTTCGGACATCGTTTCCTTTGGCGACGGAGGAGGGTATAAGCTTTCATCGTACGTTGAAAAGGCATACGCCAAACCTGCAAGCGAGCGGACCCGCTTCGACAAAGAGGTCATCAAGGTTGACGAGCGTGTAAATATTTGTTATATGATGTCAGAAGGTGGCTTCATGAATATCTTCCCGCTGAAAGACGGGACAGATCACTGGGGCACTTCCGGCGATGCTGCCAGGCATGCTGCAGGTGCGGAGGATTCACTTTTTGTACTCAATGTCATTCCTATGTGGGCCCAGGCTGTCACTGCTGTGGGAAGTGCTCCGGCAAAGCCTGAAGAGTACCTCAGGGCGATAAAGGAATATCAGGTGGCTAATTCCGGGTATGATCTTCCGGCAGAGTCAAGGATCAGGGCAGAGCTCTTCTATTACAGGGCAAATATCTTTGAGAAGTTGTTCCCATTTTATGCTACACTGGGCCTGCTGATGATCATGGCTCTTATCAGCTTTATCATTACCGGCAAGGGAGGAGGCTCTGTTTTTATGAAGATACTGTTTAGCCTTGCCGTGGCCGGATTTATCTTTCATACGGCAGGTCTGGGCATAAGGTGGTACATTTCGGGCCATTCGCCCATGAGCAACGGATATGAATCAATGCTGTTCATCTCGTGGGTCACTATGCTGGCAGGCTTTATCTTCAGCCGCAAGTCGCTTCTGGCGCTGGCTGCCACATGCGTTCTTGCCGGTATGACGCTTATGGTGGCGCACCTGAGTTTCATGGACCCGGAGATAACCAACCTGGTGCCCGTACTCAAATCGTACTGGCTCACATTGCATGTCTCTGTGATAACGGGCAGTTACGGGTTCCTGGGTCTGGGAGCCATCCTCGGCCTTATTGTGATGATAATGATGCTCTTTGTTAATAAGAAGAACCAGGAAAGGATCAGCGCAACGATAGACGAGCTTACGGTAATCAATTACAGGACAGTGACACTGGGGCTTTATTTTCTGACCATCGGGACCTTCCTGGGCGCTGTCTGGGCTAACGAATCATGGGGTCGTTACTGGGGATGGGATCCGAAGGAGACATGGTCACTGATCACAATAGTTATTTACACTTTGGTGACCCATTCAAGAATGATTCCGGGGTTGAAGAATGTTTATACTTTTAATCTCCTTTCGCTATTTGCATTTTCCTCAGTGCTCATGACCTATTTCGGTGTCAACTATTATTTATCAGGGCTGCATTCTTATGCCGGGGGAGACCCGGTACCTGTACCGTCTTTTGTATATGTTGCGATTATTGTGCTGGTGGCCCTGGGGTTGGCGGCTAACTTCATGTATAAACGTGCAATTACCAGGAATTCGTAGATATACATAGTAGAGACACCCGCTTGGGCGCCTCTACATGGAAATAATCAATCAGGCATCATTACGGCACCCGGAACCGGGCGTCGGTACAAAAAAAGAGAGCCCCGTTTTTGCGGGGCTCTCTTTTTATTATGAAGATCAGGTTAACTATCTTGTCTTATAGTTAAGAGGTCTTGGTGTTTTTGGAGTACCTGATTTGAACGGGCCGATTGTGGTATCGTCGTATTTGGTAATGGTGTATTTATCGCCTGCAACAGTGATTTTGGCAATGACAGCGTTATATACGCCGCTGGGGTCATTATCATAACCGGGCGTATTGTCAGCCATCATCTCTGCAGGATCCATTCCGACTGCAGTTTCAATCACAGAGGTTCCCTGGCGCGTGAATTTAGCAACAATAGGTATCTTGACTGAACCATCGCTGTAACCTACAAAGTCGTTATAATACAGATCACACCACAGAAGATAGCTTCCGTCGGCCAGTCCTTCCAGAGTCATTGTTTCCGGATGGCTGCCGGTTGCTGCATCATAGATTCCTATTTCGGAAGCCCACGGATCGGCAATGTCAAAGTCGGCTTCGGGTGAAACGAGAA
>Ga0209745_1002493_pt1 | contig 10478 bp, 8 predicted proteins | sample BarGraNGADG00312_FD_184495 | JGI IMG/M metagenome (GOLD analysis project Ga0209745, IMG submission 184495) | Arctic peat soil microbial communities from Barrow, Alaska - Barrow Graham LP Ref core NGADG0004-312 (SPAdes) (version 2) | ecosystem: Environmental > Terrestrial > Soil > Wetlands > Peat ... | reverse complement strand
CGTCGGCAAGGAGCCATGAGGCGTTGGGGACGAGGCCAGCCTCGACGTCGTGCGCGTCCTTGTCGATCAACAGCACCTGGTGACCGTTGTGCAACAGCTCGCGGGCGATCGATCGACCCACACTGCCTGCTCCGGCAATGACAACTCGCATCGGGGAGTCTGTCCTTTCGTGCGATGGTCTTTCGGGGCGGTCGTTGGGGGCTGGCGGTCAGTGGACCGGCGGTGTCTGGTCCAGGGTCTGCTCGACGATCCTCAGCGCATCTGAGGTGGTGATGACGTGCACCAGGTCTCCGTCCTGGAAGACCGTCTCCGCACCCGGCAGCATGCCCTCCCCGAGTCGGGTCACATAGGCCACCCGGGCACCTGAGGTCGACTCGATCTCGCTGATCCGTCGGCCGATCCAGGCAGGGTTGAGCGGGACGTCGGCGATGACCACATGGCCGCTGGGGTCGGTGTGCTCAGGGACAGAGCCCTGGGGCAGCAGGCGGCGCAGCATCTGGTCCGCGGTCCAGCGCACCGTGCCCACCGTGGGGATACCGAGGCGTTGGTAGATCTCCGCCCGGCCGGGGTCGTAGATCCGCGCCACCACGTGCTCGACGGAGTACGTCTCACGGGCAACCCGGGCAGCCAGGATGTTGGAGTTGTCTCCGTTGCTCACGGCAGCGAACGCATAGGCGTCCTCGATGCCAGCCGCACGCAGGGTGTCCCTGTCGAACCCGAGGCCGGTGACCCTCCTGCCCTCGAAGGTGCTTCCCAGTCGACGAAAGGCCGCGCCGTTGCTGTCGATGACGGCCACGTCGTGGCCCTGATTCTCCAGACTGATCGCCAGGGTCGAACCGACCCGGCCACAACCCATGATGACGAAGTGCACGCAGCGACGCTACACCGAGCAGAGGCCTGCTTGCGCGCGGAACGTGGCAGAGCGCTGATTGCCCGCCGATGCCTGGTCGCCGCCTAGAGTGTTCGGCGTGTCAACATCAGGCAGGGTCATCAAGCGTCTCCTGGTCGGTAGGGCGATGCGCAGCGACCGGCTCGGTGAGACGCTGCTGCCGAAACGGATTGCCCTGCCGGTGTTCGCCAGCGATGCGCTCTCCTCGGTGGCCTACGCGCCCGACGAGATCTTCCTGACCCTCGCCGTTGCCGGGGGCGCATTCGCCACGACCCACTCGTGGCAGATCGGCCTCGCGGTCGTCTTCGTCATGCTCATCGTGGTGGCGTCGTACCGTCAGAACGTCCACGCCTACCCCTCCGGTGGCGGCGACTATGAGGTGGCGACCGTCAACCTGGGACCACGCGCAGGCCTGACGGTCGCGAGCGCTCTCCTGGTCGACTACGTGCTGACCGTGGCTGTGTCGATCTCGTCGGGCGTGCAGAACGCGGCCGCTGCCCTCCCGGTGCTGCGAGGGCAGGAGATGCCTGTCGCCATCGGGCTGGTTGTGCTGCTCACGGCGATGAACCTTCGTGGCGTGCGCGAGTCCGGTTCGGCTTTCGCGGTCCCGACGTACGCGTTCATGATCAGCATTATCGGCATGGCGCTGTTCGGGTTCTACCGGTCAGCCACCGGATCCCTGCCCCAGGCCAACAGCGCCCAGTACACCCTGCTGCCCGAACCCGGCGCCAGTGGTCTGGCCGGGTTCGCCATGGTCTTCCTGCTTCTGCGGGCCTTCTCCTCGGGCAGTGCCGCTCTGACCGGGGTCGAGGCCATCTCCAACGGCGTGCCTGCATTCAAGAAACCCAAGAGCAAGAACGCGGCGACGACCCTGCTTCTGATGGGCATCGTCTCGGTCACGATGATGATGTCGATCATCACCCTCGTGAATCTCACCGGGATCAAGTACGCCGAGAACCCGGAAGCCCAGATGATCAGGGCCGACGGCAAGCCGGTCGGCACCTCGTACATCCAGGACCCGATCATCGGTCAGCTGTCCAAAACCATCTTCTCCGACTTCCACCTCGGGGTGGTCCTCGTCTCGATCGTCACCGGGATCATCCTGATCCTTGCTGCGAACACGGCGTTCAACGGATTCCCGGTTCTTGCCTCGATCCTGGCCAAGGACGGCTTTCTGCCCCGTCAGCTGCACACCCGCGGCGACCGGCTCGCGTTCTCCAACGGCATCCTCATCCTGGCCGGTGCCGCCTGCTTCCTCATCTTCGTCTATGACGCGAAGGTCACCAGCCTGATCCAGCTCTACATCGTCGGTGTCTTCGTGTCGTTCACCTTGAGCCAGACCGGCATGATCCGGCACTGGAACCGCCACCTGCGCACCGAGCGCGACCCCAAGGTGCGCCAGCGCATGATGCGAAGCCGCGTCATCAACAGCGTCGGCGCGATCATGTCGGGCACCGTGCTGTTGGTTGTCCTCGCAACCAAGTTCCTCAAGGGTGCCGGGTTTGCCATCGCTGCGATGGTGGCCCTTTTCATCATCATGAGGGGCATCCAGAAGCACTACACGCGGGTTGGTAGCGAGCTCGCCATCGCCGAGGACTCCGATGACGACCAGCTGCTGCCCTCGAGGGTGCACGCGATCGTTCTGGTCTCCAAGATCCACAAGCCCACCATGCGTGCGCTTGCCTATGCGAGGGCGACCAGGCCCTCGCTGCTCGAAGCCATCACCGTCAACGTGGAGCCCGAGGAGACCAAGGCGCTGCAGGACGAATGGGACCGTCGCGACATCCCGGTGCCGTTGAAGGCGCTGGACTCGCCCTTTCGAGAGATCACCGGGCCGGTCGTCGAGTACGTCAAGTCGACCCGACGGGGCAACCCCCGAGACGTCGTCATGGTCTACGTCCCCGAGTACGTCGTGGGCCGATGGTATGAACAGCTGTTGCACAACCAGAGCGCGTTGCGTCTGAAGAGCCGCCTGCTCTTCACCCCCGGTGTGATGGTGACCAGCGTGCCCTGGCGTCTGCGTTCCTCCGAAGGCGTCGAGGACCGCTTCAAAGGCCCGACCGTGGGTTCGGTTCGGCGTGGAGAGTGAACGGCCGGAACCATGGCCCAGTGGACGACTCGCGCGAGTCGTTGGTCGGCACGCACTTCGAGGCGCAGATCGGCAAGGTCGCCCACGGTGGCCACTGCGTGACTCGGTATGACGGCCGCGTGGTGTTCGTGCGACATGCGCTGCCGGGCGAGACGGTGCGAGTGCAGATCACCGACGGCGGGACTGGCGACCGGTTCCTGCTCGGGGACGCCGTCGAGGTGCTCCAAGCCTCAGAGCACCGTGTCGCGCCTCGCTGCCGGTTCGCGGGTCCTGGCAAGTGCGGCGGATGTGACTGGCAACACTGCGAGCTCACCTATCAGCGTGAGCTGAAGGCGGCAGTGGTCGCGGAGCAGTTCCAACGTCTGGCCGGTCTCGAGGTCGACGTCGCGGTCGAGGCAGTTCCCGGCGACGAGGAGGGGACTCGCTGGCGGACGCGGACCGAGTTCGCCATCGATGCCTCCGGTACTGCGGGGCTGCGACGGCACCACAGTCACGAGATCATCCCTGTGGACGACTGCCTGATCTCCACCGAACGGGTCATCGAGACCGGCGTGCTCAGTCGTCGATGGCCGAGCGCGACGTCCGTTGACGTCGTGGACGCGAGCGGTGAGCCTCGCGCCGTGACCGTGCCTCTGCCACAAAGGAACTCGAGCGTCGCGTATATCAGCGAGCGGGTCGAGGCAGGGGACTGGTCGGCCGAGTTCCGGCTGTCTGCCCGCGGTTTCTGGCAGGTCCACCCGGGTGCCGCCGCCACGTTCGTCACCCACGTCCTGCACGAGCTGGCGCCAAAGCCGGGCGAACGCGCGACAGACCTCTACGCGGGCGTCGGGCTCTTCGCGCTCGCTCTCGCCGACGCGGTGGGGCCGACCGGAGCCGTCCTGGCGATCGAGTCGGACGGGCGCGCCTTCGGGGACGCCAAGGCCAACCTGCGGCTGCACCCCGAGATCGAGCTGCGTCGCGGCAAGGTCGACCGTGCCCTGAAGCCATTGGTACGACAGGGAATCCACACCGACATGGTCGTTCTTGACCCACCACGCACCGGGGCCGGCAAGTCCGTCATCAAGGACATCGCAGCCCTGAGACCTCGGGCCGTCGCCTACGTCGCCTGCGACCCGGCTGCGCTGGCGCGTGACGTTGCCTACGCACGGGACGCGGGATACGGCATACGGTCCTTGCGGGCCTTTGACGCCTTCCCGATGACCCACCATGTGGAGTGCATCGCCGTTCTGGAGCCCCTGGCATGACGGCGGGCCACGGTGCGCAGGAGTGGGACAGCCGGTACGCCGGATCGGACCGGGTCTGGTCCGCGGCGCCGAACGCCTGGGTGGCCGCGACGATCCGCGGATGGTTCACCGGTCGGGCACTCGACCTGGGCGCGGGGGAGGGCCGACATGCTGTCTGGCTGGCCGCACTCGGATGGCAGGTCACGGCTGTCGACTTCTCAGCGGTGGGGATCGGACGCGGTCGTACCGGCGCTCAGGAGGTGGGCGTCGAGGTCGACTGGGTCGTGGCCGACGTACGGACGTGGGAGCCGCCGGCTGGTGCCACGTTCGACCTCGTGCTGCTGGCCTATCTGCATCTCGAGGATGACGTCCTTGCGCGTGCGCGTGGCTGGCTGGCTCCTGGTGGGGCGCTGGTGGTGCTCGGGCACGCCGCGCGCAACCTGACCGAGGGGGTCGGCGGCCCCTCCGATGCCCGGCTGCTGCACACCGAAGCCGAGTACCGCGCGGCGAGTGAGGGGCTGATCGTCGAACATCTCGGCGAGGTGGTCCGCCATCTGCCGGAGGGCGAGGCGATCGACCTCGCGCTCGTGGCGAGGCGGCCCATACGGGAGCAGTCATGAACAACGGCAACGCGTTTGGCTATCCCCTTGATGTCCGCTTCTTCGAGGTCGACAGCCTGGAGGCGTTCCAGCACGCCGAGGTCGCCGTGCGGGTGGACCGGGTGGGGACGACGTCGTTCCGCCTCAGATACGACATCGAGCGGGTCGACCCTTTGGGTCAGGGGGGCCAGGCTGGTGAGTTAAGTCAGGCGGGTGGGCGGCGAAACCGGTGCGCTCAGGTGGAGATCACGTACGTGTGTTTAGAGCTCAACGGCCGGCGCAAGACACCGCTTCCGCTTGGCCTGCGCGAGGCACTGGTGCAGGATCACAGCTGACCCGCGGACCCGGGACAGCCGCGGCAGTGTGTGGTTAAATATATCTTGATGTCAAGATAAATTCCGAGAGGAGCAGACGTGAGCCAGCAGAGCATGGACAGTTTTGGTTCCAGGGGGACTCTGGAGGTCGGGGACGCGTCATACGACGTCTTCCGCCTCTCTGCGCTGGATGGCAGCGAAAAGCTGCCCTTCAGCCTCAAGGTCCTTCTGGAGAACCTCCTGCGGACCGAGGACGGCGCGAACATCACTGCCGCCCACATCCGGGCACTTGCCGGCTGGGATCCCAGCGCCGAGCCCGACACCGAGATCCAGTTCACGCCGGCGCGCGTGATCATGCAGGACTTCACCGGCGTGCCGTGCATCGTCGACCTCGCCACGATGCGCGAGGCGTTCGTCGAGCTCGGTGGGGACCCGAGCCGGATCAACCCGCTGGCACCCGCCGAGATGGTCATCGACCATTCGGTGATCGCCGATGTCGCCGGCCGGGCGGATGCCTTCGAGCGCAACGTCGAGCTGGAGTACCAGCGCAACGGTGAGCGATACCAGTTCCTGCGGTGGGGCCAGAGTGCCTTCAACGACTTCAAGGTTGTGCCACCCGGTACCGGAATCGTGCACCAGGTCAACATCGAGCACCTCGCCAGGGTCGTCTTCGACCGCGACGGTATGGCCTACCCCGACACCTGTGTCGGCACCGACTCGCACACCACGATGGTCAACGGCCTGGGCGTCCTGGGCTGGGGCGTCGGCGGCATCGAGGCCGAGGCTGCCATGCTGGGCCAGCCGGTCTCGATGCTCATCCCACGGGTCGTGGGCTTCAAGCTGAGCGGCGAGATCCCTTCTGGTGCCACGGCAACGGACGTTGTCCTCACGATCACCGAGATGCTGCGCGCCCACGGTGTCGTCGGCAAGTTCGTCGAGTTCTACGGTCAGGGAGTCTCGGCGGTGCCGTTGGCCAACCGCGCCACGATCGGCAACATGAGCCCCGAGTTCGGCTCGACCGCAGCCATGTTCCCCATCGACGAGGTCACCTGCGCGTACCTGCGCCTCACCGGCCGCAGCGAGCAGCAGGTCGCTCTGGTGGAGGCCTACAGCAAGGAGCAGGGCCTCTGGCACGACCCTTCGGTCGAGCCGGTCTACTCGGAGTACCTCGAGCTCGACCTGTCAACGGTCGTCCCCTCGATCGCCGGGCCGAAACGTCCGCAGGACCGCATCTCGCTGACCGACTCCAAGCGGTCTTTCCAGACGACCCTCATGGACTACGTCGATGGCGGCCAGAGCCACAACAGGGTGCCGCTCACGTTGGCCGACGGCAACCAGACGGTGATGGACCATGGTCACGTCGCGATCGCCTCGATCACCTCGTGCACGAACACCTCCAACCCGTCGGTCATGGTGGCGGCGGCGATGCTGGCAAAGAACGCGGTCGAGCGCGGCCTGAGCGTCAAGCCCTGGGTCAAGACCTCGATGGCACCGGGTTCCAAGGTCGTCACCGACTACTACGAAAAGGCCGGTCTCTGGCCCTACCTGGAAAAGCTCGGCTTCCACCTGGTCGGCTACGGCTGCACGACCTGCATCGGTAACTCCGGTCCGCTGGCCGAGGAGATCTCGGCTGTCGTCCAGGAGCACGACCTCAGCGTCGTCTCCGTACTGTCGGGCAACCGCAACTTCGAGGGGCGGATCAACCCCGACATCAAGATGAACTACCTCGCGTCGCCGCCGCTGGTCGTGGCCTACGCGCTTGCGGGCACCATGGACTGGGACCCCGAGTCAGAGCCGATCGGCACTGACCAGGAGGGCGTCGACGTCTTCCTGCGCGAGATCTGGCCCGGCGCGGCGGACGTCGCACGGGTGGTCGAGTCCTCCATCACCAAGGAGATGTTCACCAGCGACTACGCCGATGTCTTCGCCGGTGACGAGCGTTGGCGTTCGCTGCCGACGCCCGAGGGCAAGATCTTCGACTGGGCCCCGGAGTCGACCTACGTGCGCAAGCCCCCGTACTTCGAGGGCATGCAGCGTGAGCCGAGTCCCGTCGCCGACATCGCTGGTGCGCGGGTCCTGGCCAAGCTGGGTGACTCGGTCACGACCGACCACATCAGCCCGGCCGGCCAGTTCAAGGCGGACAGCCCGGCCGGCGTGTACCTGGCATCCCATGGCGTGGACCGCAATGACTTCAACTCCTACGGCTCGCGGCGGGGCAACCACGAGGTCATGATCCGCGGGACGTTCGCCAACATCCGGCTGCGCAACCAGCTGCTCGACGACGTCCAGGGTGGTTTCACCCGGGACTTCACCGCCGGTGGCGCGCAGTCGAGCATCTACGATGCTGCCCAGAGCTACGCTGCGGCCGGCATACCGCTGGTGGTCCTGGCCGGCAAGGAGTACGGCTCCGGCTCGTCGCGTGACTGGGCGGCCAAGGGCACTCGCCTGCTGGGCGTCAAGGCGGTCATCGCGCAGTCCTACGAGCGCATCCACCGCTCCAACCTGATCGGCATGGGTGTGCTTCCGCTGCAGTACCCAGCCGGTCAGAACGCCGACTCCCTCGGACTGGACGGCACAGAGACGTTCGACATCTCGGGCGTCACAGCACTCAACGAGGGGCTGACGCCAAGGACGTTGCACGTCAAGGCGACCAGGACTGACGGAGCCGTGGTCGACTTCGATGCTGTGCTGCGGATCGACACTCCAGCGGAGGCGGACTACTACCGCCACGACGGCATCCTGCAGTACGTCCTGCGCTCGCTGGCGAACGCCTGACCCGGCCACCCGGGTCGCCCACGAAGAGGGTGTCGGCGCAGGTTGACACACTGGGGGAGTGAGCTCAGCGCCTCGTACCCCTCCCGGTTGGCCGCAGTCCGTGCCGCCTCCGGACTCCCCGGGCTGGCAGCTGCCTGCGGTTGCCTGGCTGCTCGACCACTGCCCGTCCGGCTACCGCGGGTATGCCGGGTGGCGCAAGAACCCAGTAGCCCTGGCCTGGGTGGCGGTACGGCATATCGACGCCCAGCTCGAGGCGATGCGTCAGGCCTATCGTGAGGTCCGCGTCGACCTCGGCGATCTGGTCAGCACCGAAGCCCTCTGCGAGATACAGTCCGATCTCGAGGCCGAGGGACTGCGGCTGCGGGCATCGGCCCGCGGCGCTCAGCTCCTGTACGACGCGATGCAGGGGAGGCGCTATGTCCCTCGTCTGTGATCGTCCCTCGCTTGTGATCGTCGCTCGGCTGTGACTGCCATGTCCGCGCGGTAACGTCGGCACCATGAACAAGAATCTGCAAGCCGGCTTGGGTGTCCTGCTGGCTCTGATGGGAGTGATCTTTACCTTGCAGGGGCTGAACATCCTGAAGGGCAGCTCGGTCATGTCGGGCAAGACACTCTGGGCCGTCATCGGTCCGATCGTGGCGATCCTCGGAGCCCTCCTGGTGGCCCGCGCCCTCCGCACCCACCAGCCAAAGTAGACGCTGGACGCTGCAGGACGAGGTCGACATCGTGGTCGGATGAGCGAACCCACGTCATAGAATCCAATGTCCGGGTCAATGGGACGCTGAGTCAGTTGAAAGGATGCCCGAGCGCGTGCAACTTCTGGATTCGATCAATGGTCCCGAGGACCTCAAGGCTCTGAGCGCGGCCCAGATGCCGTTGCTGGCCAAGGAGATCCGGGAGTTCCTGGTCGAGTCCGTCTCCAAGACGGGCGGACACCTGGGGCCCAACCTTGGCGTGGTCGAGCTGACCATCGCACTGCATCGGGTCTTCGACTCCCCGCGGGACGCGATCGTGTTCGACACCGGCCATCAGTCCTACGTCCACAAGCTGCTCACCGGCCGCCGAGACGGCTTCGCCAACCTGCGCAAGAAGGGTGGGCTCTCGGGCTACCCGAGCAGGGCCGAGTCGGAGCACGATGTCGTGGAGAACTCCCACGCGTCCACGGCGTTGTCCTGGGCAGACGGCATCGCCAAGGCGCGCCGTCTCCAGGGCCAGGGTCATCGATATACCGTCGCGGTCATTGGGGACGGGGCCCTCACCGGCGGGATGGCCTGGGAGGCGATCAACAACATCTCGGCCGACAAGGACCTCCCGCTGGTCATCGTGGTCAACGACAACGAGCGTTCCTATGCCCCGACCACCGGGGGCCTGGCCGACCATCTCGCGACACTTCGGATGACGCAGGGCTACGAACGCTTCCTGGACTGGGGGAAGAACACCCTGGCCCGCACACCGGTCGTGGGGTCGGCGATGTACGAGACGTTGCACGGGATGAAGAAGGGTCTGAAGGACATCGTCGCGCCGCAGGGCATGTTCGAGGACCTGGGGCTGAAGTACCTCGGCCCGGTCGACGGGCATGACGTAGAGGCGCTCGAGTCGGCGCTGCGCAAGGCTCGCGCGTTTGGCGGCCCGGTGCTGGTCCACGTGATCACCCAGAAGGGCCGCGGTTACGCGCCGGCCCGCCAGGACGAGGCCGACCGGTTCCACGCGGTGGGTGTCATCAACCCCGAGACGGGTCTGCCGTTCGCCGAGGGCGGCCGGATCTGGACCGATGAGTTCAGCGATGAGATGTGCGATATCGGCGCCGAGCGGCCCGACGTCGTGGCGCTGACCGCCGCGATGATGATCCCGGTCGGTCTGGACAAGTTCGCCGCCCGCTTCCCGGACCGGGTCTTTGACGTGGGGATCGCCGAACAGCACGCGCTGACGATGGCCTCAGGGCTCGCCTTTGGCGGTCTACATCCGGTGGTGGCCGTCTATGCCACGTTCCTCAACCGGGCCTTCGACCAGCTGCTGATGGACGCTGCCCTGCACAAGGCCGGCGTGACCGTGGTGCTCGACCGTGCGGGCGTGACCGGCACCGATGGTCCGTCCCACAACGGCATGTGGGACATGACGATCAGTGCTGTGGTGCCGGGTCTGCGGCTGGCCGCGCCTCGCGACGGTGACCAGGTGCGGCGGCAGCTCCGCGAGGCGCTCGACGTCTCGGACGGTCCCACGGTGCTGCGTTTCCCCAAGGGTGATGTCGCTGACCCCATTGCCCGGGTGCGTCAGCTCAGCAGCCTGGACGTCTTGCACGAGACCGGCCACGGCGCCGTGGATCTGCTGATCGTGGGCGTCGGCGCCATGGCCGCAACGTCGGTCAGCGTGGCCGAGAAGCTTGAAGCACAAGGACTTTCGGTGCGTGTGGTTGATCCCCGTTGGGTGCTGCCGGTCAGCCCCGACCTGGTCCACGCAGCCGGCGAGGCCACCGCTGTTGCGGTCATCGAGGACAACCTGGTGTCGGGCGGCATCGGATCGGCGGTGACGCTGGCGATGCATCAGGCCGGGGTCAGGGCACCGGTGCACTGTTACGGCATACCGAAGGAG
>Ga0209745_1002491_pt1 | contig 10482 bp, 8 predicted proteins | sample BarGraNGADG00312_FD_184495 | JGI IMG/M metagenome (GOLD analysis project Ga0209745, IMG submission 184495) | Arctic peat soil microbial communities from Barrow, Alaska - Barrow Graham LP Ref core NGADG0004-312 (SPAdes) (version 2) | ecosystem: Environmental > Terrestrial > Soil > Wetlands > Peat ... | reverse complement strand
CACGGGGGTTACGCCCACAAGGACTCCCACCCCGGCGGTGGCGATGCCCGTCGCGAGGATCAAGGACATCACGACGATCGTCTTCGCCGCGCCGATGCGGTGGACGATCAGACCCGCGGATGGCAGCGCGATCAGGGAGCCGACGGCGATGGCCAGCAGCACCAGACCCAGGGCGGCAGGGGTGAAGTCGAGCTCCTCACGCACCTGCGGGATGCGGGCGGCCCAGCTGGCTAAGCCCAAGCCGGAGCCGATGAACACGAGGTACACACCCCGCGTGGCTCGCCGCAGCGCCGGTGCGTCAGGCGCGGCGCGGGAGGTCACCGGACCGACGGTAGCCGCCACCACCAACCACCCGTCCCTCCCCCTGTCCGTTCGACCTGCAGTTGGCGCGCCAAGCACGCGATCTAGCAGCGCTATCTGCAAGTCTGGCGCGGAAGACCCTCAACGTCGAACAGCCGCCAGGATCAGGCGCTGGAGTCGAGGAAGCGTTCGGCGTCGACGGCTGCGGCGCATCCGGGGCCTTGGCGCTCCCGCAAGACCCCTCGGAGTTTCCGCAAATCGCCTTAGGCGCTCCCGCAGCTCGATCCTCATACGAGAGTCCCTTGAGCAGGCGCCACGCCGCGTGACAAACTCGCCGTAACCCCTCTGATCGCGGAGGTAAGCGATGGCCAGCTATCGAGACGCGCTTCCTCAATTGGCGCATACGCCGTTCCTGACCGACACCGGTTTGGAGACGACGCTCATATTTCACGACGGCTACGAACTTCCGTACTTCGCGGCTGTGACCCTCCTGCGAGAACAGGCGGGCCGGGAGCGTCTTGATCGATACTTTCTGGAGCATGCGCTGGTGGCCGCACACTCGGGGGTTGGATTCATCCTCGAATCCGCGACCTGGCGGGCCAGTTCAGACTGGGGGCACCTACTGGGCTACACCCCCGATGCGTTGGCCGAGGCGAACCGAGTCGCTATCGACCAACTCGTCAATCTGCGGTCTCGGCTGGGGAAAGACGAGCGGAACGTCGTGGTGAGCGGCTGCATCGGCCCCCGCGGGGACGGCTATGACGGCACTGCACGGATGAACGCAGAGCAGGCCCGCGACTACCATGCCGTGCAAGTGGAGACCCTCACCGCAACGGACGCCGACATGGTGAACGCGATGACGATCACCTACCCGGACGAGGCCGTCGGTATAGTGCGCGCGGCTCAAGAGGCGGAAATCCCGGTCGCCATCTCGTTCACTGTAGAGACCGACGGGGCACTGCCGGACGGAACGCCGCTCGGCGAGGCCATCGAGCGGGTCGATGACGCCACCGGTGGTAGCGCCGCCTACTACGGAATCAACTGCGCGCACCCGACTCATTTCGCGCACGTCCTGGACCCGGCCGCCCCATGGGGACAGCGGCTTCGCGGCCTCCGGGCCAACGCATCTCGCAGGACCCACGCCGAGTTGGACGAGTCGGAGTCGCTGGACGCCGGCGACCCTTTGGAGCTTGCCACCCAATACGCACACCTGCGCGACACCTTTCCGAGTCTTACGGTCCTCGGAGGGTGCTGCGGAACCGACGTAAGCCACCTTCGGGCGATTGCCGACTTGCTGACTGCGCGGGAACCGCACCGCGCCGGATAGCTGCTCTTTCCGGTCCCACTCTTTCCTTGGGCGTCCCCGGGCGCCCATGAAGCCTTGGTGGCGGCAGGGAACCCAACCTCGGCGACCAGGCAATTGCCTGTTCTTTCTCGTCAGCGCTGCCTGATGCCGTGAGCACCGGCGAGGGAGGCCGGTATGCGAGTGGTCAAGCCTGCCAGTGGGCGATACTGGGATCGAACCAGTGACCTCTTCCGTGTCAGGGAAGCGCGCTACCGCTGCGCCAATCGCCCGTTCGTGGTGTTCCTCGAGGTGGAGACGGGATTTGAACCCGTGTACACGGCTTTGCAGGCCGTTGCCTCGCCTCTCGGCCACTCCACCGTGACGGTTCCAGGCCTTCACCAAGGGCCGCAGGGCCTTCGGTGAGGCATGAAGCCTCCGAGCGGACAACCGGGCTCGAACCGGCGACCTCAACCTTGGCAAGGTTGCGCTCTACCAACTGAGCTATGTCCGCGGGACGCCAGCGATGTCACGAAGCGCTGTGCGTGCGTGCAGACATTAACCGATCCGAGGGATCTGAGTCCAACTGGCTGCTTGCGGCGTCCCGCCCACCCCTGCGAACGTGCCGTCGTCGAGCCACGAGCGACCACGGTGCAGGCCTCGTTTCGCACCGGCTTGACGGTGCACGTTGGGTCCTTGAGGGGCGGCAGGACAGAATAGGCGACCTCAATGGGACGACCCACGACCGCTGACGAAGGAGCTCATGGACATCTGGCCGGGCCACCCGTACCCACTGGGCGCCACGTTCAACGGCAGCGGAGTCAACTTCGCCCTCTTCTCCGAGGTTGCTGACAAGGTCGAGCTCGCCCTGATCGCCGACGATGGCGCCGAGACCCGGATCGAGCTCACCGAAGTCGACGGACACGTCTGGCATGCCTTCGTCACCACGATCCAGCCGGGCCAACGCTATGGCTTCAGGGTTCACGGTCCCTTCGATCCTCCCAACGGTCATCGCTGCAACCCCGCAAAACTGTTGCTTGACCCATACGCCAAGGCCATCGACGGCCAGATCGACGGCGACAAGTCCCTGTTCTCCTACGAGCTCGGCGATCCCCTTGAGCTCAATGAGGCGGATTCGCGGGGTCACACGATGCTATCCGTGGTCATCAACCCGTTCTTCGACTGGGGCCACGACCGCCCCCCACGTCACGAGTACCACAACACCGTCATCTACGAGGCTCACGTCAAGGGCCTGAGCATGACCCACCCCGATGTCCCCGATCGTTTCCGCGGGACGTATGCCGCGATCGGCCATCCCGCGATCATCGACCACCTGGTCGGCCTCGGGGTGACGGCCATCGAGCTGATGCCCGTGCACCAGTTCGTCCAGGACACTTCGCTGCAGGGCAAGGGACTGACGAACTACTGGGGCTACAACACCATCGGGTTCCTGGCTCCGCACGCGGCGTATGCCGCAAGCGGATCGTGCGGGCAGCAGGTCACCGAGTTCAAGTCCATGGTGAAGGCACTGCATGAGGCCAACATCGAGGTCATCCTCGACGTGGTCTACAACCACACCGCCGAGGGCAACGAGCATGGCCCGACCATCGCCTTCCGCGGCATCGACAACGCCGCGTACTACCGCCTCGTCGACGAGCGCAAAGAGCACTACTACGACACCACGGGCACGGGGAACAGCCTCCTGATGCGCAACCCCCACGTCCTGCAGCTCATCATGGACTCGCTTCGCTACTGGGTCACCGAGATGCACGTCGACGGGTTTCGCTTCGACCTGGCGGCAACCCTTGCCCGTCAGTTCCACGAGGTCGACCGGCTCTCGGCGTTCTTCGACATCATCCAGCAGGATCCGGTGATCTCCCAGGTCAAGCTCATCGCTGAGCCATGGGACCTCGGGGATGGCGGCTACCAGGTCGGCAACTTCCCGCCGTTGTGGACCGAGTGGAACGGCAAGTACCGCGATACCGTGCGGGACTTCTGGCGCGGCGAGGCCGCCTCGTTGGGCGAGTTCGCCTCTCGTCTCACGGGATCCAGCGACCTGTATGCGCATTCGGCTCGGCGCCCGATTGCCTCGATCAACTTCGTCGTCGCACACGACGGGTTCACCTTGCGGGATCTGGTGTCCTACAACGACAAGCACAACTACGCCAACGGTGAGGCCAACAAGGACGGCGAGAGTCACAACCGGTCCTGGAACTGCGGGGTCGAGGGCAAGAGTGACAACACCGACATCAACGCCTTGCGCAGGCAGCAGCAGCGCAACTTCCTGACCACGCTTCTGCTCAGCCAGGGTGTCCCGATGATCGCCCACGGTGACGAGGTCGGACGCACCCAGCAGGGCAACAACAACGCCTACTGCCAGGACAACGAGCTCGCCTGGATCGACTGGAACCTCGCCAAGAGCGAGAGCGAGCTGCTCGCGTTCACCAGCGCCCTGGTCTCACTTCGCAAGGAGCACGCCGTATTCCGCCGCCGTCGCTTCTTCGCCGGCGACGCCGCCCATGGCGGCAAGAGCGAGCTCGGAGACATTGAGTGGTTCTCCTCGGACGGCACCGAGATGGACGAGCTCGACTGGCGCAACGGCTATGCCCGAACGCTCATGGTCTTCCTGAACGGCCAGGCCATCCCAGAGCCCGATCCACACGGACAGCGCACCATCGACTCCGACTTCCTGTTGCTCTTCAACGCGCACAGCGCCCCGGTCGACTTCGCGCTGCCGCCCACGCCATACGGCACCGCATGGCGCATCCGCCTGGACACCACCATGGCCGAGCCCATCGGCGCCACCCTCCAGCTCTGGCTGGCCGCGACCACCCACGCGGTCGCCGGTCGGTCCATCGTTGTGCTCGAGGCAGTCCCGGCAGCCGAGACCTGACAGCCAAGCCCCTAGGTCGCGGACAACCGTGCTTTCTCGGCTTCGACATCGAAGGTTGCAGCAGGCCACTGCGGCGCCATCGCCCGCAGGTGCTCGACCACCAGGTGCTGGACAGCCAGCCGGGCGTACCACTTGCGATCGGCCGGAACGACGAACCATGGGGCGTACTGCGTCGAGCACTTCTCGATGGCCACCTGGTAGGCCTCCTGGTATGCCGGCCACCTCTCCCGCTCGTCCACATCGCTCGGGTTGTACTTCCAGTGTTTGTCCGGGTCCTCCAGCCGCGCAGTCAGACGGGCCTTCTGCTCGTCGCTCGAGATGTGCAGCATGACCTTGATGATGGTGGTTCCGGTCTGGGTCACGCTCTGTTCGAACGTGTTGATCTGCCCGTAGCGGCGACCCCACGTCGCGGGCGGCACCAGGTTCTGAACCCGTGCGATCAGGACATCCTCGTAGTGCGAGCGGTCGAAGACACCGATCTGGCCCGGTCGTGGCAAGGCGTTGCGGATGCGCCACAGGAAGGGATGCTCCCGCTCCTCCCTGGTCGGGGCCTTGAACGCGGTGTAACGAACACCTTGGGGGTCCACCGAACCGACGACATGGCGCATGATGCCGCCCTTGCCTGAAGTGTCCATCCCCTGCACCACCAACAGAACTGCCGCTGTCCCGGCGGCCTTGGAGTCCGCATACAGCCTCTCCTGGAGGTCATCGAGCTCCGGGACCGTTGCGGCCAGGAGCTCACCACCGGCTGCCTTGTCCCCGTCGTACGCCGGCGTGGAACGTGGGTCACACTCTGCCAGCACGAATCCCGGGCCTGCCTCCAACGCTCGCGTGAATGACCGCGAACTGGCTGCATTCCCGGACGTACCCTTCGCCTTCTTGGTGGACTTGGCCATGTACACGATCGTTGCATCACCCCGTCGCGTGCGCGACCTCACCGGACTGAGGAAAGGACTTCGATGGAAGGATGGCGCTCATGCGCGTGCTCCTCTCCGACGAAGACCTCGGCCGCTGGGCCCCCGGCCATGAAGGTGCCATGGACCTGGAGGCGCTGGCACTCGCCTACGCCTACCCCAAGCTCTCGGGGGAACAGACCTGGGTCAGGGCAAACTTCGTCTCGACACTGGATGGGGCCGCAGCCGGCGACGACGGGCTCTCCGGCTCCATCAACACCGGCGCTGACCGCGACGTCTTCGGGCTTCTGAGAGCGCTGGCTGATGTGATCCTCGTGGGTGCCGGAACGGCGCGTATCGAGGGGTATCGACGAGCCACCGTCCGTGCCCCCTGGCTGGCTCTGCGCGAAGGTCGACCCGCCCATCCCACGATGGCGATCGTCAGCCGTTCGGGTGACATTCCGCCTCTGTTGAGCCAGGCCCGGGAGGACTCCGGAGAAGTCTTCCTGGTCACCTGCAAGCGGGCCGGAGCAGAGACCATCGACCTCGCCCGCGGAACTCTGGGCGAGGAGCACGTCATCGTCGAAGGAGACGCGAATGTTGACCTGGCGGCAGCCGTGGACGCCTTGGCTGCTCGAGGGCTGCGTCGCCTCCTGTGCGAAGGCGGTCCTCATCTCATGCGTGACCTCACCGCTTCGGGACGGCTCGACGAGCTCTGTCTGACCCTCGCCCCGTTGTTGGTCGCCGGGGACCGCACGCGCATCGCAGCTGGAGCCTCGGTGACCGCAAACCTGTTGCCCCGGCTGCTGATCGAGTCACGCGGCACGCTCTTGGGGCGCTGGGCCCGGCCGTGATCCTGGACGGGTCGGTCGGGTCGGTCAGACGGGCTCGGCTCATTCGGTAAGGAAGGCCCGCACGACGGCATCCCATCGATCGGGGTCGACGTTCCACTCCTTGGTATGCCGTGCCTCCCGCCAGGGCTCGAAGCGGACCAGGTCAGGGCGCTTGGCCGCCAATGAGATCGACGGTCCGGCGGGAACGAACTCGTCGTCCAGGGAGTGAATGACCAGGGTCGGGTGCTTGAGCTCGTCCGCGCGGTGCTCCCAGTTCGTCAGGGCCACGTCGATGGGCTCATGCACGCCGACGAGCCGGCGGGCCCAACGACGGCCGATCAGGGAACGGCTCAGGCTCCCGATCGGGCCGGGGATCTTGTTGATCGCACCGTGGTGACGCATCACGTCGGCCCAGTCGATGACCGGCGCGTCCAGGACCACAGCGCGGACGCGAGCCGAGAGCCACGAACGGTCCAGGGTCTGCAGGATGATGGCACCACCCATGGACCACCCGAGAAGGACGATCTCCTTCGCGCCCGCTTCGACGGCATAAAGGAGTGCCGCTTCGAGATCTCGCCACTCCGAAAGCCCAAGGCTGTATCTGCCGTCCGAGCTTGACGGAGCACCGATGTCGTTGCGGTAGCTGGGTATCAGGGCTGTGAAGCCGAGGTCGTGAAGCACCGGCACCGCCCTCAGGCACTCATCCCGCGGCGCTCCCCTGCCGTGGACAAGAATCGCCCAACGATCCGCGGCACCGTCCGCTGCTGGCACCTCCCAGGCGGCAAGCATCCCGATCTCCGCGGTGATCTCCACGTCACGCGACGGCAGCCCCAACGCGTCCTGGGGGTCGCCGGCGAAGTAGTACTGGTTCCAACGGGCGGGGCCGACGCGCAGAGCACCGGCGTCAACGCCCTCGAGCACTCGTCGGACCCGCCCGGACTCCTCGTCAACCTCGAGCACCGCGCCCACCCTGGCATGCCCCTGACCACCGTCAAGCCAGAGCCCGTAGCGGCCGGGCTGGGCTGACTCCACCGTCAGCCCCAGAGTCAGGCTGTCGTCCTCGATCGCCAAAATCTGCGTGTCGTCCGGCTTGAGCCGATCAGGCGTCAGCACCCTGCGGGCGAAATACGTTGCAGCAGCAACGGTTCCGGCCGCGGACAGGGCCGACGCGGAGACTCCCGCCGCGGCGGCCACGACGAGACTCTTTCGGGCAAGCTGACGAATCGATGGCACGCGAGCATGGTCGCAGGTCCACAATGCTTTGGTGGACCTGCCCATCACCCTGCCGGTGTCGCCCATGCTGGCCAAGGCCGTCACCGGCGTGCCCACGCCCGACTCGGTGGCGGGAGGCCTTTCCTATGAACCCAAGTGGGACGGCTTCCGGTGCATCGTGCTGCGCGCCGGCGACCAGGTGGAGCTGGCCAGCCGAGGCGCCAAACCACTGACCCGCTACTTCCCGGAGGTGGTCCAGGCGGTCCTTGCGCATCTGCCGCGTCGATGCGCCATTGACGGCGAGATCGTCGTCCGCGCAGGCGAACTGGGCTCACAACGACTCGACTGGGAGAGCTTGTCCCAGCGGATACACCCAGCCGACTCCAGGGTCCAGCGGCTCTCTGTGGAGACTCCCGCCGAGCTGATCTGCTTCGACATTCTTGCCCTGGGCGACGACGACCTGACCGATATGCCGTTCGGTGAACGCCGAAAGCGGCTGGAGTCCGTGCTCGCCAGCCTCCCGCTCGACGCGCCGATACACCTGACCAGGACGACCACCGACGCCGACACCGCCAGGGACTGGTTCGAGCGCTTCGAGGGCGCCGGCCTGGACGGCGTCGTCGCCAAAGCCTTGGCCGCCCCCTACCAACAGGGCAAGCGCGTCATGCTCAAGATCAAGCACTCCAGAACGGCTGAGGCTGTGGTCGTGGGCTACCGGGTCCACAAGTCCGGCGCGGGTGTCGGCTCGCTTCTCCTTGGCCTGTACAACGAGGATGGCGTCCTCTACCCCGTGGGTGGGATCTCGGCGTTCACCGACGTCCGGCGCCTCGCGCTTGTCGACGAGCTCGCGCCTCTGGTCGTCACCGACGACCAGGGAGAACCGGTGAAGGGCGCGACGGACCGCTCGCGGTTCAGCAGCAACAAGGATGTGAGCTTCGTCAGGCTGCGCCCGGAGCGGGTGGTCGAGGTGAAGTTCGACCAGATGGAGGGCTCACGCTTTCGCCACACCGTGACACTGCTGCGGTGGCGTCCGGATCGAGACCCGGAGTCCTGCATGGCAGCACAGGTCGAGCGGCCCATCGCCTACGACCTGGATGCCGTCTTCCAACGCTGAGCCCGCCGTGCCGCTACTGCTGTTCCGAGGGCTTGCGGGCCCGGCTCGGCTGCACCCTCGGCGGCTCCCCCGGCATCTTGGGAAAGTCGGGAGGGAACGGCATCTCCCCCAGCCCGCGCTCCGCAATGTCCTTGTCCCACAGGGCAATTGCCGTCGACACGTCGCCCACGGCAGCGTCGATCCCGGCCCAGGCATCGCTCTCGGCGACCAGAATCGCGGGCACGGTGCGCACGGTGAAATCGCCGGGCTTCACGTCGCGTAGGTGTTCCCACGGAACGGGCATCGACACCGGGGCGCCGGGCAGAGGCCGCGGACTGTAGGCGGAGGCGATCGTCCGGTCGCGGTTGGCCTGGTTGAAGTCGACGAAGACTCTCTCGCCCCGCTCTTCCTTCCACCAGGCCGTGGTGACCAGCTCCGGCATACGGCGTTCGAGCTCGCGGCCGATGCCGATGACCGCGTGCCGCACGTCCAGGAACTCGTGGGTCCTGGCGATCCGCGCATGAACATGCACGCCGCGGTTGCCAGAGGTCTTGACCCACGGGATGAGGCCGAGCTCCTCGAGCAGGAACTTCAGACCGTAGGCCGCCTCGACCGAATCGGCGAAACCACGACCCGGCTGGGGGTCCAGATCGATCCGCATCTCGTCGGGGTTGTCGTTGTCGTCACTGCGTACCGGCCATGGGTGAAAGGTGACCGTGTTCATCTGTACGGCCCACACCGCCGTGGCGATCTCGTCGATGACCAGCTGCGGGTGGCGTCGCGCCGAAGGGTAGGTGCACATCACCGACCGCGCCCACGCCGGAACCCCCTTCGGCGGATTCTTGGAGAAGAACTCCTCGCCCTCCACACCGTCCGGGAAGCGTTGCAAAGTCACCGGGCGGTCCCCCACTGCTCGCAACAGCCCGTCCTCGACCGAGGCGACGTAGGTCGCGAGGTCCCACTTCGTGATACCCGCGTCCGGCCACATGACCCGGTCAGGACTGGAGATGCGTACGTCGCGAACCGTGCCGTCGGGGGCGGGAACCTGCAACACCTTCGCACTGCTCGCCATGGAACGAGCCTAGCCGCCGGCCTGTTGGCGCCGAGTTGGTCAAGGGTTCGTATGGGTTGGCAAGGAATTCGCCCGAACGTCACAAAGGGGGCATAAGGTCTCGGCGGGGGTCACGAACCCCCTCCATCTCACCCCTCATGAGAGGTAGTAAATGTCGGCCTTCAATCTCCGAACGTGTGCCGCGGTCATCGCACCCGTTCTCGCCGTGAGCGGCGTCTTCGTCACGGCGTCAACAGCGCAGGCGGCCTCCGCAAGTGTCGTGATCTCCGAGGTCTACGGCGGCGGCGGCAACAGCGGCGCCATCTGGACGAACGACTTCGTTGAGCTCTACAACCGCTCGGATGCGGCTGTCGACGTCTCCGGTTGGGTCGTCCAGTACTACTCCGCTACCGGCACCGTCGGGGGCAACGCCACCCTGGCCGGCTCCCTGGCACCGCACCACGACTACCTCGTGCAGATGGGCCCGGGCGCCGGCGGCACCACGCCGCTGCCCGCCCCTGACGCAACCGGCACGGCAGCGATGAGCGCCGCCAGCGGCCGCGTGGACCTGCTTCAGGCAGACAGCACCGTCATCGACCGGGTCGGATACGGCGCCGCGACCGTGGCAGAGGGCACCCCCGCTCCCGGGCTTGGCAACACCACCTCGGCCACGCGAAGCGCCCCCTGCGTCGACACCGACGACAACGCGTGGGACTTCCTGGCCACCGTTCCGACGCCTGAGAACAGCAAGGTCGAGGCGCCCGCCTGCACCGTCATCCCGCCCTTCGACGATCCCGAGACGATCGCGCAGATCCAGGGCACCAGCCACACCTCGCCATACAGCGGCAAGCGGGTCAACGGAGTCCTCGGAGTCGTGACCGCGGTCGGTCCCAACGGCTACTGGATCCAGAGCACGACCCCTGAC
>Ga0209745_1002489_pt1 | contig 10485 bp, 9 predicted proteins | sample BarGraNGADG00312_FD_184495 | JGI IMG/M metagenome (GOLD analysis project Ga0209745, IMG submission 184495) | Arctic peat soil microbial communities from Barrow, Alaska - Barrow Graham LP Ref core NGADG0004-312 (SPAdes) (version 2) | ecosystem: Environmental > Terrestrial > Soil > Wetlands > Peat ... | reverse complement strand
CCGGACTATAGCGCCGCGGGCCATTCGGAAGGGGCTAGTCCGCGGGGACGGCGCCCGCGGACCCGAGCAGAGCGAGCGCCGCGGTCGCGGTCGGCTCGTCGGTGATCAGAAGGTGCAGCAGCCCCGTGCGCGCCCCCGCGACGATCGTCTCCACCTTGTTCGAGCCGGCCGCAATGCCCACAACCCGTGGCACCTTGCGCAGCGTGTCGACCGGGATTGAGATGGTGCGCCGCTCCCACTCGTCGGCGACAAACGAGCCGTCGAGCCGGACCAGGTGGCCGGCTACGTCCCCGACCGCTCCGCGGGCGGTCAGCCTGCTGCGGCCCGCGTCGTCGAGACGGTCCATCACGGTGCCGTAGCCGGGCGCGAAACGCGGTGCGCCGCTCATACCGACGAGAGCCAGACGGAGCTCGCCCCAGTAGCGGGTAGTCGCGGTGACAGCGCTGTCGGCGAGCAGCGCCGCCGTCGTCGCCTCGTCGTCCAGCAGGCCCGGAGCGTGGAGCAGACGCACCGACGCCCCAACCCGCTCGGCCAGTCGTCGCGCGATCTCGTTGCTGTTGAGGTGCGGGTTGCTCGAGTCCCAGCCACCGACGAGTGGCACGACAACGGTCCGTGGCCGGCTCACCGCCGGCAGCGCCGCGACCAGCGACTCCACCGTGTATCCGCCGGTCAACCCGATGGCGCCGTCCTCGGGCAATTCCTCGGCCAGCCGCGGAGCGGCCGCCACTCCGCACAGACGAGCCGCGAGTGCCGGATCGGTTTCGTGGCCGGGCGTGACCCAGACCTCCACGCCGAGCGCAGCCGAAAGGGCGCGAGCCAGCGGTGTGGGCTCTTGAGGCGCCCCCTCAACCGAGATCCGCACTACCCCGACCGCGCGGGCCGAGGCAAGCAGCCGCGACACCTTGGAGATCGAAAATCCCGTCAGCGCCGCGATCTCGGGCTGGCCGAGCTGGCGAACGTAATAGAGCTCCGAAACGAGCCGGAGCATCTCGCGCTGGCTCGCCGCCGATTGGTCTGATTCGGATTCGGCCGTCTGATCGCTGGTTGTTCGATCGGCCACACATGCCCTCGCTTGACAATCCCAACCCCGAGACCCGAGTATACTGCCAATACGATCACTGCAAGTCGTGTCGTGAGAATCTTTGCAGATAGTAATGCCGGAGGCATCGAGTGCGCGGGTTTCGGATCGTCATCGCCGGTCACGGAACGCTGCCCGCCGCCCTGCTTGCGACTACCGAGCTGATCTGCGGCGAGATCCCGGATCTGGCGGCGGTCGGTCTCGCTCCGACCGAAACCCCCGACCACTACGCCGAAGCCTTGCGCGCCGCAATCGGCCACGATCACCGGCCCGTTCTGGTGCTTTGCGATCTGCTCGGCGGCACGCCCTTCAACGTGGCCTCGGCCATCGGGCGCCGCTCCCCGCGCGTGGTCTGCATCGCCGGCGTCAACCTGGCGATGGCTGTGGAAGCCGCTCTCGCCGACGGCACACTGGACGACGCCTTGGTCGAGCGACTCATCGAGGTCGGCCGAACCGGGATCGTCGAGACCGAGCGCCACCGCGCCCGGCGCGTCTCCTGACGAGGGGTTCGCGCGCGTGAGCCTTCGTCTCGTCCGTATCGACGATCGCCTGCTCCACGGCCAGGTAGTGGCCGTGTGGCTGCGGGCACTCGGCGCGCAGCGGATCGTGATCGTCGACGACGCCACCGCCCGCGACGAATTCCTGCGGGAGGTGCTGACGCTGGCGGCGCCCCAGGGCGTGCCCGTGGAGGTTCACGACGTTGCCACGGGCGCCGCCCGTCTCATCGCCCTGGCCGCCACGCCGGAGTCGGTCATCGTCCTGGCCCGAACGCCTGGGACGGTCCTCGAGCTTCGCCACGCCGGTGTTCCGATCGAAGTGGTCGATCTCGGAGGCATGGGCTCCGGGCCGGGTCGACGGCGCCTTCACAAGACGATCTCCGTCAGCCCGGACGAGCTCCGGGAGCTGCGGGAGCTGGAGCAAATGGGTACGCGGGTCGAGATCCAGATCGTCGCGGACGATCGTCCGATCCCGTTCCGCTCGCTCGATTCGAGAAACTGAGCCGGGGCCGAACGCCGGCCGTCCGAAAGGAGAAGCATGTTCAGGAAGTCCGTGGCGGTCGGCGCCGGCCTCACGCTGGTACTACTGCTGGCCGCGGCGATGCCCGGGGCGGTTCTGGGCGCGAGCGTGTCGGCCGGAGCGCCAGCCGACACGGGCAAGATCACGGTCGCCGCATGGCAAGCCGCGCTCATTGCCTTCGGCTACTACCTGGCCAACAGCCCCTGGCTCTTCGGCCTGGCCTTCTTCACTCTCTATCGGCCGCTGGTCGCCGGCTTCTTCGTGGGCTGCATCCTGGGCGACCCGGCCCAGGGCACTCTCATCGGCGCCGCGATCAATGTTCCGTATCTGGGCTTCATCTCGGCCGGCGGCACACTGCCGGCCGACGCCGGGTTCGCAGGCTGGGTGGGGACCACGATCGCGCTGGCCGGCGGGCTCGACCCCACGAAAGCGATTCCGATCGCCTTCGGCCTGGGCCTGATCGGCACGATCATCTTCTACGGCCGAATGGCCGCGGACTCGGTCTTCGCCCACTGGGCCGACGCGCGAGCCGAGAAGGCCGACATTTCGGGCGTCGCACTGATGAACTGGCTGCCGGGGCAAGCCCTGCTCTTCGTCATCAGCGTGGTGCCGGTCTTCCTCTTTGCTCTCAACGGCCCGGCATACGTCCAGGACGCGCTCGGCCGCCTCCCGGCCTGGATCGTCACGGGGTTGGTCATCGCGGGCGGCATCCTGCCGGCGATCGGCATCGCGCTGAACATGCGCTTCATCTTCCGGGGCTCCGTCATCCCCTACTTCTTCATCGGCTTCATCCTGATGACCACGACCCACGGCTCTATGTCGCTCGTCGTCATCGCGGCCCTGGGCCTGGCATTGGCTTACCTGCATCTGAGCTTCGTCCGCGGGATCGCGCCGGCGAAGGCAGAGACGGCTTTCGCGGAGACGCCCGAACGGGCAGTCGCGGTTGCCCGATCGATCGAGAGCCCGGGCTCGGGCATCCACCTCACACGAGGCGACCTCATTCGATCGTGGGCCCTGTGGACCTTCTTCGCCCACGCTAACTACAACTACGAGCGCCTCCAGGGCACCGGCTTTGCCCACGCCATGACCCCGATCATCCGACGCCTGTACAAGACCGAAGACGAGATCCGGGCCGCCCTCAAGCGCCACCTCGTCTTCTTCAACACCGAGCCGAACTTCGGCAACATCGTCCACGGCACGGTCATTGCCATGGAGGAGCAGCGGGCCAACGGGGCGGCGATCGACGACGACGCGATCAACTCCGTGAAGTCAGGGCTGATGGGCCCGCTGGCAGGAATCGGCGACACACTCAGCCAGAGCACCATCACCCCGATCCTCCTGGCACTCGGCATCGGGATCGCCGGGGGCACCGCCGGCGGCTCCGCCGTCCCAACGCTGACCGGCGCGACCGGCAACCCGCTCGGTGCGATCATCTATGTGGTCCTGGTCTCGATCGTGATCGTGGCCATCGGCTACACGGCCTGGATGCAGGGCTACGCCCGAGGCCGCACGTTCGTCACGGAGCTGCTCCGCTCCGGCACGATCGACCGCGTCCTCGTCGGCGCCGGCGTCCTCGGGAACATGGTCCTGGGTGCCCTCGCCGCCAAGTTCGTCGTCGTGAACCTGGCGCCCACGGTGACGATCGCCGGCGCTCAGCTGAACATCCAGGCCGCCGTCCTCGATCCGCTCTTCCCAGGCGCACTCGCGCTCGGCCTGGTGGTGATGACCTGGTGGCTGCTGAGGCGGGTCAACCCGTTGCTGCTGCTGGCGATCTACCTGGTCGTCGCGATCGTGGCCGCCTACCCGTTCTTCGGGCCGGACCATACGAACTCGAACGATCCGTCCGCGCAATACCAGGTCTGCACGTCGTCGCTGCTGCACCCCTACTACCCGTGCGGTGCGCCGCCCGCTCCGCCGGCGCCGACGGCCGCACCCGTCGCGCCGACGCCCGCACCCTCGGCCCAGCCGTAGATAGAAAGCGGCCCCGGCGCGAGGGGGAGCGTCGGGGCCGCAAAGGGATTAGCTAAGTAACATTCTACGGGTTTCATCCGCGAACCGGAGTAGGTTCCGTAATGCGTTGCGCAGCGGCCACTCGCCGGCCGCGGATTTCGTGACAGCTGCGACGCTTACCCGGTCTATCTGCCCGGTTAGCGTGAGCTGACAGGGGAACTGCCCTAACACTTCGTCATATTGGGCTATACCTGCCATGGAATCCATGGCGATGCGAAGAGGCAGCCTACCAGATAACTGCTCGCCCGTCAGACCGGATCCGCCACCTCGAGCGCCGGGCGAGGTGCGGCTATGTCGACAAGACCCTGCGCCTCGAGCCGCTCCCGGCGCCACTCGAAGAGTCGGTCTGCCGCGACCGCGGGATCTGAGAAGAGAACGCGGTTGATCTGCGTCACCCGCGAGTTCACGGCTCCGGTGCGATTCGGATTGCGAAGAATCTGGGCGATCGCCTGGCCTGCCCCGACACGATCGCCGGCCAACATACGCGAATAGGCCAGCGTCTCTAGCCAGCGGATGTCCCGCGCAGCCTCGCCCCGGATCTCTTCGGCCACTCCCTGCGGGGTCCCGATCTGCCTGATCGCGGCCGGCCATTGCTCTTCGATGGCCCGCGCAAGCTCCGTCGCCACTTCCTCACCGGCCCCCGATCCGATGGCCCAGCGGTGCCGGAAAGTCGACAGGCGGGACAGCAGCCCATGTCCCCTCTTGATGCCGACGTCGAGCGCGTCCGCCTCTGGGCAGTACAACGGAAGAGTCCGGACCCCGACCAGGACGTGCGTCTCCCGACCCAGATGGGCCGGCGGCGAAGTCAGTGTCAGCGAGCACTTGATCCAGCCTATCGGCGAGGCGACGAACTCGATCGGGCACACGAACTCGGCGTCCGACGGCTCCACCCAAGCCAGATCGTGACGCTTCAGCCACGTGAGCCGCGGCGCGAGATATCTCCCGGCGAAGAACCTGATCTCGTCAGGGTTCATTACCCGCTACCCCCATTGCTGCTCGTCTGGCAGCTGCCCGAATTGTCTCTCTAACCGCCGCCCAGTGGTGGAGCGTATTTGGCGCCGAATCGGTCCAACTCCGCCAGGGCGGACACGATCATCGGATGCGAGCGCCGCTCGGGGCGGATGACCGAGGCGATCCGGCGGGCGAGCGGCGGATCGGTGGGATGAATGGAGGCCCGGACCGGGCGGTCGTGGATCGCCAGGCCCGGCAGCACGCCCACGCCAAGCCCCGCTTCGACCAGGGAGATGATCACGCTGAAGTCCTTGCAGTTGGATCGAACGTGCGGCTCGAACCCGCTCGACCGGCAGGCTCGCAGGATAACCTGGCCGAGGTGGCTGTCTTCGGTGTCCATGATCCAGAAGGCGTCGCGGAAATCGGATATTCGAACGGCCGCGCCCGAGGCCAGAGCCGGTCCCGCGGCCACTCCGGGGGCACTCGAGCCCTCCGGCGGCAGCGCCAGATAGAGCGGGTCGCGCATGAACTCGCAGAACTCAAGACCACCGTCGGAGACTCGCGCGGGCTCGTCGTACTCATCCACGATGGCGAGATCGATCTCGTCCATCTGGAGCGCGGTCAGGCTCTCGGCCGCCTCGAGATCCCGCAGAGTGACGCGCAGCGCGGGATGCTGGCGGCTCAGCGCGGTCATGACGGGCGGCAGGACTGCTCGGGCTGCGGTCGGAAAGGCCGAGACTCGAAGGGTGCCGGTGACGAATTGCTGCATCGAGGCGAGGTCCGCCTCCGCGGCGGCGATCGCGCCGGTGATCGTGTCGGCGTGGCGGACCAGAAGCGCAGCGGCGTCGGTCAGTCGCACGCGCCGGCCGCTCTTCTCGAGAAGGGGCACGCCGGCCTCGCGCTCGAGGATCGCCAGCTGCTGCGAGACCGCCGACGGGGTGATGCTCATTGCCTCGGCCGCGGCCTTGATGGAGCCGCGCCGCGATATCTCGCGCAGAAGCTGCAACCGCCAGACACCGAGCATGCGCCGATCCACTCCGTTCTCCGCGCGCCGCAGGAACGCGAGCCGCCCGCGTTGACAGTTTAGCTCAGCTTCACAATTCGGTGAGTAAGCTGAACTTGATTTGCGTATGACCCACTGCCATGCTCGGCTGAGCCCGGGCGTGAGCGAGGCGCGCAGGAGCCTGCGCAGGAATGCGCCGGCCGACCGAGCGACAGTGGACGAGGAGACGGCAAATGAGACTCGCTTCGCGCATGGATCGGATCGGGACCGAGACTGCCTTCGAGGCCGCCGCTCGAGCCAGGGCCCTGGAGGCGACGGGTCGGTCGGTCATACATCTCGAGATCGGCGAGCCCGACTTCGATACGCCCTCGACCATCCGCGAGGCAGCCAAGCGGGCCCTCGACCGCGGAGCGACCCACTACACGTCGACCGTCGGCATCCCCGAGCTCCGCGCCGCGATCGCCGCAGATGCCACCGCCCGCAAGCACTTCGCCGTCTCACCGGATCGCGTCGTCGTTGCCCCCGGCGGCAAGCCGGTCATGTTTTTCACGATGCTCGCTCTCATCGAGGAGGGCGACGAGGTCATCTACCCCGACCCGGGCTTCCCGATCTACGAGTCGATGATCAACTACGTGGGCGGCACCGCGGTCCCCTGCCCCATCCGCCAGGAAAACGCCTTCCGGCTCGACCCGGCGGAGCTGGCCTCGCTCGTCACCTCCCGAACCAAGCTCGTCATCATCAACTCGCCGGCCAACCCGACAGGCGGCGTCTCGACTCGAGAAGACCTCGAGCAGATCGCCGCCGTCGCCCGCGAGCACGATCTCGTCGTCATGGCCGACGAGATCTACGGCCGAATCCTCTACGAGGGCGAACACGTCTCGATCGCCTCGCTGCCGGACATGGTCGACCGGACGATCGTCCTCGACGGCTTCTCCAAGACGTACGCCATGACGGGCTGGCGCCTCGGCTACGCCATCGTTCCGGAGAAGCTGGTCATGCCGTTCAGCCGGTTGCTCGTGAATAGCGTCAGCTGCACGAACGCCGCGACCCAGTGGGCGGGCGTAGAAGCTCTGACCGGGCCGCAAGACGCGGTGGTGGCGATGGTCGAGGAGTTCCGGGCGCGCCGCGACCTGATCGTCGACGGGCTAAACGCGATCCCGGGCGTCAGCTGCCTGCGACCCTCCGGCGCCTTCTACGCCTTCCCCGACATCTCCGGCACCGGCCTGAGCGGGGCCGAGCTGGCAGATCGGCTGCTCCAGGAGAGCGGCGTCTCGGCGCTGGCCGGGACGGCATTCGGACACGTGGGGCGCAATCACTTGCGCTTCAGCTATGCGAACTCGCGGGAGAACATCGTCGAGGCGATGAAGCGGATGCGTGCCGTCGTGGAGCCGCTCACCGCCAAGGCCGCGGCCGGGCGATGACGATCGAAAAGGTCGCCGCCGGCTCCGCCACAGACCGGCTCTACGCCCTGGCCGAACGCGACTTCGCCCATTACGAAGTCCTCAAGGACCTCGTCGACGAGTGCATCGACCTCGAGCTCAACTACCGCCAGAGCGGCCATCCGGGCGGCTCCCGCTCCAAGGTGCACATGCTGCTGGCGCTGCTCCTGTCCGGGGCGATGCGGTGGGACATCCAGCGGCCGTGGCGCCGCTTCGGCGACCGTTTCGTCCTGTCGGCCGGCCACGTCGTGCCGCTCGTCTACGCCACTCTCGCCGTCCTCAACGAGGGGCTTCGCGCGCGGGTAGAGCGCAGCGGCGATGCCCGCTTCGCCTTCCCCGAAGACGGCCGCTTCGCCCTGACCTGGGAGCACCTCCTGAGTTTGCGGCACCGGGGCGGGCTGCCCGGCCACGCCGAGTTCGCGGGGCGGACGATGTTCCTCAAGGCGAACACCGGTCCCTCCGGCCACGGCATGCCATTTGCCGCCGGCGAGGCCCTGGCGCTAAAGCTCGCCGGCGCGGGCGAGGTCAAGGTTTTCGTGGTCGAGGGCGAAGGCGGTCTGACTCCCGGCGCCGCCCACGAGACGAAGAATTCGGCCTGGGGGCTGGGCCTCTCCAACCTGGTATTCCTCGTCGACTGGAACGACTTCGGCATCGACGAGCGGCCCGCATCATCGGTCGTCCACGGGACGCCGGAGGACTGGTTCGCGCCGTACGGGTGGCGGGTCAACGGCACTCCCGACGGCATGGAATGGGGCCCGGCCACGCGCGCCGTCCTCGAGGCGAGCCGCGGCGACAACTCCGCGAACGTCCCCAGCATGGCGTGGTTCCGCACTCGCAAGGGCCGGGGTTACGGCAAGCTCGACTACGCCAGCCACGGCGTCCCTCACAAGCTCAACGCCCCGGAGTTCTGGGCCACTCGCAAGGAGTTCATGGCCCGCTACGGCGTCGAGTACCAGGGTGTCGATAAACCGGCGCCCTCCGATCCGGCGGCCCTCGCGGCGCAGGCCGAGGCGAACCTGCGCATCGCAATGAGCGTCATGCGCCGCGACGAGTCGCTCGTCGACTGGCTGTCGGATCGGCTGCTCGAGATTGCCGCGACCGTGCCCGATGAGATCGAAAGCTTTCGCCTCGAGACGGGCGAGGCCGGCCGATCGGGCCGCCCAACCCACGCCCCGGCGACCGTGACAGCCACCTCCCCCGCCACCGACCCGGACATCTTCGACTTCGAACACTACCCAGACACGATGTGGCGCAAGCCGGGCGATCACCAGCCCAATCGCGCCGCCCTCGGGGCATGGGGCTCGTACGTCAATGCCGTCGCCAGGCGCGACTTCGGCCGCCCGCTGTTCATCGCCTGCTCGGCCGACCTGGCCGAGTCGACCAACATCGCCGGCTTCGCAAAGCCGTTCGGAGAGATGCCCGGCTTCGGCAACTTCGAGCGAGACACGAACCCTACCGGCACGCTCCTTCCCACCGAGATCACCGAGTTCACCAACGCGGGCATGATGGCCGGCCTGGCTTCGGTCAACTTCGCCGGCGATCCGTTCGACCGGTTCGAGGGATTCTGGGGCGCCAGCTCCACGTACGCCTCCTTCAGCTACCTCAAGTACGGCCCACTGCGCCTCTTCAGCCAGCTCGCCCAGGACAGCGACCTGCGCGTCGGCAAGGTGCTCTACGTGGCCGGGCACACCGGTCCGGAGACCGCCGAGGACTCGAGAACCCACTTCGGGATCTTCTCTCCGGGCGTGACCCAGCTCTTCCCCGAAGATCACGTCATCGACCTCCACCCGTGGGAGTACAACGAGGTGCCGGTGGTCCTGGCCGCCGCCTTCGCCACCGACGTGCCGATCGTGGCGCTGCACCTGACGCGGCCGCCCATCGAGATCCCAGACCGCGCCGCGCTCGGGATGCCGAGCCATTTCGCGGCGGCGCGCGGCGCCTACGTGATGCGCCCGTTCCGCGAGGGAGCGCCCAAAGCCGGCACGATCTTCGTCCGCGGCACGCTGCCGACGGCCAACCTCGTGAAGCTCCTGCCCGAGTTGTATCGGCGCGGGTTGAACGTCAAGATCGTGGCCGCAATCAGCCCGCAGCTATTCGCCCGCCAGGACGCCGCCTACCGCGCAGCGACCGTGGAGCCCGCCGATCGGTTCGACTCGATGGTGATCACGAACGGCGCCTACAAACTGATGCGCGACTGGGCGGACGACCCGATCGTCCGCGAGTACTCGCTGAGCCCGGACTGGGACGACCGCTGGCGCACGGGCGGGTCGCTGGAGGAGGTCATCGAAGAGGCGCACCTGGACGGGGTGCACATCCTCGAGGCGATCGAACGGTTCGCCGGCGAACGGCCGGATCGTCTTCGAAGGCTGCGCGAGCGGCTCTCGGCGGCCGAAAGGCGCTGAGCCCGAAACCACCGATCGTGCGGCCGCCCAAGCTCGCGAGTTCCAGGCCGCGCGCCGCCCAAATGGGTTACTGGCGTTCTGTCGAGCCGCGGCTACGATTCCGATATGCCCGACTTCTACGACATCGATCGAGCGAACGCGCTGCTGCCCGAATTGGGCGAGACGCTGCTGATGTTGCGCGGACTGCGCGCCGAAGTGGTCACCCTGCGGGACCGGATCGTGGAGCTGAACGCGCCGTGGGTCGTGGCCGGCGTCCCGGCTCCGACCACCGCCGGCACGACGCGCCCGGAGGTTGAGGCCGAAACCCGTGTGCTTCGGTTGCGCCTTCAAGGGATGGTCGATCAGATGCACGCGGCGGTGGTGCAGATCGACGGCTGGAGCCTCCAGCTGCGCGACATAGAGACGGGCCTCGTCGACTTTCCGGCACTCGTCTCGGGTCGACCCGTCTGGCTATGCTGGCGTCTCGGCGAAGACGAGGTCAGCTGGTGGCACGAGGTGTCGGAAGCCTTCGATTCGCGCCGCCGGCTGGAGGACCTGGTCTGACGGGCGAGCCGACGGCCTCCGTAACAGGGAAGGCACCCGGCG
>Ga0209745_1002487_pt1 | contig 10508 bp, 9 predicted proteins | sample BarGraNGADG00312_FD_184495 | JGI IMG/M metagenome (GOLD analysis project Ga0209745, IMG submission 184495) | Arctic peat soil microbial communities from Barrow, Alaska - Barrow Graham LP Ref core NGADG0004-312 (SPAdes) (version 2) | ecosystem: Environmental > Terrestrial > Soil > Wetlands > Peat ... | reverse complement strand
CACCGGCATAGGGCTCTCCACAGTGGACAAGGTGGTGAGGCTCTACGGCGGGACGATACGAGCCTACAACGACTGTGGGGCCTGCTTCGAGTTTACCCTCCCCCATACCACCGAAACCGGCGAAGAGGCGCTCTCCCAGGATTGAGGCGGTAGAAAATAGGTAGAAATAGCTTAGCAAGCTAATGTTGCTTGAATTGCTGTTTTCCGCGTAATAACGCTGGAGCCGGCGAGAGGATTCGAACCTCCTACCTGCGCATTACAAGTGCGCTGCTCTACCAGTTGAGCTACGCCGGCTAACCGGCAAGCGGGCGGGCAATACGACCGCGGCCCTCGGTCACGATCCCCTCGGCAAGCATCTCGCGGTACTCGAGGTGCTGCTCGATCTTTCGCTTGATCCTCTGCAGCGCATTATCGATTGATTTGACATGCCGGTCAAGCTTGTCCGCGATCTCCTGGTAAGAGCACCCTTCGATGTAGAGCCTCAACACTTCAACCTCAAGGCCGGACAGCATCTCACGGAAGCTTACCATTATGCTCTCGGCCTCCTCGCTACTTATAACGACATCACCCGGATCGAGCGTTCTGTCGGAGAGGAAATCTATGAAGTGCCGGTCCGGATCGTCCGAGTCATTCAACGGGTTGTTCAAAGAAACATACGAATTAAGCGGCGTGTGCTTTTGTCGCGTGGCTGTCTTGATTGCGGTGATTATCTGCCTGGTGATGCAGATCTCGGCGAAAGCCTTGAAGGACGTATCACGGTCGTTCCTGTAATCGCGGATAGCCTTATAAAGGCCGATCATTCCCTCCTGCACGATGTCCTCCCGGTCCGCGCCGATCAGAAAGTAGGAGCGCGCCTTCATGCGTACGAACACCTCGTATCTCTCCAGCATGGTCACAAGTGCCTTGGTGTCCTCCGACTGTGCCAGTTGCACCAGGTCCGGATCGCTTTTCTTGGCATACTGAGCACCACGTTTATCTGTCAGTTGAATAATCCTATCCAAGGTCCTTCCCTCCTACCGTTTAACGTACTATATTACCGTTTAACCAATAATTAAGACCGTTAATCTTCATTTCGTGCACATCTTATGCGGTTGAGATTCGGAAGTCAAGGAGGATTATCAAGAAACTCAGATTATTTTATGACTGGTGCTTTGGCCTATTTCTCGATCACTTTTGCTTTCTCAACCGCTCGAGACCGGCCTTGATCTCGCCGGGAAGCCGGCCCTCAAGCGGGACCCGCCATTTTCGAGCGGTTCTGCGCTGAAGTTCTTCAGCGGCCCTGGCACGGGACTCCTCCAGCTCCAGAAGAAACTCGCGTGAAGACATACGCAGCAGGCCGGCCCCTGCGGCTACCTTCTGCTGGTGATAATCTCCCGTTATCAACATCGCGGCGCCGGCTTGGCTTCCCCTTTCCTTATACGCGAGCTTCTCTATGTACGAGTCGGCTGACTCACCCTCTCCAGTGAAGATCACCGTGAGGGACGGCGAAAGCTCCTGGTGGGTCGCGGACCCCTTGCTTCCGGCACCGTCAAAAACTATCTCCGCGGTGCGTTCTTCGCGGACGCAGTATCCTTCGAGGTCTGCGATAAGCTTGTCACGCGCCGCTTCTATATCCTCGCGCATTAGCGCTCCAAGCTCTTTGCTCGCGTATATCAAGTTGTATCCATCAACAATTAGCTTCTCCGGCATGACCTTTACCGTTATCAAGACCGACAACGCATGATCTGGTTCCTTTTCAAGCCCTTCCACTTACCCGATGCTGCCCCTCTGACGGACGGCTTCATATGCAAGCACCGCTGCCGCCGTGGCAACGTTAAGCGATGATACCCTGCCAAGCATGGGCAGCTTCGCCAGGAAATCACAGCGCTCTTTCACCAGGCGACCAAGCCCTTTGCCCTCACTGCCCAACACCAGGACCAGCGGCCCCGTGAGGTCCAGCTTCCAGTACGGCACGCCGCCTTCGGCCTCCGCGCCCACAACCCAAAGCCCCTCTTCCTTGAGCCTCGCGAGGGTTCGTTCCATGTTGGCCACCCGCGCCACCCTGAGGTGCTCAACGGCACCCGCCGACGCTTTTGCCACGGCCGCCGTCACCTGCGCTGAACGGCGCTTAGTTACAATTGCGCCGTTGGCAGCAACGGCGTCCGCGACACGCAGCAACGATCCCAGGTTGCGTGGGTCCTCCACGCCGTCCAACGCGAAGACAAGTGGCGGGTTATCGCTTTCAGCATGGATGATATCTTCGAGCTCGGCGTAACGATACGTTGAAACCCGCGCCACGATCCCCTGAGGCGCCGTCGTTTCGGCAATTTCGGCAAGCCGCTCGCGCGATACCTCGTGCACCGAGACTCCACCGCGACCACTCTCGGAGATTATCTCGGCCACAACTCCCTTGCGCTCGATGCCCCGAGCGATGTAGACCTGCAGGACCTTGCGAGGGCCCCGCAACGCCTCAAGCACCGGGTTCCTGCCCTCGACCTGCTCGTAAATGGGATTACTTTTGGTAGGCATGAAGAGACCTGAGATCTAGCGCTCAAAGCGCCAGCGATAACCGTCCCTGACGTCCTCGACCCTGACACCCAGATCCACCAGACCGTCGCGTATGCTGTCGGCTAGGTCAAAGTCGTTCATCTGTCTGGCGGCCAGCCTCCCCTCGAGCAGGAGGTCGATCAACTGGTCGGATGTCTTATCCATGAGCCCGCCCTTGGCGACACCCGTCTCGCGGGCGAGCTTAATCAGCCATTTCTTTTCCGGACCCTCACCCGCCGCGCTCTCAGCCTGCCAGGCTATGCCGGCCTGAAAGAGGCCGAGCGCTTTGCAGAGCGTCTCCAGGAACCATCTGGCCTCCTGTAAGATCGGCTTGACACCCGGTGAGTTAAATCCGCTTTCCGCGACTTCGTCGATGTAGGTGTTTATCTCGCGCACCGCGGCGAAGATAACACCGAGCGCGGCGGCGGAGTTGAAGTCGTCGTCCATGTGCTGACGGAACTCTTTGTCCGTATTGTCCAGGAAACGCTCCAGCTCCATCTCCCTGGCGATACTCAGCTCAAACGCGTCCTCCCCCGCCTCGTCCAACCGCTCCATCAAGTCATCGATGTTAAATACGCAGTTCGTTATACGTTCAATCGAAGCCCTCGCCTCGGCCAGGCTCTGCCCGGAGAAGTTCAGCGGGCCACGGTAGTGCGTGCCCAGCATCAGCATCCTGACGGTGTCGGCGTCGTAAACGTCGAGCACCTCACGAAGCAGCTTGATGTTGCCTAGCGATTTCGACATCTTTTCCTCATCGATGTTCAGCATGCCGGAGTGTATCCAGTACCGGACAAACTGCTGGCCATCGGCAGACGCTTCCGCCTGCGCCATCTCGTTCTCGTGATGCGGGAATACGAGATCGATCCCGCCTCCGTGAATGTCGAAGCCCTGACCGAGGTACCTCAGCGACATTGTGGAGCATTCGATATGCCAGCCGGGGCGGCCCGGTCCCCAGGGGCTCTGCCAGGCGGGCTCGCCTGGCTTGGCGGCCTTCCACAGGGCGAAGTCCCAGGGGTCGCGCTTGCGTTCGATCTCAGAATTGAATTGAACTGTTACCTGCTGCTCTTCGAGGTTCCGGCCGGAGAGCTTGCCGTATTCAGGGAAGCTGGACACGGCGAAATAGACATCACCTGAGGAAACGTAGGCGTGGCCTTTTTCGATCAAGGTCCTGATGACTTCGATCATCTCACTGACGTGCTCGGTCGCTCGGGGCGATATGTGGGGCGGTTTGAGCCCGAGAACCGCCACGTCCTCCTCGAACGCGATGCGATACTTCTCCGCTACGGCGACCGCTGTTATGCCCTCCTCGATCGCCCGGTTGATGATCTTGTCATCCACGTCGGTTATGTTCTGGACCACCGTAACGCTGAAGCCGGAGAACTCGAGGTAGCGCCTCATCATGTCAAAGTTCAGGAAGGTCCGGGCATTCCCGATGTGGATGTAGTCGTAAACGGTGGGCCCGCAGACGTACATGGAGACTTTTCCCTCGTCACGTGGGACGAACTCCTCTTTCCTGCGGCTCATGGTGTTGTAAATCTTTAAGGCCATATCCGATCGCTCGTACCTTTAGCTCCGGCTATCACGCTCGGCTTCGGGCTATCCAACCCCTATAAATATATTCTGCTTACTAGCGTTCATTTTCTTTATCGGAAGCAGGCCGCTCTATCTTCACTGCCGGGCCATTCTCCAGCCGTTTCTCGAGCCTATCCAGCCTTCGCCCGATGGCATTGAACGTTTCCAAGACCGGGTCGGGCAGGTTCTCGTGGTGTAGGTCGACAGGGCTCACCCGCTCGCCCGAGCATACCGTCACCCGCCCCGGAACGCCCACTACAGTACAGTTGGGCGGCACGTCCTGCAAGACCACCGCGCCGGCGCCCACCCTTGCGTGCTCCCCAACGGTTATGGCGCCCAGCACGCTCGCACCCGCGGCGATGACGACGTTGTCCTCGATGGTCGGATGGCGCTTGCCCTTCTCCTTACCGGTGCCACCAAGGGTTACACCTTGGAACAGAGTCACATTATCGCCGATCTCCGCCGTCTCACCGATGACCACACCCATACCGTGATCTATGAAGAAGCCGCGCCCGATCGTCGCGCCCTGGTGTATTTCGATTCCGGTCAAAAAGCGCGCCAGCATTGAAATAGCCCTTGGCAACCCCGGCGCTTTTTTCCCGTGAAGGTAGTGGGCTACCCGATGCATCCAAAGTGCGTGCAGCCCCGGGTAGGTGCAAACTATCTCAAGCGTGTTCGTGGCCGCAGGGTCGCGATCTCGCACCGCTTGTACGTCCTCACGGAAGACCTCGATGGCCCTCCCCGCCAGGCCAACGCGTTCAAAGATGTTACCCAATTGCGGCCTCCAGCGTTCTGCGAGTCGCCTCTATGCGTTCGGCGCAACCGTCCGTTCCCCAGAACATTATAAGATAGACGAGGTCCGGTCCTACAGTGAGCCCGGTTACGGCGAGCCTGAAAGGCCAGAGCACCTTCTTGGCTCCCCAGCTCCTCTGCTTGGCGTCGTCCCTCAGCTTTGCTACAACGCGCTCGGTCGTGTCCCTGTCGACGGCGCGGGGCTCCTCCGCCCGAAGGGCATCGAGGCACAAGCCCAGCGCCTCGTCCAATTCAGGCGATTTCCGTAACTCCATCATCGCCTTTTCGTCAACTTCGCCCGCCGGTCGGACGTAGATATCCGTCGGCCCCACCGCATCCGCCAGCTTCTCCATACCATTCCTTACGGAGGCAACCGCAAGCTCCAGTCTCTCTCGAGGTAAGGCCAGCAGTTTCGCGCGACCTTCCCTTTCCAGAAACGGGACTACGAGGTCGGTAACCTCGGAGTCCGAAAGCATCCTCAAGTGCTGACGGTCCAACCAGTTGAGCTTGTCGAAGTCGAAAATAGCCTTGCTCGCCGAAACGCCCCGGATGCTGAACTCTTTGACCAGGTCGGACAGGCTGAATACCTCACGGTCATCACCGGGAGACCAGGATAGCAAAGCAAGGTAGTTGGTAAGTGCCCGCGGAAGGTATCCCTGCCCCCGGTAGTCGGACACGGCCGTCGCGCCGTGTCTCTTCGAGAGCTTGGCTCCGTCAGATCCCATTAACAGCGAATGGTGCAGGAAGCGCGGCGCCTGCGCGTCGAGGGCATGGAACAACAACACGTGCCTGACCGCGTTGGTAAGGTGGTCGTCTCCCCTTATGACGTGAGTGACCTCCATAGTGATGTCGTCGACCACCACCGCCAGGTGAAAACTCGCGCTCCCATCCGAGCGCAGAATAATGAAGTCGTCAATCTCCCCTGAGTCAACGTTGACGGCGCCGCGCAGCATGTCGTCGACGGTGACGGTCTCCGCGGGGACACGAAACCTAACGGTGTAAGGCACTCCCTCTGCCCGGAGGCGCTCGCTCTCGGACCCCTCGAGCTCAAGGCATCGACGGTCGTATCGCCACGTGCCCCCCGACGCTATTACCGCCCTCTTGCGTTCCTCGAGCTCGGCCTGCGTGCAGTAGCAACGATACGCCTTGCCTTTCTCCAGGAGCCCATAGGCGTTCTCCTTATAGATGGCCATGCGCTCGCTCTGCCTGTACGGGCCGTGCGCGCCGCCGATATCGGGCCCCTCGTCCCAGTCAATGCCCATCCATTGCAACGAATCGATGATATCGTGCTCGAACTCCACCGAGGAGCGCTCCAGATCGGTGTCCTCGAGCCGGAGTATCATGACGCCCCCGTTACCACGCGCGACCAGCCAGTTGAAGAGCGCGGTTCGGGCTGAGCCCAGGTGCAGCTTCCCGGTGGGGCTCGGGGCGAACCTCACCCTGGGGTTTGACAGCGAATCGCCTGTGGCCTTGGGGCTCACGCTTCCTCCTTGCACGGGTGACTGTAGCCGTCGGCTATCTTCGCGAAAAGCTTTCTTGACTCGTCTTCTTCCTCCTTGTAGACCCCGAGACGCGATGTGAGCAGGTCAAAGTCGACAAGGTGGCCGTCAAACTCGGGCCCGTCCACACACGAGAACTTGGTCTCTCCCCCAACCTCGCAGCGGCACGTTCCGCACATTCCGGTGCCGTCGAGCATGATGGCATTGAGGCTTACCACCGTTGGAACGCCGTGCTCCTTCGTCAGCATTGAGACCGCCCTCATCATCGGCACCGGTCCAACCGCGATCACTTTATCAGGTTTCCATTGTTTGACGGCACGCAGCAATAAAGCCGTCACAAAACCTTTTTCACCGACCGAACCGTCATCGGTCGCTATCTCCAGGTCAGCGCCGAGAGCCTCCATCCTGTCGGCCAGGATTAGGTGCTCGCGGTCGCGCGAACCAAGTAGGATCTTTACATCGTTGCCCGCCTGGACGAACGCCCGCGCTATCGGGTAGAGCGCGGCTATCCCCACACCGCCGCCCACACATGCTACACGACCGGCCTTTCCCACCTCCGTGGGCCTGCCCAGCGGGCCGACAACGTCCTGCAGGCATTCACCGACACCAAGACGAGCTAGCTTCTCGGTAGTTGTACCCACAACCTGAAACACTATCTCAATGGTACCCTCGGCCTCCGAGTAGTCCATGAGGGTGAGGGGAATCCGCTCTCCCTTCTCGTCGGCCCGTACTATGACGAACTGACCCGCCTGCGCTTTCGGTGGGATCCGCGGGGCGCGAACCGCAATGCGATAGACGTCGCCCGCATATTGTTCCTTCTCCTTTATCTTGAAGCTCTCATGTCCCAACCGGCTCAGCCTCCAGTTCTTCCTCCAGCTTCTTCTTAATCTTGTCCAACTCGCCCACGAATTCTGGGTCCACGTCGAACGCGGAATTCCCCTCCAGGTCGGCCTTCCTCACCTTCTCACTGTAGTGGATCGTGCCGATATACTCGACGTCGCCCAAGTCCCCTCTGAGCATCTCCACCTCGTCGTCGTCCACGACCTTGTTGAAGACCACAAACAGCCGCTGGACCCCAATCTGGCGGGCGAGTCTCGCGGTGGTCCTGGCCGTCTGCACGCTACGCAGGCCGGGCTCCGCGACGATTAGTATGGCGTCAACGCTCTCCGACGTCCCCCGGCCGAGGTGCTCTATGCCTGCCTCCATATCCATCACCACAACGTCATCGCGCTCGAGCAGTATATGGCGCATGAGTGCTTTGAGCAGGACCGACTCGGGACACACGCAACCGCCCCCGCCCTCTTTGACCGTTCCCATGGCCAACAGTTTCACGCCCTCGTGCGAGAGGCAGATCTGGTCGGGAAGGTCGTCCACCTTGGGGTTCATCTTGAACATCTGCCCGTAAGTCCCCAGCTTCGCCCCGGTGCGTTCCTCAACTATGTCTTTCATCTCCGCCAGCGGAACCAGATCCATCGCGGCGTCCGGAGATATTCCTATGGAAACGGCGAGGTTGGCGTCTGGATCGGCATCGATTGCCAGCACCTTCCTGCCCTCGGCCGCAAAACTGCGGGCAAGGCCTCCGGCGATGGTGCTCTTGCCTACGCCTCCCTTTCCACTTATGGCCAGCTTCATTTGCCCACCTCCATATGTCCCGGGCTTTCATAACCGGTTGATAGGGTCACTGATGTTGTCTTGCAGTACCGGCGCATTCTCGTCCAGCGCAAGAAGTGTGGTCTAACTAGTCTGCGGGCATCCTGGGTATTGCTGACCCGGCACTTGCTTTGACAAAGACCAATAATAACTGATTTTAACCTAGTGTACCGTCCCCCCCGCATGGAGAAATCGCACGGGGAAGCCGTCCTCAACACTAGTCGGGCTCTGACTTTTCCAGCAGGTTCAGGAAATGTCGCACTACCTCAGGGTCGAACTGGGAGCCGGCGTTCACCCGCAGCTCCTCCAGGGCATCCTCGCGGGAAAGCGCGGTTCGGTAAGGCCGATCAGACGTCATCGCCTCGTACGCGTCGGCAACCGAGACGATCCTCGCCCCAAGCGGGATATTGTCACCGGCCTGACCGTCCATATAGCCGCTACCGTCGTAGTGCTCGTGGTGGTGGTAGATTATCGGGATAATGTCGCCACGGTGCGGAAGGGGATCCATTATCCTCATGCTGAGAGCCGGGTGCATCTTGATGGCCGTGTACTCCTCTTCGCTGAGGCGGCCCGGCTTATTCAATATGTTATCGGGCACCCCAATCTTTCCAACATCGTGCAGTAGCGCCGCGAGCCTGATCTCCTCCGTCTCCTCACCTGACAGATTCATCGATTCGGCTATCGCCACGGCGTATTGGGTTACCCTCGCTGAATGACCAACCGTATAAGGGTCACGCGCTTCAATCGCGGCAGCCAGGGAGCCGATGGCGCCGAGATAGGTGTCCTGGAGGCGGTCGTAGAGCCGGGTGTTCTCCACCGCGACCGCAGCCTGCGCGGAAAAGTTCTTGAACATCTCCCTATCATCGCTGTCGTAGTTTTCCCCTTTGCGCTCGGAACCGACGGCCAGCACACCTATTACCTTGTCACGGACCAGCATAGGCGCGACGATGCTAGCCTCGGTCTCGATGGTGATTCCTACGAAACGTGGATCTTTCACGCCCTTGTCCCACACCACGGACTCCTTGTGCTCGTTAACCCAGCACGCGATTTTTTGGAACGAGTCGCCTCTTGCCCATTCAGCTCGACCCGATGATGCCTGCTCATGGAGGTCGCCGAGAGACCCCTCCTGGGTTAGCAGAACCCCGCTGTCCGCGCGAACCAGAGCGCAGCCCATTTCGAGAAGACTCCTCATCTGGTCCTCGGGATCGAGGTAGGAGGTAAGCGATCGAGCCACAATACCTATTGCCGCCATGTGTTTGAGCCGGGTCTCCATCTCCGTGAGTAACGTAGTCTTCTCGATCGCTGTGGCGGCCTGGTTGGCGCTGGCGATGGTAAGGTCTATCTGCTCTTGCGTAAACTCGCCCTCTTTTTCACCGTCGAGCAGCAACACCCCCAGGTCCTTCTCCGCCGTGCGCAAAGGGGCAAGCAGTACGATGGGGGTGTGGTAGTTGGCGAGCAGTTCTTCGATCTCGGTCGGGTTCTGGCCCCTCTCCAGGATGACCGGTCCGCCCAGTGAGACTACCGCGGAGAGCGCCAGGAACTCCTTTTCGGTGCACTTTCGTAGTTTCTCGAAGGCGTCCTTGTAGTTCGAGGCAACCGGCTCGAGCGACCCCTCTTCATCGAACAGCAGTAACGAGCAACGAGGCAGTCGAGTGATTGCGGCCACCTTGTCAACTATGGCGCGGTACATTTGGACGTCGCCCCGCTCCATGGAGAGCACCTCGGTAAGGGTGTAAAGCGCCTCCATCCGCTCCGCCCTGGCTGTGACCCTGATGTCTCGCGACCCCAGGTAGCCGTGCACCATCATGAACCGGCAGTCCGACAGGACAGACTCCACAACCATCATCGCGTCAACAAGGTCGGAGAGCTTTACCGAGCCCAACTCGACATGGTCCTGCATAGCGGTCCAAATGGCTCTTTTTAGTATTTCCGTGGTGTGCGGAATGTCCGACATCGGGAGATCGCGTTCGGAGTAGCTCTTTCCGATCGTATCCCAACGGTCGAACAGGGGAGCGCTTTCCTTTGTGGACAACGCCTCGATAAGCAGCTCAAGCGTAAACTCAGCCTGTTTCATGATCTCCTCCGTGGGGACGGAGATCGTACCTTCATCCTGGACCAGGCCGCTTACTTCCTTGAGAATCTCGCTCGAGCGACCGGATATAGCTTTGGCTATCCAAGTCATACGCTTTCCTCGAGTGGTCCCGTCATGTATTAGCAGCTCTAATTGTTATTGTAACACGGGATTTGTTGGTTATCGGATACGGCTCTCAACGGCGAGCGCGCGCGCTCTTAATCCTCGGTATGATGCCTTGTGGACTGGAAGTAGTCGCAGACGGGATTCACGGGACATAATTCGCAGCGCGGCGCGCGGGCGTGACATATCTCACGCCCCAGGTGCACCAGATTGAGGTGCATGCGGGGCCTTTTTGCCGGCGGGACCAACGCCTCCAGCACGTCCTGGGCCTTCTC
>Ga0209745_1002486_pt1 | contig 10509 bp, 21 predicted proteins | sample BarGraNGADG00312_FD_184495 | JGI IMG/M metagenome (GOLD analysis project Ga0209745, IMG submission 184495) | Arctic peat soil microbial communities from Barrow, Alaska - Barrow Graham LP Ref core NGADG0004-312 (SPAdes) (version 2) | ecosystem: Environmental > Terrestrial > Soil > Wetlands > Peat... | reverse complement strand
CTGCTGCAGAGTGTCAAGCACAACGCCCACAAGGATAAGCAGCGAAGTACCTCCGAAGAACTGTGCAAATTCTGCACTCACACTGAAGTTAACGGCAAAAGCTGGCAGGATCGCTATTATTGCCAGGAATATCGACCCCGGCAGTGTTATACGCGACATGATTGTGTCAATAAACTCGACGGTCTTGCGTCCGGGTTTGATGCCAGGAACAAAACCACCGTTTTTCTTCATGTCTTCAGCCATCTGCACCGGGTTAATTGTAACTGCGGTGTAGAAGTATGTGAAAACGATTATAAGGAGAGCGGTCACGAGGTTATACCAGAAACCGTACATGTTTCCAAACGCAGCGACAAAATTTGAGCCTGTCTGCCTGAACCCTGCCAGGATAACCGGCAGCATCATGATGGCCTGGGCAAAAATGATTGGCATAACCCCGGCTGCATTCACCTTGAGAGGTATATACTGACGAACTCCGCCGTACTGTTTGTTGCCGACGATGCGGCGTGCATACTGAACTGGGATGCGACGCGTCCCCTGAACAAGAAGTATAGATGCCAGTATCACCGCAAACAGGAACACCAGCTCTATGAGAAGAGCCACAAGTCCACCTGCACCGTTGATGCGGTTACCTGCTTCAAAAACCAGTGAATGAGGGAAGCGTGCAATAATACCCACCATGATTATAAGGGAGATACCGTTGCCTATACCCTTGTCGGTTATTTTCTCACCGAGCCACATTACGAATATCGTACCGGCTGTGAGGATGATCACCGAAGAAAGGGTAAAGAATGTTCCTTGGAGCACAAATGCTTCCGGGGGCAGTACAGCGTGCAGGTTGGCAAGATAGGTAGGAGCCTGGAGGGCAAGTATGATCACAGTGAGGTACCTTGTATACTGATTCAGCTTCCTCCTGCCGCTCTCTCCCTCCTTCTGCATCTTCTGGAAATACGGAAAAACGATTCCCAGCAGCTGGATGACGATGGAGGCAGATATATATGGCATGATACCAAGGGCAAAGATGGACGCCTTCGAAAAAGCCCCACCCGAAAACATATCCAGCAGCCCCATGATTCCGGAAGAGGTCTGACTGCGCAATCCTGCAAGCATTGAAGGGTCCACCCCGGGCAAGGTGATATATTTCCCCAGACGATAAAGAGCAACAATAATCAGGGTGTAAATGATCCTTGACCTCAGATCCTCTATCTTGAAGATATTTTTTATAGTCTGTATAAATTTCATGCCTTACAGTTTAACTGCGGTTCCCTGATTAGCTTCAATTGCTGCCTGCGCTGATTTGCTGAATGCGTGGGCATGCACCTCAAGCTTGTGTGTGAGGGTGCCGTTACCCAGGATCTTCACCAGGCTGTTTTTGTTTACCAGACCGGATGTCATCAGTGTCTGAAAATCGATACGATCAGTTTTCAGTCTTGTTGCCAGTTCCTCAAGAGTGCTCAGGTTAATACCTTTATACTCAACGCGGTTAATGTTTTTAAAGCCGGACTTAGGCACTCTTCTCTGTAGGGGCATCTGGCCGCCTTCAAAGCCGATCTTCTTGCTGTATCCCGAGCGCGACTTGGCGCCCTTGTGACCGCGTGTTGATGTGCCACCGTGGCCCGAGCCCTCACCGCGACCTATGCGCTTATCTCTCTTGATCGATCCCTTGGCAGGTTTTAAATTACTCAAATCCATAGCGAAATATATAATGCTGTTATTACCTTAAATGTTCTCGACCTTCACCAGGTGCTTCAACTTATTAACCATACCCATTATCTGGGGTGTGGCTTCATGCTCAACAGTCTGATGCATTTTTTTTATACCCAGGGCAATAAGTATCCTTTTCTGCCTTTCGGGTTGTCCTATCCCACTTTTGAACTGGGTTATTCTGACTTTTGCCATAACTGAAATATTTCTAACCGTTAAACACTTTCTCCAACGCAACGCCCCTGTTATCGGCCACTGCGCTTGCATCGCGCAGTTCAAGCAATGCAGCTATGGTAGCCTTGACAAGGTTATGGGGGTTTGACGAGCCTTTCGATTTGGCCAGCACGTTCTTCACTCCCACACTCTCAAGCACGGCGCGCATAGCACCACCGGCCTTTACACCTGTTCCCTCGGTAGCAGGCTTGATGAAGACATACGCTCCGCCAAACTTGCCATACTGTTCATGAGGAATGGTGCCTTTGTGTACCGGGACCTTTATAAGGTTTTTCTTGGCATCTTCAATCCCTTTGGCAATGGCAGTTGTCACTTCACTTGCCTTACCCAGGCCGTGGCCCACAATACCTTTTTCATCGCCGACTACGACAATAGCCGAGAAGCTGAATGTACGTCCGCCCTTGGTTACTTTGGTAACCCTGTTGATGCTTACCAGTCTGTCGGTAAGTTCAAGATCGCTGTTTTTTATTCTCTTAGTTCCGTATGCCATCTGATTAGAATTTTAAGCCGCCTTCGCGAGCTCCGTCAGCTAATGATTTCACTCTGCCGTGATACTGGTAACCGCTTCTGTCAAAGACAACGCTTTCGATGCCTTTCTCTTTGCATACAGCGGCGAAGTGCTTGCCAACGAGGGCTGCCACCTCACCCTTCTTTTTGCCAGTGGCGGAAGCGATCTCCTTCTCCTTTGATGAAGCCGAAGCCAGTGTCACACGGTTGACGTCGTCAATCGCCTGAACATATATCTGCGTGTTACTGCGGAACACCGAAAGTCTTGGTTTTTCGGCTGTTCCCTTGATCCTCTTGCGGATCCTCAGTTTGATTTTTACTCTCTTTCCTGTATTTGATAAGGCCATGACTTTATAATTTGATCATGTTAAACACCTGCCGATTTACCGGCTTTTCTTCTGAGCTGCTCACCCACGAATTTAATACCCTTGCCTTTATAAGGTTCAGGCGGACGCAAAGATCTGATCTTTGCTGCGATATGGCCGATGAGCTGCTTGTCGATGCTTGAAAGGGTAATGACCGGGTTACTTCTCTTTTCAGTTTTTGTCTCAACCTTGACTTCCTTCGGCAGTTCCATAACAATATCATGTGAATAGCCGAGGCTCATCTCAAGCTGCTGGCCTTTTGCTTCAGCGCGGTAGCCTACCCCAACGAGCTCAAGATCCTTCCTGTAGCCTTTAGAAACGCCCACGACCATGTTGTCTAATAGGGCTCTGTAGAGGCCATGAAGCGACTTAAGGCGCTTCTCATCACTGGGTCTTGAAAGAACGATCTCGTTATTCTCAACTTCCACCCTGATATCATTATCAACCTTTTGTGACAATGTTCCCAGGGGGCCTTTAACACTGACCACGTTAGCATCATCCACAGATATGGTGACGCCCGATGGCAGGTTTACAGGTAATTTTCCAATTCGTGACATTTAATCTCTCCTCCTGTTTAGTAAACATAACATATTACTTCACCTCCGACATTTTCCTTCACGGCCTCTTTCTCGGTCATAAGACCCCTGGAGGTTGAAAGGATCGAAATGCCCAGTCCGTTAAGGACCCTTGGGAGTTCATCAACGCCTGCGTACTTTCTGAGGCCGGGACGGCTCACTCTCTGAATGGACTTGATAGCCGGCAGCTTGGTCTTGGGATGGTACTTCAGGGCGATTTTAATCTTACCCTGCAGATCATCATCAATGAACTTATAGCTGAGGATATATCCTTTTTCGAAGAGGATCCTTGTGATGTCCTTGGTCAGACCGCAGGCCGGTGTCTCAACAACTTTATGTCCAGCTTTCATGGCATTTCTTACTCTGGTAAGAAAATCTGCTATCGGATCTGTCATTTTTTATACTGATTAATTGTTTATTACTCTGTCGGTGGTTACCAGCTTGCTTTTCTAACGCCTGGTATAAGGCCTTTTGAAGCCATCTCCCTGAAGGTTATTCTGCTGACGCCAAACTGTCTCATGTAGCCTCTTGGTCTTCCGGTCAGCTTGCATCTGTTGCGCAGTCTGATTGCGCTTGAGTTACGGGGAAGCTGGGCCATTGCAATATAATTGCCGTCAGCTTTCAGCGCAGCTCTCTTAGCTGCATACTTCAGTACAAGTTTTGCACGTTTGACCTCACGGGCTTTCATTGATTCCTTAGCCATATTCCGATCTGTTTACTTGTTTTTAAAAGGAAGTCCAAATTCTTTAAGAAGGGCAAACGCCTCTTCGTCGCTCCCGGCGTTTGTGACAAAGGTCATCTGCAGTCCCATGATCTTGGCAATCTTGTCAATATCAATCTCGGGGAAGATGATCTGTTCAGTGATTCCGAGGGTATAGTTCCCGCGGCCATCGAGCTTTGCACTCACGCCCTTGAAGTCGCGGATACGTGGCAGGGCCACGGAGATGAGTCTCTCGAGAAACTCATACATCTTGTCCTGGCGCAGTGTAACCATGACACCGATCGGCATTGCCTTTCTCAGTTTGAAGTTTGAGATATCCTTCTTCGAAACTGTCTGAACAGCCTTTTGTCCGGCTATATCAGTCACCTCTTTGAGTCCCATCTCAAGGATCTTCTTATCGGCAATAGCCTGTCCCAGTCCCTGGCTGATAACTATCTTTTCGAGCTTCGGCACCTGCATGACAGTTTTATAGTTAAACTGTTTCATCAGTGCAGGTGTGATCTCCTTCTTATACTTTGTCTTTAATGCAGGCGTGTACATTACTTGATCTCCTCTCCTGATTTTTTTGAATAGCGCACTAGTTTGTTTTTATCATTCAGCCTGCGGCCAATGCGTGTCTGTTTGCCGCTTGTGGGATCCACCACCATGAGGTTGGAAATATGAATGGGGGCTTCTTTTTTAAGAATGCCGCCCTGCGGGGCTTTGGCGTTGGGTTTGGTATGCTTTGATACCATGTTAACTCCTTCTACCAGTGCCTTGTTCTTATCCCTGTTAACTTCAAGGACGCGACCCTTCTGGCCTTTTGACTCACCGGCAATGACAGTCACTGAGTCTCCTTTTTTGATATGTAATTTCTTCTGCATCGGGTGTCAGTTTAAAAATTATAACACTTCAGGTGCAAGTGAAACGATCTTCATGTACTTGTCGCGCAGTTCCCTGGCGACAGGGCCGAAGATACGTGTGCCGCGAACCTCATCGGTGTTGGTCAGCAAAACAACTGCGTTGTCATCAAAGCGTATATACGAACCGTCAGCACGGCGTATCTCTTTCGTTGTTCTTACCACAACGGCCCTGCTCACTGTACCTTTCTTTGCTTCACCAGACGGCAGAGCGCTCTTCACGGAGACAACGATTTTGTCACCTACGCTTGCGTACCTCCTCTTGCTTCCGCCGAGAACCCTGATGCAAAGTACTTCTTTGGCACCTGTGTTGTCGGCAACGGTCAACCTGCTTTCCTGCTGTATCATAATTACTTAGCTCTTTCGATTATTTCAACCAATCTCCAGGACTTGTTCTTGCTGAGAGGCCTGGTCTCTGCTATGCGAACCGTATCACCTATGTTACATGCGTTCTCTTCATCATGAGCCATGAGCTTTGTCGTTTTGTTGACGAACTTGCCATAAATGGGGTGTTTGACCTTTCTCCTGATGGCAATAACAATAGACTTGTCCATCTTGTTGCTGACGACAACACCTGTACGTTCTTTTCTAAGATTCCTTTCTTCCATGCTGATAACGGCTATTTTGTTTTCTCAATCATCTCTCTCTTGCGCTTCTCTGTCATGAGCCTGGCAATTGTCTTCCTGCTCTCCTTGATCTTCTGGGGATTTTCAAGCGGTGAGATCGCGTGGTTTAATTTCATGCGCACGAGACTGGTCTTCTCGTTGTCAATATGTTCGAGAAGCTCCTGGTTGCTTAATTCTTTTATCTCTGAACTCTTCATCACTCTTATGTTTTATTCATGGATGTAATCACGGCGCACCACGAACCTGGTGGCAACAGGAAGTTTCTGTGCTCCGAGGCGCAGTGCTTCCTTGGCCACATCGAAGGGAACACCTTCAGCTTCAATGACTATTCGTCCCGGTGTAACTGGGACAACGAATCCTTCAGGGGCACCTTTACCTTTACCCATACGCACCTCAGCAGGTTTTTTTGTAATGGGTTTGTCAGGGAAGACGCGTATCCAGATCTGTCCTTCACGTTTCATGTGACGGGTGACAGCCTGACGTGCAGCCTCCAGCTGACGGCCTGTGAGCCATGCCTCCTCAAGGATTTTGATGCCAAATGATCCGAATGCCAGCTGGTTTCCCCTCTGGGCATTACCTTTCATCATGCCCTTCTGGCTCCTCCTGAATTTGGTCTTCTTCGGTTGTAACATCGCTTAATTATATTATATATTTATTACCTGTCGCGGTTATCTTTCTTGTTACCGCTCTTTTTCCTGAAGCCTCCTGCCGGAGCCTTTCCGCCCTTGGCGTTCTTTGCGCCTAAGTTGGGGCTGAGGTCACGCTTGCCGTAGACTTCACCGTTGCATATCCATACCTTTATGCCGATCAGACCTACTTTTGTCAGGGCTTCGCCCAGGGCATAGTCAATATCTGCACGGAAAGTATGAAGCGGAATTCTTCCATCCTTATATGTCTCACTACGCGCCATTTCAGCTCCGCCGAGCCTGCCGGAGATGACAACCTTGATACCTTCGGCACCCATGCGCATCGTTGAAGCGATGGACATCTTGATAGCGCGGCGGTATGATATCTTGCCCTCCACCTGGCGTGCAATATTACTGGCAACGATAGCGGCGTCAAGCTCCGGACGCTTCACCTCGAAGATGTTTATCTGAACCTCTTTCTTGGTGATCTTCTTGAGCTCTTCCTTCAATTTATCAACCTCCTGGCCACCCTTGCCGATAATGATACCGGGGCGTGCCGTATTGACCGTGACAGTGATGAGCTTAAGGGTGCGTTCAATGACAATCTTTGAAAGACTGGCTTTTGCGAGCCTGGCATTCAGGTATTCCCTGATTCTGGTATCTTCAACAAGCTTGCTTGAGAAGTCACTTCCACCGTACCAGTTGGAATCCCATCCTTTGATGATTCCTACTCTGTTGCCTATCGGATTAACTTTTTGTCCCATTTTTTACTCTGAAATTTTTTCAACTTCCTGTTTCCTGCTACCCAGCTCAAGGGTTATATGGTTTGATCTCTTACGGATACGGTATGCCCTTCCCTGGGGCGCAGTCTGTATCCTGCGCAGGATACGGCCACCGTCAACCTGTACTTCCTTGATATACAGGTTGCTGTCCTCAAGGCGGATACCTTCATTCTTTGCCTGCCAGTTGGCTATGGCCGAGAGAAGGAGCTTTTCTACCCTGCGTGAACTTTCTTTAGTACTGAACTTAAGGATATCAAGGGCCCTGTTGACCTCCTGTCCCCTGATCATGTCAGTTACCAGTCTCATCTTACGCGGCGAGGTGGGGACGTTACGAAGAACGGCTCTGGTCCTCTCTTTTACGGCTTCCTTCCTGACGCCGGCGCTAATTCTTTTTCTTGCACCCATTTCTGATAGTTTTTCAGTTATTAAGATACATTACCTTATTTCTGTTTCCCACCATGACCGCGGAAGGTGCGGGTAGGGGCAAACTCACCCAGCTTATGACCAACCATGTTCTCGGTAATGTAAACAGGTATGAACTTGTTTCCGTTATGTACTGCCAGTGTATGACCGACAAAGTCAGGAGAAATAACTGATCTTCTTGACCATGTCTTGATCACTGTCTTCTTTCCGCTATCATTCATTGTGTCCACCTTTTTGCCCAGGTGGGAATCGATGAAGGGGCCCTTTTTAATAGATCTGCTCATCGTATCAGTTATTTTTTCCTTCTTTCAATAATATGCTTATTCGAATACTTTGTACGGCTTCTTGTCTTGAAGCCTTTGGCAGGCATACCGTTGCGTGAGCGCGGGTGACCACCGGAAGCTTTGCCTTCGCCGCCACCCATGGGGTGATCAACTGGGTTCATTGCTATGCCCCTGGTTCTTGGCCTGCGACCCAGCCAGCGTTTGCGGCCGGCTTTACCCGATCTCTCCTGGGAATGATCAGCATTTGAAACAGTACCAATAGTAGCACGGCATGTGATAAGCACCATCCTGGTCTCCCCTGAAGGGAGCTTCATAATGGCATACTTGCCTTCACGTGCTGCCAGCTGTGCAAAGGTCCCGGCGCTGCGGGCCATAGCTGCACCCTTACCGGGCTTGAGCTCAATATTATGCACTATGGTTCCAAGCGGAATGTCTGCCAGGAACAGCGTGTTCCCGATCTCGGGGGTGGCTGTCTTGCCTGACATAACCGTCTGCCCTACCTTAAGGCCGTTGGGAGCGATAATATATGTCTTCTCGCCGTCAGCGTAGGTGAGAAGAGCGATCCTTGCCGAACGGTTAGGATCATATTCAACTGATGTTACATTAGCGGCTACGTCATCCTTGCTCCTCTGAAAATCAATCACACGGTACATCCTTTTGTGGCCACCGCCAATGTACCTCATAGTCCGCCTGCCGTTAACGTTCCTTCCTCCTGTCTTACTCAGCGGTGCGAGCAAGGATTTCTCCGGCACGTCACGAGTAATCTCCTCAAAGGAGCTCGCGACCTTATGTCTTTGTCCTGGTGTTACAGGTTTGATCTTTCTGACTGCCATATTCTGTTATATGTTGCTGTAAAAATCAATCGTCTCTCCCTTGGCGAGCGTGACAATAGCTTTCTTGGTAGCTGCTGTCCGGCCGGCCATTACACCTGATTTAGTGTAACGCGACTTGGTCTTGCCACCATAGTTGATGGTGTTCACTGTTTCAACATTCACGCCATAAAGCTCTTCAACTGCTTTTCTTATCTGCAGCTTGTTAGCTTTCCGTGAAACAAGAAAACCATACCGGTTGAACTTTTCGCCCTGACTGGTCATTTTCTCGGTCACTATGGGTTTAAGTAATATTTCCATATCTCAATTCCCTGGTTTTAAAAAGTTGACTGTAAAACATCAACTGCGCTCTCGGTTAACACTAGAGTTGAAGCCTTCATAATGTTGTAAGTATTTAAATCACTGATAGTTACAACTTCAACTCCCTGTAAATTTCGAGATGACAAATATATATTTTTATTTTCTTCCGGTAAAACAAAAAGGGATTTTTTATTCATTATGTTGAGGTTTGTGCTCATACCCGCCATTTTTGACGTCTTCGGAGCTTCAAATGAAAAGTCCTCAAGAATGATAATCTTATTCTCTTTTGCCTTGTAAGACAGTGCTGATTTTCTTGCAAGCTGTTTTACCTTTTTATTGAGTTTGAACCCGTAGAATCTTGGTCTGGGGCCGAATATACGTCCCCCACCGCGGAATTCAGGGTTCTTTATGCTGCCGAAACGGGCTGTTCCGGTGCCTTTCTGTCTCTTGAGCTTGCGTGTGCTGCCCATGATCTCATTGCGTTCCTTTGACTTGGCGGTACCCTGTCTTTTGTTGGCAAGATACTGTTTGGTGTCAAGGTAGATCGCATGATCGTTTGGTTCGATGCCGAAGATGGTGTCATTGAGATTGACTTTTCTTCCGGTTTCTTTACCCTCTATGTTTATTACTGCAACTTCCATCACTTTGTTATTATTACGTAACCACCTTTAGGACCGGGGACGGCTCCTTTAACAAGCAGAAGGTTTGATTCGGGGAAGATTTTAACGACCCTCAGTTCCGTTTCCTGTTGTTTTCCTCCCGTACGGCCTGCCATACGCATTCCAGGCATAACCCTTGAAGGCCATGATGAGGCACCCACTGAACCGGGAGCCCTGAGTCTGTCATGCTGGCCGTGGGTTGTTCCTCCCACACCGCTGAAGCCATGACGTTTGATAACACCCTGGAAACCCTTGCCCTTGGTCCATCCTCTGACATCAAGGTAAGTATCATCATTGAAGAGATCCACGGTGATCACATCGCCTCTCTTATATTTTCCTTCTTCGAACCCTGAGAACTCAGCTGCTTTCCTCTTGGGTGCTGTGCCGGCCTGTTTGTAATGTCCTATTTCAGCCTTGTTGCTTGCTTTTTCCTTCTTATCGTCAAAGCTGAGCTGCAATGCTGAATATCCGTCAGTCTCTTTGGTCTTGACCTGTGATACAACACACGGGCCTACCTCCAGGACTGTACATGGGAGGCTCTTTCCGTTTTCATCGAAAACGGTTGTCATCCCAACTTTTTTTCCTATTAATCCCTGCATAATTCAGTATTTTACCGGTTTCACACTTTGATTTCAACTTCGACACCGCTCGGCAGTTCAAGTTTCATGAGAGCATCAATGGTTTTTGGTGTCGAGCTGTAGATATCAAGCAGGCGCTTGTATGAAGACAGTTCGAACTGCTCTCTGGCTTTTTTGTTTACGAACGGTGAACGGAGTACCGTATAAATTTTCTTATGGGTGGGCAGCGGTATAGGACCGCTAACGACTGCACCCGTCGATTTCACTGTCTTAACGATCTTTTCTGCCGATTTATCGACGAGGTTATGATCATAAGACTTGAGTTTGATGCGGATTTTCTGACTCATCTTTAAAGAATTTTTCCTGTTGTTACTTCAATAATTTTCTTCGATAATTCTG
>Ga0209745_1002485_pt1 | contig 10511 bp, 7 predicted proteins | sample BarGraNGADG00312_FD_184495 | JGI IMG/M metagenome (GOLD analysis project Ga0209745, IMG submission 184495) | Arctic peat soil microbial communities from Barrow, Alaska - Barrow Graham LP Ref core NGADG0004-312 (SPAdes) (version 2) | ecosystem: Environmental > Terrestrial > Soil > Wetlands > Peat ... | reverse complement strand
CTGGTGGTCGTGACGGGTCAAACAGTGATGTGGCGGGGCAGCTGGGCTCGGCACGAGCAGCGCTGGCGCCGATGACAGGTCACGATCAGGCACTGGCCGACCTCGATCTTCGCCTTCAGGAGCTGGGCTACCTGACCGCAGACCTGGGGACCGACCTTGCTTCATACCTGGCGGGCGTTGACGTCGACCCGGCCAGGCTGGCCTGGGTCCAGAACAGGCGCTCAGACCTGGCGCGGTTGCAGCGTAAGTACGGCGACACGGCAGATGAGATCCTGCTGTGGGCCAAGGAGTCCGCGGCTCGGCTGGCCGAGCTGGAGGGCGCTGACGACCGCGCCGACGAGCTGGAGGTCAGGCTCGACGCGCTGCGACACGAGCTGACGAGCTGCGCCGGTGAGCTGAGCGCGGCCAGGCAGCTTGCCGCGACAGACTTCGGAGCGCGTGTCACGACCGAGCTCTCCCACCTGGCCATGGGCAAGGCCGTCGTGCAGGTCGGGCTTGGCCGCCGTCCGGACCCAGAGGGACTGTCCCTGGGCGAAGGCGCCGAGCCGGTGCGGTTCAGCCGCCAAGGGGTCGATGATGTCGAGATCCTGCTGGCGGCCAACCCCGGGGCACCCGCACGCAGTGTCGCCAAGACAGCGTCAGGCGGCGAGCTGTCAAGGGTCATGCTGGCGCTCGAGGTCGTCACCGGAAGCGGGGACGTCCCCACCTTTGTCTTTGACGAGGTGGATGCCGGCGTGGGTGGCAAGGCAGCTTTGGATGTGGGTGCCCGTCTTGCGGCGCTGGCCACATCGGCTCAGGTCATCGTGGTGACCCACCTTGCCCAGGTCGCGGCCTACGCAGACCGGCATCTCGTCGTGCGCAGGACCGATGACGGGCACATCACCGCCAGCGGGGTGGTCGCGGTGAGCGGAGATGAACGACTCCGTGAGCTCGCCCGGATGATGGCCGGGGTGGAGGACTCAGACGTGGCGATCGAGCATGCCAGGGAGCTCCTTGGGCAGACCACGGCAGCGCTGCGAAGATGAGGGTGGCGGACCGTCAGCACGTGATGGCGCTGACTTTCAGGACGTGATGGCGGTGTCTGTCAGGGTCTGTTGGCGGTGACTGTGAGGACGCCGTCGGGTCACGAGTTGACCTGCGCCTGCGTATGCGCGGTGAGGCCGGCTCAGCCCGTGGGACAATGAGCCACAATGTCCCTGTTCCTGCGGTCCCTGCGCTTGCGTCGACGAACCCCCCGTGAACCCGATCTGCCCGGCGTCTGGGGGACCGTTCGCATTGACTCACGCACCAAGGACCTGACGAAACGGCTCAAGTCCGGTGACATTGCGGTCATTGACCATCAGGACATCGACAAGGTCAGCGCTGAGGCTTTGCTTGCCTGCAGGCCGGTGGCGGTGATCAACGCCGCACGGTCGATCTCCGGGCGCTACCCGAACATGGGGCCGGAGATCCTCATGGACGCCGGGGTGTCGTTGCTCGACAACGTGGGCGACGACATCATGCTCGCCCTGAAAGACGGGCAGTCTGCACGCCTCGATGGCGACACCCTGTATGTCGGTGATGTCGTCGTTGCCAAGGGGATCCTCTTTGACCGTGACATCGTCGCGGCCGCCATGATCGAGGCGCGGGCCGGCCTGGCTGTCCAGCTCGAGGCGTTTGCGGCCAACACGATGGAGTACCTCCGGCGCGAACGCGCGTTGTTGCTCGACGGCGTCGGGGTTCCTGACATCACCACGGTCCTCGAGGGTCGTCATGCCCTTGTGGTGGTTCGCGGCTACCACTACAAAGACGACCTGCAGACGCTGCGGTCCTACATCCGCGAGTACAGACCGATCCTGATCGGCGTCGACGGTGGTGCTGATGCCCTGCTCGAAGCAGGGCACCGTCCCCACCTCATCGTCGGAGACATGGACTCGGTCTCGGATGCCACCCTCAGCTGCGGGGCCGAGATCGTGGTGCATGCCTATCGAGATGGCCGGGCGCCCGGGCTGGAACGGGTCCGCAACCTGGGTCTGGATCCGGTGGTCTTCCCGGCCACCGGCACCAGCGAGGACGTCGCGATGTTGCTGGCTGACGACAAGGGGGCTTCGCTGATCGTTGCGGTCGGTACCCACGCCACGTTGGTCGAGTTCCTGGACAAGGGCCGTTCGGGCATGGCCAGCACGTTCCTGACCCGCTTGCGCATAGGTGGCAAGCTGGTGGACGCCAAAGGCGTGAGCCGGCTCTACCGTTCGCGAATCTCCAACCTCTCCCTGGCCGTCCTGCTGTCCGTCGGCTTGTTTGCACTATTCGTCGCTTTGGCCGCCACACCGGCCGGGACTGCCATGCTCCAGCTGATGGCTGCCCGGTGGGATGACATGTGGTCCTGGATTGTAGGGCTGTTCACGTGATCGATTTTCGTTACTACCTCGTCTCCATCGTCTCGATCTTTCTTGCGCTCGCGGTCGGAATCGTCCTCGGTGCCGGACCGCTGAAGGGGGACATCGGGACCCGTCTTACCCAGCAGATGACGGCGCTGCGTGCGGAGAAGACCCAGCTTCGAACAGACCTTGACGCAGCCAAGCGGGATGCCTCTGCGCGTGACACCTTCTCTTCGGCAGTGGCACCGGCGGTCATGAAGGGCCGTCTGGCCGGCAAGACCGTTGCCCTCGTCGTGGCGCCGGGAGTGGACGCCGACCTGGTCAAGAACGCCACCGCTTCGCTGATCGCGGCCGGCGCCAAGGTGGGCTCGACGGTCACGTTGACCGATGCATGGGCTGACCCGTCCAAGACGACCATGCGCAACACCGTGGCCAGCCCGTTCGCGGCGTTGGTCAAAGCGCCTGTCGGGACCAGCAGCCCGGACCAGCTCGCGGCCGCGGTGCTGACGCACGCGATCCTGGCCGGCACCGACCATTCCACGGAACGTCTCACCGCCTCGGCGAGCGCGGCGTTGGATGGTCTGAAGGCCGGCGATCTCATCAACGTGACACCGGACCAGGTCGTCCCGTCCTCGAGCGTCGTCTACCTCGGTGGACCGGTCAAGGGCTCCACCCAGCAGGACGCCGATTCCCGGCTGGCGGCGTATGTGCAGCTCGTCCGCCAGCTCGATGCCGGAGGATCCGGGGTCGTGGTCGCAGCCAAGTCCAACACCACGGACCGGACGAAGTCCGCGGATCTGGTGGCCGCGGTTCGCAAGGACTCCGACGCAGTCAAGGTCGTCTCGACGGTTGATGACGCGGATCTGTCCATGGGACAGGGCACGCTGGTACTGGCGCTCGCGGAGCAGTACTCGGGCGGCGCCGGGCAGTACGGCCTGGCCGCTGATGCCAAGGCGGTTGTCCCGGACCTCACGGCCAAGCAGTGACCCGGAGGCGAGGGGGGACCTATCGTGAGGGTGACCGGTGCGAGGGTTGCGTGCCAGTGACCCGGAGGCGAGGGGGACCAGTCGTGAAGGTGACCGGTGTGAGGGTGCCCTGCCGATGACCCGGAGGCGAAGCCAGTGACACGGAGGGGACGGGGGACCACTTTGGGGGCCTTCATCGTCGGTGCCCTTGGCTCGGTGGCGGCTGCCGCACTTCTGAAGGGTCGTCCACCAGGGGGCCTCGAACGATGGATCCGGAAGAATCACGCGGGTCACCCGGTGACCCTGTTCGAAGGCCCCGCGTATGCCGTGGGCGCCGTGGCCGGAGCCCTCGCTGGCGGCGCCGGTCGCCCCGCTGCGGTCGCGGGCCTGGGGGCCGCCGCCTTCGGCGCACTCGATGATCTGGTCGGCGACGGCTCCAGCAAGGGTTTGCGCGGCCATCTGGCTGCGGCCCGCCGCGGTGAGGTGACGACCGGGGCCATCAAGATGGTGGGCCTGGGTGCCACCGGCCTGCTGACCGCGCGGATGATCGACCGGTCCCATGAACGGTGCGGGGTGATGGGCACACTGGTTGGCGGGGCCGTCATCGCGGGTTCGGCCAACATCGCCAACCTGCTGGACCTGCGCCCGGGGCGAGCGCTCAAAGTCGTTCTGCTCCTCGCGGCGCCCATCGTCGCACGTGGCTGCGGAGCTCGGCCGTCTGCCGCCACCGCCACCGCCACCGCCACCGCCACGGTCGCGGCCGCGGCGGGCGCGGCGATCGGCGCCCTGCCAGATGACCTGGCTGGCCGGAGCATGCTCGGCGACACAGGGGCCAACAGCGCCGGCGCCCTGCTCGGAACATCAATCGTGGCTCGTACCGGTCCGCGCGGCCGACTTCTGGCACTCGCGGTGGTGACGGCATTGACTCTCGCCTCAGAGAAGGTCAGCTTCACGAAAGTGATCGAGTCGACGCCCGGCTTGCGCGAGCTCGACGCGCTCGGTCGCCCGCCCTGGTCGTCGCCGACTGCCTCCCTGAAGTGACCCGTAACTCGATGACTCGCCACGACGAGACCTCGGCTGGTACGCACAAGGCCGGCAAGGCCGGCAAGGCCGCGCCCGGTGTCTTTGCGGCCGCCGGCCTCATCGCAGTGGTCACCCTCGCCGCGCGGGTCTTCGGGTTCGGCCGCTGGCTGGTGTTCTCGCAGAGCGTGGGGACCACGTGTGTCGGCAGTGTCTACCAGGGCGCGAACCAGCTGCCGAATGTCGTCTTCGAGGTTGCCGCGGGCGGAGCACTGGCAGCGGTCGTCGTCCCGATCATCGCCGGCCAGCTGGCTCGTCAGGAGCAGGCCGAGGCTGCCCGGACCGCGTCGGCCATGCTCACCTGGACGCTCGCGCTGCTGGTACCGCTGTCCATTCTGATGGCAGCCTCAGCCCGGCAGCTGTCGACGTTCCTGGTCGACGACCAGAGATGCGCTGGTTCAACGGATCTGATGGCGTCAATGCTCGTGGTCTTCTCGCCTCAGATTGCACTGTATGGCGTCGGCATCGTCCTTGCCGGAGTGCTTCAGGCGCATCGACGGTTCCTGGGCGTGGTGGTGGCTCCGCTGTTGTCCAGCCTTGTGGTGATGGCGGCGTACCTGCTGTTCGCGGCACTGGCACAGGGCAGGGGAAACGACCTTGCCCGACTGCCCGGCCAGGCCACCACGGCGCTTGCGGTCGGAACGACGCTCGGCGTCGCGGCGTTGAGCCTGCCCCTGCTGATTCCGGTGCACCGTGCCGGCATACGCCTGCGTCCGGCCTGGACCTTTCCTGATGGGGTTGCCCGGCGAGCCAGGGCGCTCGCAGGGGCCGGACTGCTCGCCCTGGTTGCCCAGCAGGCCGCCGTCCTGGTGACCTTGTGGGTGTCCCAGCACCGTGGTGGCACGGGCACGCTGAACGTCTACATGTATGTCCAGGCCATCTATCTCCTGCCGTATGCCGTTCTGGCGGTCCCCTTTGCCATGTCCGCCCTGCCGGCGCTGGCGACGGGACTGGACCAGGCGGAGCTGGTGACGGGAGCAGATGAGCTGGCGATGGGCACGGACCCGGATCAGGCATCGCTCGCGCGCGCGCAGTCGACGCTGGCCTCCTCAGCGCGGGCCATCATCGTCGCTACCAGCGCGGGTGCAGCTGTGCTCTTCGCCATCGCCTGGCCCACCGGAGCGTTCTTCATGGCCCTGGACGCCGGCCGGGACACTCCTGCCGGTCAAGAGGCTCTGGCGGCCCTGCCTGCCGCCCTGAGCGCCTTCGCGCCGGGACTGGTCGGCTTTGGCATGGCGGCACTGCTCACTCGTGCCCTGTACGTCCAGGGTCGTCCTGCCGTAGCCGGGGGTCTGGTCGCAGCCGGCTGGTTCATCGCCGCTGTCGTTCCTCTTGTCATGCTCCCAGGTGACGCCGGACCGCGAAGCACATTGCTGTGGCTGGGTCTTGCCAGCTCTTTCGGTATGACGGTGGCAGCTGTGGGGCTGTTCGTTGCGGTTCGTAGGGCGTGGGGTGCTAGCGCGCTGAGCGGTTTTGGCCGCAGCGCAGCGGTGGCTTGTGGCGCAGGCGCGTTCTCGGCCGCAGTGGGTCGCGGCCTGGCCGCAGTGCTGCATCCGGATGGCCTTGTCGCTGGCGCCGTGGTGGCAGTTCTGGTCGCGATCGCCGTCGTGACGTTGTTCGCCGTCTCGATCTGGATAGGCGATCGCCAGGCGGCGCGGCTCGCGCTGGCCAAGCTCCCAGTTCTTGGGCGAAGGGGGGCCCGATGAAGGTGATCATGCTGCTCGGTCGCAGCACCGGCGGCATCGGAACCCACGTAGCCCAGCTCAGTGCGGACCTGCGTGAGCGTGGTGTGGACGTCATGGTGGTGACCCACCCGCTCACCGCTGAGCACTTCGACCTCGGGCCGGTGCGAACGTGCTGGCCGGGGTCTGCCGGGCTGGTCCATGCGCTATGGGACTTCAGGGCGCTGCGACGTCTGGCTTCGACCGCTGACATCGTGCATGCCCACGGACACCAGGGCGGGTTGCTGGCAACCCTTTGCACCCGGCGCCTGCGAGAAGCGCCACAGCCACATCACACCGAAAAGCGCCGGACGCCGAAACTCGTGGTCTCTCAACATAATGCGGTCCTGCAGGGCAGCGGGAGACAGTATCTCAAGCGGCTGTCGCAGCGCTGGGTGGCGCGTCACGCGGATCTGGTGACCGGGGCCAGCAGCGATCTGGTCAACGAGGCGCTGGCGTTCGGTGCGAATCGCGCCGAGCTGGCCGAGGTGCCGTCGCCCCGAGTCCCAGCGCTGCTCGCGCAGAGACCGGCCGACGGGGCGGCCCGGATCCGGATCCGGCAGGCCCTGCTTTCTTCGCTCGGCCGGGACCTGGCCGACCTGGCCGACTGGGCGGCGCCCTTGGTCGTCACGATCTCGCGGATTGCGCCACAGAAGAACCTTCCGGTGCTGGTGCAGGCTGCTTCCAGACTGCGCCAGACCTGCACCTGGGTGGTCCTGGGCGACGGAGACCCGCAGCTGCTGGCACAGCTGCGGCGGGAGGCCAGCGCGCTGGCAGCGCCTGTCCATTTCGTCGGGCCGCGCAGTGAGGTGGACAAATGGCTGCGCGGCGCAGAGGCGTTCGTCCTGCCAAGCGAGTGGGAAGCCCGGGCACTGGTGGTGCAGGAGGCCATGGCGGCCGGAACGCCTGTGGTTGCCACTGACGTTGGTGGCTTGCACGACCTGGTTGGTGGGACCGGACTGCTCGTCCCACCGGGAGACCCTGAGCCGATCGCCAAGGCCATTGACCGCATCCTGGCCGACTCCAGACTGCGTGAAGAGCTCGCCGCTCACGGCCGGGAGGTTGCCAAGACGCTGCCGGATGGGTCCGACACGGCCACGCGGTGGCTGGCGTGGTACTCCGAAACCCTTCTGATGAAGTAAAGTCAAGGTCCGTGGCGCAACAGACAAAGCACATCTTCGTAACCGGGGGCGTTGCCTCTTCGCTCGGCAAGGGCCTCACGGCTTCCAGCCTCGGACATCTTCTCCGCGCTCGCGGTCTACGGGTGACGATGCAGAAGCTCGACCCCTACCTCAATGTGGATCCCGGGACGATGAACCCGTTCCAGCACGGTGAGGTGTTCGTCACCGATGACGGCGCGGAGACAGACCTGGACATCGGCCACTATGAGCGATTCCTGGACGTCCCGTCGGTCGGCCGGGCCAACGTCACGACCGGCCAGATCTACAGCCACGTGATCGCCAAGGAGCGGCGCGGGGAGTATCTCGGCGACACCGTCCAGGTGATCCCGCACATCACCGACGAGATCAAGTCACGGATGCGTGAGCAGGCCAACGTCCCGACCAAGGACCGTCCGGACATCATCATCACCGAGATCGGCGGCACCGTCGGCGACATCGAGGGGCTGCCGTTCCTCGAGGCTGCGCGCCAGGTGCGCCATGACGTGGGCCGCGAAAACGTATTCTTCCTCCATATCTCGTTGGTGCCCTACCTGGCACCGAGCGGTGAGCTGAAGACCAAGCCGACCCAGCACTCGGTTGCCGCCCTGCGACAGGTTGGTATCCAGCCCGACGCCATCGTGCTGCGCGCTGACCGTGAGCTCCCCGACAGCGTCAAGCGCAAGATCTCGCTGATGTGCGATGTCGATACCGAAGCGTGCGTGGCTTGTGTCGACGCACCGAGCATCTACGACATCCCGCGGGTGCTGCACTCCGAGGGGCTCGATGCCTATGTCATCCGGCGTCTCGGTCTGCCCTTTCGTGACGTCGACTGGAGCGACTGGGACAAGCTGCTGCGACGGGTGCACAGCCCTGAGCACGCCGTCGAGATCGCCTTGGTGGGCAAGTACATCGACCTGTCGGACGCCTATCTGTCGGTCACCGAGGCCATGCGCGCCGGTGGCTTCCACCACGATGCCAAGGTCTCGATCCGCTGGGTCGCCAGCGACGAGTGCGAGACCGAAGCCGGTGCCCAGAAGTCACTTGGCGGCGTCGACGCGATCGTCGTCCCAGGTGGCTTCGGGATTCGAGGAATCGAGGGCATGTTCGGTGCGCTGAAGTGGGCCCGCGTCAGGGGTGTGCCGGCCCTGGGTCTGTGCCTGGGGCTGCAGTGCATGGTGATCGAGTACGCCCGCAACGTCGCCGGCATCGCGGATGCGTCCTCCAGCGAGTTCGATCCGCAGACCACCCATCCGGTGATCGCCACGATGGAGGAGCAGAAGGCCTTCGTCGAGGGCGCCGGAGACCTTGGCGGCACCATGCGGCTCGGGACCTACCCGGCCAAGCTGGTCGAAGGCTCGGTGATTGCCGGTGTCTACGGTTCCCATCTGGTCAATGAGCGTCACCGCCACCGTTATGAGGTCAACAACGACTACCGGGCCCAGCTCGAGAAGGCCGGACTCCGCTTCTCCGGCACCTCGCCTGATGGCAGCCTCGTCGAGTTCGTCGAGCTGCCGGCCGACGTGCACCCGTACTACGTCGGCACCCAGGCCCACCCCGAGTTCCTGTCCCGGCCAACCCGGGCGCATCCGCTCTTCGCCGGGCTGGTCGGGGCCGCACTCGACGCCCACAAGGCCGCGCGTCTGGTCGAGGTCGAAAGGCCGAGGGACAGCGAAATCGTTGCGGCGCAATGACTTTCAATGCGTTGAGTATCGAGATGCAATGAGTATGGATGCCCAGGTCCTCCGTGGCGTTGACCTGATCGACCGGCTCGAGCGGCGGCCGGTCTTGGACACCGCGGTTCTGTTCGAGGGCATGGTCTGGGACGTCCGGCGCGACACTGTCGACCTCGGTGAAGCCGGCACGGTCAGGCGTGAGTATGTGGACCACCCGGGCGCGGTCTCGATCGTGGCGCTCCGGGAGGTCAAGGACCATCACCAGGTGTGTCTGATCCAGCAGTATCGCCACCCGGTCGGCGCGTTCGAGTGGGAGCTGCCCGCCGGTCTGCTCGACGTCGCGGGGGAGCCGCCGTGGCTGGGCGCTGCCCGCGAGCTCCACGAGGAGGCCGACCTCATCGCCGGTCGCTGGCATGTCCTCATCGACTACTTCGGTTCTCCCGGCGGCATCTCCGAGGCGCTACGGGTATTCCTTGCCAGGGACCTCACCGGCGTCCGTCACGACGAGCGCTTCACCCGCGAGGGTGAGGAGCACGGTATGCCGGTCTGCTGGGTCGACCTCGATGAGGCTCACGAGGCCGTGTTGGCCGGTCAGCTGCACAACCCCAGCGCCGTGATCGGCATCCTGAGCGCGCACGCGGCACGGGCTCGCGACTGGGCCACGTTGCGGCCGCACGACGCTCCCTGGCCGGAGCACCCGAAATACCGCTGACCACCCTTCCGTAGGATGTGGGTGCTGCCCTCGAGGATGCCTAGCAGTGCAGGACCGGCAAGAACCCATGGAACCAACGAAACTGAGGACATCACCGTGCTTCGCACTCATGAGGCCGGCACCTTGCGCGCCGACCACTCTTCGCAGACCGTCACCCTGACCGGGTGGGTTGCCCGTCGGCGCGATCACGGTGGGGTGGCCTTCCTCGACCTGCGTGACGCGTCGGGAGTGGCGCAGGTGGTCGTTCGTGACGAGATCCTCGCCCAGGGTGGAGCGCACGACCTCCGTAACGAGTACTGCGTCAAGGTGACCGGCGAGGTGCAGATGCGTCCGGAGGGCAATGCCAACCCGGACCTGCCCACCGGTGAGATCGAGGTGGTTGCCACCGAGCTCGAGGTCTTGAGCCCGGCGGCCCCGCTGCCGTTCCAGATCGACGACCGCGTCACCGTCGGCGAAGAGGCCCGGCTCAAGCACCGTTACCTCGACCTTCGCCGCCCGGGTCCGGCTGCGGCCATTCGCCTGCGCAGCAAGGTGAACCAGGCTGCGCGGGCCGTCCTGGCCGAGCGGGACTTCGTCGAGATCGAGACGCCAACGCTGACCCGTTCAACCCCTGAGGGAGCCCGCGACTTCCTGGTGCCCTCCCGGCTGAGGCCCGGATCCTGGTTCGCCCTGCCACAGAGCCCGCAGCTGTTCAAGCAGCTTCTCATGGTCGCCGGGATGGAGCGCTACTACCAGATCGCCCGCTGCTATCGCGACGAGGACTTCCGCGCGGACCGTCAGCCGGAGTTCACCCAGCTGGACATCGAGATGAGCTTCATAGACCAGGACGACATCATCGAG
>Ga0209745_1002484_pt1 | contig 10515 bp, 7 predicted proteins | sample BarGraNGADG00312_FD_184495 | JGI IMG/M metagenome (GOLD analysis project Ga0209745, IMG submission 184495) | Arctic peat soil microbial communities from Barrow, Alaska - Barrow Graham LP Ref core NGADG0004-312 (SPAdes) (version 2) | ecosystem: Environmental > Terrestrial > Soil > Wetlands > Peat ... | reverse complement strand
ACACTCGCGAACGCAGGCGCCTGCGACCTCGTGGGCGTTGCGGAACGGCACCCCTTGGCGGACCAGCCACTCGGCGATGTCAGTAGCGAGCGAGAACCCTTGCGGCGCAAGAGACTCGAGACGGTCGGTATTGAACCGCATGGTCGCGATCATCCCGGCGAAAGCGGGTAGCAGAACCTCGAGGGTGTCGACACCATCGAAGACCGGCTCCTTGTCCTCCTGCAGATCGCGGTTGTAGGCCAGGGGCAGCCCCTTGAGCGTGGTGAGCAGACCGGCAAGATCCCCCACCAGCCGTCCGGCCTTGCCGCGGGCCAGCTCGGCCACGTCGGGGTTCTTCTTCTGCGGCATGATGCTGGACCCCGTGGAGTAGGCGTCGTCCAGGGTGACGTACGAGAACTCCTTGGTGGCCCAGAGGACGACCTCCTCGGCGAGCCGGGAGATGTCCACCGCCGCCATGGCGCTGACGAAGGCGAACTCGGCAGCGAAGTCACGGCTCGACGTGCCGTCGATGGAGTTCTCCACCGCACCGCTGAAGCCGAGGTCAGCAGCCACCATCTCAGGGTCCAGTCCCAGGGAGCTGCCGGCCAGTGCGCCCGAACCGTATGGAGACAGGGCAGTACGGCGATCCCAGTCCTGCCAGCGCTCGACATCGCGCAACAGGGCCCAGGCATGGGCCAACAGGTGATGGGAGAGCAGCACGGGCTGGGCGTGCTGGAGGTGGGTGCGGCCGGGCATCGCCACGTCGATGTGCTGATGCGACTGCCCGACCAAGGCGTCCACGACGTCAAGCACCAGTGCGCTGACGCTGCGGGCGTGATCGCGCAGGTACATCCGGAACAAGGTGGCCACCTGGTCGTTTCGTGAGCGGCCGGCGCGCAGCCGACCGCCGACGTCAGCGCCAACGCGCTCGATCAGGCCACGTTCGAGTGCTGTGTGCACGTCCTCGTCGTCCTCGCCAGGACCGAACGCCCCCGACTGCACGTCGGCCAGGAGCTGCCCGAGCCCGTCGAGCATGACCGCCAGGCTCGCATCGTCGAGCAGCCCGGCGCGATACAGGACTCGGGCATGTGCACGGGACCCGGCGATGTCGTAGGGCGCGAGCCTCCAGTCGAAGTGGGTCGACCTCGACAGCTCGGTGAGAGCGGCCGCAGCGTCGCCGGCGAACCGTCCACCCCACAGACTGACCTTGCCCACCTGCGCTGGGGCCGGCGTGCCCGTCATACCTCCGGGTTGGTCTTGGCTCACGTGCCCAGCCGCAGGTCGCGTCCGGCCGCGATCTTGCTGGACAGGCCGTGCAGCTCGATGAATCCCTTGGCCTGACTCTGGTCGAAGGTGTCGCCGGCGTCATAGGTGGCCAGACCGAAGTCATAGAGACTCGTCTCGGAGCGACGGCCGGTGACGACAGCGCGACCACCGTGCATCGTCATCCGGATGTCACCGGAGACGTGTTCCTGGGTGGATGCCACGAACGCGTTGAGCGAGCGCTTCAGCGGGCTGAACCACAGGCCGTCGTAGGTGAGCTCGCCCCACTTCTGCTCGACGCCACGCTTGTAACGGCCGAGCTCACGCTCCAACGTGACGTTCTCGAGCTCCTGGTGTGCCGTGATGAGGGCGAGCGCGCCGGGGGCCTCGTAGATCTCGCGGCTCTTGATGCCGACGAGACGGTCCTCGACCAGGTCGAGCCGGCCGACACCGGCGTTGCCGGCCCGCTCGTTGAGCTCCTGTATGGCCTGCAGGACGCTGACCTTCTCGCCGTCGATGGCGACGGGCACACCAGCCTCGAAGGTGATGACGACCTCGTCGGCCTCATGCGGGCGGGCCGGGTTCTTGGTGTAGGTGTAGAGGTCCTCGATGGGAGCGTTCCAGATGTCCTCGAGGAAGCCGGTCTCGACCGCACGACCGAAGACGTTCTGGTCGATGGAGTAGGGGTTCTTCTTGGTGGTCTCGATCGGCAGGTTGTGTTTCTCGGCATAGTCGATCGCCTTGTCCCGGGTCAACGCGAGGTCGCGGACCGGGGCGATGCAGGTGAGCTCCGGCGCCAGTGACGAGATGCCGACCTCGAAGCGGACCTGGTCGTTGCCCTTGCCGGTGCAGCCATGGCCGACGACGGTGGCGCCGTGCAGCTTGGCGGCCCGGACCAGGTGCTTGACGATCACGGGACGGCTCAGCGCCGAGACCAGCGGGTAGCGGTCCATATACAGGGCGTTCGCCTGGATCGCCGGGAGGCAGTACTCGTCGGCGAACTCGTCACGCGCGTCGGCCACGTACGCCTCGACGGCGCCGCAGTCGAGCGCACGCTGGCGGATGGTGTCGAGGTCCTCTCCCCCCTGGCCCAGGTCGACCGCGACAGCGATCACTTCGGCACCAATGGCGTCAGCGATCCAGCCGATGGCGACGGAGGTGTCGAGACCTCCGGAATAAGCGAGAACAACGCGGTCAGTCACGGGCACTCCTTGTTGGTGTCATCGTCTGTGCGACGACGTTGGTGTCATCGTCTGTATGACGACTGGTTGGGTCTAGGGGGTTAGGAGGCTCACGGACCGGCTCAGCGTTCACGCGACCGGCCAGAGCCAACAGTCGGCTCGCCAGCGCCCGACTCTGCCGCGCTCCAGTGGTGATGATCATGACGGTGTCGTCGCCGGCGATCGTGCCGAGAATGTCCGGCTCGTCCGCGTGGTCGATCGCCGACGCCAGGTAGTTGGCGGCTCCCGCCGGTGTGCGCAGCACCACGAAGTTGGCCGAGGCCCGCGCGGTGACGAGCAGCTCCTCGCACTGTCGCCGCAACCGGGAGCTCACCTCCTCCGGTGCCGGAGCCGCACGGACGGTGCGATCGCCGCCCTGCCCTGGCACGGCATACACCAAGGTCTTGCCCTCGCGAACCTTGACGGCGCCCAGCTCGACGAGGTCACGCGACAAGGTCGCCTGGGTGACGTCGAAACCGTTCCGCGACAGGACCTCCAGGAGCTCTGCCTGGGAACGCACGCTCTGGCGTCCGAGAATGTTGAGGATGAGCTGACGTCGGCCGGCCCGGGTCTGCGGGATCACGAGGCCGGCTCGAGTCCGTCGAGAAGTGTCGGCAGGGCCGTCACGAACGTGTCGATCTGCGCATTCGTGATCACCAGCGGGGGGGCAAGCCTGATCACATCGGGTGTCGGTGCGTTGATGATGAAGCCCGCTGCCAGAGCACGATCGGCGACGACGGCCGACACGTCTGCGGACAGCACGATCGCGCGCAGAAGCCCTGCACCGCGAACCCCTGAGATCAACGGATGACCAAGCGCCACAATCGAATCGGCCAGGTGATTGCCCACTGAGGTGACATGCGCGAGCAGTCCGTCCTTGTCGATCGTGTCGAGAACGGCCAGTCCGGCGGCGGAGGCGAGTGGATTGCCACCAAAGGTCGAACCGTGCTGACCGGCCGTGAGAAGCTCGCTGATGCCTGGCCCGAAGGTCACCAGGGCACCGATCGGGACTCCACCGGCGAGCCCCTTGGCGATCGTGATGGCGTCGGGGACGATGCCGGCCTGCTGGAAGGCGAACCACGTCCCCGTACGGCCCACGCCGGTCTGGACCTCGTCGATGATGAGCAACGTCCCTGTGGCCGTGGTCAGCTCGCGGGCCAGACTCAGGTATGCCGGGTCGGCGGCCACGACGCCGGCCTCACCCTGAATGGGCTCCAGGAACAACGCCGCGACATCCGTGCCGATGGCAGCTCGCAGAGCCGCTTCGTCGTTCAGGGGGACGTGGGTGACTGATGGGATCAGCGGCGCGAACGGCTCGCGATACGCCTGCTTGTGCGTGAGAGCCAGCGCCCCCGTCGTGCGCCCATGGAAGGACGCCTCCGCAGCGACGAGAGCAGTGCGACCCGTGCGGCGGCTGAGCTTGATCGCTGCCTCGATCGCCTCGGCGCCCGAGTTGGCAAAGAACACGGCCGAGCCATCAGGGGCGCCCGCGACGACGAGCAACCGCTCGGCCAGCTCGATCTGCAGCGGCGTGGCAAAGAAGTTGGACACATGGATCAGGGACGCAGCCTGCCTGGAGACCGCGTCGACCACCGCGGGGTGTCCGTGACCGAGGGCGTTGACTGCGATACCGGCGAGCAGGTCGAGATAGCGCTTGCCGTCGGCATCCCATACGTAGCAGCCTTCCCCGCGGGTCAGGACGGTCTTCGGGCGACCATAGACGCCCATCATCGCCCGTGCGTAGCGGTCGAGGTAGGTCCCGTTGCCCTGTGCCGGCATCAGGCGGTGTCCGGAAGGATCATCGTGCCGATGCCCTCGCTGGTGAATACCTCGAGCAACAGCGAGTGCGGTTGCCGGCCGTCGATGACGTGCGCCTGAGGCACGCCTTCGGTCACGGCACGCACACACGCCTCCAGCTTGGGCACCATGCCGGCGCTCACCCGGGTCAACAGATCGGCGGCCGAGCTCACCGTGAGCCGCGAGAGCAGGGAGTCCTTGTCGGGCCAGTTGGCATAGACACCCTCGACATCGGTCAGCACCACAAGCTTCTCGGCCTTCAGAGCGACTGCCAGGGCTGATGCCGCAGAGTCCGCGTTGACGTTGAGGACCTGCCCTTCGACGTCGAGGTCAGGGGCCACAGTCGACACCACAGGTATCCGCCCGGCGTCCAGGATGTCCATGACTGCAGAGGGATTCACACTCTCGACGTCGCCGACCAGACCAAGGTCGACCGGGATTCCATCGATAGTCACCACTCGTTTGCGGGCCCCGAAGAGCCCTGCGTCCTCGCCGGACAAACCCACCGCCAGGGGTCCGTGCTGGTTGAGCAGCCCGACCAGCTCACGCCCCACCTGACCGGTCAGAACCATGCGAACGACCTCCATGACCTCGGGAGTGGTCACCCGCAGACCGGCCTTGAACTCAGTGACCAGGCCGACCCGGTCCAGCATGGTCGCGATCTGAGGGCCGCCGCCGTGGACGACAACCGGGCGCAGCCCGGCATAGCGAAGGAACATGATGTCCTGGGCGAAAGCCGCCTTGAGCGCGTCATCGACCATGGCGTTGCCGCCGTACTTGATGACGATGAGCGCTCCCCGAAACCGCTCGAGCCAGGGAAGCGCCTCGACCAGGGTCTGCGCCTTGATCGCCGCGGCAGCCAGTCGGCTCTGACCATCCGCTGTCCGGACCATGTCATTCGTGCCCATGTCATTCGTGCCCATGTCATTCGTGCCCATGTCATTCGTGCCTATGTCATTGACGCTCACGGGGCTACTCCTGCGGTGGGCAGTCCGGTGGTCTCCGGCAGCCCCAAGACCAGGTTGGCGCACTGCACGGCAGCGCCTGCAGTGCCCTTGGTCAGGTTGTCGACCGCGGCCACGACAATGACCCGTCCGGTACGTTCATCCAGCGTCACCTGAAGATGGATGTTGTTGCTTCCCAACACATCTGCGGTGCGCGGCCATTGCCCTTCCGACAACAGGTGGACGAAAGGCTCGTCGTCGTAGGACGCATGCCAGGCGTCGCGCACGGCACCGGTGGCAAACCCCGGCTTCACCCTGGCCGTGCACGTGGCCAGGATGCCTCGAGGCATCGGCGCCAGTGTGGGCGTGAACGATACGGTCACGGGCTGCCCGGCCGACGCGCCGAGGTTCTGCTCGATCTCGGGTGTATGCCGATGGATGCCGCCGACGCCGTAGGGCGACATGGAGCTCATCGTCTCGGCGCCCAGGAGATGCGGCTCGGGCGACTTGCCCGCACCCGAGGTGCCGCTCGCCGCCACGATGACGACATCGTCCACCTCGAGGACGCCCCCGACGAAGCCTGGCGCCAACGCCAACGAACACGCCGTGGGATAGCAGCCGGGGATGGCGATCCGGCGAGCGCCCGCCAACGCCTCGCGTCCCTTGTGCCCCTGGGGCAAGGGAAGCTCGGGCAACCCATAGGGCCACGTTCCAGCGTGCTCGCTGCCGTAGAAGTGCTGCCACTGCTGGGCGTCTGTCAACCGGAAGTCCGCGCCGCAGTCGATCACGATCACGTCATCCGGCAGCTGGTCCACCAGTGCGGCAGAAGCGCCGTGGGGAAGGGCAAGGAAGACGACGTCATGTCCGGATAGCGTCTGCGGGGTGGTCTCCACCAGTACGCAGTCAGCCAACCCAGGAAGGTGCGGATGAACAGCGCCGATGCTGGCGCCGACACTGGACGCGGCCGTGAGGGCTCCTACACGCATGTTGGGGTGTCCGAGCAGCAGCCTCAGGATCTCTCCGCCGGCATAGCCGCTCGCACCTGCTACCGCCGCCATGACCATTGCATGACTATACACGCCAATGGGAATATATGCAGACGGTCGATCATCAGCTGGAGCTGTCTGACCCCGGTTCAGTCATGGCTCAGCGGGGTTCTGACAGCGCAAGCTCTCAGGCTCAGCGCTGAACCGCACCCACCGCGGTCGCCGCGGAGGCGATTGCCTGATCCCGAAGTCCGTTGACCTCTTTCGTGGTCAGGGTACGGTCAGGGGCACGGAAGACCAGACGGTAGGCCAACGACTTGCGCCCCTGCCCGACCTGGCCACCGCGATAGATGTCCATGAGAGACACCGACTCGAGCAGCTCGCCGGCCCCCTGACGCAGCACGGACTCGAGGGCGGCGGCGTGGACCTGCTCATCGACCACGAGGGCCACATCGCTTTGCGCCACCGGGTAGGTGGACAGCTCGCGTGCCTGGACCCTGTCCTCGCTGGCTGCGGTAAGAACATCGACGTCCAGCTCGCCGACGCACGTACGCGGTAGGAGGCCGAGGGCGGCCACCACCTTGGGGTGAAGCTCTCCGGCATGACCGACGAGGGTGCCGTCAGCCAGCGCCAGGCGTGCGCAGCGACCAGGGTGCCATGGCGCGTAGTCATCGGCTGTGACCACCAGCTCGACCGCCAGCGCCGATGCCATGGCCCTCGCGGCGCCGACCACATCGGTCCAGTCGGCCGGACGTCCGGGCCCCCACCATCCCGCGGGGTCGGCCGCACCCGTCAGGGCCAGGGCGACCATGCGCGGCTGGGCCGGGACGGCCGTCATGATCGCTGCGAGCGTCGCGTCGTCCGGGCGCGCCTGGGTCCCGGGGACTGGCGCCGCCCGCGGCACCCCGCTCGGTCGGGTGACAAGGCCGAGCTCGAAGACAGCAGCGTCGCGTTGCCCTCGAGAGACGTTGCGGCGCAGGGCCTCGACCAGCGTCGACAGCACAGAGGTCCGCATCAGCGGTGCCTCGTCCGAGAGGGGGTTGGCGATGCGCACCGTGATCCGTCGTGGGTCGCCGGACTCCAGCCCCAGGTCGTCGTGGCTCTGGGCCGACACGAACGGATAGGTCAGCACCTCGACGAAGCCCTGTCCTGCGAGGGTGTTGGCCAGAACCCGCCGGACGCGCTGGCCGTGGGTCAGACCGTGTCCGCTGCTCGCCTGCGGAAGAACCGATGGGATCTGGTCGTAGCCGCGCAGTCGCACGACCTCCTCGGCGAAGTCGGGCCCGTTGGTCAGGTCCGGCCGCCAGGAGGGCGGGAGCACCGAGAGCGTCAGAGGTCCGACCTCTGACCCGAACCCGGACCCGGACGCTGACTTCGGATCTGGCCCTGCCGGCTCCAGGACGTCGCACCCGATCTCGCGCAGGCTCGCGATGACCTCCGCGCGGGTGTAGGGCAGACCCACCAACCGAGCGGGCAGGCTCGGGTCGAGGTCGATCCGAGCGCGCGCTGGACGGTGATCGACGTCGGTGACCCCGTCATCGACGACTCCCCCGCCGAGCTCCACCAGAAGGTTGACAACGAGCTGCGCGGCGGAGGCGGTGATGTCCGGGTCCACCCCGCGTTCGAATCTCTTGGAGGCCTCAGTGGTCAGCTTGTGGCGACGCGACGAGCGCGCCACCGAGGTCGGGTCGAAGTGTGCCGCCTCGACCAGCACGTCAGTGGTGGAGTCGCTCACCTCTGAGGTGGCGCCACCCATCACCCCGGCGATGGCCAGCACAGATGTGCCACTGTCAGTGATGAGCAGGTCCTCGGAGTACAGCCTGCGGTCAACACCATCGAGGGTCTTCAACACCTCACCGGCCTGAGCGCGGCGCACGACGATCGGCCCGCGCAGGGTCGAGACGTCGAAGGCGTGCAACGGCTGGCCCACGGCGAGCATCACGTAGTTGGTGACGTCGACCGCGAGCGAGATCGGTCGCATCCCCATCTGGGTGAGTCGCTTCTGCATCCATTGCGGCGAGACCGCGGACGGGTTGACTCCCCGCACCAGGCGCGCCACGTACCGGTCGCAACCCTCGCGGCCGTTGAGCGGTGACTCGTCGGCCAGCCGAACGGCATACCCGCTCGTGTTGGCGGCTGCCGGCACAACGGCGGCGGGGTCACGGAAGGTCCCACCTGTTGCGTGGGCATACTCGCGAGCCATTCCTCGCATGCTGAGGCAGTAGCCGCGGTCAGGAGTGACGGTGACCTCGACGACCTCGTCGGAGAGGCCCAGGAGCTCGATCGCGTCGTCTCCCGGGGTCAGCCTGCCCGCCGACTCTTCACCGAGGAGCGACTGCAGCACGATGATGCCGTCTGCCGTATCAGCCCCAACAGAGCCGGAGTCGAGACCGAGCTCTGTGGCGGAGCAGATCATGCCGTTGCTGACATGGCCGTAGGTCTTTCGGGCGCCGATGGAGACACCACCCGGCAGGACGGCCCCGGGAAGCACGACGACGACCCAGTCACCGATGGTGAAGTTCACTGCGCCGCAGACGACTCCCTGCGGCGTGCCTTCAGAGATCCGCTGACCATGCTGACCCACATCGACCTGGCACCAGCGGATCGTCTTGCCGTTCTTCTGTGGCTCGTCGACGAGCTCGAGAACCCGACCCACCACCAGAGGACCGGTGATGTCGCCACCGTGCAGGTCCTCCTCCTCCAGACCCAGCCGAACCAGACTGGCGGCGACCTCGCGACCGCTCGCGACAGGTGCACCCTCGACGTACTCACGCAGCCATGAAACCGGCGCCCGCATCAGATCTCCATCCCGAACTGGGTGCTGAACCGCACGTCACCCTCGACCATCTCGTGCATGTCCTTGACCCCATGACGCAGCATCAGCGCCCTCTCAATGCCCATGCCGAAGGCGAAGCCGGTGTAACGGTCGGGGTCGATGCCACAGGCGGTGAGGACATGGCGGTTGACCATCCCGCAACCACCCCACTCGATCCAGCCGGTGCCGCCACACGTGCGGCAGTGACTGTCTGAGCCACCACAGACGAAGCAGCGGAAGTCCAGCTCGGCACTTGGCTCGGTGAACGGGAAGTATGACGGACGCAGGCGAGTCTCGAGCCCCGCGCCGAACAGTGCCTCGACGAAGTGGTCGAGCGTGCCGCGCAGGTGCGCCATGGTCAGGCCCTCGGCAACCGCAAGCCCCTCGACCTGATGGAAGACGGCAGAGTGCGTCGCGTCGAGCTCATCGGTGCGGAACACCTTGCCGGGACAGACGATGTACAGCGGCAGGCCACGTTCGAGCATCGAGCGCACCTGCACCGGCGAGGTGTGGGTCCGCAGGACCAGCCCGGCGTCCGGCGGGTCGACGAAGAACGTGTCCTGCATCTGGCGAGCCGGGTGGTCGACGCCAAGGTTGAGCGCGTCGAAGTTGAACCACTCGGACTCGACCTCGGGCCCCTCGGCGATCTCCCAGCCCATAGCTATGAAGATGTCGCCGATCCGCTCGGAGATCAGCTCCAGGGGGTGACGCGCACCGAGCGGGCGACGGGCCACCGGTGCGGTGACGTCGACCGTCTCATCGACGAGCAACCGTGCATCACGCTCGACCTCGAGCTCACGCTGACGTGCGGCCAGAGCCTTGGCAACCTGCCCGCGCGCCAGGCCGACCCGCTTGCCGGCCTCAGCCTTCGCGGTTGGCGGCAGCGCACCGATCTCGCGGTTGGCCTTGGACAAGGCGCTGGCATCACCCTGGTGGACCAGACGAGCGGTCTTCAGGGAGTCAAGCGAGACGGCTGCGGCAAATGCGGCCAGGGCCTCGGCGACCGCCTTTGTGAGGGCGTCCGGGTCGAGCGCGCTGGCTTCATCAGGGTCGTTGCTCTTGTTGGGTCCAGACATCGCTTTCAGATCTGTTGATGTTTTGGTGGCTCAGACGGCGTGCTCAGGGGTGCCGGCAGGCAACGTGAACCTGAACTCGGCCCCTCCGGCCGCGGCCCGGCCGACGCTGATCGTCCCACCGTGGGCTTCGACGAGTCCCCGTACGACGTACAAGCCCAAGCCGGTGCCGCCGCGGGTGCGTCCATGCCAGAAGCGGGTGAAGATCATGGGGTACTGCTCGGGCGAGATGCCCTCGCCCTCGTCGCTGATGGTGACGGCAACGGCCTCGTCGTCCTCGCGTCCGATCGGAGCAACGGACATGCTGACGGTGCCCGCCCCGTGGCGCACGGCATTCTCCAACAGGTTTGCGAGGATCTGGTCAAGCCGGTCAGGGTCGGCCCACACCTCGGGCAACACCACGTCATGTCCGTTGCTGAGAGCGAACCGCGCCCGGTC
>Ga0209745_1002482_pt1 | contig 10522 bp, 12 predicted proteins | sample BarGraNGADG00312_FD_184495 | JGI IMG/M metagenome (GOLD analysis project Ga0209745, IMG submission 184495) | Arctic peat soil microbial communities from Barrow, Alaska - Barrow Graham LP Ref core NGADG0004-312 (SPAdes) (version 2) | ecosystem: Environmental > Terrestrial > Soil > Wetlands > Peat... | reverse complement strand
GCGAACGCGTTATAAACAAACCCTTCAAATCCACAAAGGAGTACTAAAAAATGATGACAAAGTGTCCCAATTGCCAATCCGAGCGGATTGTCACCAAAGATTTTGCGAAGAAAACGTGCGGCTTCCTGGGCATGGTCGGCGGCGTTGCTAGCGCCACGACCAGCACGTTAAGAGGCGCGGAACTTGGCGGCACCATCGGCATGCCGGCAGGACCTGCCGGAGCCACGCTCGGCGCAATTGCCGGAGCCCTGCTGGGGGCTCTGATAGGTGGGACGACGGGCGGTGTAGCCGGTGCCAAACTGGGCGAAGTGATCGATGACAAGATTCTGGACAACCACCAATGCCTGGCCTGCGACTTTGTATTTAGCCAAAAGACGGACTAAACCGTTAATTTGATAGCTCGTTAATGTAATTTTGCCGTTTCAGCTGTTCGCTGCAGTGGTATTTTTTAACCCCTTGGGGACGTAATCCCCAGTGGGAGCATTGCGTCCTCTTTATCTAAAAGGAGAACCGTAATGGCCCAATCCTCTAAAAATAATGTCCCTCCCAAAACCCGTAATTTACCTATGCCTGTTGAGGCCAAGCAGCTTTATGAAGTCTCCGAGCAGTCCTGGAAAGTGCTGACTGAAGTCACCTTTCCCTCTGCCAAAACTCCGGAAGCTATCATGATGGCCTTGGATTATTGCCGCACCCGCAAGCTGGACATCTTTAAAAAGCCGGTGCATGTGGTGCCCATGTGGAGTGCCGCCCTGGGACGCAGTGTGGAAACCGTCTGGCCGTCCATCATGGAAATCCAGACCACCGCCTCACGTACCGGTCTTTGGGCCGGTATGGATCGACCGGTTTGGGGTCCTGACAAGACCCATACCTTTAGCGGTCGTTATAAGGATGATAATGAACAGTGGCAGGAAACGACTGTGCAAGTGACATTTCCGGAATGGGTGGCGGTGACGGTTTACCGTCTGGTCAATGGCCGCCGCTGCGCGTTTACCGAGGAAGTGTACTGGCTGGAAGCCTACAGCACGGCAGGCGGTAAACACTCACAAATCCCCACTGCAATGTGGCTCAAGCGTCCAAAAGGCCAATTGGCCAAATGTGGCAAAGCCGCCTCGTTACGGGCAGCTTTTCCGGAAGAATGCGGTTATGCCGCAGAAGAAATGGCAGGCAAAAGCATCGATGATTTAAATGACGCTACGGTGATTAACGGTCAATCAACCCGGATCGATAGTGTTATTTCGGCTGAGGCAAGTTTAAACAACGCACCGCAGGTCATCGATTTATCGATGATCAGTCCCAAGGTACAAAAAGCCGTAGCGGAACTGGTTCGACGCACAGCATTGGTCGGTGCCTGGCAAGCTGCATACGACTATGCCAAGAACAAGTTCTCAGGGCTGGAGTTAACGTTTGCCATTGCCGAACTGGATAAAGCCTCTGCTGCGCATAAGTCGGTATCATCCAGTCAGGGTGAGCCGATTGATGGTTCTGTTATGCCATCTTTAACACCGGCCGTGGAAGCTTTACAGCAAGCGCGTGAAACTTTGGCGGCTGCGGGTCATTAACCGGGCATCTTGCGCGCTGTTATGGCACCTGAGTCTCAGTGTTTGACATTATTTAACCTGTTTAACTTTGTTTAATCTTGACTGCCGGAAAACCGGTGGTCTTTTCAACCCTGCCAGGGCGTTATGTTTCGCCCTTGTGGTGATCTTCATGACGTCCTGTTTTTATTAAGGAGACGTTATGAATACAATTGATCAAGTGTTTAATCGTAGCCCCTTTCATACCGACTGGCGGCGCTACGATACACCGACTGTGCTACGTCGGCATGGCCGTGGTTTTCTGGAACGCACATGGAAACCCGATCCACTCAATCAGGAACAATATGCTCTGTCCAAGCCAGAACTGGAAACCCTGGTAGAAAGCTATGGTGGCCACTGTCTGCCTTCAGCTGATCAGACGGTACTGCTTTTTGCCGATTATCATTGGGCCAGACGTTGTCAACAGCTGCTTAGCAAACGCGGTGTGCAAAGCCTTCGTATCGGTTGCCATCTTCACTTGCAGGAGCCGGTGTGATGAAAGTCATCAATGTCTCACAGCGATCTGATGCGTGGCGAGTCTGGCGAGCACAAGGCATGAGTGCCAGTGATGCGGCAATCATTATGGATCGCTCTCCATACAAGACTCCCTGGAGGTTGTATGCCGAGAAAACCGGACTCGTGCTGGAACAAAGCCTGGACAACAATCCCTTGATCCGGGTCGGTATCGAAGCCGAAGCCAAAGCTCGGGAACGCTTTGAAGAACAGCACGCTGTCCTGTTGCTACCGCTTTGTGGCGAGTCTGAACGGTATCCCTTACTGCGGGCGTCGTTTGACGGTTTATCCGAAGACAACGAACCTGTGGAGATTAAATGTCCGCATGAGACCACCTTTCTGGATGTGTTACTGAACCGTGAACAGTCGGTTGCCTATCAATTGGCCTGGTGTCAGGTGCAACAACAGCTACTGGTTGCCGAAGCCGAACGCGGCTTTTTGTTCTTTTATCACCAAGGACAAACTGTGGAGTTTGCGATTGCGCGTGATGAGGTCTTTCTCACTAAGTTAATCGCAACCGCTATGGATTTCTGGTCAGCGGTGAAGTCGGGCAAAGAGCCGAACAAAGATCCGGAACGCGATCTGTTTCTACCCCAAGGTCCAGCCGAACAGCAATGGCAGCAATTGGCAGCACATTACCGTCAGAACGCCTTGCAGATAGATGATCTGAAAGCCCAGCTTAAAGCCCTGGATGCCCAACAAGATGATCTTGAACAGAAACTGGTCGGTTTGATGGGCGATTACCGGGCTGCCGAACATTCAGGTTTGCGAGTCAACCGCTTTCAAGTGCAAGGGAGTATCGACTACAAAGCCGCTTTACAGACATTGTTGCCGGATGTTTCGGAAACAGCGCTAGAAAACTATCGTAAAAAACCCAGCGATCGGGTGCGCATTACCTGCCGGGATGACGATGGCAAACGCGCCGAAGTGCCTTTCGATGCCAAGGTATTGAAAGACCTTGCCGTCTTTGATTATTGGTTCTAGCTGATTTTCCCATTTTTTAACTATTTTTTAACCGTTATTTTTCACTACCCGAAAGGGACGCGCTATTCCCTCTTGGGAATCGTGTGTCTCCGTGTTTCGGGCATTAATCCAACCTAAGGAGTTCATCATGATAAAACACTATTCAATTGCCACCACCTTCGGCATTACCGCACCTGTCAGCATGAAGGTCGAAGGTTTTGAGCCTGCTCAAAATGTTTATGTACCCACACAAAAGCCCTATGTCTTCCGTAAGGATCATCTACGCGATGTCCTGGCGTTTTTAGGTTCACCTAATGGCGATGGTTTATATCTGACCGGTCCTACCGGTTCTGGTAAGACCTCGTTACTGGAGCAAGTTGCCGCCCGATTGCATTGGGGTGTCCATGCCGTCACCGGTCATGGTCGACTGGAACTGAACGATCTGCTCGGTCAGTACATGCTGGTCGACGGCGGCGCGATGCAATGGATAGACGGTCCGTTGACGCTGGCTGTCCGTTTGGGACATGTGTTGCTGATCAATGAAATCGATGCGGTCGATCCGGCCGAGTTGATCGGTCTGAACGAGATTGTCGAAGGTAAGCCGTTGACCATACCGCAGACCGGGGCTGTGATCACACCCCATCCCAAATTCCGTTTGGTCGCTACCGGCAATAGCGCGGGTGCAGGCGATCAATCGGGCTTGTATCAGGGCGTGTTGCGGCAGAACCTTGCCTTTTTGGATCGCTTCAGACTGATGGAAGTCGGTTATCCCGATCCTGAAGACGAAATGAAACTCTTGGCCGATGTGGTGCCGACTATGCCGGAAACGGTGCGCGAGAGCATGATCAAGGTCGCCAATCAGATCCGCAAAGTATTTATCGGCGGTCAGGATGGTGGCGGCATGTTGTCGGTGACGCTGTCTACCCGGGGTCTGATGCGTTGGGCATCCTTGGTGGCGACCTTTAAAAGCGCTCCCAATGCCTTGGCGTACTCCTTGGACCGGGCCTTGACCTTTAGAGCTGAACCCGCTGAACGCGAAGCGATACATCGCATCGCCAAAGATGTGTTCGGGGATGACTGGCAGGTGTAGTCATGACGGTCTGGACTTTATATCGTCATCGTAATCGTGACGGCAGTTCCAAAGACTGGGCAGTCACCACTCATCCCGATGGTTCGATTTCGACACGTTGGGGGAAAACAGCTGCCCGTTTGCCGAGTATCAACACACGTAATGGTATCAGACAGTTCGACATCGAAAAGCAAAAACAGGCCAAAGGCTATGTGTTTGTTGCAGAAGTCGCTATTGATAGTGATGGCAATGTCGCTTTTTTAGGCCAGAGCCAGAGCCCAGGAGGTCAGCAAGCGGAACCGGATAAAAACCGTCAAGCAGAGGCTGAACATTCAAGGTTGTTGGTAGAGACCCTGTATTGGCATATCGACTGTAAAGCCGACCCTGACACCTGTGTCAATCTGGGTGTTGAGGTTCGGCGCATGCTAGACGATCTGCAGGCCTGTGACGACTGGGTTGCTCAAGCCGAACAGGACTGGGACGGCTGGCAACAGCTGCTTGACCTAACCCTGAAGCCGAACGCTTTTACCCAAAGCGGCCAGATCCAGCAAGCTCATGGTGTTATGCCCTGGCTGTTGTTGATGGCGTTGAAGTTCAAGGGCTTTGCTGGCATTGACATCGGTATTGCCACTGAACACAGCCGGGAACTATCGGCTGAGCTGAAGGATGAACCTGAGGTATTGGCGTTTTTCGGCACTAATCTCGATAGTATTCGACCGATAGCTGAAAGGTTGGGTTTGTTGAAACCGAAACTGAATCTTGCCCTGGCGATGGCTGATCAGGACGATAGCTGGTTCTAGCAAAAGTAGCAAATTTACTAAAGATTAAAATCTAGCCAAACTTAAAAATTATTTATTCACTCAACCCGAAAGGGGCACGCTAGCCCCTACTGGGCCTGGTGTGCCTCTTTCTCATAGGAGGACCCCATGTCCAAAACTGCACAAATTATCCTGGACCAGATGGTCTTGGTGAAAGTCGAAGCCACTATTTATGGTGCCCGGAAGAAACTGAAAATAGAAGACCTAATGCTGGTCGATGGCAGCAAACTACCACCGGAGGATTTAGCCAGCTTGGGTTCTAAACGCTTGCTCGATCCCGACCAACTGACGGTGTTCAACCGCCTGAAAAAAGAAGCCGAACGCATTTGTTTACGGATAGGCACCCGCTTTCTGGGTGGTTATGCGATTCCTAGCACATCAGCACCCGGTATTATTGCCGAGCTGGAGCGGATTGCGCTGGATTTTGCGGCGGCAAAAACCGAGTTCCTGGCGGGCTACGATGCGGCTGTCAATGACTGGGTAGTTCGCCATCCGGAATTTGCCGGCATCATTGAAAAAGCCGTGGATTCGGTGGAGTTCGTCGCGACGCGGTTCTCGTTTGATTATCTGGTGGTCACGGTCGGCTTACCCGAAGCGCTGCCTACAGAAGACATTGTTCGTCTTGAAAGCAAAATAGGTTCCTTAAGCGAGCAGATGTTTTATGAAATCGCGGTGGATGCCAATCAGTTTATCGAACAATCGCTCATCGGTAAGGATCAGGTCACCCGCAATGCACTCCGACCCATCAAGCGCATGCGGGATAAGCTGGATGGACTGGGTTTTCTGGATTATCGGGTAGCACCGGTGGTTATCACTATTGATGATCTGTTAACCAGAATCCCTGACCGGGGAGCGATTGAAGGCCCTATTTTGCAAGAGATACTCGCCACGGCCATGCTGTTGGCTGATCCGGACAAAACCCGCCGACATGGTCAAGGTTTGCTGGCTGGACATAGCCAGGTGGTGGAAGATGAACTGCCAGAAAATGCTTTAGAACCATCAAGTTTAACAATGGCAGCTGATAACAGTGTGGGTGAGGTCGAGCAAAGCGAAGCTGCTCAATTCAAGCCAGTAAACGCACTGATTTCCGGTCTGTTTGACGGTATTTTCGAAGAGGATGATCAATCCGAGTCCGAACCGGAACTGGACTCGGAATCGGTAACGACTGAAGACGATGCTGAAGACGGTTCTGACCCAGACTATTGGTTTTAGCACTTAACTTTTGTCTATTTTTAACCCACTTGGGACAAACCAGGGTCCCTTTGGGGTCGTGGTTTGCTCCTATATATTAAGGTATGTAATCCATGAGAAATAAAATATTACAACACGCATTTCCCATTGTAGCCGCTGCGATTGGCAACCGTTTCGGCATCAAAGTTCAAGTCGGCGGCGATCAAGCCTACACGAACGGCAAGTCGATTCAATTACCGGCCTACGCTGGCGACGATCCGGATTATCAGGATGTTGCCTGGGGCTTGCTGGCTCACGAAGCGGCTCATATCCGCTATTCCGACTTTTCCATTGCTTATGGCCCTTCGGTGTTACGGAGGCGTTTAGCCGGAGCCATTGAAGATGTCCGAATTGAGCATGAATTGGCGAAAGATTTTCCAGGCACCCGGCTGACACTGAGGACGGTCATTGAAAATATGATTGCCAAAGGTGGTTTTAGTGCCGCCAGTGCGGAAGATCATCCGGCCAATATTCTGGTTGGCTATGTCCTGAAAAGCCTGCGTGCTCGGGTGCTTGGACAAGCGGCTTTGCAGCCATTGGTTGACCAGACTGAAATAGCACTGAGGGCAACATTCCCCAAAGGCGCTGTAATACGGTTGCAAGGCTTGCTGTCTGAAGTGCCAGAGGGACTCAGGTCGGAACAGGATTGTCTGAGTTTGACGGATCGTATCCTGACCATGATTGAGCAGGAAGTCGAACAGCAAAAGCAAAACCAGCAACCGGCACCTTCGTCCACTGAAGAAAATAAGTCTGATGAAGAGAAGCAAGATGATTCGGATCAAGCGGATCAAGCGGATAACTCAACGGATGCTAATGCTGCCGACAATTTCGGACAGGATGAAGATAGCTCAGCGTCCATGCCAGAAATTGACCAACCATCAGACGATGGAAGTGGTTGTAACTTAACTGACGAACAGGATGCTGTAGAGCAGGATGTGCCAGACGTTGATACGGAAGGCAAGCAAGCAGAGGCGTCGGGCACTCTTCAGAGTGATGACGGTGAAACTGAAGCACACGATCACAGCCAGATCCTCGAAACCTTATTAAATGCGAGAGATGGCGATATTGATCAGGATGTGTTTGAAACCATCAAAGCGGCTTTAACGTTGGCACAAGACAGCGTTTGTGAGCAGGTCATGCCCCTAGGCAACGAGCCACCTTTAGATGAACGGGCGGGTTTGAACCTGTTTACTAAGGTGCAAAGTGAATCGGTAAAAATTCGTGCTGCTTTGCAAGGACTGGTGCAATCTCAAACTATGAACCGTACCCAGCATTCTAACCGCGGTCGGCGCATTGATGGTAAGCGCTTACATCATTTGTCCTTGGGTGAAACCAAGGTGTTTCAGCGTAGTACGATTAAGGCCTCGCCGAATACCGCTATTCATCTATTACTCGATAAGTCCGAAAGCATGAGTTATCCAATTGTGGATAAGCTGGGAAACCAGCTGGGTTCTCGACTGCCGATTGCCTTGGAAGCAAGTTTGGCGCTGGCCTTGGCTTTGGAAGGTTTGTCCGGGGTCAATCCCGGCATTACTGCCTTTCCAGGTGGAAACGATGAGTCTGTATATCGGCTATTGGAACATGGACAGCGGGTCAGATCCCGAGCGGGTGCCTTTTCGTTGTCCGCCTCGGGCAGTACGCCGATGACCGAAGCCATCTGGTTTGGCGCTGCGTCCTTGCTGCGTTGCCGGGAACCGCGCAAGGTTTTAATGGTAATGACCGATGGTCAGCCCAATGACACCTTGAGTACCTTGGAAATCTTGCAGCGCTGCCGTGATAGCGGCATTGAAACCGTGGGTATCGGTCTGGGCATTGAGGTCAGTCATCTGTTTCCCATGGCCATCGTCATCAATGATTTCAGGGAACTTCGCAGCCAGTTATTTGACCTGTCGAAATCGGTGTTGCTGGCGGCTTAATACCTCGCCAGTGCACAGGTGCCGAACACTCGAAATACCCATTATTTTCTAAATACCCACACTTCCCGAAACACCCCATCCCTCTATCACTTACCCCGACCCCACTTTGTAGCAGTGGGGTCATTAACCTAACCGGAGATAATCTATGGACAAAATAAGTAACGACACACCGGCGGCCTATCAAACTGCAACACCCGAGGTTTTAGACTTGAAGGTTGCAACCGATACCGCTTTACAACTGCTGTTAGCAGAACTTCAACGCCGGAATTTACACACCACACTGGCAGCATTCACGGCTCCAGACATTGTGAAAAATTATCTGACACTGAGCTTGGCCCTGGAAGAACGGGAACACTTCCATGTCCTGTTCCTCAACAACCAGCACCAACTCCTGCTTGATGCCCGGCTGTTTAGCGGCACCATCGACGGGGCTTCCGTCCACCCCCGAGAGGTGGTGAAACAAGCGCTGCAATGTAACGCAGCGGCTGTCATTTTGGCGCATAACCATCCTTCGGGGGTTTGTGTCCCCAGCGAAGCCGATAAAGGCATTACCGACAAACTTAAACAGGCCCTGACCACGGTAGACATCCGTGTCCTTGACCACATTATTGTGGGGCACATGGAAACCTATTCATTCGCTGAACAGGGAGCACTCTAATGAGCTGGTATTTCGATCCCAATTGGGAGACCCGTAAAGAACTTGTCGAAGACCTAACAAAAACTGAAGCCAACGAAAACAGAACCCGGACGTGTCTGGCACACTGCTTACGAGGAAATGTGCTTTGGTCTGTCGTTGAATACACCTTTACAGACGGCACACCGCCGCGCCGGTACATCGGCTGCGACCTTTTGCAAAATGGCGGTAGCAGTGGCTGGGGATACAAACCGATGGACGAATCAGTCGGGCCCTGCTACTACAGCTGTCCTTTGAAGTACCTAAATTGGGTCCCCGACATAGCCAACCCGGCCTGGCGGGATGCGGTGATCCGTCAAGCCAGGCTCAAGCGTTTGCAAGTGGAGGTTGGCGATCTGGTGGGCCTGGATGACCGGTTTGTCATAAAAGTCGTCCAGATTACCCGGAAGCTTTCAAAGAGCACGTTGGCCGCCAAGGATCGTGACGGCAAGGAGTTTAGCATTAAACGCCATTATCTGTCAGGCGAGACTTTCGCCACTTGGCCAACGACAACATGAGCTGCCAGGGAACCCTATTAGTCTGGTATAGCAATCATTACTGCTGTCCTGACTGCCAGCAGGAGTGGCAGGATGAATGGGATTGCGAATGCAATGATCGTTGTCCGGCCTGTAACAAAGAGATCGAGCCTTACGCAAGCGAGCTGCTCGAACCATAACCTGGCTGGAGCCTGCGTCCTGTTGGGGCGTGGTCTCTTGCTATAACTCAAGGAGTACACCATGAAACAAAAATTCGTCGTCTCGTATGAGATTGAGTATGTCCATAGGGTCTCGGTGGGTATTGAAGCCCAGGATCAGGCCGAAGCCCAGCAGATCGCTGAACAGGCGTTCAATGAAGCCTTGATCTGGGATGACACCGAAACCCTGCCGCTGTTATCCGATGATTACTTTGAATCCGGTGATGAGAGCATGGTTTGGGAATGTGAACAGGTCGAACAATTTCCTGAACCCGATCACTCGGTGAAACAATTGAAGAAAGAACAGGCTGCCTTTCGGGTTTGCCGTGGACTAATCGAAGCCTATCAATGCGGAGAGGCGTCAGGCGGATCGATTGACTGGGAAGACCTGGATCAATTGCTGCCCCTGGCGCTGAAAGCCATGGATAAATAATCGCTGGAAAGATAGGTAGTAAGAATTTTAGCCACAACTGCGTTTTTAACCTTGCGGAAACCTGCGTCCTGTTCGGGCGTAGTTTCTTGCCAACCTCAAAGGAATACGACAATGCTTGAATTAGAGAAATTTAAAGCCGAACTTGGGCAATTTACCGGCACTGAGCGATATTATTTTAACCCCTTGTATCAGGAAATGAAATATACCGATGGTGTCAAATATCTTGCGGCCACAGTCGGCGCATATTGGTTGCTAGATATTATTGGCACCGAGTTCTTTCCTAAGCAGAAATCTGGCGAGTGGGATAGCTTCGTGGTCATAAAACTAACGACTGAAATGTACTCCATGGTGATCCATGTTCAGGATGGAAACCATAACGAATATCTGCACAAAAACATCCAGTTCACTGATTTCCCAGAAGGTGAGTGGGCGTTATGGCTCGTCAACGGGATTCTGTTGCTTCCTTCTGAGTATTGATTCAGCACATTAAATCGACACAACGCCACAGGTAGTCTCAAGAGCCCGGCATATAGGCTGAGATCCATAGCCACTTCCCCAATTTAGTCAAGGCTAGACAGACCAACAAATACCTCCCGCTTTAACTTAACCCGAGCCACCTCAGACCAGGGGCTCATTAAC
>Ga0209745_1002481_pt1 | contig 10522 bp, 7 predicted proteins | sample BarGraNGADG00312_FD_184495 | JGI IMG/M metagenome (GOLD analysis project Ga0209745, IMG submission 184495) | Arctic peat soil microbial communities from Barrow, Alaska - Barrow Graham LP Ref core NGADG0004-312 (SPAdes) (version 2) | ecosystem: Environmental > Terrestrial > Soil > Wetlands > Peat ... | reverse complement strand
TAATAAACTTCAATGGGAAGACTGTCCAATACCAGCTGGAAGGGGACACTGCCGGAATTAATCATTTCATGAGCAAATCGCGTATTGACAGCCTCAAATACGGCAACGGGAAATCGCTTGATTTTACGTATGGTTCCAATGTCCAGGAACCTCCTTCCAAAAAAACAGACCGGAATTATTTCAGCACTGAACTGGTTAATTTGTTCACAGGCAAACCATGCCTTGATTATGAAAGAATTTCAAAAGATGGTAAAACAGGTTTTGTCACAGGATTGCTTATAAATTTTAATACATACGACGACATATACTGGTATGATTACCACGGATGGATGCAGTTTTATAATTTCAGCCCGCACTATTTTTTCGTAAGGACCGGAGTAAATTTCTATCCGTTCAGTCAGTCTCTTGTAAGGACCGGAGTCACCAGGCTTTCAACAGGATTTTCATTATTGCTCGGTTCTTACAGAAAGATCGACTATAGCACATATTATGATAACGGGTATAAAACTAATCCAGTCCTGGCAGGAAGTCTCATGTGGAATATCAGGGAAAAGATATTTTTCAGCGATCACTTTTTGATCACGGGAGGATTAGAGGTTTCGGTGATTCCACTTTTCACCTTTTTCTGCCCACAAATAGGCCTTTCAGTTGGTTTCTAAGCTACCGATCTAATACTTATTCATATGTTTAAAATTCTTCGCTTACCTGCAATATCCAGACCACTTGTCTGGATAATGATCTGCTCGTTCCTGATTATGACCAGCGGATGCTATTACTTTAAGGTGGTACGACCTTCTGAACAGCCCAGGGATGTCATAAGCAAAATGCAGGATCAGCAGAAATTCATTATACTTCATCTTGACGATAAAGCCTGGCAATTAAAAGATATAATTGTCAATGAGGAGTCTATTACAGGATCAATTTCGGTATTGGTCGGTCATGAAAGATACAAGAGTGTCAAACCTGATAATTCAAACAGATACCTGAAAAGCAAGAGTCCTGATGAATCATACGTTCTTAGCGAAGTACATATCTATATAACTGAGTACTCAGAAGCTGAAAAGGGCAGAATTTCTATCCCGGCAGGTGCTATTGAAAAAATTGAGATTTATGATAAAGACAAAGGGGCAACCGCCGCATCCTGGGCATTCAGCTCACTTGGGGTTGCTGCCGGTGCATTTGGAGTGCTGCTGGTAATTATTGCATTGACAAAATCTTCCTGCCCGTTCGTCTATGCGTATGACGGCAATGATTATCTGTTTTCCGGCGAGATCTTCAGCGGCGCAACTCAGCCCGGCCTTGAACGTGATGATTATATGCTTCTTCCCGACGTCGCTTCTTCTGAAGGAGACTATAGCATCAGGCTTACCAATGAAGTTCATGAAATCCAATCGGTTAATCTTGCCAGACTCCTGGTGGTTGATCATCCCTCTGACCTCTCAGTGCTGATTGATAAAACCGGAAAGGTTCAGACATTCCACGAACCTTCCGTTCCTGTATCAGCTGAAAACAGTGCCGGAGAGAATTTACTCCCTGTGATCGGGAAGAAGGATTCATTGAATTATTCAGGGAATCTCAAGGGTAAAGAGGGCACCGAGGAAATCATTATGAAGTTCCTGAAACCAGAAAACTGCAAATCAGGTAAACTGCTTATCAGGGCAAAGAATTCTTTCTGGCTCGATGTTCTTTTTACAAAATTCCATATGCTTTTTGGAGAGAAATACAACACCTTTGCTGCCAGGCAGGAATCAGCATCTGCTGGTAAATTGAACAAATTCCTACTTGATCAGAACATCCCCCTGTCAGTATATATTGAAAAGAATGGAAAATGGAAATCTGCCGGCTATTTTAACATTGCGGGACCAATGGCGATGAGAGACGATATTCTGTCTGTGAACCTTGACGGTATCGATTCCGATACAGTTAAAATAAAGCTTGAAACAGGATTTCTTTTCTGGGAAGTCGATTACGCCGGCATGGATTTCAGCAAAACGGGAAAAGTTGTTCAGTCTGAATTAGCCATCACCAGCGCTCTTGACAGGAACGGAGCTGATGTCATTGAACTGCTTCGTGCCAGGGACGATAGCTATTTGATACTTAAGGAAGTCGGAGATGAGGTAATGATTGATTTTAATGGACCGTCCATTCAGAATTCCTGTAGATCAGTATTCCTTCATACCAGCGGTTATTATAAAATTCTAAGGGATCAGACAGGGCCTGCAGATAAGCAGGCATTGAAAACATTCAGAAAACCAAACCGTTTTCCTGAATTTTCAAAGGAAACGTACAATCTGCTGACTGCCAGGTAACTTCTTCAAGGTTCAGGAATGAAAAACGGATTGATTCTGGGACATGATAGAAATGCCGGAAGTAATATTATTACCGGAACCAGGGCAAAGCTGGTAAGAATTTGCATTGTAACCAATATCCTGTTCCTCGCAGTCATAGCAAATAAAAATCCTTTCAACGGGATAAAGATTCTCTGGAGAGTGCAGAAAAAAAGAGGAACAGTCCAGGGACTTCCGGGATTCACTAAATATATAAAAGCAGGACGAAGGTACTTCTTTTCGGAAAACATTCCAGGATGGCCGTCTGCAGCATTCAACGGGTTTTTCAGGGCTGAAATAGCCAGGTCGTCGGATCAGCAAAAAAGGCCTCCTCTGTCCACCGTTATCTTTGCCATCACTTCCAGATGCCGGCTGGGCTGTCTCCATTGTTATGAATGGAATAATATTTCTCAGAATGATAAGCTCACTTCTGAAAATCTGAAGGAGATTATTTGTAAAATAAAGGAATACGGGGTGAACCATATTCAGCTGAGTGGTGGTGAACCTCTTGAAAGGTTCAGAGATCTGACCGGCCTGATCCGGTTTTCACGCGAAAAAGCTGATCTGTGGCTGCTTACATCCGGTTTCGGCCTTACCCTGGAAAAAGCCCATGAGCTAAGGAATGCCGGACTGACCGGAGCAAACATCAGCCTTGATCACTGGGAAGAGGATGAGCATAACAGATCAAGAAACAGTTCGAAATCCTTTTACTGGGTAAGGGAGGCAGTCAGGAACTGCAGGGAGGCAGGTATTACGACAACCCTGTCTCTGTGCGCCTTCCGGTCATTTGTGACGCATGACAATCTCATGAAGTATGCTGATCTGGCCAAAGAATGGGGTATTGGATTTATCAGGATACTTGAACCGCGAGAAGCCGGCAGATATAAGGGAAGGGATATAGCTCTCGGAAGAGAGCAAATTGATCTGCTTGAACGCTTTTTCCGGGATTTTAACACTTCGGATAAATTCATTGATTATCCAATAGTTACATACCCAGGATATAATCAGAGGAGAATGGGGTGTTTTGGTGCGGGGAACAGGTATCTCTATATCGACTCAGCAGGTGAAATCCATGCATGTCCTTTTTGCCAGAACAGTGCAGGAAATGCAGTTTATGTAAAGATTGAAGATGCTGTTTCCACTTTAAGAAACTATGGATGCCAGAAGTATGAGTTGAATACCACCGAGTGACCTGAATAACCTGCATAACCTCCAAAATATTTCTTGTAAGAAATAATATATTTTCTGTTATTTTTATAGTTTGATAAATCACTCATGCCCCATTTCGGTAAGATTTTAGTATTTGCAGGAATAATTCTAATTATTGCAGGACTTATCGTATATTTTGCCGGTGATAAGTTGGGATGGATAGGACATCTTCCGGGTGATATAAGGGTTGAGAAAGATAAAATGAGATTTTATTTCCCGATAACTACAATGATCTTATTTAGCCTTGTCCTATCGGTAGTTGTGTGGATCATAAAAAAGATTTTTTGAATATGAAATGATATTGTTGATATATAATTGAAACATAATTGAAATAGGATTGAAATAAAATTGATAGTGAATTGATTATAACTAAATCAGACTGTATGAAAAACATTGTAAATAAGATCCTTTCACGGATTAGTCTCATTAAAAGGAGCACATACGTCAAAATCACTTTTATACTAACCGGAATTGCGTCAACTGTCTGGTTTCTGGTTCGTGTCATTCCAAAGCCCCAGAGAGCTTCATATCCATGCATGCGTGTTGCTGCTCCGGTAATGTCAGGTTTTGTCCTTTACCTGCTATCGGTCGTAGGATCTGTGGCAGCTTTCAAAAAGGCAAAACTGAGCTTCATCAGGCAGAACTATCTCTATACGGTAGTATTCCTGCTTATTGCCATTGCAGGATCATTATTTATAGTTAGCAGGGAAACCGGATATGCTTCTGCTAAAGGCAATGCTGAATGGATAATCGTACCGAATCAGCCAGTTGGTGAAGGAAAAGGTATCTTTCCAGGAAGGGTCGTTTGGGTTCATGATCCTGCCGTTGCAAGCTGGGATGGAAAAACAGGCAACTGGTGGGATGAAAATGTAACATCCCAGTCAGAAACTAATAAAATGCTGTATGAATCGCTTCTAAGCCTTACCGGTGAAAAGACTGAAAAGAAAGCATGGACAGCTCTTTTCAGACACTTCAATTCAAAGCATGGAATGAAGAATCAGTCCTATAAGCCAGGAGAGAAAGTAGCCGTAAAAATTAACACCAACAACACCTACAGCCACCAGGATTCACCGGAGCTCAATGCAAGCCCGCAGCTAGTGCTTTCTTTGCTTAAGAGCATGGTCAATGAGGCCGGGATCCCTCAGAAAAACATTACGGTCTTTGATGCCAGCCGGTTCATTACCGACAACATTTTCAATAAATGTCATCAGGTATTCCCTGATGTGGTTTTTGTCGATAATGTAGGAGGCGATGGACGCGTAAAATCGGCCTACTCTGACAATGCCATACCTTACTCAGTCGACAACGGCAAATTGGCCACAGGGCTTGCTACCTGCGCTGTTGAAGCTGATTACCTGATTAATATGGCCCTTCTTAAGGGACATGGCGGGCAGGGTGTCACATTATGTGCCAAGAACTATTACGGAGTCACAAGCATTGAAAATAACTGGCGCAAAAACGCACATAACAATTTTAATCCTGACAGGCAGGGCAAACCTCAATATCTGACTTTTGTCGACTTTATTGCACATAAGGATCTTGGGGCGAAGACAATGCTATTTCTCATAGACGGTATTTACGGATCAAAGCTGGTCAATGGCATTCCCGATCCAAAATGGAAAATGGAACCTTTCAATAATGGCTGGGCATGCAGTCTGTTTGCATCGCAGGATCCGGTAGCCATTGATGCAGTCGGGCTCGATTTTCTGAGGTGTGAGTTTCCGGATGCACCGGACATGGCTTTCAGCGATAACTACCTTATTGAAGCTGCGCTTGCTGATAATCCTCCGTCAAAGACAAAATATGATCCAAAGCGTAATAATGCAAGTATATCCAGCCTGGGTGTGATGGAGCACTGGAACAATTCAATTGAGAAAAAGTATAGCAGGAATCTTGGCAAAAAGGAGGGAATTGAGCTTGTTCATAAAACATTAATGGCTAAAAAATAAAAAATACTTAAAATTAACTATCATGAAAAAGCTGTCAAGAAGGGATTTTCTTGGAAAAAGTGCATTAGGGATCGGATCAGCATTAATTGCTTCACAGTTTCCGCTTGATCTCAATGCCAGGTCCGCCTCAAAACTGGTAAAAATGCCCATTGGTTTCCAGGTGTGGACTATAAAGGATTCACTTGTAAAGGATTTTCCTGGGACTTTAAAGAAAATGGCAGCCCTTGGATATCAAAGCATGGAAATGTGCTCTCCTCCGGGTTATGAGTCCTCAGGGTTTGGTCCTCTTATGAATCTGAAAGCCAAAGAGATGAAACAGATCATCAACGATGCAGGTCTTATCTGTCCAAGTTCACATTATGGCATGGGAGAGTTCAGGGATCATCTCGATGAAAGGATAGCTTTTGCCCTGGAATCGGGTCAGACTCAAATGATCCTTTCAAGCTTTGGATTACCTCAGAATGCTACCCTTGATGACTGGAGTAAAGCAGCCGAGGAACTGAATAAATATGGGGCCAGGGCAAAAAAAGCCGGCATTCAGATGGGATATCACAATCATCACGGGGAATTCCAGAAAATAAACGGAACACTGATTTATGATGTTCTGATGAAACAATTTGATCCTGAAAATATCAAAATGCAATTCCAGGTTGCGGTTATAAGTATCGGGTATAAAGCTTCCGACTATTTCAAAAAATTCCCCGGGAGGTTCATCTCTGCCCACCTGGCTGACTGGTCCGAAACTAAAAAGGCATCAGTACCTATCGGACAGGGAATCGTTGACTGGAAAGAGTTCTTTGCCTCACTTAAAAAGGGTGGAGTAAAGAATATCTTTGCGGAAATAGATGAGGAATTCTTTAAGGATAGTGCGGCTTATCTGAAATCTTATACAGGTTAAGTTTTTTTTCTTCTCGCCAGAAAATCCCTTAAATTAAAGAACAGAGAGAAACCGATCGCAGCAAGAAAAGCATACAGTGTGACATTATCAACCAGCGAAGGATTTAAATCCAATCCTGTCAGTCTGTCAACCAGGTATTTAACATATGAAGAAGGCAGGTCCGATACACCCAGTTTATTTAGAATAGTGAAGTGCCAGTCAGTCAGGGGACAATAACCAAGTGTCCCCACTATAAGTCCCAGAAATAACCAGGATGACCCAGTAATCAGAAGTAAAATCAGGTTAAATTTTCTTGTCTTTCTCCAAATCCATCCGAAAAGGTTAAAAAAGATTATGGAGGTGTGGAAAACAACAAAGAATATATCGAGGATGCGATAGATCATTGATTGTGCTTTAAGACTTAACCTTCCGGAAGGATTTTAAGGAACTCTATGAATACCGGTTGCCCCGACCAACAGTTATCATTTTAAAGATTTAACAGCAACTTCCTTAAAATAGACAGTGGATAAAGCGTCATGATTCTGCAAACCGATATAGCCAGATTCTGGTCAACAACGTTGCTGAATTTTTCAGCCGGATACAAGATCATACCCATACCGCCGACAGTTTTCAGAAGTCCGTCTTCAACGACGAATTCACCAGGCCCTACCTGTTCCCAGCCTGATAAATCCTTGCCATTAAATAGCTGTCGCCACTTCTTGTCCTGATCCGAACATGAAATCAGAACGATAATAGAGATCATAAACAAAAAATACCTTTTCATTTCAGTAAAATTTGTTATCCGTTAATTTAAGAAATTCTGACAATATTAATAATAGTAAAAGGAGCTTCCTGTGTTTTTTCTAAAGGTAAATCAAATCCAAACTCACCAGGAAGCCAGAAAGTCAGATTGGCAAGAGTACCACATCCATGAATAAGTATCTACGACGGGACCTATCTAAATTGGATCTCTCTGATACTTTTTACTGGTTTATCGCCTCCCCGTTCGAGTGATGCAACAACAGTGTAAGGGCCTGATAAATCCGGCGACATTAGACTAAGTTTTACCGAAGTCTTACCAAATGATGGAATAACTATATCTGCCGAATTTTCAGAGATTACTTTCTCATTGTCATAAATCCTCAGGTAGACTCTCCCGTTCCATTCAGGTTCAAGATCATTTATCGCAATAATATCATATCCATGTGAAGTTCCAGGTTTAATTTCATTTCCCCATTCATTTAGCATAAGGCCTGTTGGTGAAAATGCATCAGGCATATACTTCATGAACTCAGTTTCATAAGTCAGATTTTCCACATCTGTGAAATGATCGCTGGTCTGACCATCAGCCCGGGAATAAGCTAGAGCCGTGAAATGAAGAACAGAAGCACATTGTCTGTGGCATCTCCAGAATTCAGTCTCAGCTGCCAGATACATTGCATAAAGGTGCCTTCGCTGCCCGGTAGTTGAATCTTTTCCGAGCAGGTTTTTATAAAGATTTCTGGTAAGGGTAGTTGGTGTCCCATCCCTGTTAAGCCAGAGCCATCCATATTCATTAATGATCTTCATGTATCTGTTCTCCTCCGGATTTCCACCTGGATTAATGTCAGCTTCAGCTATATTCTTTAATTTGAATCCGGGATCGTAAAAATGGTATGGATGCAGTTCCATTACATCTCCCGGAGAACGTATATCTGAGTAGCTGTTATCCCATGGACGTCCGGAAAGATCGAGGTGACGTACTTTGCTTATTGCATCTGCGATCTCCTCTGTTTTCCCGTCATTGCTTACAGTCTCATTGCTTGCATCCCAGATCACAACACTCGGGTGGTTCCATCTTTCCTGCATCCATTCAGCGTATTCTCTGGCAAGTTCATCAGATTTCAGCTCTTTGGGCCATACGTTCCATCCTTTCCCGCCATACCAGATCGGGAATTCATCCTGAATCATTATTCCTTCCTCATCAGCGATCCTGTACCACTCTTCAGGTGCAAGACCGATGCAATACCGTAATCCGTTCCAGTTGAATTGTTTAAAACTTTTATGAAGTCTACGAACCCAGTCATTATTCCAGGGAAGATCCTTACAGGCTTCATCCTCAAAGAACCGGTACAAAGTTATATTGCTTCCTCTCATAAAGAAAGGTTTACCGTTTAGCATGGTCATTTTAGAGATTGTATCATATCTGAATTCACGCATTCCGAATCTTGTTTCATACTTATCGCCCTCAGTTATGACTGTTAAATTGTAGAGAAATGGATCATCCGGTGACCAAAATTTACAACCCTCTATTGGAATATTGACATCGACAATGAATTCTCCTTCAGATTCCTCTGGCGGCTGTACCTTTTTTACGATCTTCCCGGCAAACCGGGCAGTTTTTGACTCATTGACGAAAAAGGTGATTTTCGAAGTATTGTTTTTAGCCCAATTTCCAAGCTTTGCCTGTACCCGGACTGTCTTTGTATTAATATCAGGAGCTGCCTGGACACTGATAATGTTTGGCACTCCTGAGAGTATAAGTTCAACATTATCAAATATTCCAGGTATGTATCTGTCCTTCTCAAAGTCAAATCCGTCAGGAATTGAATAAGCCAGAGAATTCCTTGATGAACCAACTCTGATAATCAGATTGTTTTCACCTTCTATTAAAGCATCCTTTGCATCGAAGTAACCAGGGGTAAAACAAGGAAGGTGTTCGCCAAGGTCCTTACTGTTCAGAAAGACTTTTGTTCCAAACATCGCTTTTGAAACTTTTATTACAGCAACAGGAGGAACCGGACCATCGATATTAAATGTCCTTTTATACCAGAATGCTTCACGCAGTGTGTCTTTCTGAATAACGCTTTGCCTGTTGCTGACTTTAGGACCCACATTTAGAAACTGAGGTGTGGCCAGCGAAACCAGACCCGGGACCTGTACCGAATGATTAAACTCTTCAGGGATCTTATCCATTGTGCCTTCTGAAATTTGCCAGATTCCATTTAATCCGATAGTATCTCTTTCATGCGAATCCTGGCATGAATAAAGAACCATCAGCAAAGGAACCGCGCAAAAAATATTTCTTATCATTCTCTTATATTTTAATATTAAATGAACATAAAAAATTAAGCTAAAAAGAAGACGGTTTCTTCCAGAGTTTGTCAATTTGTTCCAAAGATTTACCTTTAGTTTCGGGGACCATCCGCCAGACAAAAATCACCGCTGCAAGGCAGATTATTGCATATAGCCAGTATGCAAAACCATGATGGAATCTTCCGGTGAGCCATCCATTTTCATCAAGAACAGGGAACGACCAGGAGATAATAAGATCCGTTATCCATACAGTTGCGGTAGCAATCGACATAGCTCCTCTTATGGAATTGGGGAAAATCTCTGACAGGACTACCCACATTACGGGACCCCAGCTCATTGCAAACCCTGCAATAAATACCAGAATAAAAATCAATGCAAGAAGCCCCATATTTTCTGAATAAAATGTAAATCCGATTGCAGCCATCGCCAGGCCCATTAGCGATCCTCCAATAATAAGCAGAGGTTTCCGTCCCAACCTGTCGACTGTTGTAATGGCGATAATTGTAAAAACAAGATTGACGGTCCCAACCAGTATTGTCTGTAAAAGTGAAATATCAAGTTTTGTGCCGGTATTCTGGAATATTTTCGGGGCATAATAAAGAACTACATTAATGCCTGTTAATTGCTGGAACGCTGCCAGAAGAATGCTGATCATTATTACAAGTCCACCGAATGAAAGCCATGGAGCGGATTTAGCCGTAAGTGTTTCAGTGATCTCTTTCATGCTTGATTCTGCTTCCTGTTCACCAACCGTTTTCCTGAGCAGGTTAAGAGCTTTTTTGCGATTGTTTTTTAAAACCAGGAATCGCGGAGTTTCGGGAATAAAAAACAAGAGAATCAGGAAAACAACTGAAGGAATGACAGATGACAGGAACATCAACCTCCATCCGATAGTCATATTCCATTGAACATCACCCTGCCTTGCAATGAACCAGTTTACAAAATAAACTACCAGTATTCCGAGCACAATTGCAAACTGGTTCCATGAAACAAGTCTACCGCGAATAGAAGCAGGTGCAATTTCGGCTATATACATAGGAGAAAGCATTGAGGCGAGTCCAATTCCTATTCCCCCAAAGATCCTG
>Ga0209745_1002480_pt1 | contig 10524 bp, 10 predicted proteins | sample BarGraNGADG00312_FD_184495 | JGI IMG/M metagenome (GOLD analysis project Ga0209745, IMG submission 184495) | Arctic peat soil microbial communities from Barrow, Alaska - Barrow Graham LP Ref core NGADG0004-312 (SPAdes) (version 2) | ecosystem: Environmental > Terrestrial > Soil > Wetlands > Peat... | reverse complement strand
GGGTCAACGACATCCGGGTCGACAGCCTCATCCCGGCGGGCGCCGACTCGCGTTCCGTCGACCGAGATGCCGAGAGCCGCGAGGAGGAGCAAGAGGATCGCGCCCGTGACGATCGCGATGTCGGCGACGTTCCCGATGAACCATCCGTGGTAGTCGATGAAGTCGAGCACATGACCGCGCGCCACCCCGGGAGCCCGGAACAGCCGGTCGCACAGGTTGCCGAGCGCGCCACCGAGCAGGAGTCCCAGGGCCACCGTCCAGGTCCACGACTGAAGCCGGCGTGAGAGCCGGATGATCGCCCCGACGACGGCGAGGGCGACCAGCGTGAAGACCCAGGTCGTTCCGGTCGCGAAGGAGAAGGCGGCGCCTGGATTGCGGACCACGTGAAGGGTCAGGAATCCGCCGAAGAGTGACGGCCGCAGCAGCGGATCCAAGCTGTGCAGCGCCCACACCTTGGTCCCCTGGTCGGCCGCGACCACAGCGAGCGCTGCCACAACGAGAACGGTGGTGCGCCAGCGGCGTCCGGGCGTGACCGGCGTGGGGGTCTCAGGCATCGCGAGAAGTCTCGCACGCCGAGTACTTCGTCAGCGCCGCTCCTGCCGCTGCTTGCACTGGACGCACAGAATCGCGCGCGGGAACGCCTGCAACCGCGCCTTGCCGATCGGCGCGCCGCACAGCTCGCACGTCCCGAAGGTTCCGTCGTCGATACGCGCGAGTGCGCGGATGTTCTGCGCGAGAAGGTCGCGGGTGTTGTTGACGAGGGTGAGCTCTTGCTCGCGCTCGAGTGCGCTCGATCCCGAGTCGGCCTGGTCGTCGCCCGCACCGTCACCGGAGTTGCGGAGCAGCTCGGAGAGCTCGGCGTCGGCGTCGGTCAGCTCCGTTCCCAGCCGGGTGATCTCAGCGGCCAGCTCGAAGGCGATCGCGCGGACCTCACTCACCGTCCACGGCTTCTCGCCGTCCCGCACCAGGAAGGTGCGCGCGATCTTCCCGAGGTCAGCCCGTAGCTCGGTGCTCGGCGCTTCCGTCGCAGCGTTGTTCACAGCCATGTCACCCTCCTCCACTCCAAGTCAGCAGAGACTAGGCCCCCGACGACGAAATGAACAACACACCACGCCGGATCCATCCCGACGTGGTGTGTTGGCAATCGGTGGCGCCAAGCGACGCCTAGCCGCCGAAGTGCGGCGGCTGGACTGAGGCTCCGCCTGCATCGGTCGTCTTGGCCGACGCCGTACCACCACGCGCGTCCAGGTCACCCAGCAGGTTCTCCAGGTAGCTCTTCAGGCGCGTCCGGTAGTCGCGCTCGAAGACCCGGAGCTCGTCGATCTTGCGTTCAAGGAGAGAACGCTCCTGCTCGAGCTGAGCGAGGGTGCGGCTCGAGGTGTCTTCTGCCTCTTGCACGATCCGAGCGCCCTGGGACTTGGAGTCCGCGATGATGCGGTCGCCCTCCTCCTGGCCGCTCCGGACATAGTCGTCATGCAGCTTCTGCGCGAGCGCAAGCATCCCGGTCGCAGACTCGGGCTCGCTCATCCGCTGCTGCGCGGCGGGCACCATCGGCGCCACCATCGGGGCGGGGGTGGGCTCGGGCATCATCGGCACTGGAAGGGCGACCTCGACCGGGGGCGGTGGCAGTGGCAGTGGAGCCGGTGTCTCGATCTTGGGCGCGATCGGCGCGACCGCGGCGGCCGATGCCCCGGCGCGGCTCAGCTCGGCGATCCGCCGCTCGGCGTTGGCAAGCTTGGCCTTGAGGTCGTCGTTCTCAGCCGTCATGCCGCGAAGGGTGTTGACGACCTCGTCGAGGAAGTCGTCGACCTCGTCCTGGTCGTACCCCTCTCGGAACTTCGTCGCCTGAAACTTGCGGTTCAGGACGTCGTCTGCAGTCATCAGTGCCATCAGTCTCACCTCAGTATTCGAACTGGTGGGGCAGGCAGTCCACCGACCGCCACGTGTCACGCTAGCGGACATCATGCCTGGTGCATGCGGACTACGCCGCACGGGAGCACCACGGCACGGGTGAAGAACGTCATCCGGTCAGAGCATGGGGATGAAGTTGAGTGCGAGCAAGCAGGCAAAGAACAGCACCATGAACGCGACATCGAGCTGAAGCCCGCCGATCCGAACCGGCGGGAGGAGGCGCCGGATCGCCTTCAGCGGCGGGTCGGTCACCGAGTACGCACCCTCGGCGACGAGGAGAACCGGACCGCGCGGTCGCCAGTCCCGCGCGAAGTGCTGGACCCAGTCCAGCACGAAGCGGATCCAGAGCATGACGAAGAACGCGAGCGCCGCGACATATAGGACCGTGACGTACCAGGTCACGCGTCAGCTCTGGTTGTAGAAGCCGCCGCGGGCATTGGCTTCCTGGTCCTCGCCCGTCACCTCGACGTACGCAGGCGAGAGCAGAAAGACCTTGTTGGTGACCCGCTCGATGCTGCCGTGCAGACCGAAGATGATCCCAGCCGAGAAGTCGACCAGACGCTTGGCGTCGTTCTCGTCCATCTCGGACAGGTTCATGATCACCGGGGTGCCGGCGCGGAAGGCCTCACCGATGACGCGGGCATCGTTGTACGAGCGCGGGTGCACCGTGGTGATCCGACGCAGCTCGGGCGCACCCTGCTGGATCTGGCGGACGTTCGAGGAACGTCGGATCGGGGTGACACGAGGCTCGTCGTACTCGTGCATGGTCGCCTCCAGCTCGTCATCGCCCGGGCCGTACTGTTCGCCGTCGTCGACGGCGTGCTCATCCTCGGCAAGACCGAGGTAAAGCATCGTCTTGCGGAGTGCTCCGGCCATCGTTGACTCTCCATCCCTGAACTTCGGCGATCCCACGTCCAGGACCGCCGCCGTGCGAGTCCTGGACGAACGGTTTCACGCTAACCGAGCGCCGGGGCCGTCCCGTGGCGACACGCCCGGAGCGGCTCAAGCTGTTGCAGGCGACACGACGAGCCGGATCACCCCGGCGAATCGTCCGGTGGCTCCGTGCGTCGCCTCAGCCCGGCGGTGCGAGTAGAACCGGTCGTCCTCGCGGGTGCAGACGTTCACCCGTGCGACGTGCCGTACGCCGCGGTCCCGCAGCTGCGCAGCGGCTCCGGCCGCAAGGTCGAGCGCAGGCGTCCCCCACGACGTCACGCTGGTCGTCTCGCGAACCACCGAAGCGACCTGCGCCTGCATCGCCACGGGCACTTCGTAGCACGCGCCACAGATCGCCGGACCGACGGCGGCCGCGATCTGTGGCAAGCGCGCACCCTCGGCCACCATCTCGTCGACGGCTCGCAGAACCACACCGGCGACAAGACCCCGTCGACCGGCATGGACGGCCGCGACGACGCCCGAGGCGGCGTCGGCCAGCAGGACGGGTACGCAGTCGGCGACGAGCACCCCGACACCCAGGCGGGTGGACCTGGTGACGAGTGCGTCACCGTCGCCCACGACCACCTGACCGGCGGCGGGGAGTCGCGCGACGATCCGGACGCCGGCGCCGTGCACCTGGTGAGCGAAGACCACCGGCGCGCCGAACCACCGGGCCAGGGCGTCGCGGTTCGCGCGCACCCGCCGAGGATCGTCGCCGACCTCGAGCCCGAGGTTGAGTTGGGCGTATCCCCCGCCGCTGATGCCCCCGGCGCGGGTCGTGAAGGCCGCGCGAACGCCCGGGCCCAGGTCCACCTCAAGAACAGGCAGATCGGCACCCATGGCGTGGACCGGTGGCCCTACTTCAGGAAGTCGGGGATGTCGAGCTCGTCGGCAGCACCGCGCCGCGCGGCGACCTCTTCGAAGATGCGCGGGACCTCGAGCTGCCCGGTCGTCGTCGGCGCCTCCGGGTTGTTGGACAGGAAGGCCGGGACGTTGAGCTCGACCTCTTCAGCCGCTGCCGATCGAGGGTCCGCGTCGATCGGCTCGGGAACGGGAACGGCCGCCGACGGCAGGAAGACCGGTGCGTGACGGATCGCCCCCGCGCTGATCTGGCCCAGAGCGCGGCTGTCGCGTCGCACTTGTGGCGTCCCGCCGTCAAAGCCGGCCGCGATCACCGTCACCCGCACCTCGTCGCCGAGGGCGTCGTCGATCACCGCGCCGAAGATGATGTTCGCCTCGGGGTGAGCGGCTTCCTGGACGAGCTTGGCCGCCTCGTTGATCTCGAACAGTCCGAGGTCGCTGCCGCCCTGGATGCTGAGCAGCACGCCGTGGGCGCCGTCGATGCTGGCCTCGAGCAACGGCGAGGAGATCGCCAGTTCGGCGGCCTGGACGGCGCGGTCCTCGCCACGGGCGGAGCCGATGCCCATCAGCGCGCTGCCCGCGCCCTGCATCACGCTCTTGACGTCGGCGAAGTCGAGGTTGATCAGACCGGGCGTGGTGATCAGGTCGGTGATGCCCTGCACGCCGGAGAGCAGTACCTGGTCAGCGGAGTGGAAGGCCGCCAGTACCGAGACCGAGCTGTCCGAGATCGAGAGCAAGCGGTCGTTCGGGATGACGATGAGGGTGTCGACCTCGGCCCGCAACTCGTCGATGCCGGCGTCCGCCTGGGCGGACCGGCGTCGACCCTCGAAGGTGAACGGGCGGGTGACGACGCCGATGGTCAGCGCGCCGAGCGAGCGGGCGATCTTCGCGACCAAGGGCGCGCCACCCGTGCCGGTGCCGCCGCCTTCTCCCGCCGTCACGAAGACCATGTCTGCGCCGCGCAGCACCTCTTCGATCTCCGGCGTGTGGTCGTCGGCGGCCTTGCGGCCCACCTCGGGGTCCGCTCCGGCGCCGAGACCTCGAGTCAGCTCCCGGCCGATGTCGAGCTTGACGTCCGCGTCGGACATCAGCAGCGCCTGTGCGTCGGTGTTGATCGCGATGAACTCGACGCCCTTGAGCCCGACCTCGATCATCCGGTTCACGGCGTTGACGCCGCCGCCGCCGATGCCGACGACCTTGATGACCGCCAGGTAGTTCTGCGGAGCTGCCATGTCAACGCCTCTCGTGCTGCTCGTCGTGGGCCGGTCGGTCCCGCGATGCCCTGGTCAAACCTTCACCTTCAACTAGAAGGTTATAGTTATGTCAGGTAGTCACAGGCGTCACGCTAGGTCGGCGTCGGCACCTGAGCAACGACCGACGCCCGCGTGTCGGCGACCGAAGTTGCGCGAACGCGATCTGCTCTGCCGGCAGTGCGTCGCGAGGCGGGTCACGAGCGGGTGATCGGCAAGGTGGGTGCCGAGACGTCGAACGTCTTGGCGCCCTTGGTCTGATCCGCACCACGGAGCACGCTCAGGACCCGGATCTTCAGCGGGGTGTCCTCCGCGCTCCCCCACACGACCTTGGCGCCCCCGCGCAGAGTCATCGTCACGGTGTCCTCGCTGTCGGCCCCGACCGTCGTGATCTCGCCGGTGAGCTCCGGCGGCAGGCCGCCGAGAACATCGAGGACGGCTCTCAGGGTGCGGGGGTTGTTCGCCGGCACCGACGCCACCGGGAGCCCGCCGGCGTCCTGCGACCGCCCCACCTGCACGCCGTCGATGTCGAGCAGGACGAAGGCACCATCGGTCGGCACCGCGACAACCGGACGGCGCGTCACCAGCAGCACAGCCAGACCACGCGGCCACACCCGGGTCACCCGCGCCTCCCGGACACCGGGAATCTCCAGCAGGCGGTCGCGCAGCGCCGGGGTGTTGAGTCGTGGCAGCGGGATCCCCGCGGCATGCGCCACCACGACCTTGTCGACCGCAGCCCGGTCGACAATCGCGTCCGCACCGGTGATGACGACCCGAGCGGGGTCCACCTTGAACACCGGCGAGAAGAACCCCAGCCAGCCGAGACCGAGCAGGACGACGATCACAGCGCTGGTCCGATCGAGCCGACGCCTGGTCAGCCGGCGCTGCAGCTCCGCGCGCTCGGCGAACCGCGCGGCCGAACCCGCGGCGACCACCGTGCGTCGCGGCGCGCGCGGCGTGACGGGCGGCGCCAGCGCCGAGCCCGCCCGCACCGGCGCGCCGACCCGCTCCCCCGGGTTGGGCGTGCGTGGCACGACCCGATCGGTGCGAGAGCGCGACGTCGGCGCCGCGCTCTGCCTCGCCCGCTCGGACGGTTCGGTCCGCGGCGGATGCGGCTGCGGGGGCTGCGACTTCGGCGGGTACGACCGCGGCGGATGCGGCTGTGGCGGCGGCTTCACGTCAGCACCCCGAGCTCACCGGCAGCGCCGAGCCGGTCCCGCAGCATCTCGAGGATCGCTTCACCGAGCTCGGTGACGTCACCGGCACCGACGGTCAGCACCAGGTCGCCGGCCTGGGCGCGATCGGCGATCGAGCGGGCCGCGGCCAGGCGATCGGCGACGAACACCGCCCCCGCCTCGACCGGGATCCGATCGGTGATGAGGGCCCCGGTCACGCCCGGCTCCGGGTCCTCACGCGCGCCGTACACATCGGTCACCACGACGACGTCGGCCAGCCGGAGCGCCCGCGCGAACTCCGCCGCGAAGATCCGGGTGCGCGAGTACAGGTGCGGCTGGAAGAGCACCAGGACCCGCCCACCGGTGACGACCCCGCGCGCGGCGCGCACCAGCGCCGCCACCTCCGTCGGGTGATGCGCGTAGTCGTCCACCACGCGCACCCCACCGACCACGCCGCGCTCGTCGAAGCGACGGCCGGCGCCGCGAAATGCCGCGAGACCCGCCGCAGCGGCTTCGCTCGAGACCCCCAGCAGCCGGCAGGCGCACCATGCCGCGGCGGCGTTGAGTGCGTTGTGCTCCCCCGGGACCGCGAGCTCGAGGTGCTGGACCACGCGGGTGCCCGGGCCCCCGGACAGAGCCCGGACCTCGGTACCGAGCTCGACGACGCCGCTCAGTCCAGGATCGGACCTGGTCTCGAAGCCGGTCAGATGGACGTCCGCGTCGCTCGAGAACCCGTACGTCACGACCTGTCGGCCCTCGTCCCGCGCGGCCTCGATGAGCCGGCGGGCACCGTCGTCGTCTGCGCACGCGATCAGCCATCCGTCCGCCGGAACCCGGCGCGCGAAGGCCACGAACGCGGCCTCGAACGCCGCGGCATCGCCGTAATGGTCCAGGTGGTCCGGCTCGACGTTGGTGACGACCGCGAGCTCCGGTGCGAGGTTGAGGAACGAGCCGTCGGACTCGTCCGCCTCCGCGACCAGCACGTCCCCACGGCCCGCGCGCGCTCCGCCGACCGCCCCCGGCACCCCCGGCACCGTCGCGCCGATGGCGAAGGACGGCTCGAACCCGGCGTGCTCGAGCGCGACCGCGATCATCGCCGAGGTCGTCGACTTCCCGTGCGCCCCCGCCACGGCGACGGTGCGGTGACCACGCATCAGGAGCGCCAGGGCCTCGGACCGGTGCAGGACCCGGACGCCGCGCTCCCTCGCCCGAGCGAGCTCGACGTTCGAGGCACGGATGGCGCTCGAGACGACGACCGTGTCGACCCCGTCGACGTGGCGTGCCTCGTGGCCGGCGACCGCATCGACACCGACGGCGCGGAGCGCGTCGAGCACCGGGCCACCGTGCGCATCGGAACCGCTGACCGGAACTCCGTGGGCCGCAAGCAGCACAGCCACCGCTGACATGCCGGCGCCGCCGATCCCGATCAGGTGCACCCGCCCCAGGCCGCTCAGCCCAGGCTCCGCCGCGCTCATCCGGCGCTCCGATCAGTCAGAGCGCGCTCGACGAGGTCCGCGACGCGTGCCGCACCATCGACCACACCGACGCCCCGCGCCGCGCGCGACATGGCGGCGAGCCGTTCGGGATCGCGCACCAGCGGGATGACGTGCGCCCGCAGCCACTCGGCCGTCAGCTCGGCATCCGGCACCAGCAACGCCCCGCCGGCCTCGACGACCGGCTCGGCGTTCAACCGCTGCTCCCCGTTGCCGATGGGGAGCGGGACGAAGACCGCCGGCACGGCGAGAGCGGTCAGCTCGCTGACGGTGGCGGCCCCGGACCGCGCCAGGACGAGGTCGGCAGCGGCATAGGCCTGGTCCATCTCGGCGAGGTACTCGAGGACCAGGTGGCTCGCCTCCGCCGCGGTGCCCGCGAGAGCCGCACGCACCTCGTCGGCCTTGCCGCGACCGGTCAGGTGGAGAACGTGCACACCGGACTCAGCGAGCTCGCGCGCGACCGACGTGACCGTCGAGTTGAGCCTCGCCGCGCCGAGCGATCCGCCGGTCACCAGGAGCAGCGGCGCCTCCGGGTCCAGTCCGAGAAGGTGCCGGGCCGCGGACCGTGCCTCGCTGCGGTCGGCGGCGGCGAGCGCGATGACCTCCCGACGCAGCGGCATCCCGGTCAGCACCGCGTGCGGGAGCTGGGTCGTCGCGAACGTCACTCCCACGTAACGGGTGAGTCGCGCGCCGAGCCGGTTGGCGAGGCCGGGACGCGCGTTCGCCTCGTGCACGACGATCGGGATCCGCCGACGCCGCGCGGCCAGATAGGCCGGAGCGGAGACATAGCCACCGAAGCCCACCACGACCCGGGCTCCCGACGCGTCGATCGCGCGCTCGGCCGCGCGGACGGCGCCGCGGAGCCGACCGGGGAGACGGAGCCAGTCCGCCGTCGGCCGTCGCGGCAGCGGGACCCGCGGCACCAGCGCCAAGGGATACCCGCGCGCTGGCACCAGGGCCGCCTCGAGGCCGTTCGCGGTGCCGAGCACGATGATCGGGCGATCGGGATCCCGCCGGCGCAGCTCGTCGGCAACCGCGAGGAGCGGGTTCACGTGGCCTGCGGTGCCGCCGCCGGCCAGCAGGATCGGTTCAGACACGCCGCGCCCGGCTCCGTGAGACGACGGCGAGCGACCGCCGCACCAGACCCGGCCGCGCCGCGAGGGCCGCCGCGGCGCCCGGTTCGGTGCGCGCGAACGAGATGAGGATCCCGAGCGCGAGCATCGTCGTGATCAGCGCGGAGCCGCCCGCCGAGACGAGCGGGAGGGGGACGCCGACGACCGGGAGCAGGCCGATCACGACGCCGATGTTGATCAGCGCCTGGCCGAGCAGCCAGCAGCCGATCGCCCCGGTCGCGATCTTCACGAACGGGTCCTTGTGCCGGTGGACGATGCGAGTGATCGCCAGTGCCATCACACCGAACAGCACGAGCACCAGCAGGGTGCCGAGCAAGCCGAGCTCCTCGCCGATGATCGCGAAGATGAAGTCGTTGTGCGCCGCGGGCAGGTACGACCACTTCTCCCGGCTCGCCCCCAGGCCGAGCCCCCACCAGCCACCGGACGCCAGGCCCCAGATGCCGTGCTGGGTCTGGTAGCACGCTCCCGCGATGTCGCAGTTGGTGCTCAAGAAGGAACCGATCCGGTTCGTGCGGTTCTGGCTGGCGCTCACGAGCTGATACACGACCAGCCCCGCGAGCGCACCCATCCCGACCAGCATCCGCATCGGGACGCCGGCGACGAACAGCGCCCCGGCGATCACGAAGAGGAGGATCAGCGCGGTGCCGAGGTCGTGCCCGGCCAGGACGAGTCCGACGACGAGCACCGCCATCGGCACCGCCGGCAGCGCCACGTGAGCCCACTGCCGCAGCAGCGGTCGTTTGCGGGCCAGCACCGCCGCGAGCCAGATCGCCAGGGCGATCTTCGCGGCCTCCGAGGGCTGGATCGACTGCCCCGCGACGACGAGCCAGTTGCGGTTGCCGTTGCGGGTCACACCCAAGGGACTGAACACTAAGAGCTGCGCGAACACGGCCGCGGCGAGCACCGGCCAGGCGACGCGCTTGAGCACCTTCGGCGGCGTGCGGCTCGCGAGCCACAGCAACGGGAGGCCGATCAGCGCATACAGCGCCTGGTTGAGTGCGATGGCGTACGGCGAGTGCCCGGCAGCCAGGGAGTCGACGGCGGAGCTGGACAGCACCATGACCAGGCCGAGCGAGAGGAGCAGGACCGTCGTCCCGGTGAGCAGGTAGTAGCTCGTGACGGCGCTGTTCCAGTACCCGAGACGCGCAATACGTGCTGCCGGCTCGGCGCTCGGCGCTCGGCCGGCACCGGCGCGGACGCCTGTTCCGGCCGCCATCGATGTCTACCCTCAGTCGGCCGGTCCGGTGACGCGGCGGACTGCCGCGGTGAACTGATCGCCACGATCGGCGTAGGAGACGAACTGGTCCATCGACGCGCACGCCGGGGCGAGCAGCACCGTGTCGCCCTCGACGGCGAATCGGCGCGCGGCTACAACGGCACGGGTCATCACGCCCTCAGTGTCGTCGGCGTCGACCTCGAAGACGGGGATTGCGGCCGCGTGTCGCTCCAGCGCGCGTCGCAGCGGGTCACGGTCGACCCCGATCAGCACGACGGCGCGGAGCCGGTCCGCGCAGCGTTCGACGAGGTCGTCGAACTCGGCACCCTTGGCGAGGCCGCCGGCGATCCAGACGACGGTGCGCGGACCGAAGGACCGCAGCGCCGCCTCGGCTGCGTGCGTGTTCGTCGCCTTCGAGTCGTCCACGAATGCGACCCCCTCGTGGCGACCCGCGTCGGTGAGGCGGTGCGCGCCGGACCGGTAGGCGCGCAGACCGTCGCGCACGTGAGTCGGTTCGACGCCGTGCGCGAGCGCGAGAGCCGCGGCGGCCAG
>Ga0209745_1002479_pt1 | contig 10525 bp, 6 predicted proteins | sample BarGraNGADG00312_FD_184495 | JGI IMG/M metagenome (GOLD analysis project Ga0209745, IMG submission 184495) | Arctic peat soil microbial communities from Barrow, Alaska - Barrow Graham LP Ref core NGADG0004-312 (SPAdes) (version 2) | ecosystem: Environmental > Terrestrial > Soil > Wetlands > Peat ... | reverse complement strand
TATTTGGATATGATGATTAAGCAAATGACTTAAATTACAAGTGTAAGTCGCTTCATAATGCTGTTATTTGGAAATGAAGAATACGGATGAAAGCGGTTCGAGGTTGATTGCTGTTACTGTCACTGCCTGACCGTCCTTAGTTGAATGTTCTGTTTTCGCATCGTTTTTGGTGCCGGTGTGAGGATCCCACAATTCCAGCTGTTTGTCGCCTGAAAGTGTGATGCTGGTATTGAGCGGTTGGCTGGTTGTATTGGCAAAGTAGTAGATGTCGCGGCTGTCCTTCACTTTGTGCAGATAGGTCACTCCTCCTTCGTAATCCTTTGTGAATCTGACATAATAGTCGGCTGGAATGTCGATTCTAACGTCTTTCACGGGAAGTGCGCGGTTGAGCACCTGTTCCACAATCTGCGAGTATAGTCTTGGAATAAAGTATCCGTAGCCACCCTGTTTATTGCTGTTAATGAAGTAGTTAGAGTGGACGTCCTCGTTCAGGACTAATTTAGCCCGTGTGGGCTGTATTGACGAAAGTCCGAATATTTCATAAACCATTTCACGTAGTTCTGCATCACGGCCGAATTCGGTCGATTTTTCGGGTAGCTGCGAGGTGGCAATAACCGTTCCACCGTTGCGGTAGAATTCCAAAATCTTATTCATTGCCGCAACCGACATTGTCTTTCCGCCGGGAATAATGATTACTTTATATTCTTCCCAATTGCGCTCGTTTTTCATACGCAGTCTGTTGCCGCTGATTTCACATTGTGCGGCAATTACTTCTGGATGCAGATAGGTGAAATCCGTGTGAATGCCTCGTGTGAGTATCTCGCCAAGATTCATATAGTCCGTTTCGGGTGCTGCTACACCGCCTTCATAAGCGTAATGATGACCGCCGTGACCGCCACGTTCGAGTTCCAGTTCAGAGAAGTAGTAGGTGCTCTGCAACGAGGCTATAGGGTAGACCACACCGATGTCGGCCACGTGGCGTCCGGCACGTGTAAGATAGCAGGCACGGGCTATGAAATCGTCCCATTCAGGAGTTTTGTATTTCTCCACACCTCGCCATTCCCAGTGGATGTTTATGCCCGATGCAATCTGGTCCATTGTTACGCGCCGGACAATTTCCGGTGAAATTGTGCGGTAGGCTGCAAATGATTCAGACAGCACATCTGGTTTGTCGTAGTTATATGCCGACGAGGCCACAATTTTGTAGGCCACATTCGAACGCCCCGAGTAATAAATGTCGTCTAGTGCCGGAATGCCCTGATATTTAAATACTTTTAGCATATCGCCATTAGCGCCGACCGGGTTCATCGACTCCTCCTGGTCGAGGTGTCCGCTGCCTTTTATACCGTGGGCTTCGCACCACTGGTTTATTTGGCCCAGATAATTCCTGGCGAACAGCTCGGTACGAAATCCGAACAGAGCGTTGCGTGCAGGTTCGGTTTCACTGCCTATGTTATACCATAGGGCTGGATAATAGGTGACTGGCGAGAAGTGATAGACTGCCTCGAATTCGTCGTTGAATTTTGGCGTCCACATCTTGCCGTCGGCTGACATCATAGTCGGTTCATCGAAGATGGTACGCTTTATCACAGAGCCGAAATACTCTTTCAGAGCGTCGTAGTAGGGATCGAAGTTAAGATGGATATATTTGGCCACTGCGTCATGGTCGAGATAATCGACATAACCGCCCTTGGCCGATTTAGGATAGAATTGCGGGTCGAGGTAGAATAGCATTACCTTCCAGTTGCCCGATGGAGTGGTGTAAGTGAGTATGTTGCCTAACAGCTTGTTGCTTATGTCAATTCGGTTGTAATTGTCGAGGTTCATCGCTACGGCGCCCATAAATATGTTGCCTTCGGGCATTGTGAGTGTCAGCTTTTGGCGCGACGAGGTGCTCTGTTCTTCCATTTTCAGAGTCTTGGCACATAGATCTGGGTATTTGCTGTAAAACAAACCTCCTGCCGTTCCGCTCGGATATGACCAGTCGTCATAGAGGCAGCTAAGCTGTAGTCCGTATTTTAATCCCTCTTCAAGGTATTCACGATAGCATTTCAGATAGGCACTATCCAGATAGGCCATTCCGCCGGCAACCGGTTTGCGGCGCGATTCTGCCATATACTCATCACTGAAACCCGATGTGGATCCGCCGGTTGGCTCAATCATAAAGTTACCCCATTTGCCGGTTTCGGCAACACGTTTCATTTCAGCTTGCATACTTTCACGAGAGTATTGACTGATATTGAATGACATCCAATAGATTCCCCGAAAGTCAGCCGGCGGATTGACAAACACCTTATAATCAATTTTGGTAATATCAGTGTCGTTTACTACTATGGGTTCTTCAGCGCCGACTGTAAGAGACGTAATTGATAATATTGCTGCTACCATGAGGAGTTTTGTTCTGATATTCATATCGGTATTAGTTTTTCAGGTTGTTTGTATATAAATATGCCTCAACTGTTCAGTATGGATGTGCTAAAGTAGGAATTTAAAAAGTGTATTGACCATTACAAAGGTTAATAATTTCAACACTTCATAAGTATATCATTTCAAACAATATTCTAAAACAACAAATATCCTCAATTTTAATGAAGAATTTATCCAATTAGATTTGAAACCAGTTAAAAAAATAATGAACTTGAAAAGTAAAATTAACAGGTGCACAGCTCTAAACTGAGTAGATTACTCATCTATAAAAAGGTTGAAGATGTGAATATTACAAAATCCATCACCGAATCCTTGCCTGCCGGCAGGCAGGCGTCACCACCTTAAAAACAAAAACCCGTAAGATATTGATCTTGCGGGTTTTGTGAACTAAAATAGTATTACCACAGGTTTATAAAATGCCTTAAGCACCTTGCTGTCAGCAAAATAAGATTACTGTTTGAGTTTTTATTTAATAATCAAGTAGTTAAGTAGCCTACCTGATGCAACGAACTGAAAAACCAAAAGACTTAAGATAGTAGTCGTTGTATACATATGGATAATTATAGTTTACTCCCCGACTCCATGCTTTAGTTGTCTGGCTTGTACTCGTGGTAGTACTCCACCAGAAGTCATCGTCATTAATGTTGGCGAACGATCCAGCCTCATTCCGGTAACCAGCCGGAAGGGCTGTAAAACCACTCGAGTTAGTTGCGCCATCATTAGGGGTAACCCAATGTGATATGCCTGTTTCCTTTAGTTTGCCACCTGCTATATTTACACCTCCCAAAAAGTTTGTCAGTGTTGTCCACTCAGCATCTGAAGGCACATGCCAACCTGTAGGGCAAAGTTTACCGGTATTTACCGAGTACCAGTTGTAAATTGCTCCGTAAGTAGCTTTATTGATAGTTGCCTCATTGTCGTAAAAGCAATAACCGGGTGTTGTTAGACTTGCCCAGGCGGAATTAGATGTAACCAATGGAATAGATATCCCATCATTGAACTTTGAAGTTTTAAGGTTTTGAACCATCCATACTTGCGTGCCAATTGCTACTGTGTCATAGCTATTGCCATCCAAGTCAGTTACTTTAGTAGGTTTTTCATCATTTTTCTTGCAACCATTGGAAAAAAGGATTACAAATCCCATTACTACTAATGAGAATACCCAAATTCTGGTTTTCATTTTCATATCAGTTAAATTTAGTCAAATTATAGAGATTAAAATTAATAAAAATTCGACAATATATTGAAATATTCGAAATTTCTTATCAAAAAGAGACTAAATATTGTCAGCAGAAATACTATAATCATCGGTCCTCTTTCTGCATATCTTTTCAATTTCATGAGAGTTCTGGATACCAAAAATATAAACCAGGACTGGAGCATAAGTCGACCTGGATTCACTACTTCTTGTATAACCTGTTATCATGTCAAGAATTATACTTCCTCTTTTGTAACTGACTTCTGAGAGATACAGAATATTTAAAACGAGTAAACTTTTATTTTAAAAATATTCTTCGCCACTTGGCTGATTTTAAATAAATTTCAAAATCCATCACCGAATCCCTGCCTCCCGGCAGGCAGGCGTCACCCCCTCAAAAACAAAAACCCGCAAGACGTTGATCTTACAGGTTTTGCGATTTAAAGAAGTGGTGCCACCAGGAATCGAACCGGGGACACATGGATTTTCAGTCCATTGCTCTACCGACTGAGCTATGGCACCTCTTTTCGGACTGCAAATATATATTTCATATCTGAGTAACCAAAAACTTTGATGAAAAAAATTCTATTTGGAATCATTTTATTGAAATGGTACATTTGCATACTCATTAAACATATAAGATGGATCTCCTTCTTCATACCCTCGATAATGGCATCCGGCTCGTTCATTACAGGACTCCAGGACTGGTTGCTCACTGCGGAATTATAATAAATATAGGCTCGCGCGACGAAACAGGTCCGGAACACGGTATGGCCCATTTTATTGAACATGTGCTGTTTAAGGGTACAAAGAAGAGAAAGGCCTATTATGTCCTTAGCCGTCTCGAAGATGTCGGTGGAGAACTTAATGCCTACACTACCAAAGAGGAAACGGCTATCCATGCTTCTTTTCTCAAAGAAGATTATGAGAAAGCAATAGAACTAATAAGCGACATAACTTTTAATTCTGTTTTCCCGGAAAAAGAGATTGAAAAAGAAAAAGATGTCGTAATCGAAGAGATAAACTCCTATCTCGATAATCCTGCCGAGCTCATTTTTGATGATTTTGAAGAGCTGATCTTTGCAGACCAGCCCATTGGCCGGAATATTCTTGGAACACCTGAATCAGTTAAATCCTTTTCCCAAAAAAAGATATTCGATTTTATTTCAAACAATTACAACACGCGCGAGATGGTCTTTTGTTCAGTCGGAAATATTCCGGATGAAAAAATACTGACTCTTTTTAAAACCTACTTCGAAGGTATCGTAACAAAAAACCGGGAAACAAGAACTGATAAGATCTGGTCGTACAAACCGGCTTCACTCGCAAAAAAGATGGATACTTTCCAGAATCACTGCATAATGGGAAATATCGCATACGATCTGAAAGACAAACGCCGAATGGGGATGTTCCTGCTTAATAACATACTTGGTGGACAGGGGCTTAACTCAAGACTAAACCTCTCCCTCCGTGAAAAAAACGGTCTTGCTTATAATGTGGAGTCAAGTTACAACCCTTATTGTGATACCGGAATTTTTTCGATTTACTTCGGTACTGATAGTCAAAATCTCAAAAAAAGTATCTCAATTGCAATGGATGAACTGAATAAACTAAGAACAACAAAACTTGGATCAATTCAGCTAAGTAAAGCAAAAAGTCAGATAAAAGGCTATCTGGTAAGAGGTTACGAAAATCACGAAAGTCTGATGCTTAGTCTGGGAAAAAGCCTGCTGGTCTTTAATAAGATCGATTCCATTGAAGAAATATGTAGAAAGATTGACAGCGTAACCGCTTCAGAATTACTGGAAACGGCGAATGACATTTTTGATCCGGCGAAGTTGTCTACACTTATTTATAAATAGTCGGAAGTCGGAAGTCAGAAGTAAGAAGTAGGTAGTAAGAAGTAGGTCTCAACTTTTTCTTCGGACTTCGGACTTCGGACTTCGGTCTTCGGTCTTCCGACCAAAAGATAAAAATATGACCCGCAAACTTGAAGAATATATTCTCAACCATACCACTTCCGAAGATCCGGTTCTCGAAGATCTTTACCGGCAAACGCATATACGGTTCGTAAATCCCAATATGGCGAGTGGTCATCTCCAGGGGAAATTTCTTGAAATGATTTCAAAGATGATCAGACCGGATAACATTCTGGAGATCGGTACTTTTACAGGCTACTCAGCAATATGTCTGGCAAAAGGACTAAAACCAGGTGGAAAACTCACGACCATTGAAATGAACGATGAGCTCTCGGCATTTGCCCACTCATATTTTTGTAGGGCCGGAGTAGAAACGAAAATATCACAACTTACAGGAAATGCCCTGGAGATAATTCCTGCCTTAGATCGGAAGTACGACCTTGTTTTCATTGACGCCGACAAACGCGAATACATTGAATATTACCGGCTTATAATCGACAAGGTGAAACCCGGAGGATATATTCTTGCTGATAATGTACTATGGGGCGGCAAAGTGTTGGATCCAAAGCCCGTTGATCCCCAAGCCCGTGGAATAATTGACTTTAATGAAATGATCAAAAAGGAATCAGACATTGATAATGTTATAGTACCGATGCGCGATGGATTAATGCTAATAAGAAAAAAGACTTAACGGAATAACAATATAACGACATAACGACATAACGATATAACGACATAACGATATAAGATTTAACGACATAACAACATAACGAAATAACGGTTTAACGGTACAATATTTGTAAAACTCATAAAAAAGAACATATGAAGAAAATAATACTGTTTTCCATAATGATAATAGCTGCCTTTTCTCTTCCGACTCAGGCAAATAAAGCTGGTAAACTACAGATTCTTGAGAAAAATCAACAAGTAAATCAGAATGATACTTTAACAGCTACCGTAACCTCCTCTACCAGACTATTCGGATCGAAAGATGATCTTACATCAGTAATAATAATAATACCATCAGGCTCAACAGTGGGGGTGCTTGATTCGGATAGCACATACCTTCATGTGGTTTTTGAAGAAAATAACGGTTATATTTTCAAGCGACATGCTGTAATTAACAAAACTGAGCCGAGTAACTCACAATCTATTCAGTACGAAGAGGCTGCGCCAAAATCACAACCAGTGCAGCAGCAACAGGTAAGCAGGTTCACATACCTGGAAAGTAAATATGGTTCGAATATGGCTGCAAAGATTATGGCCGGAAAGATATGGAGAGGCATGGATGCTGAAATGGTAACAGACAGTTGGGGAACAGGTGAAAAAACCAATAGAGTCATAAGCGGAAACGTTGTTAAGGAAGAATGGATCTACAAAAACACATGGCTCTACTTTGAGAATAATATACTTATCGATTGGGGTCCGGTCAATAAATAAACAATACGCTGAATTTTTTAAATAGTGTTATTTTATCAGCAGCTATTTGAAGATAAAAAAAAATTCTTATTTTTGCCGCGTGATTTTGCGGGAGTAGCTCAGTTGGTAGAGCACGACCTTGCCAAGGTCGGGGTCGCGGGTTCGAGTCCCGTCTCCCGCTCAAATAATAAAAGGCTGCGAATGCAGCCTTTTATTATTTAGACATACAGACCTCAGGTTTACCTGCCCCAAAAATCCGGCGAACCGAAGGCGAGCCAATCCCGCTTATTCAAAAACAAACCCTTAATTTGTCTTCATTTAACTATTTATAATAATGTATTTTTTTTTATCTTTCGGCTGTCATACATAATTTTATTTTGAACTTACCCTTAATCAATAAACTATGAAAAAAACTTTATCATTTGGTATGATCGTTATGATTATGACCCTGTTCTCCTGTAAACCCCAGAGCCAGACCAAAGAACCCGGGTTTTCAATACCGATTGAGAAATACACTTTGGCAAACGGGCTTACTGTTGTTCTTCATGAAGATCACTCTGATCCGATTGCCTCAGTAGCAATTTATTATCATGTTGGATCGAGCCGTGAAACGGAAGGGAAGACCGGGTTTGCTCATCTTTTCGAGCATATGATGTTCCAGAAATCAGAGAATGTCGGGGAGGACCAGTTTTTCAAAAACTTACAAGGGGCAGGCGGATCCCTCAATGGCAGCACAAGTCAGGACAGAACCAACTACTACGAGGTTGTTCCAAAAAATGCATTGGAAATGGCATTATGGATGGAATCCGACAGGATGGGGTTTCTTGAAAATACAGTAACTAAAGCCGCTCTTGCAAATCAGCAAAACGTGGTTCAAAATGAAAAAAGACAGAGTGTGGATAATGCAGCCTATGGTTTTAACCAGGGACTGATTCTTAAAAATATGTATCCAAAAGGACATCCTTACAGCTGGACAGTAATAGGTGAAATGCAGGATCTTACCAATGCAACAGTAAATGATGTAAAAGCTTTTCATAAAAAGTTCTACTCTCCCAACAATGCTTTTCTTGTTATTACAGGCGATATGAATCCGGTTGACGTAAAAGTTTTGGTTGAAAAGTATTTCGGTGAAATACCTGCAGGTGAAAAAATTGAGAAAAGAACTCCTATTCCTGCAAAACTGGCAGCAACTATCAAATTATATCATGAAGATAATTTTGCAAGAGCTCCACAGCTGACAATGGTATTTCCAACAGTCGAACAATTCTCAAAAGATTCCTACGCTTTAGATTGCCTTGGTACCTTACTTGCCAACAGCAAAAAAGCACCTTTATATACGATCCTTGTAAAAGACAAGAAACTGACCTCGCGCGTATCTGCAAGAAATGGTTCGCAGGAGATTGCCGGTACATTTTCAATTTCAGTGACAGCCAATCCGGGTGTAAATCTAACAGAAGTTGAAAAAGCAATTTTCGAAGGATTTGATAAGTTTGAGAAAGATGGCTTTACAGAGGAAGATCTTACCAGGATTAAAGCTGGAAATGAAACAAACTTCTACAGAGGTTTTTCAAGCGTACAGGGAAAGGCATTTACTCTGGCAGAATATGCTATGTTTACCGGAGATCCTGAATACTACAAAAAAGATCTTGCTAACAGCCAGGCAGTTACTATGGCAGATATAAAAGCAGTATTCAACAAATATATTAAAGACAAGAATTTTGTTGAAACAAGTTTTGTCCCCAAAGGTCAGACAAATCTGATTGTTGAAGGTTCGGTAAATGCAGGTATTGTAGAAGAAGATGTGACTAAAGCTGCAGAAGTAAAAGCAGAGGCAATTGCTGAAGAGGCGATTGTAAAAACACCTACAAAATTCGACCGTTCAATTATGCCTCCTGTAGGCCCTGATCCTGAAGTAACAATTCCAAAACCATGGACAGGATCTCTTTCAGACGGAATGAAGATAATGGGAATTACACAAAAGGAACTTCCTATGGTTCAGTACTCCATTGTTATCGATGGAGGCCATATGCTCGATAAGGTTGAAAAAGCAGGAGTTGCTAATCTCGTTGCATCAATGATGAATGAGGGAACAAAGAATAAGACTCCTGAACAACTTGAAGATGCAATAGGTTTACTTGGCGCTTCTATAAGAGTCTCTTCAGGAAATGAAGATATTTCTATTGATGTGAACACGCTGGCCCGTAACTTCGAAAAAACGCTGGCACTTGTTGAGGAGATCCTTCTCGAACCACGTTGGGATGAGGAGCAATTTGCCCTTGCCAAGAGCCGCATTATAAATACCCTTAAACGCAATGCCGCGAATCCCAGTTACCTGTCATCCAGCACTTTGAATAAGCTTATGTTTGGCGATAATATTCTGGCAATTGATGCTTCAGGTACAGAAGCATCTGTTGCAGCAATCACAATTGATGATCTTAAGGAATATTACAGCAAATACTTCTCTCCTTCCATCTCAAAATTCCTTGTTGTCGGCGATGTCGATCAGGCAAAAGTTGAAGCTGCTCTGGCAGGTCTGAATAAAAAATGGCAGGCTAAGGAAGTTGTGATTCCAGAGATCAAAGTTCCAGTACCACCTGCAAAATCACAAATATATTTTGTTGATTTTCCCGGAGCAAAACAATCCGTCATTTCAATTGGCACACCATCAATCCCAAGATCAGATCCTGATTTCTATGCGGCAACAGTTGCCAATTACAAGCTTGGAGGGTCTTTCAATGGAGTCTTCAACCTGATTCTGAGAGAAGAAAAAGGGTTTACTTATGGAGCCAGATCGAGCTTTTCAGGAGCTAAAAATTATGGTTCTTTTGTAGCAACAACAATGGTTCGTACAAACTCAACTCTCGAGTCAGTAACAATTTTCAAGACAGAGATGGAGAAATATCGTAAAAGTGTTCCACAGGAATACGTCGACTTTACAAAATCTTCACTTCTGAAAGGGAATGCACTCCGTTTCGAAACATTATCGGGTCTGCTCGGAATGTTAAACACGATGAGTTCTTATAACCTCCCTGTAGATTATATAAAGCAAGAAGAGGCTGTAGTAAGAGGACTTACAGTTGAGAAGGAATTAGCACTTGCAAACAAGTACATTGACCCTGCAAAGATGTATTATGTTGTTGTAGGCGATGCCGCAACACAACTTAAAGACCTTGAGAAAGTTGGTTTAGGAAAACCTATTCTGGTAAAAAACTAAACCAAAAAAAATATTTAACCGCAAAGAACGCTAAGGTAGCGCGAAGTACGCAAAGGTAAAATAATGATAATCTTTACTTTGCGGCCTTTGCGAAAAATCTCTGCGAACTTTGCGGTTATTTTTCATTTAGATTTCTCCTTTTAGCTTCAAGTGTTTTTATTAAGGATAATTTGTTTAAATTTGCCCCACTTAATTCTGCCCGGATGGTGGAATGGTAGACACGCAGGACTTAAAATCCTGTGACCATTGCGGTTGTGCGGGTTCAAGTCCCGCTCCGGGTACAGAAAGCCTCGATTTATCGGGGCTTTCCTCATTTAGTAGGTGCAAATCAGGTGCAAATTTTTATTT
>Ga0209745_1002478_pt1 | contig 10529 bp, 9 predicted proteins | sample BarGraNGADG00312_FD_184495 | JGI IMG/M metagenome (GOLD analysis project Ga0209745, IMG submission 184495) | Arctic peat soil microbial communities from Barrow, Alaska - Barrow Graham LP Ref core NGADG0004-312 (SPAdes) (version 2) | ecosystem: Environmental > Terrestrial > Soil > Wetlands > Peat ... | reverse complement strand
CTTCGTCTACGGTCACACGCACCGGCCCGGCATTGGAAGACTCCCCGGCAGCGACACCATCGTCGTCAACACCGGCAGCTGGACCCGCCAGGAGGAGCCAGAGGTCCCGTCCCGCACCTGGGTGGAGCTCGACGGTGACGTCAAGCTGATGCGGCTCGGCCACAAGGGCCCGGAGATGATATCGAGCGAGGCGCTTTAGTTTTCCAAGCGAGCACTGGACACTGGAGGTATGATGGACTGCCCCAACATGGACGCCAACCTGACTTCGTGCAACTGCACCTACGCGGGATGCAGCCGCAAGGGCAAGTGCTGCGAGTGCATAAAGTACCACCTGGCGATGAAGCAGCTGCCGGCCTGCGCGTTCTCGGCGCAAGCCGAGAGCACCTACGACCGCTCTTTCGCGAAATTCATCGAGGACAACCGGTAGGCACGGCCCGGCAGTCTACGATGGCGCCTGCTGCTCCGACTCCAGCCGCCTGATGTGCCGCGCCATCCTGTCTATCTCCCCGTCCTTCGCCTCGATCTCCTTGAGCAGCTTCTCCGCATACTCCGCCGCCTTATCGAGCTCGACGTCCTTCAGCCGGATCTGTTCGGTCAGGTCCTCCAGGGACATCGGGACCAGGGAGCTCATTCTCCAGCGGCCGGGCGGCGGGCCGCCAGAATCGGCGCGAGGTTCCTTCAGAAGGTAGCCGTTGGGCTGCAAGGTCACCAGGAGTTTCTCCCTGCTCCTGTCTACTCTAAATCGCGAGTCCTGCGACAGGAAGCGTTCCAGCGCTTCCATCGGCCCGGGGCCGAAGCTCTCGAACACCAGGTGGCCGTTGACGCAGGTGTCCTCGACGATCAGGTACTGTCCGTCGGTCACGATGTCCGAGTAGATGGACAGCTCGCCCAGGACGTGCTCCATGCTGTGGTCCGAATCAAGGATCACCATCACCCGCTGGACGCCCTCCGCGAGACCCTTGATCCTGGAGGCGACCTCGACCGACGTCGACGAGCCGAGGAGATACTCTATCCTGGGGTGTTCGACGCGGACTCTTTTGTGGTGGGGTTGCGCCTCGCAGGCCTCTATGTCCACCGTGACCACGCGCCCGTCACCGATCAGGTCCAGCATGCTCGCGAGGAAGAGTGCACTTCCCCCGTACTGTGTGCCGGTCTCGACGATCAGCTGGGGTCTCTTCTCGTAGAGGATCTCCTGATACATCCACAGGTCCAACGGGCACTTTGACACCGGAACGCCCAGCCACCTGAGCAAAGGGCTCGCCGCCTGCTCGCCGGGCCCCGATCCCTGCTCGAAGACGCTGACGTCGAAATAGAGGCGCTCAAACGCATCGACTATCTGCTGCTCGCCCTCGCCGAGGCCTTCGGCCGAGATCGTCTTCATCGTCACACCACCTTGCCATAGACTCCAGGGGTACCGATCCAGCGGTATTATCGCACAGTCGCCCGGCGCCGCCCCATCCACCGCGGCCCCGTTCAACTGCTATACTACTGGCTTGCCAGGGTGGTGCGGGAGGCCGGCACGGCGGTTCCGGCGACCACAAACCTGCACCGACCGGCGGCGCCTATGTGTGGTTTCCGACTCAACGGGCGGAGCGAGATGGACTCAAGTCACAGGGCTCGAATCGGAACGCGCGATCGGATCCCCATCGTGGTGGTCCTGTACCACCGCGAAGAGGAGACCCGCCGGATGTTCGAGCAGCTCGCCAGGGTCACCGATAACTACTCGCTCATCCTGGTCGACAACGGCTTCGGCGACCCCGACCTTATCGAGAGCCTCAACCCGTCGAAGTACATCAAGAACGAGGAGAACACCGGGTCGATACGCGCGATGAACCAGGGGCTGGAGGCGGCCGAAGGGTCCTACGTGGCGGTCCTGCACAGCGACCTTCTGATCTACGAGGAAGGCTGGCTCGATCACATAGTGGAGTTCATGGAGAGGCGCGACGACGTCGGGCTGGTCGGTCTCGCGGGCCGTCACTCCATCAAGGAAGACGGCTCCTACGACGTCGTGACGACTGTCGTAAACATGCGGGGCTACCCCGGTTGCTACGTTCCCACCTGGAAGATGACCGAGGTCGCGACAATCGACGGCCTCGGGTGGGTCATGCGCAACGAGGGAAAACGGCTGGAGGAAGACTTCGGGATGATGCACTACTACGACCTCGACCTCTCGCTCCAGTACATAGAGTCCGGCTCCAAGGTCTACGTGGCGGCGATCGATATATGGCACATGGCCGAGGACCTGGAGCATTCCGCCCGCAGCGACGAGGACTACCTGCGGTCGGTCGGTGGCGACGACGATGAGTTCAGCGACGAGGTGCGCGAGAAGTTCCGCCGCAAGTGGAGCCACCTGCTCCCCATCTGGCGCGGCTACCGTGACGAGGTTCTGATCGACCAGATCGCGGATGACAACAAGCAGCTGCGCGAGGCCGTCCGGTCAGGACAGGAATATGCGGCCGGGCTCGCCGAGGAGCTGCGGTTGAAAACGGAAGAGCTCGAAAGGGAATCCGCGGAGATAGCCAACGGGGCGGAGTACGCGCGGATCCTCGAGGCCGAGCTCGAGAACGTCAAGGAGGCGTTGCGGCGGGCGCAGTCCGATCCCGGCGGCGACATCGAGCCTTAGAGCGCCTGCGGTGCGTTACGCGCAAAGTTAAGCGCCGCGCCTTGGCCCGTGGCCGGCGCGACGCCCTCTCCCATTTTTAATGCCGCTCTCTCAAGCGGAGCAAGCAAATATCATGTTAGCAAGTCAAGCAATCCATGTCAATCCCCTTTGCCCAGGAAGAACGAGTGCGGATCGAACATCCTCACGCTCTTGAGCTCTTCCAGCGTGGGCGCCGCGATCTCGGCGACGTCGTCGGCGACGGCGAGGTCCCAGCCGCAGTTCTCCCTTATGTCAGCTATCGTCTGCCCGGCCTCGCCGGCTCCAGCGAAGTAGCCGGTGAGGACCAGCTCCCCGTCCCTCTTCTCCAGCACACCCCTGGTGGTTATGACCGTGGTTATCCTGTCTCCCGGGCAGGTGACGTAGGGGACCTGCTCGACCAGCCTGAAGGACGAGTGGTCGATGATGATGACCACTTCCCTGGCGCCCGCGGCGACATCCGCCGCGCCTCCCGAGCCCACCAGCAGCAGCTTCAACTCGGGGATGCAGGTGGAGTTGACGTTGCCGTGCCGGTCCACCTGGCCCGCGCCCAGGGCGCCGATGCAGCGGTTGCTCTCCGCCCCCACGATCGATCCCAGCACGTCGTTGATGTCGGTGAGCATCCGGCAGTGTGGCACGTTGCGGAGGTTGAATATGAAAGGGTCAGCCGGCTGGGGGCTGTACCCGTAGAACCCGATCTCGGCGATGAGGTCGCAGTCGTAGTCCTCCTCGCGCAGCCCGTAGTAAGCCAGCCAGGCAGCCAGGTTGGAGGCTCCCACCCCGGCCAGTATGGTGCGGTAGCCGTTCCGCCGCGACTTGTCGGCGATGAGCCTCGCGCCCACGCAGATCATCATCTCGATGGGATTGTAGTCAGGCCCGGTGTTCATCTCCGGCAAGGCGTCGGCCAGCTCGTCCTCCCAGGAGTTCAGCGCCGACTTTCCCTCCAGGAACCAGATGCGCTCGTGCCCGAGCTTGCGGAGGTACTCGTCGTGGTCGGCGCACCCCAGGATCCATTCGTCCATCCACGCCTGCAGCGCCTCGGGGTCCTTGCACTTTCCTCGCAGGTCGATGATGAAGTCGCGGTCGACCTCGTAGCCGGTCACCTCCGACTCCAGCCCGTAGTTGGACATGCCCGCGGGGTGCGAGCCGAAGCGGACGGGGCAGACGGCCTTTACCAGGTAGGACGGCACCTTCACGAAGTGGGAATAGCGCTTGATGAAGTCGCTATCCACGATCTTTTCGACGGTGACTATCGCCCCAACGCGTGCTCCCCTGGCGGAGCTGGCGGTCTCCGCGTACGGCGGCGCGCAGACGATGTTTCCCGCCGGGTCCGAGGCCCATCCGTGCAGGAAAGTGATGTCGGGACGCAGCGCCCTGGCGAGGCCCATGCGCTTGCCGTCGGGGTCCTCAACGATGCGGAAATCGTCGGTGTTCTCCTCGGCTATAGTGGTTCCAATAAGCGAGTCCGCGGGTATCCAGTCGAAGGCGAGCGCGCCCGCCAGCAGCCGCAGTGAGAAGCTGAGTATGGTCCAGTGCTCCATCTCGACCGTGCCGTTGCGGTAGGCGGCCTGGTAGACTGGATTGGGCCCGGGCATCGGATAGGAGTCGCCGAAGAAGGTGGCTATGGCCTTCTTCACGATGCCCGCGCAGAAGATCGCGTTCATGTCGCCGGTGAAGCCCAGGGTGCTGATGGTGAAGCCGGGGTCCTTGCCCCAGAACTGCCTGGAGAGCTCCTGGTATACGGCGCAGGGGCGGGCGTAGCTGTGGCCGAGGTGCAGGCTCATCCCCGGCTTCACGAACCTCTTGATCGCGTCACCAAGCGGCATGACCTTGTCCGCCGCCAGAGGTGAGCTTGAGATATCTACCTTCTCTCGCACGACCTCATCGAAATCGCCGAACATGGCCACTCCTCCACTGCCGTCGACACCGGAATGATTATACTCGGTATGCCTTCTCCATCGGGTTTTCGCGGACTCAAAACCCTCCAGAGAAGGCATACCTCGCCCCCCTGAATTCGTCGACGATTTCCCAAAAGGCAAGTTAAGGGGTCTGACCCTAGAACTTGCCTATTTCGATTACGCGTCGACAATCATTCCTACTGGTCAGTTGTCCACTTGATTTTCTTTATATAGGGGGATGTCCTGACGGGGGCAGGGTTAGCCTTTTGCGAGCGATTCGCAGCGTTCAGGGAGCATAGAGAGTCTGCTGACATCAGAACGCGAGGACCAGCGAGCGAAAGGCTTACCCTTCCCCTCCCCATTAACGCAAGTTAAGGGGTCTGACCCCAAAACTTGCCCGTCCCATTAACGCCTACTGCATCAGCTCGACTATCCGCCTGGAGACGGCGTCCCAGGAGAAGCGGGCCTTCACCTCTCCCCGCATCTGGGCGCCTTTTGCGTGCAGCGCCTGCTCAGGCACACCCAGCACGAAGTCGCAGGCGTAGGCGATGCGCGCGACCAGCCGGTCCCGATCCTGGAGCAGGAGCTTCTCCGAGTCCGCGCCCCATATCAGCCGGACCGGCTCGAGGGCGGTCGCGAGCCCCGAGTGCAGGGAGGCGACGGGAACGACGCCGGCCGCCATCGCCTCCGTCGCCACCAGCCCGAACGCCTCCTGAGCCAGCGAGGGTATCAGCACGGCCTTGGCGTGCGGCAGCAGGTAGCGGTGCTCCTCCGGGGTCAGGTAGCCGGTGAAAACGACCGACGACGCGAGGTCGAAACCGCTGCACAGGCGCAGGTATTCTTCCAGGCCGCCGAGCGACTCCAGCTCCTGCAGGAACGACACCACCGGCGTGAACGGCTCATCCGCCAGCGTGTACCGCTCGTTGGCCCACTGGCACAGCCGGGCCAGCGCCAGCGCGTCCCCCTCGTCGAGCGCCGCGAGCATCAGCTCCAGGATGCCGCGCAGCTCGCCGAACCCTACCACCACCAGGCGCACGCCCGCGTGCTCGCTCATGATGAGCGGCAGGGCGGGCAGCACGCACTGGATCCCCTTGGTCTCCAGGAGCTTGCCGACGAACATCACGAACGGGTCGCCCTGGCGCGCGAGCCCGGCCAGCTTCTCGGACATGTCGTCCTCCGGCAGCCAGTCAGGGTGGAGGGCGTTGATGCGCTCGACGTTCTCCTCGATGTCCGCTTCCTGGCGCAGCCGTAGCGGACCGGCCGCCCTGCTCCTGCGAAAATCCCCTACGGTCACGCCCTCCGTCCTCGCCTTGACGGCTTCGGTGAGGAGCTCCACGGACTCGACCAGGCTCTGCCCCGCCAGGTCGAAGAGCTCGGTGTCCACCCCGGGCGGCACCAGCGCTATCTTCTCGTCCAGCCCCGGAATCCCCGCGGCGAACACTTCCCTGACCTGGCGCCCGGTGTGCTCGCTGGGGACGATGATGCGCGCCGCGCCGGCAAGCCCTTCGGACCCGTACTTCAGATACCGCGTGTCCCTCTTCACCGTGTACTCGATGGCCGAGCCGTGGATGGAGACATAGTACGACAGGCCGGCGCTCTCGGCCACAGGGCGGATGATGTATGGCAGCATGACCGCGTGGTTCGCCTGTATGGCGTCGGGCGCGAACTGCTCGACGACGCGGCGAAGCGCCATGCGGTTGCGGTCGACGTACCACTCGAGCTCCACGGTGTCCAGATCGGTGAACTCCTTGACGCTGAAGCCGGGGTAGCTGTCCATGACGTACACCGGCAAGAGCCCGGCGATGTCCGGCTGGTAGACGCTGCCCGGCCCCGGGTAGCCGGTCTCTCTCTCCCAGACCACCTCTTGGGTCCCGTCCGGCCTCTCGCGCACAAACGACGACACGAAGTCGAGCCTGGGGTCCGGGTCCTGGCACATGATGAGGACGTCGTGGCCCTGCCTGCAGAGCGCGCGGGCGAGCGACTGCACGTACATGTTGCTCCCGGTCCCCTTGAGCAGGTAGCCGTGGCAGATGAGGATTCGCAATCGGGCTCCTTTTACGCCCCCCGCAGCAACCGCCCGGCGTTCTCGAAGAACACCTTGCGGTTGAACTCCTCCCCCAGTCCCAGCGCGAGGATGCTGTCGATGCAATCGGAATAATTGTACGGGATATTGGGGTAGTCGCTCCCGAACAGCAGGCGGTCCGACAGCTCCAGCAGCTCGTCGTGGTCGAAGGCGTTGGGCACCTGCAGGGGCGGGAACTCTCCCCGCGCGATCAGCTCGGCCATCACGTTGGGGTCTATGAAGTTGACCGAGGTGTCGAGGTAAAGGTTGGGATAGGCGCGCGCCATGCCGAAGAAACGGTCGAACTCGTAGGCGCCCATGTGGGCCACGACCACCTTCAGCTCGGGCAGCTCGCGCATCACCGGCTCGAAGTAATCGGCGCCGACGTACTGGTTGGCGACCGGCGCCGTGCCGGCGTGCACCGCCAGTATCTTGCCGCGCTCCAGCAGCATCCGGTAGACGTCCATCATCCGCTCGTCGCACAGGTAGAAGTCGCTCACCAGCGGCTGCAGCTTCACGCCCAGAAACGAATGCTCCTCGAACAGCGAGGCGAGCATCTCCAGGTTGCCCTCGTCATCCGGGAAGACAGTGGCGAAAGGCAGGGCGCCGGGGGTGCGCGCGGCGAAGGACGCGGTCCAGCTGTTGAGGTCTGCGGCCATCCCGGCCTTGTGCGCGTAGTTGTAGGTTACGAAGCGGCTCACGCCGAAACCGGAGAGCGTATCGGCAAGCTCCTCCGGTGTCTGCCGGTAGCGGATGCCCCAGCAGCGCGCGTCGAACCACTTCCAGATCGACGCGAAGAGCCTGGCGGGGAAGAAGTGAGTGTGCATGTCGACGATCCTGCCCCGGAGGTAGTCAGGGGTGGTGCCCGGGCCGCTCACTGGGCCTCCGGCGTCTCTCCCGGTACGGCTTCCCTGCCGAACAGCCTCCGCATGTAGCTGCGCCGGGGCGAGAGCGCGACCGCCAGCAGGAACAGGGCGAACATAACCAGGACGATGGTGGCGCCCGAGGCGACGTTGAAGCTGAAAGAAAGCTGCAGTCCCACGACCACCGAGATGATCCCGCTCGCCAGCGAGAACAGTATGACGCGCCGGTAGTTGCGGGAGAGCTGCAACCCTGTCGCGCCGGGTATCACGATCAGCGCGCTGATGAGGATGATCCCCACCAGCTTGATGGAGACGACGATGGTGAGGGCGATCGTGATGAGGAGGCCGTAGTAGACCGTCCTGACCGGTATCCCGCTGGCCGTCGCTGTCTCCTCGTCGAACGAGAAGAACAGCAGCTCCTTGAAGAAGAGGACCATGAAGCCGACTGCCAGCGCGCACAGCACACCCAGGGCGATGACGTCGATCCAGGATATCGCCAGTATGCTGCCGAACAGGTAGCTCAGCAGGTCCTGGTTGTACGCCTTGGCGGCTGCGATGAGCACCACGCCCATCGCCATCGCCGCCGAGAACAGGATGCCGATGATGGTGTCCTCGTGCAGCTTGCCTTTTCTCGAGAACCAGCCGATGCCGCAGGCCACCAGCACGCAGAAGCCGCCGGCAGTGGCTATGGGGTTCACCCCCGCCGCGATGCCGATCGCCACCCCGCCGAAGGCCGCGTGCGATATGCCCATGCCCGCGAACGCCAGCCGCCTGACGATGATGAAGAACGACATCAGCGAGCAGGTGATCGCGATCAGTATCCCCCCGACCAGCGCGGTCTGCCCGAAGCCGTAGGAGAGCATCAGCGCCCCTCCCCCGCGTCATGGTGGTCCCCGGCCCCGACCAGGAAGTCGAACTCGCAGCGGTAGGCCTCCTGCAACCGATCCGAGCCGATGACCTCGCCGGGCTTGCCGTGGATATGCATGGCGCGGTTGATGCACACCATCTCGTCGGCATGCTTGGCCAGCACGTTGACGTCGTGGGAGACGAACACCACCGACAGCCCCAGGGTCTCCTTGAGGTCGGTGAGGAGGTCCATAAACTGGCGCTGGGCAGGCACGTCCAGCCCGGAGGTGGGCTCGTCCAGCAGCAGGATCTTGGTCTCGCGGCACAGCGCCCGGGCCAGGAACACCCGCTTCTGCTGGCCCCCTGAGAGCTCTCCGATGAGCCTCTTCTCCAGCCCGTCGAGCCCGACGACATGGATACTTTCCATCACCGCCTGCTTGTCGGCCTTGCTGGCGAAGCGGAACCGCCCGATGCAGCAGATGCGGCCCATCATCACCACGTCGTAGACCGAGACCGGGAATATGGGGTCGAAAAGCACGTTCTGCGGCACGTACCCGATGTGGTGGAGCTCGCCCTTGAGCTCCCCCGGGTTCATCCCCATGACGCAGACCGTCCCGCTGTCCGGCTTGATCAGGCCCAGGATGACGCGCAGCAGCGTGGTCTTGCCCGCGCCGTTGGGGCCGATGACGCCCAGGAACATGCGTTCCTTGAGGATGAAGTTTATGTCTTCCAGAACGGGGTGCCCGCCGAGGCTGACGTTCACGTGCTCGAGGTCGATGAGGACGCGGGCTCCTCCCTCGGTCGAGTCGAAGTACTCCCCTACCTTGCAGGAGTGGCTCTGTCTGCGCCACAACGCGCTCACCGCAGCGCCTCCGCCATCACCGACACGTCATGCTTCATCATCTTGATGTAGGTGCTGACATCAGGCTTGGCCGGGTCCCCCAGGGGGTCCAGGAAGAGGACCTTCACCCCCGGTATCTCCTGCGCTATGACCTGCGCCGCCTTGGGGCTGATCTGCGGCTCGGCGAAGATGACCTTGATCTTGAGCTCCTTGATCTTCTTCACGATGTCTGCGATCTGCTTTCCGCTTGGCTCCTGCTCCGGAAACTCCTGCACGGCGCCGGCCTGCTGTATCCCGTACCTGCGCGAGAAGTAAGTCCAGCCCGGGTGCAGCGCCACGAAGTCCCGGCTTTTGAACTTCGACGTGGTGGCCATTATCTCCCGGTCGAGCGCCTCGAGCTTCGAGACATACGACGCGGCGTTCGCCCGGTATGCCGCGGCGTTCGCCGGGTCGGCCTTGATGAACCCGTCCCTGATGGCCTTAACCTGGTAGACCGCGATGGTCGGGTCGAGCCAGATGTGGGGATCGAAGGGCTCGCCCGGCGAACCCTGCTCCCCATTGTAGGCGCCGGCCTTGATCAGCCTGGCCTTGGGGACGGCGTCCGACGTCACTACTATAACAGTGCCGGGACCCCCTGCCTTGTTGATGACGTTGGTGGCCCAGGTCTCCAGCCCCAGGCCCACCATCACGAAGACCTTTGACTGGTTGAGGAAGACGAACTCGCTGGGGGTGGGTTCGTACGTGTGCGCGTTGGCGCCGGGTGGGATCAGGGACTGGACGTCCACCAGGTCTCCACCGACGTTCCTGGAAAAGTCCGCCAGTGGCCAGATGGTGGCCGACACTTTCATGCGGCCGGTAGGCGCCTGGGTCGCGCATCCCGCCAGAGCGGCAAGAGCGATGGCGAATATTATCGCGGTGGTGATGAACCACCTCGCGCGAGTGATGTGCGCTCCCCAGTTCACCGCCCGGCCTCCCCGCCCCGTCCGGCTACTGGGTCTTCGGCTGGATGGTGATCTCGCGTATGACGTCGCCCTGCTTTATCTGGTTGACCACGTCCATGCCGGACGCCACCTGGCCGAACACGGTGTACTGTCCGTCGAGGCTCGGCTGGGCGGCCAGGCAGATATAGAACTGGCTGCCCCCGGACTGCGGGCTCTGCGAGCGGGCCATCGCCACCGAGCCGGTCTGGTGCGGCCTGCTGCTGAACTCGGCGGGCAGGTTGTAGCCCGGCCCTCCGGTGCCCACGTTGGGGTTGTTGGGCTCTTTGCTCAGGGGATCGCCGCCCTGAATGACGAAGTCGGGGACCACCCTGTGAAAGGTCGTCCCGTTGTAGAAGCCCGTCCTGGAAAGGTGCAGGAAACTCGCCACGGTAACCGGCGCT
>Ga0209745_1002477_pt1 | contig 10530 bp, 8 predicted proteins | sample BarGraNGADG00312_FD_184495 | JGI IMG/M metagenome (GOLD analysis project Ga0209745, IMG submission 184495) | Arctic peat soil microbial communities from Barrow, Alaska - Barrow Graham LP Ref core NGADG0004-312 (SPAdes) (version 2) | ecosystem: Environmental > Terrestrial > Soil > Wetlands > Peat ... | reverse complement strand
GACCCTGGCAGCCGCCTGGCACGAGCTGCGCGGGCGACAGCGGCGACGGCCGGCAGCCGAGGCACTCGCTTGCGACAACATCGCGGGCAGGCCCGACGTCGACGACCAGCCTTGCGCCGACGGCCGGTGGCCGGGGCGGGGTGCTACCTCGACGCCCGGCGGCCTCCTACTTGAGGTGTAGGTCGACGCCCAAGAGGACGAGCGGCCACAGCAGCACGGCGAGGACTGCCGAGACGATCGGCATCACTGCGTTGAGATTCGTGAAGAACGCGTGACCCGACGCCACGACAAGGCCAATGATGAGGTAGATGATGCCGACGATGGACGAAAACGAATCGGATCTCATGCCCACTCCCTCCTGTCCGCTGATCGGGTCTCGGAGGGCTCACCATCGTCCCTAGATACCCGGACGGATAAGCGTACAGCGACGGTTACTCGTGTCTAGAGCCTTGGCGGCCGGCTCGCGAAGGCGGACTACGCGGATCGTCGGCAACCAGCGGAGCGGGGGCCAGACGAGACTGGCAGGGCTGGCCTATCTGCGGCTTACTGCGCGGCCAGCCGTCGGCGGACGTGACGACTCGGACCGGACCATATCCCGCGGCGACCGTTCTTACCCGCGAAACCTGCCGCGCCCGAAGTAACCCAGAACAAAGAGCACGATGAGGACGATTACCACCACGATGATGATGCTGTTCGTATCCATGAGATGTACCACCTGCTGCTGGAGGCCCGCGAAGGCAAGGCACCGAGTCAGCGCCTCCTGACGTGGAGGATACGAGCGGATGAACCGGGTTGCAATACCCGCCACGAGGGTGACGAAGATCACCGATCCGCATGGTCAGACTGCTCGTCTTGGCCACGGAAGATGAGGATGGATACTCTCGCCGTTCGCGAGGTCGATCAGGGACGCCCTGGCTGAACGGACGGGGCCGCTCCCAATCAAGCCAGTTGTGCAGTCCATCGCTCCACCGGCGATTCGGGCCGTCGGGATGGAGGTCTTTCAAGACTGGGCGGCCTCGAGGATGGTCACGGCGGGAGCCGGTCAGGGTTCCAGAAAAGAGCACGCCACGGCCTCAGATCGGGAGATATCATGCACTCGCCGACGCCCAATGGCCATGGAAGTGGCGGATTTATCTCAATGTCGACCCCATCCCCTGAGACAGCGACAACGAACGTGTCGACCGCGGTTCCGAAGCTTCGGCTGGCTGGTCTGCGTTCGATCAACCTGCGCCCGGCCAACAGTCTCCGACGCTTCGGGACGATCTTCTTCGTGACGGGGTCGGTCGTCTTCGTCCTACTCATTCTCGACCGATTCTTGACGCTCGTCAGCGCCTTCAGCGGGATCGTCATGATCTGCTTCCTGGCCTGGCTGCTGGCGTTCATCGTCAGCCCCCTCGTCGACGGGGCGGCCAACCACCTGCACCGCGGACGAGGCATCGCGGTCGGCCTGGTCTACGCCTGCGTAGCTCTCACCCTTGTCGGTCTCGTTCTTGCGGCCGGGTCAATCGGCATCACCGAGGCGCAGAACCTGGTGAATCGAACCGACGAGGCCACCGCGACCATCAGCGGCAGCCTGGCCTCGCTCCAGAAGAGCCTGGGAATCAGCACCGCGACGATCGACCTGGCCGCCCTGTTCCGCCAGGGGGAGGCCGGGGTCCTGCCCGATATTAAGGCGATCCTCGGAACTCAGTCGGGGGCCATCGCCGGGACCGTGGCCTCGATCATCGGCACCCTCTCGATGATCCTGATCCTGTCGATCTTCATCGTCTCCGACGCATCGGGCCTGCAGGCCAAGTGGCGCAGGGTAATCCCAAATCGCTATGAGACCCAGCTCGATCTCTTCGATCGGTCGGTTGGCCGAGCCTTCAGAGGGTGGCTCTGGGCCCAGGTGATCCTCATCAGCATCCAGGTCACCCTGACGATCGTCGTCGGCCTGATCTTCGGCTTGCCGTACCTGTTCCTGATGTGCCTGGTTGCGGCTCTCTGCATGCCGATCCCCTTCGTGGGCCCAGGTCTGGCCCTGCTGCCGCCGATCTTCATCGCCGCGGCCTTCGTGCCCGGCGCGTTCATCCCGGTCACCCTGGTGCTCTTCATCGGACAGGCACTGATCATGAACCTGGTGGTGCCGCGGCTGATGAAGAGGGCGTCCGGAGTCCATCCGATCGTCACGATCCTGTCCGTCCTGGTCGGAGCGCAAGTTGCCGGAATCTGGGGCGCGCTCTTTGGGCTGCCGGTGGCGGCGGTCATCTCGATGCTGGCCAACTACGTCATCAATATCCAGGCAGTTCAGGAAGTCGAAGGCGTGGACCTGCTCGAGGTTACGACCGCGATTCGAGCGGCCTACCCTGAAGCCACGCCGGAGGAGGTCCTGGCCGAAGCGGCCGACCAGGCCGAGGCCATCTACGCCACTCAGCGCGAAGAGAGAAGCGTCCCATAGCGTCTACCGTTCGCCGTGTTGCCCTGGGAACAGCCACCGTCCTCGTTGTGGGGTCCGTGGCGGCCTGGTGGGGCAGAAGCACGCGATGCTCACCGGCGTCCTGATATCTGCTCCAGCCGCTGCCAGGCCTACCCCGACGCCCACGCCAACTCCGACGCCCACGCCAACTCCGACACCGATGTCGACGTTGGACAGTTTCAAGGCCAGGATCGCAAGCAGTGACTTCCAGGCCCAGGGCTCCGTGGTCGGGTCTATCAAAGTGGCCCTTCGCCGGTCGCCTCGTTCTTCTTGGGATGGGCTGCCATGTTGCCCAACTCGCGAAGGGCATGAAGCGACATGGGGTCGTGGGACTTGCCGGATACGTCCACAGTCTGAACCCGAGAGGACGCAAGTGCGCACGTGAGTTCAGATGCAAGGCGCGTTCCGTCGAGCCCTTCCTCCAAGTGGAGCTATCCGACAGGCACGCTAGGGAGTCGGGCGCTGAATTACAGCTCGCCGCGCTCGCATCGCTTCGCGGGCCCGCGCGCGCCTGAGGACAGCACGGCAGGACGGCCAATAGATCTGCCTGGGGCCCAAGCTGTTAGCCGTTTGCTCTCCGCACCGACCGCATGAGAAGCCCCGATACAGGGGCTTCTTTGGTGTCCGGCGAAGCCAAGTCACGCTCGTTACGCGTGAAGGTAGGGCGCTCGATAGTCGGCTACGGACGGTCTCGGCCCGCCGGAGCCAGCTTCCTCTCACTGGACCGCGTGCCGAACCGTCTCCACGCCCTCGTCAGCCGTCGATCTCGTAGTCGCCGAAGAGGCGGCAGTGGTCGCCCGGTAGCGAGCAATCGACCGAGGTGGAGGCCGGGAAGATCGGTCCGGCAGTCAGCTGCAGGTCGATCCGGAGGAACGCGACCGGAAGGAACGTGATGCGGCTGGGCCGCCAAGTCCAACCGGGTCCCTCGCCGACCTGGACCTGCGTGTCGCGCAGTCCATGCGTCAGGACGCTGTATTCCGGCTCGGACGACGTGGTGTTGTAGTCGCCCAGCACGAGGAGCCGCTCGCCGCCAGCGACCGCCGCCTCGATGCGCGTTCGGACCGTGGCGACCTCCGCGTCGCGCCCGGAAGGGTTGTAGCCGATCGGGAGCCGCAGCGGCGTTACGGTCGAGATGTCCGCGTGATTCGGATGAGCGTTGATAACCCGGATCGGGCCCCGCGGCGTATTCACGACCAGCTCCAGGCAAGCCGGGTCTCTCGTCGAAACGACCTTCTCGATCGGGTAGCGACTCAGGATTGCAACGCCCGAAGCCATCTGGCCCGGCGCCATTGCCCGATACGGATACCTGGCCGCGATGATCGGGTCGTGGTCGACGGCCGAGGAAGGGAGCGGCTCGAGTTCCTGGAGCGCGATCAGGTCGACGTCGACCGACTCCAGCTGGGCGGCGGTTTCGGCCGGCGTGCGCGTCCCGTACTGGAGGTTCCACGTCATGACGGCGAGGTCGTGGCGACCGGCGCCGCTCCCCGGCAGCGAGATCCAGTCCGATCCGAAGAACGCCCCGCCACAGACGAGGACGACCAGGAGCGCCGCTCCCAGCAGGCGGGCCCGCGCCAGCAGCGCGATCGGGGCGAGGACGGCGAACGTGAGGATGAAGAGGTACACCTCCAGCACGAGCGCAAGCGCGAGCGGTCCGGAGCGTGGAGGCGCCACCGCTGCCACGACGGCGAACGCCACCAGGGCGAGAGGTAGGACGGCGAGCAGGTCCCAGCGCGAGCGGTGAGCCGCGCCGATCCTGGATCGGAGGCCGGAGCCGGAAAGGTTCGTCATGCCGTCGAGACGGCCCGAGCGGCCCGATTGGTTCGTTGGACGCGGATCGACCGGATTGGCGCTTCGATCCTGCTCGGTCGGCATGCCCCCGACTTTCTTCTCATGCGATTGGCGGTTTCCCGATTCGGTGCCACAGGCTACACTGCCTGCACTGTGAACTGGATCCACTTCGACAGCAGCCTGCTCCTTACCTGAGGCGAGCGCCCCCGCGGTGCTCGCCGATAGCCTCCTGCGCCAGCGCAGGAGGTTTTTGTTTCCCCGAAAGCCAGCCCAGAACCGCAGCGACGATCGCGGACACGACAGAGTCAGAAGGAACCCGAAATGCCTCCCGTACCAGCCAGCCCAAAGACGATGCCGGTCGAGAAGTACGTACCCTTCCGCCCACTGCCGCTCCGCCTCCCGGACCGCGAGTGGCCCAACCGCCAGATCGAGCACGCCCCGATCTGGTGCTCGGTGGACCTGCGCGACGGCAACCAGGCCCTCATCGACCCGATGGACCCGGCCCGCAAGATGCAGATGTTCAAGGCGCTCGTGGGCATGGGCTTCAAGGAGATCGAGGTCGGGTTCCCGTCCGCGTCTCAGCCGGACTACGACTTCATCCGCCAGCTGATCGAATCGGACCTGATCCCCGACGACGTCACGATCCAGGTCCTCACGCAGTGCCGCCGCCAGCTGATCGAGCGGACGTACGAGTGCCTGCGCGGCGCGAAGCGGGCGATCGTCCACTTCTACAACTCCACATCGGTTCTGCAGCGGCGCGTCGTCTTCCGCCTCGACAAGGAAGGCGTGACGAAGATCGCCGTCGATGCCGCCCGCGTCTGCCTCGAGCAGGAGTCGCGACTCCTCGGCACGGAGATCCGATACGAGTACTCGCCGGAGAGCTTCACCGGCACGGAGCTCGACTACGCCCTCGAGATCTGCGTCGCGGTGATGGACGTGATCCAGCCCACGCCGCAGCGCAAGATCATCCTGAACCTGCCGGCCACGGTCGAGATGTACACGCCGAACATCTACGGCGACGCCATCGAGTGGTTCCATCGCAATGTGCCGCGTCGCGATTCGGTGGTCCTGTCCCTGCACCCGCACAACGACCGTGGCACGGCCGTGGCCGCGGCCGAGTTCGGTTTGATGGCCGGCGCGGACCGGATCGAGGGCACGCTCTTCGGCAACGGCGAGCGGACCGGCAACGTGGACGTCGTCAACCTGGCCGGCAACATGTTCAGCCAGGGCGTCGACCCCAAGCTCGACATCAGCGATATCGACGCTCTGCGGCGAGTGGCGGAACACTGCAACCGCCTGCCCGTGGAGCCGCGCCACCCGTACGTCGGCGATCTGGTCTACACGTCGTTCTCGGGTTCGCACCAGGACGCGATCAAGAAGGGCATGGAGGCGCTCCCGCCCGATTACGACAGCTGGGAAGTGCCGTACCTGCCGATCGATCCCAAGGACGTCGGCCGCAGCTACGAGGCCGTCATCCGGGTCAACAGCCAGTCCGGCAAGGGCGGGGTCGCCTACATCATGAAGACCGAGCACGGCATGGACCTGCCGCGCCGGCTCCAGATCGAGTTCAGCCGCTGCATCAAGGTGATCACCGAGGGCAGCGGTACCGAGATCACCGCCGAGGAGATGTGGGATGCATTCGCGGCCGAGTACCTGCCGGCCGCCACACGGACGCAGCTGGCCGGCTACGAGACTTCGTCCAACGCGGATGGCGTCGTCGTGATCGCCAGGCTGACGTCCGGGTCGGTGACCCGCGCCATATCCGGTCAGGGCAACGGCCCGATCTCGGCGCTGGTCCACGCCCTCCGCCGAGACCTCGGCGTGGAGGCCGACGTTCTCGACTACGCCGAGCATGCCCTTGGCGCGGGCGAGGAAGCCACGGCCGTCGCGTACGTCGAGGTCCGGTCTCACGACGAAGTCCGTTGGGGCGTGGGCATGGACCCGAACATAACAACGGCCTCGTTGAAGGCAGTTCTCAGCGCGCTCGAACGGCTGGGCGTTGATCTGGTCGCGGCCGGCGAAGTCGCGGCTCTCAAGAGCTAGGGTCCCGGCCGGACAGGGCGAGGCGCCGGTCGCGGAACTGCGAGTCCTGCGCTAAACGTTACCCCGCGGACCTGATCACGGTCCGAATGGCCTGCGGATAAAGCCGAGTTATCAGCTAGGGTATCCGCATGTCGGTCACTGCTCGCGTCCGATCCATGGCCGGAGCCTTCCACTCCCCTGCGGTTGCGCGCTGGCTGCGCGTCATCGGGCCGGCCTGGATCGTGATGCTCGCCGACGTGGACGCGCCCAGCGTGATCACGGCGGGCCAGGGCGGGACCTCCTCGGGCTACGCCCTGCTCTTGCCCATCTTCGCCCTGGTGCCGATCCTCTTTCTGGTGCAGGAGATGACGGCCCGGTTGGCCTTGGCAACCGGGAAGGGCCACGCCGAGTTGATCCGGGCCCGCTACGGCCCGCGGTGGGCCGCCGTTTCGGTCACGGGAATGGCCATCATCAACTTCGTGGCCTATGTCTCGGAGTTCGCCGGCATAGCCCTCGGAGCGGCGATCCTGGGCATCCCGGCTCCGGTCGCGATCGTCGGGGCTCTGGTCCTGCATGCCGGTGCGGTCCTGACCGGCGGCTACTCGGTGTTCGAGCGGGGAGCCGTTCTGCTCTCGCTGGCACTGTTCAGTTTCGTCGTTCTGGCGGTCGTTGGTCACCCGAACCTGGGCCATCTAGTCTCGGACTTGAACCCGGTCCCGAGCGATGTGCCGCACGACTACTTCGCCCTCGTCGTGGCGATCGTCGGCGCCTCGATCATGCCCTGGATGCTCTTCTACCAGCAGTCGGCCAGCGTAGACAAGAAGCTGACGCGGGAGGACCTCAAGGGATCCAGGATCGAGACGCTGCTGGGCGCCTTCGCCAGCCAGGCCCTGATGGCCGCAATCGTCATCGCGGCCGCTGCGGCAATGGAGTCGGCGCCGGCACTGAACCCTTCGACGGTCTCCCATCTCCCGGAAGGGCTGGCGCGTCTGGCGGCCGGCGGTTCGGGCTGGCTCATCGCCATAGGCCTCATGGGCTCAGGCTTGCTCGCGCTGGTGGTGGTTTCGCTCTCGGCGGCGTGGGGGATTGGAGAGCTGATGGGCTGGCCGCACAGCCTCGACCTCAAGCCCAGTGAGGCGCGCCGTTTCTACGCCGTCTACGTCGCCGAGGTCGTGCCTGCCGCGGTGGTGGCCCTGGCTTCCGCCGACCTCGTGCGGTTGTGCATCGAGGCGATGGTCTTCAACGTGATCGTTCTCGCGCTTCCGTTGGCCTTCATCGTTCGACTCACCGGCGACCGCGAGCTGCTCGGCGATCTGGCCAACTCGAGGCGCCACAGCGCGCTGCTGTGGGTCCTGACCGGAGTTGTGCTGGCGTCTGGCTTGTTCGGCATGGTGCAGTACCTGACCTGAGCAACCGCGGGGGGGGGAAGCCTCTCGCCACGCAAACAGGCGCTCGGGAGGGTCCCGTCGGCCCAGCACCCCTGAATACGCCAACAACAACCCGCTCTCAGACAAGACCTCGACGAATCCGGGGATCAGAATCGCCCGGCGGCTCAGCTTGAGCCCGGACAGCCTGTTGGCTCGACACCACTCGAAAGCCAACGAACCGACCCCTGCGATCACTGCGAGGCCCGTGATTCGCTCGATCTCGGCGGACTCCCCGCTCCGCGGCAGGGGCAATCCGAGAGGAGAAGAGATGCTGCGAAGACTCCTTATCGCGTGCTCGTCTATCGCCTTGCTGCTGACAATGGGCATCGCCCCGGCAGCCGGACACCAGGTGCCGAGCCCGGTCAACCCGGGCTTCGAGAAAGATGGATCGGCCGTACAAAGCCCGAGCGGCTGGATGACCTCGGGCTCGAGCGCCGCCGACTTCACGGCAGCCGGCGGCCACAACGGCGCATTCCGGCTCGCCCACTGGGCGGACGTTCCGTATCGGGTTGAAACCACCCAGAAGCTGAACGACCTCCAGCCCGGCTGGTACACCCTCCGGGTCTGGGTCGAACGGAGCGCTGGCCAGAACGATGCCTGGATCGGACTCCGGGGCTGCGGCGGTCCCTCGACACAGACGGCGGTTCCCGTGGCTCCCTGGTGGGTTCAGGTCGTCGTCTCGACATTCGTCACGGGACACTCCTGCACCATCGTCCTCCATACGAACGCGGCGGCCGCCGAGTGGACCAACTTCGACGACGTCGAATTCGTGGCCGGCAGGGCCAGCCTCTCGATCCTCGGCGCCGACGTCTCGAGTCTCGCCAAATCCGAGGACCTCGGCGGCGTTTACCGGTGGGAGTCCGGGAGGCGGGGTGACGCGCTTGCGATCCTGAAGGCCCACGGCCTCAACTGGGTCCGCCTGCGGGTCTTCGTCAACCCTGCCGACGGCTATCACGGTACGGCCGAGTTGCTCGACATTTGCGCGGCGAGCGAAGAGGCTCGGCCTCAAGGTTCTCGTCGACCTCCACTACTCCGACTTCTGGGCCGATCCGGGCAAGCAATGGACACCCGCGGCATGGCAAGGGAAGACCTTCCCCGAGCTCAAGCAGACCTTCGTCGACTACACGCGCGGGATCATGCTGGCGCTCAAGGCCCAGGGAACGCCACCCGACATGATTCAGCTTGGGAACGAGATCACCCCGGGCATGTTGTGGGACTACGCGGCGACGTGGACCGGTTGCTCGACGGCCGATGACGGCACGAGCGACCCGCCGGTCTACCTCACCGTCTGCCACACGGAGAACTGGGGCCAGCTCGCGGAATTGCTCGCCGCGGGTTACCAAGCGGTGAAGTCGGTCTCACCGAAGACCAGGGTGATGCTCCAACTCGACGCCGGCGGCAACAACGGGACCTACCAGTGGTGGTTTGGCAACATAACTGCTCAGAAGGTGCCGTTCGACGTTATCGGTGCGTCCTACTACGGCTACTGGCACGGTTCTCTGGCCGATCTCCAGTACAACCTCAACGATGTCACTGCCCGCTATGGGAAGGACGTCGTCGTCGTGGAGACGGCCTATCCGTTCACGCTCGCCAACGACGACACCACCGGGAACGTAATCGGCGACCCGAGCCAGCTCGTGGCCGGCTATCCGGCGACCCCAGCGGGCCAGGCCGCCAACTTCCGTGACGTCATGTCCATCGTGCGAGCCGTCCCCAACGGCCGTGGACTCGGTGCGTTCTACTGGGACGCCACCTGGACGGCCGTCCCCGGTAACGGCTGGAGCCCAAGAAACCCGGCCTCCGGCAACGCCTGGGAGAATCAGGCGCTCTTCGCCTTCAACGACCGGCCGACGCCGGCGATGCTCGATTTCCGGCCGTGAGGTAACTGGCCGGTGAACCCGGCTCGAGCAGTAGAACCGAGTCCGAACGCGGGTCCGGACGCCCTCGGGCCGGAATCGCACGACTTTTCGGAATTCCGCGGTGGTGCCGTAATGGGTCTTCGCGGCACCACCGCCCAGGCTCTGCCACGGCTTGCTGGCTGGAGGCGCTTTCACCGGGCAGGCAGGCGCGCCACTAGCCGGCGGACCGGCTGATGGGCTGCGGTGAACCCGGTCGACTCGGGCCTTGCGCCCAGCCGCTCCGCCGGAGACACTACCCATTGCTGACCGACCGCTGGACCAGAAGCGGAACCGGCTCGTCAGCTCCAGGTTCGCTGCCGGGGATTACCCTACGGCGCGACTGCGGAAGGGCCGGAAAGCCATGGATCGCAAGCGAGTTGTGATCATGGGAGCCGCTGGTCGCGACTTCCACGACTTCAACACAGCCTATCGAAACGACCCGAGCGTCGAGGTCGTGGCGTTCACGGCCGCGACCCAGATCCCGGGGATCGCCGGCCGCAGCTATCCGCCTGAGCTGGCGGGACCTCTCTATCCCAGCGGCATTCCGATCGTGGCTGAAGTGGAGCTGGAGCGGGTGTTGGCCGAGAAGTCGGTCGATCTCGTCGTCTTCGCCTACAGCGACGTGACCCACGAGCACGTTATGCATATGGCCAGTCGGGCCCTGGCCTGCGGCGCCGACTTCGAGCTGCTCGGCCCGGCGCGCACGATGCTGCCGAGCACGAAGCCCGTCGTGGCGACCGGAGCCACCCGCACCGGCGCCGGCAAGAGCCAGACGACGCGCTACATCGCCGCCCTGCTCGAGCAGCTCGGGCTGCGCGTCGTGGTCGTTCGCCATCCTATGCCGTACGGCGATCTGATCGCCCAGCGTGTCCAGCGCTACGCCACGTACGCGGACCTCGACCGCTACGAGACCACGATCGAGGAGCGAGAGGAATACGAG